>ERZ773049.168-NODE-168-length-41094-cov-15.454348_pt1 | contig 41094 bp, 39 predicted proteins | sample MGYA00580633_ERZ773049 | MGnify/ENA primary metagenome ERZ773049 (study PRJEB29015, sample SAMEA2737991) | human oral metagenome | biome: human oral; feature: human-associated habitat; material: dental | place: China | collected 2066 ...
TCGTCCTCGCCGTCCCAATCAGGCGCGATTTGCAGGTAAATTTCGTTCCCGCCGTCAAGATAGAGCTCGCTCACCTGCTCCGCCAAATCCGCAGGAACCGGATAGTCCTTAAACCACTTTTTGGCTTGCGGCAGCGCGCCGAAGTCCGCATACGGATCGATGCCGCGCTCCTCGCAGTACTCAAACACGTCAAATTTAGGCTCCAGCAGGGCTTTTTCATACATCAGCTCGTTCATCACGGCGATTTTGAAATTGAAATTTTTAAACGCTAGCGTCTCGCCAGCCGCGCGCGGAAGCTTAAATTTATCACTCGGCTTGCGCTTTAGCTTTTTCTCTTTTTGATTTATGCAGACGCGTCCTATCGGCATTTTCGCAGCTCGCACGATCTCTGTGATCTCGTCGGTGTCGCGCTTAGCGAAGCGCTCAGCAAAATCCATCGCGCCTATGCGCTCCTGCACGGCCTCTGCGAGAGCTAGCGAGACTTCGAATTTGCCTAGGCTAAGCTCCAAAAATATATATGCGCCGCGCAGCTCCTGCTCTGGCACGGCCTCAAGCGGCGGTCTGCCCTCAAGCGTGAACTCGCCGCCGTAGAGCTTGCGCGGAACCTCGTGCTGCACGCCCTTTACGACCTCAAGCATCAAAATCATCTCGGTAAGCTTCGGCTCTGCGAACTCGCCTGCGCGCACGAAGGCGAAAATCCCCGCCTCATCCCAAAAATAGCGGCTTTTGCCCTCCCCGTCATCGATCACGCGCGGCCGCCCCAAGGCTTCGTTAAGCTTAGCCAGATCAAATTCGCAGTTTACGCCGCCGATGAAAACGCCGTCCGCACGCACGTCGACGTCAAATTTATCCTTTTTAAAAATGCCAAACAGTCCCATTTTATCGCTCCTGATTTTGCGTTAAATTTCGTTTTAAAATTTTTCCAAAAACCCGTAAAAATCATCTGCGAAAAGCCTATCTTCGCCCTGCACGTAGTCGCGTACATAGACCTTGTATTCGCACGGCGCATCGTCTGCCCGCTCGCTTGCTATCTCTTTCGTCGCTCCACTTGTTGCCTCGTCTGCCGCCTCGCTCATTGTGGCGCCCGCCGTTTTACACGTCGTTTCATCTGCCGCTTCGGCACTCATATCGCGCGCCGCATCCAGTGATCTCTCCACGCGTGCTTCGTCGTTCGATGCTCTATTTTCCGCACCGTCGACGACCGCATCGCGCACCGTCGCGCCCGCAGCTTCGCCGCTCGTGCTCTCCGCCGTCTTGCCGCACGCCGTATTCGGCGAGCCGTCCGCTATGTCGCTTGCGGGCGAAATTTTAAAATAATACTCTTCGTCCTCGAGCTGCAAAAACACAAGCTAATCCGCGGCGAATAGCCCATTTTTCAGATTTATCTCATACGTGTAGCAGATGTCGGCATCGGCACTATCCGCAAACTCTGGCGGCGCGATCGTTTTTAGTTCCGTCCCCGCCGCGCTCACGCTAGCGTATCTTAGTAGCATCTGCTTGTAGCTCACAGGCAGCGCGAAACCGAGCCGCCGCTGTGCCTACGCGATCCACGCGGGCTTTATGTCGCTGCGCCCCGAGACCGTGATATTTTTAGATTTTTGAATAAGTTTTTCTATCGTTTTGATCCCGTTTCGAGCGAGAAATTTTAACGCCCTAGCGCACCGGACGCGCTGTTTGCATAAAACCACGGGCGTTTGGCGCGGCTTTGAAAATCTAAATTTAAAAGCACGCGTAGCTTTAAAACCAAAGCGAGCCGTTTAAAATTTCAGCAGCCCGCGTCTAAATTTTAACCGCAAACACGAACGGTAGTATTCCTGCGATCTAAATTTAGCGCTACTTAGCCAGCGCTATTACTTCGATCTCCACAAGCGCGCCCTTGGGGAGTTTGGCGACCTGCACCGTGCTGCGAGCGGGCTTGTGCGCGCCGAACGCCGCCGCGTATATCTCGTTCACCGCGGCAAAATCGCCCATATCGGCTAGGAAAATCGTAGTTTTGACGGCATCTTGCAGCGTCGCGCCCGCTTCTTTCAGGATCGCGGCGAGGTTTTGCAAAACCTGCCTGCTCTGCGCCTCCACGCCGCCCGCGACGAACTCGCCGTCCGGCTTAAGCGCGATCTGCCCCGAGGTAAAGATGAGCCCGCCCGCCTTGATCGCCTGAGAGTACGGCCCGATGGCCTGTGCCGCATCGGGAGTCGAAATGATCTGCATACTAAATCCTTTGTGAAAAATTTCGTCCATTTTATCGCAAAATATTTTAGCATTGCTTTAGGCGGCGGAATTTTGCGGATGGGCGGCTAAGATTGCGGGCGCGGCGGGTACGATGAAATTTAATTGACGCGAGAGATTGGCTAAATTTCGACGGGCGAGGCGAAACAGATACGCAGCTATACGGCAAATTTAAATGGTATGGATAAGCAAAATTTCGCCTATGATAGCAGAATGAAGCGGCAGGCACAGCGGTGCGGCTAAATTTAATCGCTGCGAGTGGATTTGGTAGTACGTACGGGCGGCATGGCGAAATGATCTATGGAGGGTATTTTAAAATTTCGTGGGCATAAACATATAAAATTTCATAGCACGGGCACGATAACGCCGCGCGCTCGGCAATACAACGACTCTATCAGCGGCACCGAATGAATGCATGGCGATACGACGAAATAGATACGGGCAGTGTGGCTAAATTTGACTGATGCGAATGGACGAAACTTCATCGGCATCGTTGTGCAGTAAATCAAATCCTTGCACCATCAAGATCGCGATATCGCGACAGCAAAACCAAGCCCCCCACGGTAGTGATACGGGCGGCGGGGCGGTAAAAGCAGAGCCAAAATCGCTACCATCGCAGCAGAAAAAACAGCGCCGTCATAAAAAATCAGTGCGACACCGCGCAACGCAACTAAAATCCTCGCAGTAGCAAGCGCGGTAACGAAGTTGTCGATGTAGCAGAGTAAAATCAGCGCCACTAAAATAATAAAATCAAAGACCTCGCGATAAGCGAGGCCTCCGACGCAACGGCAACAGAATCAACATCGCAGCAGCGGGAAATTAGCGTAGTCGTGACAAGATCAGCGTAACACTACGATAAAATCGACACTACAATTAAAATTTGCAGTGTCGCAGTAAGTTTGGTGCGATACTGCGGCAAAATCGACGCCGCAGCAGCAAAATCAGCACTGCCGCGGCAGTAAGATCAGCGTCATCAAAACATATCGGCGAGGGTTCATAAAATTTTACGCGAAATTTTATACGAAATCCTGTATAAAATTCTATGATTTTGACTTTAGATTGGCCTATGATCGGCCCTCAACCAGTCTGTAATTAACTTGCGATCAGCCCGCCAATCAGTCCTGTATTCAGCTTGCGATCAGTCCGTAAAGTAGCTTTAAAATCGTCGCGGCAACGACGAACAGAAGCATCTTGCGCACGAATTTTACGTCGCATCGCATCACCAAGCTTGAGCCTGCGAAGCTGCCCGCGATCTGTCCGACCGCCATCACCGCTCCGACGAGCCATAAAATTTGCCCACCGATGATAAAAACGCCCAAAGAGACGATGTTTGAGGTGAAATTTAAAACCTTCGTGTGCGCGACCGCCTTTTTCATATAAAGCCCTAAAATTCCTACGAGCGCAAACGTCCAAAACGAGCCTGTACCGGGACCGAAAAACCCGTCGTAAAAGCCCAAAACAAGCCCAAAAATCGCGTAAAAGCTATTTTTTGACATCTTGGGTTTGGCGGGCGCTTCGCCTAGGTTTGGCGAAAAAATCATATAAAAGAAAAGCGCCAGCAGCAGGATCGGAATGAGGTAGTTTAGGAATTTCGCATCGATTAGAAGCAGGACATAAGCGCCGACGAGTCCGCCTATGAACGTAAAAATCACGCCGCGCAAGATCTCCGCAGCATCGACATAGCCCTTGCGGATGAAATTTAAAGCGGCGGTGAAGCTTCCGAAGCTGCCTTGAAATCTATTTGTAGCGATCGCTACATGCGGCGGGATGCCCACGGCAAGCAGCGCAGGCAGCGAAATCAACCCACCGCCGCCCGCGATCGAGTCGATAAATCCGCCGAAAAACGCCGCCGCAAAAAGCACCGCAAACTGCCAAAGCTCAAGCTCCATTTTTGTCCCTTTTTAATTTCCAATATTTTACAAAAGGTGAACTTAAATTTTAACCGCCGTACATCGCAATAGCAAATCGTATGCTATAATAGTAAAAAATAAGGATAAAAATGAATAGTTTCAAAAAAATCATAGATCTGATTTTAAAAATTTTCATCATAAGCGTATCTATTTTAGGGGCAATCATCATATTAATAATAGCATTTATTATTGCGTCAATTTATTTAAAACCATATAATGATTTTTGGAACGTAAAGAGCAATAATTTTGAAGAATTGAATATTTTAACAGACAATGCAGATATGGATGGATTACTTTTGTATCGTAGAAAAATTCAACCAAATGCCGCAGATAGTCTAGATGAAATCTGCTATGTTCATTACGTAAAGTTAAATTCTACTAACGGCATAGCAGAAAAAAAACTCATTGAAAACGGCTACAAACCCTCCAATAAATCCAATTGTGTCGCTCAAGATAGCAATCTAACGGAATTCAAAAAAATCACGTTTGCGGCGCCGTTTTTTCATTATCTAGGCTATAGTGATATATTTGATAAAATATATTTAGTCTATGGCTCAACAGCTCACTTAGATGTATCTACCATAAGCGCAAAAAATGGACAAATCTGGCAAAAGCAAGGACACGAAATTATTATCTATCCAGGAGAAAATATAATTCAAAAGAATAGATTATTCTCTGAGTGTTTTGGTCCATTCGGTATGTGCAATTAAAGCTAGAATTAATCAAGCAGTGAAGGTAAAATTTTATCTATCTCGCCGCTCTGTCCGAGGCGATACAGCGCGAAGTCGTATTTGATAGGGTCACTCGGATCGAAGCGTCCTAAGCTTTGCGTAAGCTGTAAAACCGCCTCAAAATCGTAACTCTTGCGATCGATCAGCCCAAGCTTAAGCGAAACTTTATGCGTATGGGTATCGAGCGGGATGAGGAGGCGCGATTTTTCGATCTTTTTGTACAGCCCCAGATCGATGTCGCTGTCGCGCACCGCCCAGCGCAGGAAAAGATTGTAGCGCTTATACGGCGACGTGGGCTTTTGCGCGAAGCCGCGCCCGAAAAAAAACTCATATCCTGGGCTGCGATAAGGATTTAATTTGTAAATCTCGCCGATTAAAAAATTTATCCCATCCTCGATCCGTCCGCTTTTTTGCATGCCGCAAAGCACGCTCTCCTCGATGCTAAGGCTATTTTTAAGCCGCTTTAAAGTTATAAAAATTTCAGCGACGTCGCGCGGGCTTTGAAATCTATATTTTTTGCCCGCAAGCTCCGCGCCAATGCGCTCATCGCTCCCGTCTAAAAGCGAAAAATCAAGCGAGTGGAGGAATTTTAAAATTTGAGCTGCGCTCCCGTAAGCAAACAGCGCGCAGATAAGCGCTACGACGTCGTTTCGATGTCCCTTTGCGACCTGCAGCGGATCGGGCGCGCCGAAAAGATCCGCGTCGCAATTTTTTAAATCAGCGTAATAATCTAAAATTTGCTTTAAGCTTTTCATTTTGCGTAGTAGCTCATCGTCGTAGCGCCGAATTTGCGCGATTTAAGCAGCGTGAAATCGCCGATTTTCGGCGGCAGCTCAAGCTCGCTCATATGCTCGATCGCGATTAGCAGCTCACACTGCGCGGAGCCTAGGCGCGCTATCAGCGCCAACACGCGCTCGTAAATCTCGCCAAAACCCTGCCTGATCGCAAACGGCGGGTCTAGATATACAAACACTCTGCGCGCGGGATCGGAGATGGAATTTTCTTTGGAATTTGCGGTATGGCTTTCGCTAGAATTTTCAGCAGGGCTTTCGCTTAAACCATTTGCGGCAGCACTTTCACCTAAACTGCAGACAAAATTTTCGTGGGAATTAGCGGCGAAATTTTTTCTTGAATCGTGGGTTAAATTTATGCTTGAATGTAAATTTTCTCCACAACCCGCGTCAAAATTTTCGCTCAAATTTAAGCTTTCTTTCTCTTCACAGCTCGCGCCTAAGCCCGTACCGCGATTTGCGTCAAAATTAGAGCTCTCGCCGCATTTTGAGCTTAAATTTACGTTGCAATTAACGGTCTCGGTGCCGCTCGCGTCGTATTGCGAAGCGCAGTTATCGTCAAACCTTTCGCTAAAGCTCACAGCGTCCGCAGCTAGCGAATTCACGCAGTATTTTATACTAGAAGCACCCGCATAATCGCCAATCTGGGCACAACCGCCAAAGCTCTCATCTCCCACATAATCGCCATTTACGCCGCTCTGCACGCCATTTTGCGCGCTGTCAGGCACACTGCTTCGCGTGCCGCATTTTGCCAAATCTTTCACGCCACTTTGCGTGCCACCTTCCGCTTCTACGCTTTGCGCGGCGCGGTATCCGTTCTCGCCCTGCTCTACGCCACTAAAGCTTTTGCGGCAGCCCTCTTTTTCGCCGTCTAAATTTTCGCAGTAGGCGGCGGCATAGTTTTTGAAATTTTTGCCGCTTAAATTTGGCGAATTCCCGCCCGAGCATCCGTTCGTGCCCACTTGCAGCTCGTGTAAAATTTCGGGCAGTCGTTCGAAACAATTGCCCAAAATCGCATTTGCGCCGAGCCCGAAAAGCTCGAAATTTTTCCGCATGATCTTATGCGCGGCGGCGTCCTTTTCGATCGCATAAACGTTTTTTGCGCCGTTACTTAGCGCTTCAAGCGCCATAGCGCCGCTACCGCCGAAGCACTCGATAAACGCCGCGCCGCGCAACTCCGCCCGCCAAGTATCGAAAAACGAGCCCTTTACGATGCTTTTCGTGCTGCGCGTACTCGAAAGCGCGGGCAGAGCGAGCTTTTTACCCCTATAAATACCGCTTGAAATTTGTGTAAAGAACGTGCCGTCGGGTTTAGAAAATTTAGCCATTTTGCCTTCTTAAAATTTCGATGATTCTTGCCTTAAACTCATCAAATAGAGCGCAAATTTCCTCTTCCGCCGCGTCGTATTCGCTAAGATCCCGCTTTAGCGAGCCTTGAAAATCCTCCAGCTTCGATAACAAGGTATTCTTTGAAAACGGCAGCGTCAAATCTCCGCCCTCGCCGATCAAAAATAGCGGTTTTGCCGAGCTTTGCGGCTCATCGCTTATCACAAAGTCGCAATCCTGCGCACTTGCAGCGCAGTCCTTCAAAAACAGCTCCAGCGTCTTTTGTAAAATTTCGCAGTCGCAATCGATAAAAGCTTTCATCAAAGCCCCTTTTTAAATTTTATCATCTTAAACTTCTCGCCAAACTCCGCGCGCAGGTGATTGAACTGCAAAAGCGCGTTTAGGTAGCCCTTCTCGCCACTTTTTTGCATAAAAAGCTCTAAAAGCTGGACCGCGCCGAAGTCCATCAAAGCTGCAATCTGTCTTTTAAAATCCGCCGTCATGGCGCCCACGTCCTCAAACGCCGCGCGTAAAATTTCAAAATTTACGTCGTAGGTAAGATCGCTTTTGCCGTAAAAATCGCTCAAGTTTTGCACCTCAAAGAAGCTAAAAACTTCATGATTTCGGTAAATCCGCAGGCTAAAATCGCCGCTAGCGCCCATCTGTCCGTAATCGAAGGCTATGAAATAAAACCGCTGCGCGCTGGCGCAAATTTCGCGCGCGAAGCGAAAGTATCCGACCGGGATTTCGCCGCGCGAGATGCCGAATCTGCGCGCGAGGGTTAAAATTTCACGTTCTTTTATGGGAGCAAATTTTGCCGCGCCGCTTTCGATAAAAAGCATATTTTCGCCGTCCACCGCCTCGCATTTAAAGGCGTCGAAAAGCTCATTTGCCACAAAGATCGCATCTTTAAATTTCGCCTCGCGCGCGCTTGTAAAGTGCTTTAGCGCGATTTCGCCGCCGAAGCTCTCCGCAAAGCTCGCTCGCTGTAGCTCGCGCAGGCGCTCGTGCGGCTCGATAATCACAAAGCTAAATCTATCAAGCGCCGCCGCACCGCCCAGCGTAAAGATAGCTTGCGCTATGTCGCAAAGCAACCGCCCGTCGTGCGAGCCGATCTCTACGATAGCGATTTTAGCGCTATTTTTCGATTTTTCTGTGAGCACAGCATCTGAATTTAGCTCGCATGCCGCCTCAAGGCCTTGCCGCGATGCGCCCGAGCTTGCCGCTGCATCTAAGCTTAACTCTTGCGTTGCGCAAAAATCCGCGCTTAGGCGTAAAATTTCGCGCGCGATGCAGATCCCAAAGAAGCTCCCTACGCTCACGGCAGTGTAAAAATCGCCGCTCTTGCCGATTTTAGCGGCATTTGCGTAGTATCTCTCGTTTAGCCAACTCTCAAAAAAATCGCTAAATTTCACGCCCGCACTATCTCATCCAAGCTCTTGCGTAGGCGCGCAAAGCCCTCTTTGATCTCCGGTTTTTTGATATTTAGCGCAGGCAAAAATCTAAGGGTGCGCTTGCCGGATTTTAGGATCAAAAGTCCGTTTTGCAGGGCTTTGTTAAAGATCTCGCCCAGATTTTTTTCATCGCGCAGCACGAGGCCTTGCATCAGACCGAGCCCCACGCGCTTTTCGATCAGGCTAGGATAGTCTGCGGCGAGCCCGTCCAGTTTTTTGATAAATCTTTTTATAGTCTTATCAAGCTTGCCGCTCGCTTTTAAAAACTGAAGTTGCGAAAGCACCGCAAGCGCCGTAGAGGTCGCCAAAAAGTTACCGCCGAAGGTGCTGCCGTGCTCGCCCGGAGCAAAAATATTTTGCTGCGCCACGCACGCGCCGATCGGCACGCCGCCCGCAAGACCTTTGGCAAAGGTGATGATGTCGGGGCGGATGCCGTAAATTTGCGACGTCGCGAACTCGCCCGTGCGATATACGCCGCACTGCACCTCGTCGGTGATCAAAAGCAACTTTCTCTCTTTTAAAACAGCCGCCAGCTTTTGCACGCTAGCCTTATCCAGAGGCTTAATGCCGCCCTCGCCCTGAACGAGCTCAATCATCACGGCGACGCTGTTTTCATCGATATGCGCGATGATCTCTTCGATATCGTCGAAAAATTTAAACCCGGGCATATAGGGCGCGAAAATTTCCGGATGAAATTTCTCCTGCCCCGTAGCTTGTAGCGTCGCTAGCGTGCGACCGTGAAAGGAATTTCGCAGAGTTAGAATTTCAAATTTTTTATTAGGGAAATTTACGGTGCCGTACTTGCGCGCCATTTTGATCGCCGCCTCGTTCGCCTCCGCGCCGGAGTTAGAAAACACCGCGTAGCTGCGATACCCCAAAAGCTCGCTAATCTTTTGAGCCAGGGCTTCTTGAGGCAGAATTCTATAGATATTCGAGCCGTGGATGATCTGCGCGGCTTGCGTGCCGATCGCTTCCAGCACGATTTCATTTGCGTGCCCCAGGCAGTTTACGCCGATGCCTGCGCCGAAATCCACGTAGTCCTTGCCCGCTTCATCATAGACTATTGAGCCCTCGCCTCTTACCAGCGCCACGTTTACGCGCGCGAAATTATCCATCAAATAGTTCATTTTTTATACTCCACTTTAGGCAGATGCCAAGATTTGTAATAAGCCACCATGCGAAACGCAACCCCCAAAACCAGCAAAATAATCACCGAAAAGGCGCCGCTAAGCCCCAACCCATCAAGCACGAAATATATCAAACCTACGCCCATACTTATCGTACCGTAAAGCCCGGTGCGCAAAAACCACGGCACTTCGTTCAGCAGCACGTCGCGCAAGATGCCGCCGCCCACGCCGTTGCAAAACGCGATCAGCACCACACCAAAAACGTTATGATTGTAGCTTAGCGCAACTATCGCCCCTACGATCGAAAAGCTTACGACGTCGATCGCATCGGTTAGAATAAATAAAAATTTACCCTCCAAATCGCGATTCTCGTAAAGTTTGGCAAAAATAGCTACGGCGCTTACCGCAAGCACGATGGTTACGGGCGCGTAGTGCGTGAATGAGTAGATCTCGCGGCTTACTAAGGTATCGCGCATGATCCCGCCGCCAAGCGCCGTCAAAAACGCCGCGATAAAGATCCCAAGCCAATCGCAGCCCTTCTTTACGCCGAATAAAAACCCGCTAAGCGCCGCCGAAGCGATGCCTACGCACTCCGTAAACTCTAAAATACTCATATCACAAACCGCTAAAATCCTTTTAAAAACGCATTTTACAACAACTAAATATAAATTTGGGTAAAGCGCGACGGGCTGGAGAAATTTAGACGCGGCGATATAAATTTCAGAGCGGCGGATAAAATTTGAGCGCGGTGAATTAAAATTCTACGAGATAGAATTTCATATGGCAGAATTTTAAGCGGCTAAAATACGGCGCCGCTTTGGCATAAATATAAAATTTGGACTTGAAATTTCTTGAAATTTATAAATGCCCGCGGGATAAAATTTCATAAAATTTCATAAAATTTTATCGCAGCTAAAGCATACGGCGTTGCGGCCTAGCGCAAATTTTAGCTTTAAATTTATGGCACCTGTGCGCTAGAAAGAATTTAACGTTACAAAATCGGCTCTATGCTTACGCTAACGGTGCGCAAATTTTGATTTGAAATTGCGCCCTATTTTTGGCGCCGTGTTTTGCCGCTATAAAATTTCATCTTATTTTACGATGACCTAATCCGCGCGGAATTCTACGTAAAATTTTAAAATTTAGCGGTCGAATTTTGCGTGAAATTTTACGCCGAGCTCCGCTAGATTAGCGCAGCCTCTCTTTTAAAATTTTCCAAATGCCGGGCATTGCCAGCAGTCCATTATGTGGCGCGGCGGCTATTTCATAAAATAGATCGCCCGCCTTAAGAGATCCCGCAAGATCATACGAGTGATGCACCGGTATCAGCTCGTCGGCGGCGCCGTGGATGAGCGTGATCTGCGTGCCGCGCGCCGCTTGCAAAAATTTCGCGGTCGGAATCTTGTATCGGATCAAAAATTTCGGCACGAAGGGGATTTTTTCGTGCGCAAGCCGCTCGAAGCTAAAATATGGCGCGAGCAAAATCAGCCGCGCCGCATCCCACTTCGCAGCCTGCTGCGCGGCAATGCCGCTTCCGATCGAGTAGCCGATCATCGCGAGCTTTCTTGGCGAATGCTGCGTTAAAACGTAGCAGCTCATCGTATCGGCGCTCGCAAAAAGCTGCTGCTGCGATGAAATTTTACCGTCCGATTTGCCGTAACCCGGGTAATCGAAAATATAAAAATCGTATCCCAAAGCCGCAAAATCCGCGCCGTATGCGCCCCAGCCGCTCACGTCGCCGAAGTTGCCGTGAAAGAACAAAATCGCGCCTTTAGGCTCTGCCGCGCTAAATTTCAGCCCGTTTATAAACCCGCCCCCAAACGGGATATTGATCTCTTGAAATTTTATCGCAGCGGCGTTTGTCTTATTGCCCGCTGCGATGTCCTGAGAAGTATTTTCGCCAATATGCTCGCCGCTAGTTTGAGCGCTTTCGTTTTTGATCTCGCCCGCTGCGGCGCCGCTTTCTTTTGTGTCGCTTGCTGCGGAAGCGCTTTCGTCCGCAGCGCCGTTTGTCGCCGCACCATTTTGCGTAGCGGACGACGGCGTATCTAAATGTGCGCCGCTCTCGGGCGCGTTCACAAGTCCAGTAAATTCGGAATTTTCAAAGCTAAATTTGAAGTTTTTATCCAGCGGCTCGCCCAAAAATATCAGCCGTTCTTGAAAGATATAAAGTCCCGCTAGCACGCAGACATAAACACACGCCGCGATGACGCACAGCCTAAGTAAAACCCTCATCGCCGTCCTTTAAATTTAAAGCCGAGACGCAAAAACGCGCGATGGCACACGAATCCGTCTCACAGCTAAGCTTTAAACTCGCTCAAAAACCACTGAAACGCTAAGATCAGCCCCGGCGCGCGCACGATCTTTTCGTCAAACATAAACTCCCGCGCCTTGGCCGCAGGCAGGTAGAAAAGCTCGATCTTCTCGCCGTCCACGCCGCCGCCGCTACCGATCTTCATCGATTCGTCGATGCACGCGAAGTATAAAATTTGACGGTTCGCCGCAAAGCCCAGGGCGCTGTAGTAGCTCGTGATAAATTTCAGATCCTTCACGGCATAACCCGTCTCCTCAAGCACCTCTTCGATCGCCGTTTGCTCCTCGCTGATGCCCTTGTCTAAAATGCCAGCGCAAAGCTCATAGGTGTAGCCTTTTTCGGGCGAATTTATCAAATTTTCCTCTTGATAAAACCACACGCTGGGGCGAAATTGCTTGACTAGCAAAAGCGCGTCGTGCTGCGTATGGTAGAGCAAAATCGAGACGCTATCGTGCACCTTTACGCAGTCCCACGCGCGCGCTACGCCATCCATTTCGAAATTTAAGCGAAAGGGTTTAACAAAATTTGAGCTTTTAAGCTCGGAAATTTTAAAATTTTTTATAGTAGTATCCATGTCGCAAGTCCTAAAAAGCTAAAAAATCCAACGATATCCGTTACCGTGGTAAGCAGCACGGAGCTGCCGACGGCGGGATCGATATTTAATTTTTTAAGCGTGATTGGAATGACGGCGCCAAAAAGCCCTGCGAGCGTTAAATTTAGCACCATCGACATCGCAATCACCAGCCCCAAAAGCTTAATGCCGAACCAAAAATACGCCACAAACCCCATCAGCGTGGCAAAAATGAGGCCGTTTATGAAAGCGATCGTGATCTCGCGAAAGAGAACCTGCTTTTTGTCTTTAAACGCTATCTCGCCCAGGGCTAGGCGGCGCACGGTTACCGTAAGCGCCTGCGTGCCGGTGTTGCCGCCCATGGAGGCGACTATCGGCATAAGCACGGCAAGTGCTACCAGCTTTTCGATAGTGGCGTCAAAAAGTCCGATGATCGTGGAGCTTACGATCGCCGTGCATAAATTTACCGCTAGCCACACAGCGCGCGCGCGTCCCGCCTTAAAGATCGTAGTCTCATCGTCTTCGGCTTCGTCATCGACGCCCGCGAGGTTGTAAATTTGCTCGGTGGCGCGCTCTTGGATGAGATCGTGGATATCGTCGGCGGTGATACGCCCGATGAGCACGCCGTTAGCATCGACTACGGGGATGACGTTAAGGTCGAACTCCTCAAAATCCTTGATCACATCGTCGATCTTATCGGTATCGGTGGCGAAGTGGATTTTGTTTTCGGCGCCGAATTTTTGTGAAATTTGCTCCAGCGTGAGCGAGAAATCATATAAAATCAGATCGGACGTCGAAAAGGTAGTAAGCAGATGCCCCTTTTTATCGAGCACGAAGAGCTGAAAGACATTCTCGATCTCGTCCTTTTCGCGCATAACGCGCAGCATCTCAACCGCCTGCCCCAGGGTCTGATCCTGCCTCGCGCTAAAGACCTCAGTCTGCATATACGCGCCCGCCTCATCTTCGCTATATTTGGAGATAGTAAGAATGTCGTGGCGATCGTCCTCGTCAAGCCCATAGAAAATCTGCTCGGCCTTGTCCTCGTCAATCTCGCCGATGTTTTGCAAAAGCTCCGCTTGATCGTCGCTTTCGAGCTCCTCGATCGCTTTTACGATCTTTTCGTGAGGCAGAGTTTCGATGACATCTTCGAGCATATGCTCGGGCATCTCAAGCGCAGCATCGGCAAGATCCTCAGGATCTAGCTTTTTTAAGAATTCTACGTATTTTTCTTCGTCGTGCTTTTTTAGAGTTTTTAAATGCTCCGTAAGATCGGCGGCACTCAGCTCATGCTCAAGCGTATCGCCTAGATGCGCATCAAGAAGCGCCTTAGCTTCCTCGACGTCGTCCAGCTGCTCTTTATTTTCCATTTTCAGCCTTAATTTATCGTGATAAGCGACTCGTAGTTTTCAAATTTAATAGGGTTTTTCGAGCCGTCTTTAGCCGCAGCCATTCTAGCGTCCATATCTTTGACGAGAGCTTTAAATTTAAGCTCTTCGGCACTTATGACGTTAGTTTTTTCAATCTTGACTACCTTAAGCGGATCTATAGCCTGCTTATTTTTATAAAGTCCGAAGTGCAGATGCGGTCCCGAACTAAGCCCGGTCGAGCCCACATAAGCGATTAATTGACCTTGCTTGACGCTAACGCCTGCTTTTGTGCCGCTAGCAAAGCCGCTAAGATGTGCATAAAGCGTACTGATACCGCCGCCATGGTTGATCTCTACGGTGTTGCCGTAGCCGTTTTTACGCCCTACAAAGCTAATCTTGCCCGCCCCTGCGGCATTTACTCTAGTGCCTTTGGGGGCTGCATAATCTACGCCTAAGTGCGCGCGATATCGCTTTAAAATCGGATGAAATCTTTTAGGGGTAAAATACGATGAAATTCTAGTATAAACAAGCGGTGTAATTAGCAGAAAAGATTCGACCTTTTTGCCGCTTCGGTCGTAGTATTTATCATCGAAAAAATATAGCGATTTGGGCTTTTTATTTTCCTCGATCATTCCTGCGGTGATATTTACTCCGCCAAAAGGCTTGCCAAGGCGCGTTTTTTGCTCGTATAGGATCACGAGCCGATCGCCCTTTTGCAGCTTTTTAAAATTTACCTCGTTTTTAAAAACAAGCATAAACTCATTCGCTAAAGCCGCATTGCCCGTAGCTTTGATGATGTCTTGATAGGGCGAGCTTTCGATCTGAATTCCTAAAGAGTAGCTGTTTTCCTCATAAACTATCGGAGTATAAACGAATCTAAAAGTGCCGAATTTATCGCGGTATATGTGGATCTGAAGCTCCTCACTGACGGGAATTAGCAGCTGGGAGACGCGACCTGCTGGATCACGCAAAATTTGACACTCCACGCCCGCTCGCACCTCAGCGGCAAGCTCCTGATCCTCTTTATCTAGGTCGTAATATACAGATGCGGGGATGCCCGCGGTTTCCATAAATTGCAGCAGACTCACGCCATCGGGCCAGGCAAACTTCTCTACGCTGGGGTTGTTCGCAAAAACTACGCCTATCCACAGAAAAAGCAATATAAAAATTCTAGTCATATAAAACCGCTTTGAAATATTATTTTAAGGCGGGATTGTAACGAAAAAACGCTTATATTTCGTAAATACCGCGGAATTTTATCGCTAATTTCAAAGTTTTATGTATAATTAGCCGAAATTTTATTCAGGAGCAGAATTTTGAAAAAAGCTTTACTTATTTTAGGTCTATTTTTAAGTGCGGCGATAGGGGCGGAATTTAACATGCCGCGATACGAAACCGCCCTACTTAGCGTAAAGGATGGTTCGGGCGAGATCACAGATAGCCCTACGATTGCCGTAGGCAGCAGTGGAGTGGTGATGCATAATTTCGGTAGCGGCGCGAGCTCCATCATCGCGCGCGCAGTCGTGACGCAAAAAAGCGCAGGCAAGGCAAAGGTGCGATTTGAGGTCTTTGATATGTTAGCTCAAGAGGCACTGCCACTGCCTAAAATTTTACCCTCAAGCGGCGATAAAGTGATCTTAAATTTCCTCTATGACCGCGCCATAATCGTCGCGCCTAACGCTGAAATTTACGAGCAGGTTATCAAGGCTTTTCCAAATATAAATTTTATCCACCCAGATCTTGGCGGCGCCTATCTTAGCTACAACCACAAGCCAAATCCCAGCCGTGACGATTTTCGTAAAATTTGCGCGCAAAACAGCGCCGGACTGATTTTTATCGCGATGGATAAACAGGGCGTATTTGCCGACTGCGGCAGCTTCAAGCCTTTGCGCACGTTCGCTAGCGGCAGCGTGGCTTATTATCAGCTGCCATTTTACTCACGCGTGGGCGAGATAAAGACCGTCATTTGGGACTTTACTAACGGCCCAATCAGCGATTACGACAAACACTACCGCTATTTGCTGGGCTTAGATGGCGACAAATAGCGCTGCGCAAGCGTTTTTTATAAATCTATTAGGCGCGGATAATGCCTATTTTGACGAGGCTCATCGCACGGCATACTGCTACGACGCGACGAAAAGACGCTGCCTGCCGGACGGCGTACTTTTCCCGCGAAGCGAGGACGATGTCAGTCAAATTTTAAAATTCTGCAACGAAAATTTAATCCCCATAGTTCCAAGAGGCGCAGGTAGCGGTTTTACTGGTGGATCTTTAGCCGCAAACGGCGGAGTGATTTTGGCATTTGAAAAACATATGAATAAAATTCTAGAAATCGACATGCAAAATCTACTCGCCGTAGTCCAACCCGGCTGCATAAATATCGATCTGCAAAAAGCAGCCGCAGCGCGCGGGCTTTTTTATCCGCCCGATCCCGCAAGCCAGGATTATTCCACGCTAGGAGGCAATGTCGCCGAAAACTCCGGCGGTATGCGCGCCGCAAAATACGGCATCACCAAAGACTATGTAATGGCACTGCGTGCGGTACTGCCTAATGGAGAGGTGATCCGAGCAGGCAAACGCACTATCAAAGACGTCGCAGGCTTCAACGTGGCAGGAATTTTAATCGCAAGCGAAGGCGCGCTTGCCGTCATCACCGAAATCACGCTCAAACTAATCCCGATGCCAAAGCTTAAAAAGACCGCGATGGGCGTCTTTCCTAGCGTAGATGCAGCAATGAATGCCGTGTATAAAACAATGGCAGCCGGTATCACGCCCGTGGCGATGGAATTTTTAGACGCACTGTGCATAGCCGCGGTCGAGGAGAAATTTCATAAAGGCTTGCCAAGGGATGCGGGCGCGATTTTGATCTGCGAAACCGACGGCAATTTAGAAGCAATGCTTTTGGAGGAGCTAGCGCTCATAAAAGAAATTTTCGTTCAAAACGGCGCGAGCGACTTTCGCATCGCAGAAAGCGAAGAGGAGCGTGCGGGCATTTGGTTTGCGAGACGCAACTGCTCGCAGGCGATCAATATCTACGGCACGCTTAAGCTAAATGAGGACATCACCGTCCCGCGCTCGCAGCTGCCCGAGCTACTGCGCCATATCGCGCGCATCGGCGATAAATACGGCGTGCGCGTGCCCTGCTTCGGGCACACGGGCGATGGCAATGTCCACACCAACGTCATGGTCGCCGACAAAAAAGATGAAGCTCAGGTGCGACGCGGACATGACGCAATCACCGAAATTTTCAAAGCTGCAGTTGATCTTGGCGGTACGCTCAGCGGCGAGCACGGCATCGGACTAAGTAAGGCGGAATTTATGCCACTAGCTTTTAGCGCGGCAGAGATGGAGCTATTTCGCGCAATCAAAAGGGCTTTCGATCCAAAAGGCATCTTAAATCCCGGAAAAATGGGGCTTTAAATTAGGATCGTCATCCAACTTCTACGGTGATTTGAAATCGATTTATCCCACTTATCTCATCTAAAATTTTACTTTCTTACAATATGCCTACTTAAAATTTATCTTGCTTGCAATTTAGCTTATTTACAGGCTACTTCGAGTTAGTTTTAAGCTTGATCTACCCATTTACAGATCGATTTTGCTTGCTTTGCGATGAATAATTTTACTTGTTTATTGATAGATTCTATACAATTGTGAATTGATTTTATTTACTTCGCAGATTGATTACTTCATGCGATCTTCTTCGGATATTTTTGCCATATCAGCTGTGATTGCATAGCTACTCGCTAGTTTGCGCAATTTTTTCTCTTTCAACGATATATAATTTAGCACTATTATTATGATGAAATCCCTATATCGCGATGGATAAGTCTATGATAAGTTAAAATTCTGTCAATAAAATCCACAGCATAGATTAAATTCTAAACTTCTAAGATACTGAAATTTTAAAATCACTATCCATCGCCATTATCGCAATATGTGGAATTTCAGCAATAAAATTTAAAGACGAAATTCCGCGAAATTTCATAAAATCCCATAAAGCTCCGCAAAATTTCTATACTAATTTCGATCTCGCCGTATTATCTAGCTAGCCCTGCCATCTATTTGGTCGCATTAGCCTCGCTTGCATTTATTTTATTCATCGCGGCTACTACGTTGCAGCTAAACTCCGCTCCCAGTTTGCAAGCCTTGTCGTAGTAGATCATCGCCTTATCCAGATCCGGCTCGCCAAATTCCTTCTTTGAATACGCTAGTCCAACCCTTTGGCATCCCTCCGCCAAAGCAGCATCGCAAGATTTTAGGAAAAACTTAAGAGCGCCCTGATAGTCTTTTTCTTCATAGCTAGCGACCGCAGCGTTTAAGCAGCCCTCGCCTAATCCCAAATCGCATGATTTGGCAAAAAACGCGAACGTATTTTTCTTATCGGCATTTTTATAAGAGATTATCGCGGCATTGTAGCAAGCTTTGGCAGCTCCCAGCTCGCACGCTTTGGAATAAAACCGCGCGGACTTGTCCTTATCCTTCGTAGTTTTATATAAATTTTGCTCGTCGTAATATAAATCTCCCGCGATAGCACAGCTATTTTCCAGCCCCGCTTCACAAGCTTTTTCAAACGGCTTTTTTGCTTCCTCATAATCGCGCTCCTCAAGCAAATACGCTCCATAGTCTTCGCACGAATTAGCCCTACCGACGCCGCATCCGACAAACGAGACCCCTTGCGGGAAAAATATCTGCGCGAGCAAGTAGGCTGCTACGATTAGTGCGGCAATCGACGCTAAAATTTTCATTTTTGCTCCTTTTAAATTTTAAAAATAATTATAGCAAAAAGCGAGGGATAAAATTTTAATTTTTGATAATAGCTGTGAAATTTACGGCGAATTCTTGCAAAATTCCTATCAAAATCCCAAGCAAAATTTTAAATAAAATTTTAAACGGAGCTTTGAGCTGAATTTCAAAAAGACAAATTAAAATTTTACTTGCAAGATTATTTTTATGGCTGGCTTGCCTCAATTTTTACTCGCACGTCTATGCGGCATCCACGGCGCCTGCAGTATTTATAATAAAGCATTTAATCCTGAGGTCTGAAACACCTACAGCCTCTGCAATGGTGATTTATCAGAGCGATAATCTAGTGTGTAAAATATTTTGCCATATACCAAGCCCGTGGTAAGCATCTTGCCGTGCCATAGAAAACTTTTGAAAATTTCGCATTGCTGCTTAAAAATTTTAAAAAATTTTATGCCACTAGCCTTTAAATTTATCTTAGAAATTGGCTTGCCTATGCCAAAACTGCAGGCGTAATGCACCTTTAGGCATTTTTTGCTCCGATACCCAGGCTTATTAGATTATATCGCACCGCTTATATATGTTGAGCCTGAAAATAATCAAGGTCGCGCAGTATCTGTATCACGCATGTAAATTTCATCTATGTAGACTGCGATTACGATTTCAGCCGCGCAAGCCCAGCTCGTAAAATTCTGATAGTTTTAAAACCCAAATGCCACGTAGAATTCTATCTATTTAAAGAGCTTTACTTCAAAATTTTATTCGCTGCAAAGCGCAAGCCGCTCTCCCTAGCGCTCAAACTCTATCACAGCCTCCTCCTCGCCGAACCACATCACGGAATTTTTGATATCGCAAAACCTCGCCTCATCTGCCATCAGCTCCGCTAGCACCGCTCGCGCCGCCTCACTGTTTCGCGCATCCGCAAACGCCTGCACGCTCTCATACCACAGCTCGCCCATCGCGTCGTAGCCAAACGTCGCCGTCTCGCGCTCGGTGCTCTGCCCCTCGGGGAAAACGGGCATGGTTTTTGCATAGCGGACGATATTTAGTGCCTTTTGATTAGCTAAAACCTTTTGTGAATGCGCCGCCCAGTGCGCCACAAACTCTTGCTGCGTGATACCCGGTGCCCTTTTTACTAACATCGTGATCTTAAACATAACCGCTCCCTAAATGAAATTTATCACAAAATTTGCGCCCTATTCTATGATGCATCCACGTTTTTGCAATTTTGCTTAGCATTCTTTGCGTCTAAATAGACCTTGAAAAAACTTAAATAGCAGCCGTGCGCGCGAGCACAAATCGCCAAAATGCATAAGCCTCACTACTAAAGCTCAAACCGCCGTCAATCTCACTCGGTTTAACCACCTAAAGCGTCATTTACGGATGCTCCGAAATAAATTCTAGAGACTCTTTTTAGGCAAAGCAAAATTTCGCCAGGCTTTAGCGGGCGATGAAATTTTACCGACTTTCGGCGCGCATAAGTTCTATCCGTTTTACTAGGCAAGATAGAATTTTGCAAGCATTAAGTGGTCGGCAAAACAGACGAGCGGCGATTTCCTCTTGCGCAGCCGAGCGCAAATTACGTTGCTGCGCACGCGCCTAGCCCCTGCTCGCCAAAAACCTCTGCAAAATTATCGTCGCGGCGATGCTATCAAAGCGCGCGTCCTTGCCGCCCCCCTTAGCGCCTTTGCTCGCAAGCTCCGCCGCTTCGGCGCTCGAAAAGCTCTCGTCTTGAAATTTTATCTCGCCGTCAAAATCCAGCAGAGAAGCGAAGTGCCGTATGCGCCTGCTCATCTCATCCTCGCTCGCCCCGCCGCGCGGCACGCCCAGCACTAGCACGCTGGCGCCCTTTTCGCGCAGCAGCTCGCTTAGCTCTCGCGCAGCTTGGGTGCGGTTTTTGCGCAGGATCGGCTCGCACGGAAGCGGCGTCTTATCATCCGGTGCCGCCGCCACGCCGATACGTTTAAGCCCAATATCGATCGCAACTATCAAATTTCATCCTTTTTAGTTCGGCTTCGGCAAGCCGCGCGGGTTTGTTTTAAGCTCAAGTGCTACTTGCGGAAAGTAAAATTTTACCGAGCCGCCTTTTTCTAAATTTAAACACCGACCGCGCAGACTACGCGCCGTGCAAACAAGCCGTGCGGGCGGACGGCGCCGATCAAACTACGGTGAGCAAACGCCTGCCGCCGGCTACTTTGCCACGATCTTTGCGCCTAAAATTTCGATCCTACCTTCTAGCTCATATTCGTAAATTTTATCGCCGAAGCGCTCGATCGCCGCTTGCAAATCGGAATTTAGCGCTAAAAATTCCATCACCTCATCCCGTGCGTGCTCAGTGTTTTGCGGCGTCTGCGGAGCCAAAGAGGCGACGAATTCGCCAAAATCCGCGATCAGCCGCGCCTGAGATTTTGCGAGCAGATCATTCGTGCCCGCGCTCTCGTCCATTCGGTGCGGCAGCACGTACACGGGCACGCCCATCTCACGAGCCAGGCGCGCGCTTTGCAGCGAGCCGCTGCGAGGCTCGGCTTGAGCGATAATCAGAGCTTCGGACAGCGCCACGACGATGCGGTTGCGCTGCAAAAACTGAAATCCGCGCGCGCTCACGCCGTCCTCATACTCGCTAAGCGCGAGGCTACGCTCATAAATTTTGCCGATCATGGTGGCGTTTTGCGCGGGATAAATTTGATCAAGACCGTTTCCAAAAACCGCAATCGTGTTTGGAAACGCCCCTTCGTGCGCGGCTATGTCGCAGCCGATCGCCGCGCCGCTTACGACGCAAAAGTCCGCATCGCTCAAAGCGCGCGCAAGGCGCAGGATCAAATTTTTACTATAAACGCTCATCTTGCGCGAGCCCACGATCGAGATGCGGCGCTTTTGCAGTAGCGCCGGCTCGCCCCTAAAATACAGCTGCGCGGGCTCGCTCGCACCGAGCCTTGCTAGGCTTTGAATTTTAAAACCGAGCTCACTCGTAGTACTCATAAATTTCGTCCAAATACACTAAATCGACCTCGCCTAGGATGTCGGCGCTGTTTGCAAGCGCGCGCAGAGTAGAGCTTTTGGGATGGCCGATAGCGATGGCGTAACCCTGCTTTTTAGCAAGCGCGACGGCTTCGCGCAGCTTTTTGCGCACCGCGGCGACGCTGTTTTGATTATCCAAAAATACATCGCGATGCACGTATCGCATGCCAAGCTCATTCATCGCCGCCTTAGCCTTGGTAGCGGGGCTCGTGCGCGAGTCGATAAATAAAAATCCATGCTCGTTCATCGCGCGCAGTAGGTTTTGCATCGCGCGCTCGTCGGCGGTAAATTTAGAACCTGTGTGGTTATTTATAAATTTAGCGTTCGGAAAGTCCGCGCGCAGCTTGGCTATGACGCCGCGCAGCTTCTCGTAATTATCCGAAGCTCGCAGCGTCGCGGAATTATTTTTAGCAGAGCTTGCCTCCATCGGCAGGTGGATCGCATAATGCTCAAAGCCGCGAGCGAGCGAGCTCGTGTCCTTGCGCTGATATTCGGGTGGAAAGATGGACGGCGTCACGCGCACGGGCAGAGCGGCGATCTTTTGCGCCTGCTCGCCGGTGCCTACGTCGTCGATAATGATCGCTAGCTTTGCGCGAGAGCCTGCCGGCAAAGCCTTGCGCGGCGATTTAGAAAGATCGTCTGCGCTGCCGGAAGCGTGGCTTTGCGCGGTAGAATTTATGGAATTTTTTGAAGCGGAATTTGCCGCGGTAAAATTTACGTCCGATCCGCCGCTCGCTGAATTTGCAGCGGCGGAATTTGCGGAAGCCATAGAATTTACGGAATTTTGCGAATCGCCGCTTGCAGAATTTTGTCTTGCGGAATTTTGCGAGGCAGGCTCTACGGGAAGCTTCGGTGCGGTTATGTTTTGCTCGGCGATCTTATCGAGCTCCTTTTGAATCAGCGCTTCCTTCTGTGCAGCGCTTAAACGAGGCTTTTTACCGCGAGGATCGGAAGGGCTTTCGGGAGCTTGTTTGCGCGAGCTTTGCTGCAACGCGGCTTTATTACCCGAAAATACGAGATCCAAAACCGCGTAGGTAACCGCACCGCTTAAAAAGCATAAGATTACGACAAAGGCGATCGCTATGTAATTGATCGGGCGCTTTTTGCGGCGCCCACGTGGATTTGTATTAGCCAAAGCTCAGCCGAAATCAGTTTTTATCTTTGTTTATGAGCTTACCCTTGGCGATCCACGGCATCATCGCGCGAAGCTTCTCGCCGGTTTTGCTAAGCAAGCTATTTGCCGTGATGTTGCGCTCGGCATTCATTCGCACGTAGCCAGCTTTGCGCTCGAGGATGAAGTCTTTTGCAAATTTGCCGTTTTGGATCTCCTTTAGCACCTCTTTCATCGCCGCTTTGCTGCTTTCGTTTACGACGCGGTTGCCGCTTACGTAATCGCCGTATTCTGCGGTGTTTGAGATCGAGTAGCGCATATCGGCCATGCCGCCTTGATAGATGAGATCCACGATCAGCTTCATCTCGTGCTGGCACTCAAAATACGCCATCTCAGGCTCATATCCAGCCTCTACAAGGGTCTCAAAGCCTGCGTTGATGAGCGCGCAAAGTCCGCCGCAAAGTACAGCCTGTTCGCCGAAAAGATCGGTCTCAGTCTCTGCTTTGAAGGTCGTTTCGATGATGCCGGTGCGACCGCCGCCGATCGCGCTTGCATAGCTTAGAGCAAGCTCTTTGGCTCTGCCGCTTTCGTTTTGCGAAACGGCGATCAGCATCGGCACTCCGCCGCCGCTTACAAACTCATTGCGGACGGTGTGGCCCGGGGCTTTCGGAGCGATCATAATGCAATCGATGCCCTTTGGAGGGACGATCTGTCCGAAGTGGATATTAAAGCCGTGCGCGAACGCGATCGCGTCGCCCTCGCTTAAGCTCGGCTCGATCTCCGCTTTGAAAATGTCGCTTTGAAACTCATCAGGCGTTAGGATCATTACGACGTCTGCGGCCTTCGTAGCTTCGCCGACGCTCATTACTTTAAAGCCCTTCGCCTCGGCCTTGCTCCAGCTCGCGCCGCCCTTTTTTAGACCCACAATGACCTCTACGCCGCTATCGCGCAAATTTTCGGCGTGAGCGTGCCCCTGCGAGCCGAAGCCGATCATAGCGACCTTTTTAGCCTTAATCAAGCCCAAATCGCAATCTTTGTCGTAAAAAACGTTTATTGCCATAACGCATCCTTTTTTTTAAAAATTTAGGCGAGATTGTAGCTAAAATTTGCTTTTACGTAGATAAACCGCGCGCCGCAAGGGCGGATAAAGAAATTTTGAGCTATCATTGAGGCATAATTTAGCTTTAAAAGGAGCGAAAATGAAAGTGGGATTTATCGGCGGCGGAAATATGGGCGAGGCGATGATTGCCGCACTTTGCAGAGCCGGCGGGCGAGATTGCGCAGCGGGTGGAGAAAATTTTACAGAGAATAAAGAAAATTGCACGGCGAGCAGAGAAAATTCCGCGCACGACGGGCAAAATTTTATGCCAGATACTCAAAGCTTTGCGGCTTGCGGGCAGAATTCCGCAAATTTAGAGCAGAATTTTGCGAGCCGCGAATGTGATTCCGCCTGCGCGCAGCCCGCCTCCGATACGAAGCTTCAAGTCCTAGCTTATGCTAGAAGCAAAAACGAAACCTTGCGTAAGCGCTACGGCGTGCAGATTTTGCAAGGCGAGACGCAGCTGGCGCACGCGGCGGATATTATCGTGCTTGCGACCAAGCCCGCCAGCTACGAGGGGATTTTGCACCTGATCGCGCCCGAGCTCGCGGGCAAAATCCTGCTTCTTTTGGCGCCGAATTTCAAGCTGGAGTGCGCCCAAAATATCGTAGGTGCGGACGTTTTCGTGGCCCGCGCGATGCCAAACGTCGCTGCGGGCATCGGCGCGTCGGCTACGGCGCTGTGCTACGGCGAGTATTTTGATGAGGCCAGTCGGGAGATCGTGCGAGCGCTAGCCGCAAAAATCGGTAAATTCTACGAGATAGACGAGGCTAGCTTTGCCGCATTTACTGGAATCGCAGGGAGTCTGCCTGCGTATGTGTGCGCCTTTATCGAGGCTGCGGCGGATGCGGGCGTGCGGGGCGGACTGCCGCGGGCGCTGTGCTACGACGCGGTGGCGGCGGCGGTAGAGGGCACGGCGCGCCTGCTGCAAAGCGGCAGGCGCCCATCGGAGCTCAAAGACGCCGTCTGCTCGCCCGCGGGCACGACGATAGAGGGGCTCGCGGCACTGGAGGCGGCTGGGTTTCGCGCAGCGGTGATGGCGGCGATCGAGGCGTGCATCGCCAAAGCTCGCAGTTAGCCTCGCCGCACCTCGTCGGTTTCGGATTTCAAACATAGCGCGTTTGCGTTCGCGCTAATATCGGAATTCTGTGCGGGCACGCTAGCTAAATTTTGTCTTATCTTTAAATCAAACGAGCTTGCGGCTGCGGCGAAATTTACGAACCTTATGGTAAACGAGCCGGCAAGCTCGTATTGCATTTAAAATTTTAAAATTTAGAGATTTTGGGAAATTTTAATTCAAAATTTCGCTCTTAAAATTCTAAATTTGCAGGATTATAAATTTAGCGCTCGCAGCAGGGCGAAATTTTGATTTTAACTAAATAGGCTTGATGTCTGTGACCATTAAAATCAAAATTTAGCGCAGCATAGGTAGATGCACTCACGACTGCGAACTTGAGAAGCAAGAACGTAAAAGCTAAAATAGTGCGTCTTGCGCCGCAGTCTTATTAAGACACAAACGCAAACTGCAAAATTTCGCCGCTCATGTGAGCAGCAAATCAAGCCGCACCGAAGCGTATTTTACTACCAGAGCAAGCTGCAAATCAAAACACATTCCGCCGCCCGAACGAGCCTTAAATTTAAACCGCGTTTCGCCGCCGAGCTACAAACCAAACCTGTGCGCCAAATCCTGCCGAGCTGCGCAATAAAATTTAACTTTTCATCCGGCCGAAGCTTCGCACGCAAAGCCGCGATAAGCAAAAAGATCAGATAAATTCCTTCTCCAAAGGCTGCATCGCGTTGCCCTCGGCGTCAAAAAGCACCCGCCCGCAGACCTCGCAAACCTCGTTCCTAGGAGAGGGCTCGTCCGCGTCCAGCTGCCACGCGAACATCTCGCCGCACTTGCAGTTTATGACGTAAAGGATCTGCCTTTTGCGGCGCTTGCCCCACGGCGCGATATCCCAAAACGGCTCCTCGTGCTTTGCCATTTTCTTAAAATCCCGCTCGGCGTTCTTGTGCGCGATAAATAGATAATAAGCGTCGCTATGAAGCTCCAAAGTAAAAAGCCTAAAATCGCTCTTCTTCAGCGCCTTTTGAAACTCGTTCATCAAAAATAGGCTCGCATCGCCGCGCTCGAAACCCTCTTTTTTCGCTTCTTTTTCGAGCCTTGCGTAAATTTTATCGCAGTCTAGTGACACGCCGCTTTGCAGCGCATCAAGCCTAGAGCTGATAAATTTGCCTACATCGCCCGTCTCGTCCTCGCCGACCCAGTCAAGCATCCAAACAAGCCCTTTTGCGATAAGCGCGTTCAAAAACTCGCCGTCATTCATCTCGCCCGTTTTCTCAAAACCGCCCGTCTCGCCTGCCGTCAAATGCTTTAGGACGCAGCACTGATCTTTCGTCATTTTCGCTCCTTTGATTAAATTTGCCGCCTACATGGGTCTGTCTAAATTTTACTCTCAAAAAGCTTTAAGCTTACTTTTCGCAACTCCTTGCGCTGCAAATTTAGCTCGCGGCGGCGGGTAAAATTTACGCTATAATTTCACAAAAGCGCTAAAATTCCAACCGAAAAGGACGCAAATGCAAACGGATCTGCAAGAAAAGATTAAGGAGCTGCAGCGCAAGATCGCGCGCGAAATCACCTATTTTCAGACGGGCGGCGTGAGGCCGCGAGGCGCTATCGATGAGTGCTGGATCGGTCGCGTGCTCGCTTACGCGGCGGACGAGGAGCTGCCTGTGGATCAAAACGGCGTGCCGATGCTCCCTCTGGCGCAGTTTTACCTGCCCGCGCTACCCTACGTGCCGCAGGTCTTGGACGGCGTCAAGCTGCTTGCGGTCTTCATCTCGCACGATCTCATCGGCAAATTTGATGAGAATATGGACGGCCTGTGGGCGATCCGCGAGTATAGCGACGTAAGCGAGCTCGTCATAAAGGAGCTTGCAAATCCGCGCTCACAGATAAGACCCTTTCCTTTGCAGCCCAAATTTGCCGTGGACGATACGCCCGTTTGGGACGACGGCGGGCTGGAGCCTGACGTCGTGCATGAAATTTTAGAGCTTAAAAGGTCGGTCGGGCTCTATTATTCCGACGTCACGGCTGGACTGGAGTATCACAACTGCACGAAGCTCGGCGGCTACCCCTCCTTTTGCCAGTCAGGAGTGAGCTTCGGCGAGGGCTATCAGTTCGTTTTTCAGGTCTCTTCAGACGAAAAAGCGGGCTTTAACGTCATTGACGGCGGCAGCTTGATGTTTGCTAAAAACCCGCAAAGCGGTGCGTGGAGCCTGTATTATGATTTCGATTAGGCGTGCGAAGATAAATTTAGCTCGCTTGCAAAATTCCGCCGCTTCAAACAGACGCCGGGAGCGAGTAAATTTATGATGAAATTTTATCGGCGTGCAGCCTTGAGCTCGCTCGGCGCGGATTAAATTTAGACGGCACCCGATCTAGGTTAAATTTAAGCCGCCAAGAAGCGAGCCGAATAGATGCAGGTGAGCCGAATACAGCGAGCGGGCTGTGAAAAATTCGGCGCCGCAAAATTTTAAAATTTTATAGCCCGAGATTTCGGCTTCGAGCTTGGAATTTAAGGCGCGTTTGAAATTTTAACCCGTAAATTTAAAGGAGCGAAAATGAACGCAAACGAGCTTGCAAACATCTGGCGCAAGCCGATCTACCTGCCATATCTGCAAGATCCGCTCACGCCCGAGGCACTGATGGCCGCAGAAGAGGAGCTGGGGCACGCCCTGCCGCGCGAACTAGTCATGATGCTAAGCATCCAAAATGGCGGCTACCTGCGCTACGAGCTAGAGGGCTACCCGCTGGACGCCGTCAGCGGCATCGGTGAGGCGCATCCGTCGCTTACGCGCTTTAGCTGGGGCGAGGAGCGCGAGTGCGTGAGCTTCGAGCTTGACGGACTGGTACCCTTCAGCGGCGACGGGCATTGGTATCTGTGCCTGGACTATCGCGCGAGCGAGGAGCCTGCGGTCGCCTACATCGATGTCGAATGCGATGAGCAAAGCATCATCGCGCAGGATTTTGCTTCGTTTTTGGCGCTTTTGCGGCTCGACACGGGCGGCAAGATCGCGCTGCAAACAAAGCTCGATCTAGACGGCACGAAGGCGCGGCTGGAGGAAATTTTGGGCGTGCGAGCTAAAGCTGCCGATCCGCAGCTTTACGGCTTTAGCGTGTATAATTTCGCTCGCGAGGGCGGCGTGCTGAGCCTTAGCCCGAACGAGGTTCGGCTCGGATTTGCCAGGCGGGGCGAGCGGCGGTTTAAAGAGCTTAAAAACTTCAGCGAGCCCGCCCTGCGCTATGCTGAGCTGGACGCGGACGCGATGATACTTGACGTTTTCAAAGAGGAGCTGATGAGTGAAATTTTGCGCGAGCTCAAGAGTGCAGGCTTGTGCGCACAGAGCCTAAAAGACGCGGTCGGCGCGTAAGATTTTGCGATTATTAGTGAGTTTTGTGCGGGCTGCGGCGCACGCTCGTACAACCAGCAATACGGGCTTGCGAGCGTAAATTTAGCTCGCCGCGGCGGGTAAAATTTCGCTATAATTTTGCTAATTTAGCAAAGGAGAAAACGATGAGCGTAGAATTCCGCGTTAAAAATAAAAAGCGACCGCTATTTATGGGGTATTCGGACGCCATGAGCGTTAGCAAGGCATTGGATCTCCTGCCCGATCTATCGGTATTTGGCATAGACGAGAGCGCCGAGGACTTTGACGAGAGGGCGTTTTTAAAATCGCCTTTGAGCGAGTATGAGTGTTTGATTTTGGGCGTGCGGGGCAAGAGCGGGCGCGGAATGGAGCTTAGCTACGATGAGGATCAGCAAAGCTACGCCGTGCGCGTAAATACGCCCGCGACGGTCTTTGATTGGGTTTTGGCGATCTCATATCTGCAGGCGCTATCTAAGCAGCTGGGGGGGGCGAGATCGCGGATGAAAACGGCGAAATTTACGCTCACGACAGGATAGAACAATTCGACTACGAGCGCGATATAGCGGCGGGGCTACATTCGATAGATCAACACTTAAACGGTGATACGGAGGTAAATTTTTGCTACGGGGTGCAGAGGCCTTTTGCGATAAACCGCGCGATGATGGATGAAATTTTAGCCTCGTATAACCCCACCGCCGAGTTTAGCAAGCGGCTGACCGAAGTGCAATATCTTGACGCTTACAGCGCGCACCAGAGGTTTTACCGAAATGGAGATGACGGCACGATAATGGGCTCATACGCGCTCACGCAGGACCTGCCCACTATCCTGCCTTACAAGCCGTTTGTGGAGTGGCAAAACGCGGAGATGCTGAAAAATAACGACGTCGCGCGCTGGCAGATCGCGCTCATAGGCATAGAGGGCGACGAAAACGACGCCGATAACTACCATGCAATCGCCGAGCTGGAATACGACGAGTTTATCGCGCGCCTGCCGAAGCAAAACTACCGCTTCATCGATGCAAGCTATATTTTGGTGGATGGGCTAAACGCCGAGCAGCTAAAGGCGCTGGCAGGCTAAATTTTACTTGCGGTGAAATTCTACAGAATTTTATCGAGGATTGACGCCACAAAATTTAAAGGGGCGGGATTTGCGGTAAATTTCGCGGCGGGCAAAATTCTAAAAGATGGAATTTTATCGCGATGCAAATTTAAGAATTCCACCACGATAAAATTCCGTCGCGATAAAATTTAGAAAGGTTAAAATGAAAAGGACCTACTACGATCTAAAAATTTACGATAACGGCATGATGCGAGGCGTGCTGCAAGAGGACATCGAGGCACTGCCGTTTTTCGACTACTGGCAAAAGATGAGCCTATGCTCGACGCAAGGTATCTATATAGACGAAAATGGCAAAGAGCACAGGCTCGTATATCTGCACGACTGGGAAAAATTTTGCAGATTATTCGCTCGAGAACAGGAGCTACTTAAGCACGCCCCCGCCGGTAGCAAAAATGAGCGATCCGATCCGTAGCGGATCTCGGTCGGCAGCGGAGAATAGCGGCGATCCTAGCTGCAGCGCAAGTTGATTTTATCCGCCAAATAGCGGCGCACGTTTAATCAGCCAAAATCGCCGCCCCGCTTAAATCCGGGTTTAAATTTAGCTCGTCTATGATAGATAAAAGCTCTGAAATTTCCTTTTTTATCTGCGCGGCGTCCTCTAAGCTCGGCGGCGGCGAAAAAAGCGTTGTTTCAAACTTGTTTTTCGCTCCGTTTAAAAATAGATAAAGCTTATCATCCATAAACGCCGCGCTCAGCCCCATTTTCCCCGCGAATTTTTCCTTTAGCTCTCGCAGGCGCTCCATAAATGCGGGCGTCAAAAGATACCTCGCCTCAACCTTATCGTCCGCAAAGACCCGAAATTCTTTACTAAAAAACACGTCGTCCATCTGCTCTTTTTCGCCTATAAATTTAGTATTTAACGTGCGACTTGCCACTATCGTTTGCCCGCTAAATTTCTTGTAAAACTCGCAGACCAAGACCGAGCCGCTGAACGCCTGCATATCCTTCATGGCCTCCCATGCAAAAATTATTGCGGATAGCAAATTTAGCGCCGCCGAGTCGCTTAGCTCCAGCGTCGCGCCGTTTGGGATGCGGATCGCTTCGCTGAGGCTAAATTTGACGCCGTTATAAATGCCTCCGATTTGATCTTCGGCGCGAAACTCATCGGGCGAATAGATGCCGATTTTGCGAAATTCTTTACGGCTGATGCCGGCAAACGGATCGTAGCTAAAATTTGGATCTACCTCGTGAATAGCGGCGCGGACGAAAACGTCTTTATAAAACGCTTTGTAATCTCCCAGCTCGCTGGTCACTCGGCTCGCGTTAGCCATTAGTGCGGCTTGAAAAAACGGAATATAGATAATGATGAAAAATAGCGGTGCAAGGCGATTTTCAAAAAGATGCCATACGGCAAATCCGCCGCCTACGGGCAGCGCTATTATAAATAAAATTCCTAAAAACAGATACTTTATAAATGCTAGCCGGCACTCTTTTTGCTTTTTGGCGGTGGCAACTATTGCTTCGTTTATATTCAAAATTTTACCTTTTTCTAAATTTACGCAGCGGATTTCGCGCCTGGAGCGAATTTTAGCAAAATTTACGCCGCAAAGATACGGCGGCGCGAGTAAATTTTATTCGGCGGATTAAATTTATAAAATTTACGCCGCAGCGGCGATCTACTCGGACGTGCGCTGATTTAGCCGCGCTCCCAGATTGTCTGCGCCCTCTTTTAACACCCCAAATCCTGCCGCGGCAATACAGACAAAATTAATTAGCGAGCCCCTCCCGCCGACGTTTAAAATCCTAAAGCCTACAATCCACAGCGCCGCGCCGAAGCCAAGCATGCACACGGCGGTCGCGATCCCCAGCTTGCGGCGCAGGGGGCTTGGTTTGCGCGCTACCTGAACCCGCGTAATCACGTAGCTGCCCGCGTATCCTCCGCGGATGAAATACGCGCGCGCAAGCTCGCCCTCCTCCACTGGGATATCGTTAAACTCGCCGCGCAGCTTCACGCCGTCTATCTCGAAAAATACCCAAATTTTGCTATTTCCTCTTGCAGCGTGGACGCGGAGATTTCGAACCTCGCCCGTGATCTCATATTCCAATTTACCTCCTCAAACACAGCTTTGCACTTTGCTTTCGCGCTAAATTCCGCGCCGTAAAATTTTAAAATCTAAATTTATACCTTGCTTGCAGCGCCGTCCGTAAAATTTTAAAGTTGAGATTCTGCAAGCCCTGAATTTAGAGCTAAGCCTTAAAATTTCATAGCGATAGAATTTCAAGTAAAGCTCCGATGCTAAATTTAGCAAGCCGCATGCATGGGGTATCTATGCCTTGCCGAATTTCGCACGTCGCAAAATCGCGGCGAAATTCCGCGCGCTATAAAAGCTCACAAACCCGCCGTGGTAGTATCCCAATCAAGCCACCGCAAAATTAATACCGCGCGACAAGCGGCGCAAGGCAGACAGCGCACGACAGACGCCTTGCGACGAACGGCGCACGGCGAGCAATACAAAACAGACGGCGCACGGCAGGCAGTGCAAACCAACAAACGTGCGCCGGGCTACCAAGCGCCTACTTCTTTAAAATTTGCTCTTTCATGAATTCGTAGAGCTGGCAGGATTTTTTATTGCCCGCGTCGCAGCCCTTTTTGACGCATCCGAGCCCCTTGGAAAATCCGCGCAGATCCCCCTTGATCACATACAAATAGCCTAAATTATTGCAGGCATCGCCGTAGCCCAGCTCGCAGGATTTAGTGTAAAGCTTCTCCGCCTTGTCGCGATCCTGCGGCGCGCTGAGACCCTTATCATACGCAACGCCGGCGTTATAGCAGCTATCCACTAGCCCGCCGTCGCAACCTCGCTCGAAAAAGCTCACTGCCTTTGCCGGATCCGCCGCGAGCCCAAAACCGCCCGTGAAATAGACCACGGCCGCATTATGACAGCTCTTGGCGTAGCCCAAATCGCAGGCCTTGATATAATGCCGAGCTGCCGCGGAGAAGTCCCTACTCAGCCGTCCCCTTTGATACAGGTTGCCTAGCTTGTGGCAGGCTACGGCGACGTTTTTATCGCACGCTACGTCATAAAATACGCCCGCTTGCGTCGCATTGCCCTCGCCGTCGTATAGGGCTCCCAGATCAAAGCAGCTATCTTTCTCACCCGCCTCGCAAGCCTTAGCAAGAGCGAGCCTGGCGCCTTCGTAATCTCCGCGGGAGAGCTTGTCGCGCCCCAGCTGTGCGCAGCTTACGCCATCGCCGCGGTAGCATTTAAACGACAAAACGGGTGACGGCAAAAAAGCACCATAACCAAGACGCAAACGGCGATAGAAAGCGCCGCTATGTCGATGATCTTTCTAATATCTATCCTTTTTGCGGCGATGCGCCGCGGGACTTAAGGAGTACTCTTCCAGGCGAATCCCGCCAAGGAGAATTTTACGAATTAAATTTCCTCGTATGAAATTTAATCTGCACAAAAATTTTAGTACCTCAAGCCTTGTTTTAAAATTTTACTTCGAACTTCCACGCCGTAAAATTTTAAAATTTTGAAATTTTGAAATTCCGCAAGCGGTAAATTTACGATCGAATTTTAAATTTTACGAACGGCGCAGTAGCAATATCGCGAACTGCTCGTAAAATTCTAAAATCGAAATTTTACGAGCTGTAAATTTAGAACTAGCCTTAAAATTTCATAGAAGTAAAATTTCGCTTTGTATTTTAAATCATAAAATTTCGTTCGTGAGATTTAGGCTATCGGCGCGAATGTAGCCTGTGCGGCTACATTTTTTCTTTCGCGCTTAGGCCCATCAGGGCAAACGCCGTGCGGATACTAAGCGCCACGAGCGCGAACAGCTTGAGCTTCGCATCCTCGTTCTCGCTGCCTACGACGCGGTTTTCGTTGTAGTATTTGTGAAAGTCCGCCGCGAGCGCCTTTAGGAAATCGGGCAGCTTCTGCAAGCCGCGAGAGTTAAAGGCGTCGTTTAAAATTTCATTCAAGCCAAGCGCCGCAAAAGCTAGGCCGAGCCCCGCTTCATCCAGCGTGCAGAAGTCCGCGCCTAGGACGTCCGCCTCGCGCTTGCCCGCTTTGGTAAAAATTTGATTGACCCGCGCGTGGGCGTAGTTGATGTAGAAGATCGGGTTGCTGCTGTCCTCGCGCGCGAGCTCGTCCACGTCGAACTCAAGCGGCGTCTCGCCCTTTTTGCTGATGAAGATAAATCGCATAGCGTCTCTGCCGATCGCGGCGAGCACGTCGCTCATCAAGATCGCGTTGCCCGCGCGCTTGCTCATCTTGTAGGTCTGCCCGTCTTTGAGCAAATTTACCATCTGCATTAGGATGATCTCGAGCCTGCTTTCGTCATAGCCCAGAAAATGCACGGCAGCCTTTAGACGCGCGATGTAGCCGTGGTGATCGGCGCCCCAGATGTTGATGCAGCGCTCATATCCGCGCTCAAATTTGTTGTTGTGATAAACGATGTCGCCCGCAAGATAGGTCGGACGCGCATCCTCGCGGATGACGACGCGATCTTTTTCGTCGCCGAGCTGCGATGAGCGGATCCAAATTTTGCCCTCCTGCTCATACATCTTGCCGCTGCGCTCAAGCTTCCTAATCGTTGGTTCAAGCTCGCCGTAGAGGCTCTTTTCGCTAGCCCAGTTTTGTATATGGATGCCCGCGTCTGCGAGATCTTTTTGGATGATCTTTAGCACTTCATCTTTAGCAAACTCCGCAAGGATCAAAACGCGCGATTCGTCACGGAAAATTTCATCGCCAAATTGGGCGCGCGCAAGAGGGATGATCTCGTCGATATACTCGCCGCGGTAGTATTTCTCGGGGTAGCTCACGTCCTCGCCCGCAAGCTCGCGCGCACGAAGCGCGATCGAAGTGCCCAAAAGTTCGATCTGATTGCCCGCGTCGTTGATGTAGTACTCGGTATCGACGCGGTGCCCCAGATAGCGCCCGATGCGCGCGAATGTATCGCCGTAAACGGCGCCGCGCACGTGCCCGATATGAAGCGGACCGGTCGGATTGGCGCTGATGTATTCAAGCAAAATTTTTTGCGGCATAGCGGCAGAATTCTGCGCTTCATCGCAATTTGATGCTACGACGGAATTTGACGCCGCCTCGGAATTCTGCGAAATAAAATTTTGCCTAGTGGCGGAATTTTGCGATTTGGCGGTGTCATTGCCGCTCGCAGCCAGATTTGCAGCGAAGCCTTTGCTAGCAGGCTCACTCGCGCAAATCCTTTCCGAAGCCGGTAAAATTCCGGCTCCGAGCTTCGCGTCGTTTTTTGCAAAATCACGACCCAAGCTAAGAGCATTTTCAGCAAGTGCGCCCAACACAGCAGGCTTTAGGTGAAAATTTAGATAGCCGTTCACCGCCGTGGCGCTTAGAATTTCGCTGTCTTTAAATTTAGCCGCAAGCTCCTCGGCGATGAGCTTAGGCGCCTTTCGCAGCTCCTTAGCCAGCGCAAAAGCCTCGGGCGAAGCGTAATGAGCCAAACTTTTATCTTTGGGTCTTTCTAAAACGACTTTGCGAGATAAAATTTTAAAAATTTCGTTTAAAACTAAATTTTTCAAATCCTTTACGCCTTCTTATTATCGCTAATTTCGGCGTCTCTAACCTCTTCCTCGGCCTTTTTCTCGACCTTTTCAGGTGTGTCGTCCTCCATCTCTTTTTTGAAGGTCTTAATGCCCTTACCTACGCCCTTTGCAAGCTCGGGGATTTTTTTAGCTCCGAAAAGTAACACGATAATCGCTAAGATAATTAGCAGTTGTTGAACGCTTACGCCCATTTTTTCTCCTTTAAATTTTCCAAATTTCGATTAGCTTGCCTATGTCGCGGCTTGCCGTTTCTAGTTTGATAGTTTTGTAGATTGATCTTAAATTTTCATACGCCGCTTCCAGGCGGTCGTTTATTATGAAATAATCATACTCGCCTAGGCGCTCCATCTCCTCTTGCGCGTTTTGCAGGCGTAAAGCAATATCGGCGGGATCATTATCGCCACGAGCGCGCAACCTATCTCTAAGCTCCGACAAGCTCGGCGTAGTAATAAATACGCTAGTAAGCTCGCTTTTAGGCACTTTGCTACGCACGATCTCATATCCTTGCACATCAATGTCAAAAATCACGATCTTACCCCGCTCAAGCTCGCTCGTAGCGGCTTTTAGCGAAGTACCGTAGTATTTGCCGTGGACCAACGCCCACTCTAAAAACTCCCCGCGCTCGATGCCTGCGCGAAACTCGCTCTCGCTTATGAAGTGATAATTCACGCCATCCGCTTCACCCGCACGCATTTCGCGCGTCGTAGAGGAGATCGAGAAGTATATCTGCTCGCCAAATTCTGCGATAAGACGCTTTATAAGCGTGCTTTTGCCGCTACCGCTAGGACCGGAGACGAGCAAAATTTTGCCTTTCACTATCTATCTCCAAACGATATGTCGATATTGATCTTAAAGTCTTTCAGCGCGTCTTTGGCGTCCTTGCTGCCCGCAAATCTCTCGATTGTACTTGCGATGCCCGCTTCCAGATCATCGCGCAGTTTGGTTTTCAGCTCCTCGGCGCTCGGTTTTTTGCTATGCTCGTTACGCAGTGGCTCGCTTTTGGCGCTGGGCTCCAACTCGCTTGCCATAAGGCTGGCAAACTCCGCCGCAGCCGAAGCAGCAAGCTCATTCGGCATAGCTTGTGCGCCAAATTTCATCTCATTTGCCTGCTCGGGCGCACCAAATTTATGCGCTTTAAATTCGGTGCGCTCCGAAGCCTTTAATATAGGCTTTGAAGCATTAAATTTTATCTGCTGCGCGGCGCTCTTTGCGGGCTTACCGGATTTAAATTGCTCGTTATCCGCAGAGTTTGCGGCAAACGAGTTTGCAAAATCGCCCTCCATAGCGCGCAAAAATCCGTCCGCAAACCCGCCAGCAACGCTATCAGATTGCTCGCTTTGCTTCGGTAAATCTGAGGCATCTAATATGTGCGGCAAGTTTAGCTCCGAAAAATTTGGCGCAGGAGTAGAATTTATAATCCCGGTATTGCTAGAATTTGCAGAAGCTGCGAAATTTGCGCCAATTGAATCCCCCGCTTCATTATGAGCAGACATAGGCGTATTCTGTGCAAGTCCACCAGTAAATTCCATACTTTGAAACGGAACGGCGTTATAAAGATTTTCGCGAGGTATATCGCCCGCACCCGCTAACGCAATCGGCATATCTGAAGCGACCTCGTATTGAGACGAAATTTGCGTTTTTTGAAAATCCGTAGCCGTTTTATTTTTATCATGCGCAGATCTTTTCTCCTCTTTTTCATCGGAAGCAAACGCAGCCGCGGCAAAATTATCATATCCGCCAAACTCCTCCACGGGCATGCCGGCACTATCGAAAAGCCTGGAAAAATCCATATCAAATCCGCTGTTAACAGACGCGCCAGCTGCATCTTGCACTACTTGCGAAGCAGAATTTTTTTCATCTGTTTTATAGGCAAATGAGCCGTCTGATTCATGCTGTTTAAGCGTAACGTCCGCAGAGTCTTTCGCTTCCTCTAGATTAGGCGCAGCGTCTGTCTTTTTTTCAACAGTAGTTTCATTAGAGCTGCCAGCTCTTTGCGGCTCGTCTTGCTGCGCAAGCGGTAAAGTTTCGCTTGCCTGTGCGACCAGAATTTCATCTTCTGTCTGCGATTTATTTGTTTTGAAATTCTTAGGATTTTCATCGTCTAGAGCTGCTAAAGCTATCGGAGCGTCATCCTTTGCGAGTGGAATTTCATCTTGAGGCGCGTGATTACTTTCGGCGGGTTCGCTTGTGCCGATACTATTTAACGGCACATCCTCAGGGATATCGCTAGCAGCTAAGTTTAGAGGCATATCGTCTGCGATATTATCCGCAATCTTTTCTGCAACGGCGTTAAGCGGCGTATCATCGGCGATAGTGTCCGCAAGAGCTGCTTCATCTGCAAGCTGCGAGAGCGGAATATCATCTGCGATCTCGTCCGTGCGCGGCATATCGCCTACCAACTGCGAAAGCGGCACATCATCTGCAATCTCGGGCGCTATATCGTTTGCCAGCTGCGAAAGCGGTATATCCTTGCCGGAGTCATAAAAGCTATCCACAAGCTCTTCAAAATTACTACCCGAAGAGGAATTTGCCTGATCAATCGCATCGATCTCTTTCATCACAGAGCTTGCATCGGCAAATTCTTTCGCCATTTTTTCTTTCGCCTGCACGCTCATATTTTGAACCGAAAACTCGCTGATAAACGTGATGAGCTCAAGCGGTGAAAAAGGCTTGGTAAGGGTGTATCGCGCTCCTGGCGCCGAGACATTCTTAGGCGTCAGAAACAGCGTCTTATTAAGATCAAATTTTGAAATATCATCGCCATCTTCATAATTTTTTATCGTCAAATCATATTCACTCTCGTCCGCACTATATGCTACCAGATCCGCACCGATGCGCTCGCAGCAAATATTTACGACACTTGCAACCTGCTCATTGTGATTGTCAAGTAGAATTTTCATTTATGACCTTTTAGAAAGAATTTGGGCTATTGTAAGATATTTTTGGTTATTAATTGCTTATATTTGCGCTAAATTTCGGTTATTTAGGCGATAAACTTTGCAGCATTTTTGCGCTAAATTCTCATCGTGGGTCACGAGCACGAGCGCGCCACGACTGGATTTTACGTAATCAAAAATCACGTCCATGACCTCGTTTGCGGTATCCTTGTCTAAATTTCCAGTAGGCTCGTCGGCAAAGATTATGCGCGGCTTTTTGCAAAGTATGCGGGCAATGCTCACGCGCTGTTGCTGTCCGCCGCTAAGCTCGCCCACGCCTTGAGCAAGCGTGTTTTCTATCTTAAGCTTTTTTAAAATTTTCTGATCTATCGCGTTATTCGTAAGTTTGGCGACGAGTTCGATATTTTCGCCGGAGGAAAAACCCTTAAAAAGGTAGTGAGATTGAAATATTATGCCGAAGTCGTTGCGGCGAATTTTAAGCCTCTCATCGGAGCTTAGCTCGTAAATACTGCGCCCGCCGTAGATCACTTCGCCCGAGTTCGGTTTTAAAAGCGTGCATAAGATATGAAGCAGAGTTGATTTGCCGCAGCCGCTAACGCCCAAAATAGCGATGCTCTCGCCCCCTTGAACGCTTAAGCTTACATTTTCAAAGAGCGTATAATCATACGCGTGAGTAAGATTTACGCCCTTTAGAAGTTCCATATTTAGCCGATTTGAGCCGCTACTTCAGCTGCGAAGTCTTCGCTCTTTTTCTCTAGGCCTTCGCCCACTTCGAAGCGGACGTATTTTACGATCTCGATCTTACCGCCTAGTTTTTTAGCTTCTTCCTCGATCACCTGCTCGACGGTTTTTTTATCGTCCATTACATAAAATTGCCCTAGCAGCGTGAGGCGCTGATCGATTTGAGTATTATCGGCGATGAAGCGATCGATCTGGCCCGGTAAAATTTTATCCCAAATTTTTTCAGGCTTATTTTGCTTGCGAAGCTCGTCTTTTAAAACTTCGATCTCTTTGGCTAAAATTTCGTCCGTTAGATGCGCGCGCGAGCCGAACTGCGGGATCCTATGAAGCGGTTTGCCCAAGCGCACGAACTCCTCATTTTCCTTCTCAAACTCGCCTTTAAGAGCTAAAAATTCCTTCTCGATAAAATCGGGATCAAGCTCTTTATAGCTGATAACCTGCGGTTTCATAGCAGCTGCGTGCATGCAGAGATTTTTTATAAGCTCCTTCGCACCCTCTGCAGTCCGCTCACTGTCGCAAGCTGCGGCGATGATGACGCCTACGCGACCGTTTGAGTGTAGGTAGCCGTTTACCACGCCGTTTGCGCCCGCCTTAATCGTTTCAAATCTTCTAACGACCAAATTTTCGCCAATCGTAGCGATCTGACTCTTTAGATGCTCGTCAAATTTAACGCCGTCAATGATGCTGGAATTTAGCTCATCAATGCTGCTAATGCCTTTACTTTGGATATGTAGAGTGGTATTTTTAACTAAATTTATAAAATTTTGATTTTTAGCTACGAAGTCGGTTTCGGAATTTATCTCGCTTATGGTGGCGATTTTGTGATCCGCGCCCACTTCGACGCTCACTAGGCCCTCGCTAGCTAGGCGGTCGGCTTTTTTAGCAGCCTTTCCGAGACCCTTTTCGCGAAGCAGATCGACGGCTTTATCCATATCGCCGTCTGTTTCAACTAAAGCCTTCTTGCAGTCCATCATCCCCGCTCCGGTGCTTTCGCGGAGCTCTTTTACCATTTGCGCGCTGATTTCCATTACTCTTCGTCCTCGCTTACGTCAAAATCCTCTTCGCTCATCGCCTCGGCTACGACTTCCTCTTTCTCCTCGTCGCTGACAGCTTCGCTCTGCTCGCCATCCTCGCTCGCATCTTGATCGCGAAGCGCCTTGCCCTCGTTGATCGCCTCAGCCATCTCTTGGCAGAAAAGCTGAACCGAGCGGATCGCATCGTCGTTGCCAGGGATCGGGAAATCGACTACGTCCGGATCGCAGTTTGTATCCAAAGGCGCAATAACCGGCATTTTTAAGCGGTTAGCTTCCGCTACGGCGATCTTTTCTTTAACTACGTCAATGACGAAGATCATATCAGGAAGACCCTTCATATTGCGAATGCCGCCTAGATAAAGCTCGAGCTTCTCTTTTTTGCGGCGAAGCATTAGCGCCTCTTTTTTGGTTAGTAAATTTATCGAGCCATCCTCTTCCATGGTCTCGATTACTTCGAGCTTGCGGATCGATTGCTTGATAGTGGAAAAATTCGTTAGCATGCCGCCTAGCCATCTGTGGCTCACATAAGGCATGCCGCACTTCTCGGCGTACTCTTTTAGCGTCGCGCCGGCTTGTTTTTTGGTGCCTACGAAAAGTATCGTCTTGCCCTCTGCAGCCGCGTCGCGTACGATATTATAAGTGTAGCGGAAGTAGCGGATAGTTTTTTGTAGATCTATGATGTAGATACCTTTTCTCTCGCCGAAAATGAATTTTTTCATCTTCGGATTCCATCTGCGCGTTTGGTGTCCGAAATGAACGCCGCACTCTAGCAAATCTCTCATTGTTACCATGAGTTTTCTCCTTGTGGGTTTCCCCGAAATTTAGGTTTCTCCTCCACACCCGTTAACATTTGTTTTTAACAAACGCAACCAAATTTTAGGATTGGTGTGTGTGAATTGAAGGTGGGATTATATTTAAAAATAGCTAAATTAAAGCTAAATTTAATATAATCCAGGCCCCTGCGCGGTTAAATTTTGTGCCGTAAAGATGAGACGCTAGCAAAGGTCGCGAGCAAGATTATTTATCAAATTTAAACTCATTAAATTTAAAAAACGGCAAATTTGCTCTAAAATTCACTCAAAAAATCCCTTTTTCACGAGCTCGCCCTCTTTTACGCAAAACTCCCCTTTTGCGATCACGCTATCTAGGTTTAGGGCTTCGTCAAATACCGCAAAATCGGCGTCAAAGCCTACTTTTATCTCGCCCTTGCCGCTTAGATTTAGGTATTTTGCGACGTTTTTGCCCATCATACTTAGAGCTTGCGGGATGGTTAGGATTTTATTTTTGACGCAGGCCTGAATGACCTCTAAATTCGTCTCGCACGAAGCGCAGCCGTAGCCCACTAGCGCGCCGTTTTCGTCAAATCTAGGCACGCTGCCGTTGCCGTCCGAGCTCATCGTTAGACGCTCTAAATTTAAGCCGTTTTCAAGACCATAGGCGATAGCTTCGTGAAGCGGGGCAAATTTACTTCCGCCGCTCGTGATGTCGATGTAGCCGCCCATTTTTTGAAATTTGATCGCCTCGTCAAAGAGCTCCTTCGTCCGCGC
>ERZ773049.169-NODE-169-length-40973-cov-8.299355_pt1 | contig 40973 bp, 51 predicted proteins | sample MGYA00580633_ERZ773049 | MGnify/ENA primary metagenome ERZ773049 (study PRJEB29015, sample SAMEA2737991) | human oral metagenome | biome: human oral; feature: human-associated habitat; material: dental | place: China | collected 2066 ...
ATCTCCGTAAAAAAAGGCCGTCTGAAACGGCCTGTCATGCGATTTTGAAATCACGGTTTAATTGTCTAAGCAGCTTGGCAAGGTCTTTTTTGTGGATAAAGTCCCCGCCAGTGGTATTGATGACGATGGTATCGCCCCCGCCGCCCTGTCCCGCCATATCACGGATGGTCTGCGCATGTTCCGCAGGCAATACCATCTCGTTTTCGTGCAGTTGGGTAAGCGGATTGATGCCTGCCGGAATATCCCAGCCGCCCGCTGCCGACGGAATGCGCGTGGTGGTGCTGGTCGAACCTCCGCCGCCCCCGCCGCCCATCAACCCCATTACAGCCGCCATCATGGCTGCCATTGCAGCAACGGCGAGAATCGGGCCGACATACGGAATGGATGCTTGAGAAGCTGCTGCACCTGATGCTGCTTGAACAGCATTACTACTGACGACTGCCGTTGTTTCCGTCGCTTTGGTTGCCGCCGTTTTAGCTGCCGCCGCAGTCTCTAAAGCCTCCTTAGTCCCGAAAATCATCTTGTAAATCGCTGATTCCTGAACCATACGCTGCATCATTCCCGCAAGCGGTTTTGTAACCATTTCCTGAATAAAGGTCTGCCCCATACTCTTGAAAAAGTTATTCATGGCCGTGCGGAAATTCTGCGTTCTGGACAGCATCGCCGAGAAAGCCTGCCCCATCTGCTGTTGAGCCTCTTCCCAAACGTTCTTGCCGCCGTCTTGCAGCATTTCCACCAATGAATGTGCATCCTTGCGGCGTTGCTGTTCGCGTTTGCCTTGGTTTTTCTCCTGATTCAGGCCGTGCCCCCGATCCAGTTCCCCGACCTGTTGCTTCAGCTTTTCAACGGCTGCCGCACTGTAAGTCGGGTCTTATTCGGCCAGCGCGATACGCTCCTGCAACGCGTCATAGGCGATTTGGTATCGGCGGTTTTCAAACTCGATTTCCAAATCTAAGCGTTCGAGTTGGGAAATGCGCCCGGCCGAAAGGGCTTGGTCGGCGGCTTCGGCCTCCAAATCCAAACGGTATTTGTCCGCCTTTTCCCACTCCTCCACCTGCCGCAGCTTGGCTTCCGTAGACTGCTTGGCCAGCGAGTGTTCCAACGAAACGATTTTTTCACGGATTTTCACGCCGTCCTTGCCGCCCGCATCCACAAGCGACAGCTTTTCCTTCCAATAGGCGCGTTCGCGGTTCAAATCCCAATCGGCATGGGTCTTGCCCTCGACGCGCATTTCCTCGTGGGCGAGTTTTTGCGCCTTGATTTCGGCTTCCCACTTCTGCACTTGGTCATTCTTGCCGCCTGATCCGCCCGAACCTCCGCCGCCCCTTCTCCTACCGCCCCCGCCTCCGCCGCCGGAAGGTACGGAACGACGCGAAGAACCGCCCCCGCCTCCTGCCGATTTGCCGGACTGCCTTTTACCGGCGAAATATTTCTGCCAACCTCCCTGCTGCTGACGTGCTACCTCTTCCGCATAGATTTCGTTAATGCTTCGTCCGGCTTTCGGCGTATTTTGCACCGGTCCTTTTTCGACGAGATTAACCCCCTTGACCGTGCCGATGCTTATGCCGGGTACTTTGTTGGCCAGCTCGATAACGCGGTTGATACCGACAATGGTCGAATTGACCAAGTTTTCAATGCTGCCGATGGCCGCTTTGGCCGCCGCAGCCGCACCGTTCTGAATCGCCGCCCACAAATCGCCGAAGGATTCGATAACCCAAACAACCGCCGTCCTAATAATTGCGCCGAAAAAATCAAAAACCTTGCCGATTTTCTCCAGCAATCCCGTAAAACCTTCGCCCGTATCGCTGAAAAATTCGCCGAAGGCCGCCGTTTGCCCGTCTGCCGAATCACTGCCCGCACCGGTAATATCGTTATAGACGGCCTCAATCAAGCCGCCCAATCCTTCATAGCCCGTGCGGATTAAGTCGAACACATCTGACGCAATGCTGCCTAACACATCCATGGCTTCGCCGAGGTTGCCCGTTGCAGCCAACAGGCCGACCACCAAGGCCGTAGCGGCGACAAGCGGATTGGCCGCCATCAGCGTCCACAAACCCTGAACCGCACCGGACAACCCGCCGACGGCAATCGTCAGGCCGCCGAAAGACTGCACCAGCATGGCGATTCCGACCAACACCGCCGCGCCGACCAACTCTTTCAAGTGGTTGGCGATAAAGGCAATCACGGCGGCCACGCGGGACATAATGCCCGTCCCGTTCATCATATCGCCGACCAGGCTTTGCCAGTTATTGCGGAAAATCTGCAAGGCGTTGCCCATCGTCATCGGCATTTTCGCCGCCTGCTCCGCGAACTTTTCCGCCGAACCGGAAATGGCTTGGAAAATCACATCCGCCGTCAGCTTGCCTTCACTGCCCAGCTTTTTGATTTCCGCGCGGGATTTGCCCATGTATTCCGCAATGGTATCAAGCAGAATAGGAGCTGCTTCGGCAATCGATTTAAATTCATCACCCTGCAACACCCCGCTGCCCAAGGCCTGCGAAAGCTGCAACAAGGCCGCAGACTGCTGCTCCGCCGCCACGCCGCCGATGGTCATAGCGTTATTCGTGGCTTCGGTAAATTTCAACACCTCTTCCTGCGAATAGCCGTAGTCCTTCAACGCACGGCTGCTCTTCACATACAATTCGGTCGTGGCCGACAAATCCGCCCGCGTCTGATTGGCTACCTGCAACAAACGGCCTTTTACCGCCGCAAATTCCGCCTCTCCCGCCGTCGTCTGCCGTACTTGGTTGTCCAGCACCTGCATCTTATCGGCGGTTTCGGCCATTCCTTTTGCAAACGACACCAGCGCGAAACCGGCAAACAAGCCTTTCAGACGGCCTATCACACCCGCAAAACCGCCGGCTGCCGATTCGGCCTTCTTTAAGTCCTCGTTCAACTGCTTGACCTTGCGCTGATAAACCTCCACGTCGATTGCGCCGACTTCAAGCAGTTTGTTTGCCAAAGCCAGTTCGGACTTAAACTTCTCCATCGGCGTGCGCGTTTCCAAATACATGCGCTTGGCCGATTCCGTGATTTTGCGGAATACCGCTTCCTGTGCCGCGCCAACGTCTTTCAGGCTGTCCGGATTGAAATGCAGCCCCTCTTGAAAGGCTTTCCGCACATCGGCCATCTGCGCTTGGATCCGCGCCTTCACGTTCGCGATGGCATCTTCAATCTGTTTGGCCGCCGTCGCAGCCGCATCGGCCGCGCCGTCAAAGCCCGCTGCCGTTTCGTTTTGCGCCGTAATCTTGATTTTGGCTTCTAAATCGCTCATATCGCCACCTGTAAAAAAGCCGCCCGATACCGGACGGCGTTACCCTTCATGCTTTCATTTTCAGACGGCCTATGCTTCCAACAATTCCGCCCCTGCAAAAATACTGTCCGCATTGCCTTCTTCCACCGTCTTGCGGTACAGCCATTCTTTGCATGATTCGCCTTCTGCAGGCAGGCCGCCTATCGTCAAAGAGTGCGAACAAAGCGGATTGCGCCCCGATTCATGCGCTTTCTTCGATACATAACCGTTCAGCGTCGCCGTCGCGCTGCCGACTTGTAGTCGATGCCCACATATTCGATAACGTGGTAGGACGCCACTGCGCCGGTGCTTTCGTCTTCGATTTCATGCTTGATTGCGATTACCTGTTTTGCCATGATTTTTCCTTTCGATAGGCATTAAAAACCCGCTTTCGCGGGCAGAAAAAAGCCGTCTTTTCAGACGGCCTCACAAATAAAACAACATTCCTTCCAACGGCATAAACATCTGATTGTTCGGGAACAGATATTCCGCCTTCCCGCCCCAGTTTACCTTCTCATTGTAATTCCGCGTAACCAGCCGGCGGCAGATGTATCGCGGCGTTACCTTGTAGCAGGCGATATTGGCTTCGGCAACTTCCGCTACGGCACCGTCCCAATACGACCTGTAACGGAACCGCCGCACGGACGCATCCAGCATCACGCCCAACCTCACGTTTTCAGGCGGCCGCCATTCGACGGGATAGTTATCGAAACTTGCCTGCATCCCCTTGTCGGGAACGGGGAAATAACCGAACGGGCGCAGCATCGGCTGGGCGGCGGTAAAGGCCAGATGCCTGCCCGGCGTATAGATGTTGAAAAATCCCTCCTTGTCGGGAGGGAGGCTGCTGAAGCGGTACACTTTGATTTCCGCCGCCGTTGCGGAAGGTTTCCTCTCCCTCGGGTCTCTCGGCTGATAGTCTTCGAGACAGCCGACACTTAAAATCCCCGCTTCGGGGTCAAAGTCGCGCACCGCAACCAAATGCGTAGATTCAGCCAGCACAAGCACTTCGTCTTTCGACCTCGGGATTTCCCAGCCCGTGTGTTTATACGCCACCCCGTTAATAAATACGTTGGCCGAATAGGTTTCAACCGACTTCAGGTAAAAGCCCTTGATGGCCGAATCAATTGCCACTGCACCCTGTTCCGTGTAACTGATGACTCCGAACGACATAACTACCACACTCCGTAAATGATTGTAATGGGGACGACAACCAAATCGTAAGTTAATAAGCCGCTCTGCTCGTTTAAAAACAGCTTTATCGGGAATCTTTGGTTGCGCCCGTATTTGTGCCACACCGGGAAAACCAACGGCCTCTCCTGCGGCCGCAGCGGGATTTGGAACGTCCCGCTGCCCCGTATAACCGTCTCGCCGATAATCTTAAACAGGCGGTGGCTGTTGTCGAAAACCAGCCTTCCCCCTTCGTCGTACACCTCCAAACCGTAACCGGCCATTGCTTACATCCTCCATTCGTGTTAATATCAAACCGCCCCTGCTTCATCCTTTCTTGACAGGGGTATGAGGCCGCCTTCACACCGAACAACAGGCGGCCCCGCCTTTTAGCTCAACTTACCCAATCTCACGCGCAGCACGCCGTTTTCGTCGTACACCTCAATGCCGTCGTTCGTCATTTTCATCCCAACCTTCCCCGAAGCGGCGGACATCGATACACGGCCGTTATTGTCCACGGTAAACCGCCCGCCGCCGAGATTCAGGCTGCCACCGCTGATATTCCCCATATCGGCGGAAATGGCGGACAACTTATCGACACCCAATTCCCGCGCCGTCACACTGCCTGCCCTGATTCGGTTTGCATTCAGCGTATTGGCCGCGATTTTGTCGCCATGTATCGTTCCGGCGTTCAGATTGTCAATAATCGCCTTACCGTTGACCACCAGTTCGCCATTCACGCCGACACGGTTTTTCTGCGTATCCACCGTGAACGGGAAAATATCGGCCTTACCGACAGCACCGACGCCGAAGCGGTCGGCGTTCACAATGAACTTGCTTTCGGGCGTTCCGTTTTTCGGCGTGGTTGCCAAGCCGTAGCCTGCTACCTTGCCGTTAACGTCAACCTTGACCGTGTATTGTGCCTCCAAGCCGTTGATACTTCGGGCGTGGGTTTGCACCGCCGCTGTATTACCATCGGCCTTGCTTTGCACTGTCGTGATATGCTCGCCAAGAGATTTAATATCGCCTGTCGCTTTGGTTAAGGCCGTCTGAACGACCTGAACCGTTGCCTTCGTATCATCAGCTGTTTTTTGCGCGGCTTCTGCGATTTTTTTAACGGCATCGGCCTTGGCTTGTGCATCCACCGCCGCCTGTTGCTTAACGATCGCGTCTTTCGCCGCCGCATCGGCAATAGCCGCCGCTTTCGCCGCTTCGGCTTTTGACTGTGCATCGTTCGATGCCGCTGCAATAGCTGCTGCTTTAGCCGCATCGGCTTTGGCTTGCGCCGCCGCTTCAGCCGCCGTTTTAGCCGCATCAGCCTTGGCCTGTGCGTCCTGCCGCGCCTGATTCAGCGCGTCAGCGGTTGCCGCTTCTCCATCTTCCGGTGCGGGTGTCCAATCCGTGCCGACCGTGCCGCGCTCTAACTTGATGCGGTCGATGCGCGATACCGTCTTACCGGTATTCGGACCGCAATAAACCAATAAGCGGTCGTTTGACGGGTTGTTTTTCGACCGTTCCCACGTTGCGGACAGCCTGTAAACGCCATCAGACACTTTCTTCATTTTGCCTAACCAGTTCCAACCATTCGAGTTGAACGGCCAAAACGCTTCGCGGTCACTGCCTAAATCCCCCCAAATCGTTACAGTAACCGGCTCGCCTTCTTGTAACGAATTATCAGTCATTAGATACGACTGAATTAAATAGTTGGAATTTTGAACTTGCGTCGCAGAATCTCGGACTAAGTTTCTGCCTCCGACAGATAAGTTATTGAGTTTCGCTGATAATTGGTTAATCTCGCTCGCTCGTGAACTATCTTTCTGATTGACGGTTTCGCGCAATGACGTGATGCCGCTTTCCGCGTTGCCGACGCGCGTTTTTAGTGCTTCGGTTGCGGCGACTTGGGCGTTGATAGCAGTTACACGCGCTTGCGTTTCGCGCGTGATATTGCCCTCTGCCGTAGATACACGACCCGCCAACGTTTCACGCGCCTGTGCTTCCGCTCGGTCACCATCAGCGCGGGCTTTCTTTTCAGCTTCCAAGCCTGCGGCGGTTGCACCTTGCGCTGCTGTAACCGTTCTGATTTGCTGCGCCTGCTCGTTATTCACTCGCTCGACTACCGCAACCTTGTTTCCAAGTTCGGCGGCTTTTGCAGTCAGGTCGTCTGCGGCTTTTTTCGCTGCGGCTTTCGCGTCTTCAGCGGCACGGGCAACAACAGCACGCGCCTGTGCTTCCGCTGCGATTCGTTCATTCACGCTGCCTGCGCCGTTGCCGTCTATCAGTGCGATTTTATCGCGCAAAGCCTTGTTCAGATTATTTTCCGCTAAATCCGTGACTGACACATCAGTAACGGTAAAAGCAATGCTGTTGCTGACGTGCATACCGTCTTTGCCAAAGCTGTCATAACCGGCGGCGCGTAAATAATAGGTTTTACCCTGCTGCAAATCCTTTCCGTTGCATTTCGTAATTGAAACAAATGTTTCCGCGCCATCATAGGCTTTATTCGCGTCTGTTGTTGGGACGGCCTGATTTTCAGACACCCAAATAACAATGCCTGCGAAATCCTCTTCAGACGGCATAGCGCATTTGAAAAACGCCTGACGCAAGCCGCTGTCGATTTGGATGCCCGTCAGTGCTTTAAGTTGGGGGTTCTGCGCCACTACCTGCGCCCATGCGCCGGTCTTTCCGGTAACGGCACGTCCGCGCACCTTGAAAACCACATTGCGCACCTGCCCGCCGTCGGCCTTCATGTCGGCCAGCGTGTAAGTGTAACCGTTGGCGGTGATGCCGTTGATTGCCCGCAAACGGGTTTGGCTGCCTGCGGCGTAGATTTCCACGTCGTAGGTGTCCGCGCCGTCCAGCTTGTCCCACGCCAGCACGGCTTCACGGCCATACGCCCACGACGATGTCAGGCGCAAGTTAGCCACCTGTCCAAGCGGCGCGCCGACAATGCGGTACGAATAAGCCGGCACTTCGGCCAAATCCTGCGCCCCGCTGCCGAAAACATTGTGCGAAACCAGCTTGACCCACACCGTGCGGCCTATCCAATCTCGCGGCACGGGATACTTGAACAACGATTCGTCCACACGCACAAACGGCCTTCCCGCCTCATGCCTGTCGATGTTGCTGCCATACGCACCGCGCGTCAGGTTGCCCAGCACATAACGTCCGACACCTTTCAATTCGGCGGTTTCGTAAGCCAAAAACTCGCCGTCGGCATAACACAAGGTCAATAAATCGCGGCTGTCCTGCTCCGTGCCACCCATCAGTTGCCCTGCGCCGATTTCCACGCCTAAAGTATTGGCACGGTCAAATACCGCACCTGCGGGCAGTGCCGCCGTCAGGCTGCCGTAACGCGCCTTTCCGCTTACCGCGCCGACGCGGGTGTAACTGTCGCCGTTGGTCGATACCCATACTTCCGCGCCGCCCCACATATCGCCGCCTGCGGTTGCCAGCCATATTTCAGGCTCGCCGCCTGTCAGTTGCAGGGGGGCTTCGAATATCACGGGCGCGTGCGCGTTGCCGGGCGATACATTGTAGTCCGCCGAATAACCCAATGACGGCTGTGTCGGATACTCCGTCGCCGAAGCCGTGCCGAACGGAAAGTCCTCCGCCTTCACGTTCAATACGCCGTCTTCGTCTTCTTCGATTTCGGTAATGCGGACGGGGGTCTTGTCCAAGCCTAAGCCGCCATCGGTCAGCGTAACCAAGTCCATAGGCTCAAGCAGGCAATATTTCCAGCCCAGCTTAAATTCATACTCGTTGCGAACGTATAGGGCGCGTTGCAACAGCAGTTGCGCCACCTGACGCGCCACCTTCGCATCACAGATGCCGTGCATCTTCACTGCGTCTTTCGGACGGATGCCGTACTGCTCGATATTCGCCTGGTCTTTTGCTTCCGCCACGGCGATGTTGTAGTCGTTTGCACGGTCGAGATACTCAATCTGCACCTGATTGTATGCGTCGGCGTTCGTCTTGCGCTCCACGCGCACGGGGTCTTCCGCGCCCGAAACGATAAAATCGTCATCCGTCAAATCATACAGCGGGGTCAGGTTCGGAATATAGGTCGCGCCGTTGCCGGATAAGCCCGAATCACCGTATGGGACGATTTTCAGACGGCCTTGAGAAAACACCGCCGCCGAATTGGTCTGCTCCAACAGTTCGGCAATATTGCGCTGTGCTTCCTGCTGCTCGCTGTAAACAGGGCTTAAAAAGATACCCGCCGCGCGGCAATAAGTGCCGTAAACATCCGTATCGCCCAGATTTTCAACCGGGAAGCCGCAACCGTACTTCTGATTGGTCAGCAAATCGCGGATGATGTCGCGCGGATTGGCATCGACAATCGAAGTTGAGTAGCCCAGCTTGCCGTCCACCTCGAAATTATGGCTGTAAATCTGCGCCGATTTTGTCAGCTCATAGTTCGGGCTGCACAAATAGGCCGTCCCCGAATAGCTGATGGCCTGCGCCGCATGTTTCGCCTGCCGCAAGTGCGGCCATACGGGCTGCTCTTCGCCGCCCTTGTACAAAGTCAGGCGCAACGAAGCGGGCGAAGAGAATTTTTCCTTGTCCCGCCAAATGCGTGTAACGCCTTTGATTTCGCCTTCGCACAAAGCCACCATGACGGCGGCTTCGTAGGTGTACTTCACATCTTCCTGCTTCACACCGCCGCCACCCTTGCCACCCCGCCGCGTCGTGGTCTTATGCTCGTAGGTCGTAAAATCGCCATACCAAACCAAATTGCCCGCCACGCGCGCGCGCCCGTACACCACAGGCAGCGTCAGCCCCTGCGACGACTGCTGCACCTGCAACGACAGAATCCGTTGCTCGGAAGTCGAAATAGTAGAAGATTTACCGCCCATAAAACCACCTTAAAACACTTGCAAAAAATATCAAAATTGATATAATTCGCTTATATCAAAACAGATATAAAACATGAAACCATTAAATTTTTTGGGCGATTCATTGGATTGCCTGCGGCAATTCCCCGAAAACGCCAAACAAGCGGCAGGTTATCAACTGCACCGCGTGCAATGCGGCGGGATGCCGACCGACTTTAAACCCATGAACACCATCGGCAGCGGGGTGATGGAAATCCGCCTGAGGGAAGAAGGCGGCGCATACCGTGTCATCTATACAGCCAAAATTGCCGATGCCGTCTATGTACTGCACGTCTTCCAAAAGAAAAGCCAAAAAACTGCGCCCGCCGATTTGGAATTGGCGAAAAAACGTTACAACAAATTGATTCAGGAAAAGAAATGATGGAAAGCCAAACCTTCGCCTCCGTATTTGACGCACTGTGCGACACGCCCGCCGAAGCCACCAATATGCGGTTACGCGCCGACCTGATGATGCACATCGCCGATACCGTCCGCGAAAACGGTTGGACGCAAAAACAGGCCGCAGAACATTGCGGCCTGACCCAGCCGCGCATCAACGACCTGCTGAACGGGAAAATCGACAAATTTTCATTGGATGCGCTCGTGAACATCAATGCCAAACTTGGGCAGAGCATTTCCTTATCCTTCGCCCCCGCGTAAAGCCTGCCCTTTCAGGCGGCCGCAAAATCAAAATAACGCACCCCGCGCCCCGACAATTCCGCCTGCCCCATATCGTCCAGCACCACCCCGCGCCCGACGTAGCTGTGAATGACTTGGTTGCCGCCGATGCAGATGCCGCCGTGCGAAAACGTCCGCCCGAAACGCCATACCGCGATGCCGCCAACCTGCGGCGTTTCCACTTCGCGGCAAAAGCGGGTAATGTTGCCCAAATACCGTTCAGCATCCCTGTGCAAATGCCAGTCTTGAGGGTATGGGCGCGGGTCGAAACCGGCAGGAATCAGCCCGACCGCCCGATACACGGCGACAAGAATCATGGCGCAATCCACGCCCGCCCCCTTAACCATCGCCTGATGATGGTACGGCGTGCCCAACCATGACCGCGCCTCTTCCACTATCCGCTGTCTCAAATCCATTTTCAGACGGCCTCTTTAAGTAATCGTGTCGGCGGCAGGGATGTACGGGAAGCCGCGAAAATGCACGATGTTGTTAAACTTTTTCCCGCAGGTTTCCTGCCGCTTGTCGCAGCCCGGATAAATTTTGAACACATCGCCCGACTGCGGCGGGAAAGGCAGGCGCAAGGCAAACGACAACCTGCCGTTTTTATGTTCCTTGACCATCCGGCTCAATCCGGCATTCCGCCCGCTCGTAAACTTAATCACGCCCTGATTGAACCAGCCGTCCGCCTGCGTCAGATTGCAGGCCAGTTCCGTTCCTGTCGCACTGTTCGCCGTAACACGGCCGTTGACCGTGAATTTCTCACGATTGACCTTGCAGCCGCCGTCATACAGCGTCCTCATGCAGCCGGCCTGATAGATGTTGCGCGGGCTGGACACATTCAAAAGCTCGATGTCCGATTTCACATCCACTTTGACCGCAGAACGGCTGCCCGATACGTCGGACACCCTGCCGGAAAAGATGACCACCGCGCCCACGGGCGTTGCCCAATCGCTGAAAAATATCCGCTCGATGACCACCCGTGCGCCGTCCAGTGCTCCGCCCAAAGCCGCCTCCGACCATTGCAGGCCTTCAAGCCTGTAATCGGGTTCTGCGGCAATCTCCAGCGTGTTTGAGTCCACATCCAAGCCGACGGCCACGCGCGTAGCCCCGCGCTTGATAATCAGCTTGTGCGCCTCATAGGTCTGCCCATCCCAAACAACGGGCATATCCGCGTTCGTGTGCCGCAGTATTTGGCCGTTTGAAAGCGTAATCCTGAATAAGTCCGCCATCAGAAATTCATCGCTGCCGTGCAGCAAATCAATCAGTTCCCTTGTCGCCGTCTTCATAACTTCACGCTCACAAACTCAATTTTCTTGGCCGCCCACAAATGCCCGATGATGTTTTCGAAATCCGCCGTATCGGCCATAAAGCGTACGCGGAAATAAAAACCGCCCGTCCATGTAATCGGCTGCCCTGCCGCCTGCGGCGTATTCAGCACCAAAACGCCCTTATCGGTAACGGCATAATCCCGCCCGTAAGTCAGCGGCCTGCCGCCCACCTTGACGGCCGGCCTGTCCTTCACCGCCAAAACAGGTTCGACAAAGCCGCCGAACGACCGCACCAGCTGATAGCGGGTAACGCCCGTTTTCAGACGGCCTGATGCCCATATAGGACGCCACCAAGATATGCACGGGCGGATGGTTGCGCCAATAGTTGCTTAAATGCCCGATGCGCGGCAGGTCGATGTTCTCGGCCACATAATCCCACGTCCACCCCGTAGAGGCGCAGACGTGGGCAATCATGCCGCCGAAATTCAGCCCGCCGCCTACGCTTCCCCCGCTTGGGCGGCTTCCTGTTCTTTGCGTTTCAGGCCGGAAACATCCATCACGGCGGCAAATACCTCGCCCATGTTGCCAATGTCGATTAAATCGGCCACTTCTTCGCGCGTCATTTCGGGATAGTTCCGTCTCAGCGCGGCATGGGCGCAGTCGATAACGGTAGAGATTTGTTTTGCATCTTGGACGTTGCCGTCAAACTCGCCGAAGCAGTTGTCGATTTGGCGATTTATGGCCTGTTCGCAATGGGCAAGGTACATCAAAAGACAGGGAAGGAACAAATAATCCTTCGGTTAGCTGCAGGGCATTTGAGGAACATCTTCGCCGCGTTGCCGGAAACGGACGCACTGAAAGAATCGGAAAAAAACTACCGGAAACTTGAAGGTTTAATCTTCGGCAAATGGTTTATACCGCAACAGTGAGGTTTAGAGATGGCCTATCCCGAAATCGATATCCCGCCGCTACGGCAACGTACGGGTATCAGGCAACGCACGGGTATCAGGCAACGCACGGGTATTCGGCGACGCATGGGTATCAGGCAACGCATGGGCATACGGCGACGCACGGGTATTCGGCGACGCACGGGTATTCGGCGACGCACGGGTATTCGGCGACGCATGGGTATCAGGCAACGCATGGGTATTCGGCGACGCACAGGTATACGGCAACGCACGGGTATCAGGCAACGCATGGGCATATGGGTGGACAACTTCGAGGCGATGGCACTTAAAACCGTTACCAAACTGCTGTTGTCCAAAAAAGCCCCGCTGTCCATCGATATGCAGAAAGCCGTATTGTCCGACCAAAGCGTGATTAAAGACGTTACCGCCGAACAGTTCGACTATATCGACAACCAGCCGTCCGACCCCGTGATGCTGCTGCCCGTAGACGATACCCTGTTTGCCACCATAAAAGAAAACATCAGCACCGGAGAAATCAGTGTGGAGAGCGTACTAAACGGCAACTACGACCTGACCGAAGAACAACGGGCGGAGATTGAGAGCTTGTAATGCTGATCCGCTGTTCCGCCATCCACAAAATCATCGGCCTGCCGCGCAGCAAAAAAGACGGGCTGACACAGACCGCCAAAAGCCACCTTATCGAGCAGGCAAAGCAGGAACTCTTCGGCGTGGCCGCCTTTGACGGGGCAAAGTACACCGAAAAGGGCAACGCATTAGAGCCGTTCGCCATCCAAGGCAGCGGCCTGATACGCGGCAGGCAATATGCCAAAAATACCGAACGGCGCGAAAACAGCTTCATCAGCGGCGAATGCGATATCCACGATGTGAAGCACAGCCTGATTATCGACACCAAATGCAGCTGGGAGATTAAAACCCACCCGTTTTTCCGCGAAGAAGCCGAACGCAAAGTCAAAGAAGCGGGCTACGACTGGCAAATGCAGGGCTATATGTGGTTGTTCGACTGCGAACAGGCAGAGATTGATTTTTGGCTGTTCCCCTGCCCGGAAGACCTGATCGGACAATACGGCGACCCCGAAAAACTGATTGACGCCATCGAACGCATACCGCTGCACAAACGCGTCACCACCGTTACCGTCAAGCGAGACCCGGAAGCCATCGAGCGCATCCAAGAGCGCGTGGCAGTTTGCCAAGAATACTACCGACAACTCATTCAGGAGCAAAAATGAGCGTAAACAAAGCCATCCTAATCGGCCGCCTGGGCCGCGACCCCGAAGTGCGCTACATGCCCAACGGCGAGGCGGTTTGTAACTTCAGCGTCGCAACAAGCGAAACATGGAAAGACCAGCACGGGCAAAAACAAGAGCGCACAGAATGGCATGCGATAACCCTCTACCGCCGCATGGCCGAAGTAGCCGGGCAATACCTGAAAAAAGGCAGCCTCGTTTACATCGAAGGCCGCATCCAAAGCCGCAAATACACCGGCAAAGACGGCATCGAGCGCACCGCCTACGAAATCATCGGCAGCGAAATGAAGATGCTGGGCGGCGGCAACGACAGCGGACAGCAAAACGCCCAACACACACCGCCCGCGCCACCACGCCATCAGGCTTCGGCCACACCCGCGCAACCGGTAGACGATATTGATGGAATCCCGTTTTAGGAGCAACCCATGACACAACAACTCCGACAACTCAAATTCGGCGACCGCGTGCGCCGAAAATCCGACGGCGCGACTGGCGTTGTCATACACCAACAATTCCAATCTGTTTGGGTAGTTTTCGAGGGTAGTACAACATCTGATGTTGATTATGCTGACGAGTTTGAGCTTATCACCCACCCCGACACCTCGCGCCTCGACTGGCTGGCCGACCCTGCAAACAAAATCGGCAGCGTCATCCTACCTACCGAGTGCGTGGAGCAGCACCTCGACAGTATGCGCGATGCGATAGACGCGGCCATGAAAGAACATATCTAAAAAAAAGGAACAAAAAATGAAAATAGCACGAGCAAAATCCGAAGACATCAATGCCTTATGCGACCTCGCCTTATCCCGATTTACCGTTCGAGCCGACGGCGGAGGATTTTGAATCAGGGTTGGCGCATTTTTGAAGAATGAGGACGAAAAGAAATGAACGCAAAAGAACTGTTGGAATGGCTGGAAGAGCGCGGCGAGCTGTACATCTGCAAAGCAGACGGCGGCAGCTATACCGTCGTCGCACGGGCGGCTGACGGCGTGTTGAAGACGGCGGAGGTGGCCACGTTGGGCGAGGCGGTTTTGATGTGGGAGGAAATGTGATGATGAACGCGAAACAGAATACAGACACAGAACGGTTGGATTTTCTGTTCAAGGTTGAAACGGTTGAGTTTAGCAAGAACTTGGACGGTAAGTATTGTTGTTTTTTATATGACCAAGAAGTAGATATTCATGGCTTCGGAGACAGCTACCGTGTTGCGCTGGATGAAGCAATGGCCAAATGGGAGGATATTTCATGCCTGTCGGAATGGTGATTTATATGAGTGTCTGCGGATTGTTGGGGTTCAGGTGGACAAAGAAGGCAATATCAGCACCGCCCGCGTCCTCGGCCTGCGCCGCCTGCAAATCACGGATGAAAAATGGCAACGGGCGATGGATGCGCTCTCCGACAGTTTGCAGGTGCATATCAGCAAACCGTTTGTGCGGGTGTACCGGCGCGGCGAGGATGGGGAGTATCAGTTGATGAATTTGGATGTGGCGAAGGTGTGAAAATGGCAAAAATCATTATTGAAATCGAAGACCTGCCCGAGGGTACCGACATTAATTTTAAGGGCGACCTTCCAGCGGCGGATGCAAAAGAGAAAACAGGTGCGCAGCAAACGGCTGTGTTAATCAGCAAGATGATTCAGGCAGCACAGATGATGGCATCACCCATTCGTAAACATTAGGTCGTCTGAGACTGCAAATTCATAAACCGCGCGGCACGGTCTGCCGCATTTAAACCTAAATAGGAGTCAAAAAGTGAATAAATCTGAATTAATCCAAGCCATCGCCGATGAGGCGGAATTGAACAAACGCGATGCGGCAGAATTTGTCGATGCGTTTGTCAGCGTGGTAACGCAGGCGATGAAGGACGGCAAAGACGTTACGTTGGTCGGCTTTGGTTCGTTCCACACCGCCCAATCTGCCGAGCGTAAAGGCCGCAATCCGAAAACGGGCGAACCGCTGATTATCGCAGCGCGTAAAACGCCTAAATTCCGTGCAGGTAAGGCTTTGAAAGACGCGGTGAACCGTTAAAGCCGCTGATGTTTAAAAGGTCGTCTGAAGAGATTCAGGCGACCTTTTTTGCGTCCTTCCGTTTTAGTTGCACTGCGCAAAAATCCCGAATAGAATATCATTATTTATTGATTTTCTTGAAAAAAGTGAAACGTTGTTTCACTTTTTTGAGGTTCTTAGGGGCTGGAAATGGAAACCCGTGCTCAGAAAAAACAGCGGTTGATACGGCTCATTCATGTGGCCAGAACCCAGTTGATGATGGACGACGGCGAATACCGCGCGCTGCTCGCCAATCTGTCATGCGGCAAGACGAGCAGTACCAAACTGTCGGTCGAGGAGCTGGAGCTTGCCGTACGGGCGATGAAGATGCGGGGTTTTGTGGTTACCACAAAAGCGCAGACGGCATCAAGCGAGCCTGATTTGCCGGTGCATATGCCAAACCGCATGATGGAGGCGCAGGTCAAAAAGATACGCGCGCTTTGGTTGGAGCTGCACCATTTGGGCGCAGTGCGAAGCCCGTCTGAATTGAGCCTGGCTCGATTTGTCAAACGCATGACGGGCATAGATTATCATGGATGGTTAGGGACTGATGACGCGATACGGGTCATCGAGCATTTGAAGAAATGGAAAGTGAGGGTGGAAAATGGCGGACAACAGAGTGCCTGAGCTGGTGGCAGACTTGGAAGATCAGGCGGTCGCCTGCTTGATGTCGGTATTGCCGATGGAGCGGCAGCAGGCGGTCGAGGTATCTAAAAAGCTGTCTCATCATCTGACCAGCAACTGGGGCGGGCAGTTGATTTATTTCCCCAAAAACCTTTTGGGCAGGGTATCCGAGCGCGACCTGAAGATTTATAAGGAGTTTAACGGCAAGAATCATGTGGAGCTTGCCCGCAAATATGATTTGACCGTTCAGCACATCTACCGCATCGTCAAGGAGGTCGGGATGGCGGAGCGGGCAAAAAATCAGGGAGATTTGTTTGTGTGATTACCCGATTAATTCAAGATAGCGGTCAGGATTCGTCCTGACCGCTTTTTTAGCGCATTTGTCGGCTTGGATAAGGGTTTGCCTATCCCAATGGCAAAACGCGCTAAAAACGCGATTTTAACGCCTTTTTGAACAATCATTCTTTAAGCCGCATTAAAAGCGGTTTCAGACGGCCTTTGCCACAATAGCCTCATCCATCCGATGAGGCTTTTTTATGTCTTACGAAATTTTCCGTGCAGGAACGCGCACCGATGCAAACGGCAATACGGTAACGATTACCGAGGCCGACCTTGCCGCCGCTGCCCAAGCATATGACCCGAAGGTGCATGAGGCTCCTATTGTGGTCGGGCATCCCAAGGCAGATGCGCCCGCCTACGGCTGGGTCAAGTCGCTTGGTGTGCAAAACGGCGTGCTGACGGCGGACTTTGCCCAAGTCGATGAAGGCTTTGCGGATTTGGTTAAAGCCGGACGATATAAAAAAGTGTCGGCAAGTTTTTATCCGCCAACCAGCCCGAACAATCCTAAACCGGGTGTTTGGACGCTACGCCATGTCGGCTTTTTGGGCGCGCAACCGCCCGCAGTCAAGGGTTTGTCCGCCATCAGTTTTGCCGAGGGCGAAGTTTATGTCGAGTTTGCCGAAGACGCACATCTTCAGACAGCTTCGTTATTAAGCCGTTTCAGAGACTGGTTTATCGGTCGTTTCGGCCTGGAAGAAGCCGATAAAGTGCTGCCTGACTGGCAAATTGAGGCAATTAAAGAGTTGGCTGCCGTGCCTCAAACCCATGCGCCTGCCGAATTTACCGAATCACCCCCACCCCCAGAAAACCATGAAAACAAGGAGACCCCTATGTCGCTGGAACAAGAGCTTGCAGCCGCAAAGGCCGCCCGCGAAGCTGCCGAGAAGAAGGCCGCTGAATCGCAGGCGGAATTGAAAAAGCTGCAAGACGAGCAGCATGCCGCCCTGCGCGATGGTGCGCATGAGCAAAATGCCGAATTTGCCGAAGGCTTGGTTAAAGAAGGTCGTCTGAAACCTGCCGACAAGGATTTGGTCGTCAAGGTTTTGGATTTTTCCGAATACCCTGACGACGTAACTGCCGACTTCGGCGAAGGCAGTAAGAAGCAGCCTTTGTCTGCTGCGCTGCGTGCGTTTTTTACCGCCGTGCTGCCCAAGCAGATTCAGGGCGGCGAGATGGCTAAAGGTGAAACGCCGTCGGGATTGGCGGCAGACTTTGCCGAAGCGTCGGACCCGGAAGCCTTGAGCCATCATCAACGTGCATTGGCATTGGCAGCGAAGGAAGGTATCCCTTACGAAGAGGCTGCCCGCCGTACTATTGCTTAAATCATCAACCCGTCAAATGCGACGACGTCGTCGCATTTGACCTAAAAAAGGATAAAACATGAGTGCATCTCATTTGCGCGGCCTGCGCGGTCAGCTTGATCCGGTTTTGACCAATCTCGCACTGGGCTACAAGCAGGCGGATTTTATTGCCGAGAAAATCTTCCCGGTGGTGTTTACTGAAAAAGAAGGCGTGCGTGTGCCGGTGTTCGGCAAGGGTTCGTTTGTCGAGTATCAGACCGAACGTGCGGTCGGCGCGGCATCGAATGTGATCACGCTGGACTCACCAAGCTTTATGCCGGTCGTGCTGGAAGAACATGATTTGGCTGCCGGTGTGGATTACCGCGAACAAGCCGAATCCATGTACGACGAGCGCGCCAAGGCAACACGCCGTGCAGTCAAGGGCGTGCAGCTGCGTCAGGAAATCGAAACTGCCGCCCTCCTGCAAAACAAATCGGCTTATCAGTCCGGTTTCAGCAAAGACTTGGCCGCCACCCAAAAATGGAGCGATAAAAACTCTGATCCGTTGGCAGACATCGAAACCGCCCGCGAAACGGTTCGCGCAGGCTGCGGTGTACGCCCGTCGGTGCTGGTGGTAGGCGCGAGTGTGCTGTCGGCACTGAAACGCCACGAGAAGCTCATCGGCGCACTGGGTGCTAATGAACGCAAGTCCCTGCTCACGGTCGAGCAGCTGAAAAACCTGCTGGAGCTGGACGACATCATCGTCGGCGAAGCGGTATCTACGCCTGCCGCCAATAAGGCCACTCAAGATATTTGGGGCAAATTCGCCAGCCTGATTGTGCGTCCGAATGCAGCTTCCGGCGGCAATGACGAGGGTGAGCCGAGCTTCGGTTATACCTTCCGCCGCCGCGGTATGCCGGTAGTCGACCGCTACGAAGAGGTCGGCGGCAAGGTGGAATACGCGCGCTATACCGACATCCGCAAAGCGGCGGTGGTCGGCGGTGCATGCGGTTTCTTGTTTGAAAACGCGGTTGCTTGATAAGTAAAAGGTCGTCTGAAAGGCTTCAGACGACCTGTGGAGAGAAAAATGGCACAAACGAAACAAGTGGTCTTGGTAACCACGGTCAAAACATCAGGTAAGGTGGTCAAAAACCGCTTTGTGGATTTCGCGGGCAAACAGGCAGCCGCCGGTGTGAAAGTGCTGGGTACTGCTACTTTGGATGCGGATGCGGGCGAAATGTTGGCCGTCGATGTATTGGGTATCGCCTTAGTCGAGGCAGGCGGCACGATTGCCGTCGGCGACGAGGTGGCAGCCGATGCGCAAGGTGCGGCAGTCAAAGCGGCAGGTAATGCCAAGATTGCCGGTACGGCACGTTCTGCAGCAACAGCGGCGGGCGAAGTCATCCAAGTATTTTTGAAAGGCTGATCATGGCTAAAGTTTATATCGCAAACACTCCGTTGATTTTGGAAAATGCCCAAGGCAACCAATTTCGCGTCGAAGCCGGCGAAGCGGTCGAATTAACGGCGGAACAGTACGAATCGGTCGCGGCACACGTTACCCCGACACTGACAACCGGCGAAGAACTGGATGCGCAACAAAATGACACCCCGCCGTCCGAAGATACGCCGTCAGATGATGCAGGCACTGCGGGCGAAGTTGAAAAGCCGAAACGCGGTAAAAAACCGGCAGCAGCCGAAGAGGCGGAGTAAGCCATGTATATCGGTGCGGATGATTTGACAGCCGCGATGGGCAAAACGGAGTTGGTGCAACTGACCAACGACAATGCGCGCGGGACGGAACCCGACGCTCAGGTCATTGAGTCGGCAGTGCGTTATGCCTGTGATTTGGTGGACGGATACCTGCGGGGCAGATATGTGCTGCCTTTGGTGGAACCGCCGACGGTGTTGCAGCTTTTATGCATCAACATCGCCCGCCATTTTTTGCACAGCCGCCGCATCAACCGCGCCGACTTTCCGAAACCGCTGGAAACCGCCTACAACGCGACCATTAAGACGCTGGAATCCATCCGCGACGGCAAAATCCACATCGGCATTGCCGCATTGGACAAGCCGCCGCAACCCGAGCCGGGAGCGTATCACGTCCGCGCGAGAGAAAAAATGGATTTGGGGGGATACTGATGAGCGCGACACGTCCGATTATTGATGCGGTAGTAGAGCATTTGCAGGCCGCTATCCCGTGGGTCAGCGTTGAGGCTTTCCCCGAGCGTCCGTCCGAATACCAGTTTATCCATCCCGTCGGGGCAATCTTGATCGGTTACGGCGGCAGCAAATTCGGCGAAATCGAGCAGCTCGGTCGTATTGCGCAGCAGCGCGATGTCAGGCTGATGTTGACCGTTTTTGGCAGCAGCCTTAATGCGGATGACGGCACGCTGGCGATTTTAGATGAGACACGTCTTGCTATGGTTGGTTTCGCGCCGCCGAACTGCCAGCCCTGCCACCTTATCAGTGAGGAGTTTTTAGCCGAGGATGCGGGCGCATGGCAGTATCAGCTTGTCTTGCAGACTGAGACTCAGCAGGTTGAAGTCTGCCGTGAGGAAAAACGTCCCCTCTTCAATGCCGCCGCCTACCGCCGACCCGACCAAGACCTCAATCCCGATTTAAAACCTAAAAAATAGGAGTATCCATCATGGCAGCAGCCTACCATCACGGCACGGAGACCATCCGCATCGACGGCGGCTCCAATCCCGTCTATACCGTTGACGGCGCAATTACCGCCATCGTCGGCACTGCGCCGGTCGGCGCGGTCAATGAGCTGACGGTATGTCAAACTAAAAAAGACTTTGGCCAATTTGGCGGCGAGCTGACTGCTCAAGGCTTCACTCTGCCGGATGCCGCACACATTTGGACGCGCTATGGCAGCGGTGTCGCCTATGTTGTCAATGTTTGCGACCCCGCCAAACATAAGACAACCGTCAGCAATGAAGTATTGACGGTTGATCCTGACACCTTGACAGCCAAAACCGCCAAACCTGCTTTGCAAAGCGGCTACACGCTGACGGACGGTGGCAATACGCTGACCGAAAATACGCACTACACCATCAACACGCTGACGGGTGAAATTACCTACAAAACCAAACCTACCTCGCCCAAAATTAGCTATACCTACACCGACCCGACCAAGGTTACGGCAGCTGACATCATTGGTGCTTATATAGCCGCCACCGGCAAGCGCACGGGTCTGGAGCTGTTGACCGAAGGCTTTAACCGACAAGGCGCGGACGCGAAAATCATTATTGCACCTGATTTTGACCGCTATGCCAATGTGCGCGCGGCAATGGAAGTCATTGCGGGCAAGCTGAAAGCTATCGCTTATGTGGCGGCTCCACAAGGTACAAATTTGAGCAAGGCTCTCGAAGGTCGTGGTCCGTTGGGTACGATTAATTTTCAGACATCGTCCGACCGCTGCCAACTCTTTTATCCACACGTCGTCGGTTTGCTCGGTCTTGAAAACCTTGCCACCCATGCGGCAGGATTGCGGATGAAAACCGATGTGGAACAGGGCTACTGGTTCAGCATCTCCAACCGCGAGCTCTTGGGCGTAACGGGTGTGGAAATTGGTCTGACCGCCCGTGCGGATGACCCACAGTCTGAAACCAACCGTCTGAATGAAAAAGGCATTACGACTGTATTCAACAGCTATGGTACGGGCTATCGTATGTGGGGTAACCGCCTTGCCTGCTTCCCGACTACATCGCATATTAAAAATTTCGAAGTGGCACAACGTACCGGCGACATTATTGACGAGTCTATCCGTCGTACTGAGCTGCAATATGTCGACAAACCGATTGATGATGCGTTAATCGACAGTTTGATTGAGACGGTTCGTACTTATTTGGGTACGCTGCCCTCCATCGTGGGTTTCTCGGTTGGTTTGGACTATGACTACGACCTTCCAGATGCATTCAGTAAGGGTCAAGTGCCGATTGTTTACGACTACACGCCTAAACTGCCGGCCGAGCGTCTGACCAATGCCAGCGTGATGACCCGCAAGTATCTTGTCAATCTGGTATCGGCTAACTAAGGTCGTCTGAAAAGGAAGAAATATGTCTGCAATCAATGCAATCTACAATGCCAACATCTATATCGACGGTAACAGCCTTTTGGGTAATGCTTCCGAGTTTAAGCTGCCTGAGTTTGAATTTGGTCAGGACGATCATACCGGTCTGGGTATGGTCGGTACCATCAAACTGCCAAACGGCGTAGAAGCCCTGGAAGGCGAAGTTACTTGGAACAGCTTTTATCCCGAGGTGGCGAAGAAGGCATCCAACCCATTCAAGGCCGTGCAACTGATGGTACGCGGTAACCTGCAAACCTTTAATGCAGCAGGTTTGGCGGAAGAAGTCCCCATTGTTACCACGGTAACAGCGATGTTTTCAAAAAACGCTTTAGGTGGCTACAAGCCGAAGGAAAAGGCGGAATTCAGCTCAACCTACCAGGCAACAGAAGTCCGCCAAGTCGTCGGTGGTCGCGAAGTGCTGTACTACAACGCGTTCAAAAACATCTACCGCGTGGACGGTCAGGACGTTTTGAACCAAATGCGTAAAAACATTGGCGCTTAATCTTTAAATCGGATTAAAAGCCGTTTCAGACGACCTTTGACACAATCACCGTATCTTTACCGATACGGTGATTTTTTTATTTTTATAAACGTTTTGGAGATGGAAAATGAATGAAGCCAAGAAGTTGCAAGAAGATTTGGGTGTAAATGCCGTTGTGAAACTGAAATATCCGGTCAGACTAGCGACGGGGCAGATGTTGGAGCAGGTAACCGTCCGCCGTCTGTGTGTGGGTGATTTGCGCGCCGTCTCGCATCTGACGAATGAGGCGGAGCAGGAGCTGGCCCTGTTTGCCCGCATGACAGGCATGATTCCCGAAGACCTGGATTGTTTGGACTTGGTGGACTGGAAACAGTTGCAGGAAACGTTTCGCCGATTCACGGAATCCGACCAAGACAAATAGTCCACCTCTTTCAAAGTCTGAAGCGCAGCGGCAGTTGCTGTCTGCCGCTGCTGATTTGGCATGGTGGTTCGGTTGGAGCGTAGATGAGGTTTATACGCTGCCGCTGGATGAATTTGAAGACTGGCAGAAAGAAGCAACCCGCCAAATGAAGGCGGGTTATCGAAGAGGCGGGATTTAGAATTTCAGAGCCGTGCCGTTCGCGGTTCGGCTTTTGATTTTGTCTTTAATAAATATTGTTGCAGCCGATAAACCTCCAACCAGCACTCCGACAATAAATGTAGGAATGAATCCGACAAGCAACCAAGCTATTGCCCCTAAAAAACATGCCAGCAGCAGAACGGGCAACATGACGGCAAGGTCGGCAGGCGTATTAGTTATAACAGCCCAAGCAATGCCCAGCATATAAACGGCAAACAGACCTTTTGCCGCCAGGTCGCTGATGCGGTCAAACACAGTTTCATATTTGCTGTTGATATACATGGCCATCCCTTTCTTTTCTTGAACAAATTCTAAATTGCAGGCAGTCATATGGCAAGCGGTTTTTCTTTAGGCATTACCATCGGCGCATCGGTCGGTGGTGCAGTTGCCGGTATCAAATCAGTCAAGTCGTCTTTGGACGTTTTGGATAAAACAGTCAAAGGTCTGGCGGCCCGGCAAAGCCTGCTTGGCGAAACGTTGCAAAATCCTCTACGGATGAGCCGAAAACGTGTTGGCGAACTTAGACGAGAATATGACCAGCTTGGTCAGACTATCGCCAAAATTAACCGCAAACGCAGCCTCGTTGCTGATTTGCAGCAGCAGAAACAGGCTCATTACGACCGCCGCCGCGCGATCAAAGACGAATTTTGGGGAGCAGCCGGAGCTGTAGCAGGGGTGGCATTCCCGGTGAAACTGGCCGTCGAATTTGAATCGGCAATGGCAGATGTCAAAAAGGTCGTTGATTTTGATACGCCCAAGCAGTTTAAGGAAATGGAACAAGACATTTTGCGCCTGACACGCACTATCCCTATGGCAGGGACAGAGCTGGCAAAAATCACTGCATCAGGCGGTCAGCTGGGCGTGGCGCGCAAAGACTTGCCTAAATTCACAGAGACCATCGCCAAGATGTCGGTAGCGTTCGATATGGCTGCCGATCAGGCTGGCGACAGCATGGCGAAACTTGCCAATGTCTATCAGATACCAATCGACCAAATCGGCAAACTGGGCGATGCAGTCAATCATTTGTCCAACTCAAGCCCTGCCAAGGCGGGCGATATTATCAATACGCTAGGTCGAGTGGGTGGCGTTGCCAAACAGTTTGGGTTGACTGAAATTCAGACGACCTCTTTATCCAATGCGTTTATCAGTCTAGGCAAAACGCCTGAAATCGCTGGTACGGCAATTAACGGCATGTTGACCAAATTAATGACCGCAGATAAGCAAGGAGCGAAATTCCAACAAGCCCTGAAAAATATGGGCATAGAATCAAAAGATTTGAAGAAAGCCATCAAAGAAAACGGCGAGCAGGCGTTGATGGACTTTTTAAAACAGGTCGGAAAACTGCCGAAAGAAAATCAAATGGGCGCGCTGGTTGATTTGTTCGGCTTGGAATATGCCGATGATGTCGCGGTATTGGTTGGCGGGTTGGAGACCTATAAGAAATCAATCGATGAACTCAAAAAAACCTCAAAAGACGGTAAACCTGCGTTTATCGGCAGTATGGATAAAGAGTTTGCCGCCAGGTCTGCCACGACAGCAAACAACTGGCAAATCTTTAAAAATAGTTTGACGGAAATCGGTATTACAGCGGGCAGCGTATTGTTGCCCGCGCTCAATCAGCTGATGACGACCATCCGCCCGATCATAAACAGTTTTGCAGATTGGGCATCAAAAAATCCCGAAGTTGTATCCGCACTCGTGCATCTTGCGGCAGGGTTTGCGGCGTTGAAGGTCGGTGGGCTAATGTTCCGTTTTGTCGGGAATGAGTTGTCCGGATTTATGGTGTCGTTTCGGCTTGCAAAAGCTTTGCTCGGTGTTGACTGGCTTGCCACCGTTATCAGGTTTAAATCAGGCATTGGTGCGCTTGCCCGTATTTTCGGTGTAGTAAAAACGGCGGCAACACTGTTGGGTAGTGGTCTGATGAGTCTGGGTAGGTTTTTATTAATGTCGCCTATTAGCACTTCTTGGTGTTGCCGCTTATATGCTTTATAAAAACTGGGATGGTGTAGTCGGTGGTGCAAAAGCATTGTGGCAAGATTTAAGTAATTTCATCAGCGGCGTAGTTAATTCCATAGCCTCTTTTTTCGGTACATGTTGGGAACGCATCAAGGCATTTTTCAATAGCGGCATAGGCAATATCTCAGCGCAGATTATCAACTGGTCGCCATTAGGGTTGTTTTATCAGTCGTTTGCCTCGGTGATGTCTTGGTTCGGCGTACAGTTGCCGTCCAGCTTTACCCAGTTTGGTGCCAATATCATCCAGGGGCTGTGGAACGGTCTCAAATCAAAAATTGAATCGGTCAAAACTTGGTTTGCACAACAGGCCGCATCTCTTAAGCAAACTTTTGCCGGTGTAATGGGCATTCATTCGCCCAGCCGTGTTTTCCGCCGTTTCGGTGGATGGATGATGGAGGGGCTGCAAATAGGTTTAGACAAAGGTGCGTCACGTCCAATCGCTTCTGTGGCCAATACGGCTGGTCGTCTGAAAAGCGGTTTTGCAGAGCATATGGGACAAATGGCGGCGCGGGTATCATCTGCCCGCACTGCATTTGCGGATGCACGCAGCTCCCAGTCAACGGGTGGGATGACCATCAATTACAACCCGACCATCAATGCGCCGGGCGGTAATCCTCAGCAGATTGAGGCTGCACTGCAAATCGGTTTGCGTGAATTTGAAGCAATGTTCCGCCGTATGATGGAAGATAAAGAACGGAGGGCTTATTGATGTATGCGATGTTAGGTGATGTACGCTTTGAGCTTTTAAACAGCTTTACTTCGCTGGAGATGGAACATGCGGCGAACTTCGCCAAACATGAGGTCTTAAAAGGCCGACCGCGGCTGCAGGCCTTGCAAAACGAACTGACGACACTGCGTTTTTCTCTCAAGTTGCATTGGCGGCTGGGCAATCCCGATACGGCTTATAAGGGTCTGCTGTCGGCTTTGGAAGCGCAGCAGGCGGTGTCTTTGGTTTACGGCAGCGGTCGTTTTGTCGGATGGTTTGTGCTTGAGCGGTTGACGGAGCGCACGTTGATTCAGGACGCGCAAGGTCGGACGGCGGCGCGGGAATTGGATGTAGAGCTGACCCAGTTTGTCGGCGACCCAAATAATCCGCTCCCGACTCCTGCCGTCAAGTCGGGCGGTCAAAATCCGCTCCTGTCCTTATTGCCGGAGAGCGTGCAGGCAAAAGCAGGCAAATTGATTTCGGCGGTGGAAAAAGGTGTGAAAATTTACCGCGCCGCTGAAGCGGGTATCAGCGATATGCAGAATCTGATACAGGCTGCCAAAAATCTGAAAAACGACCCGTCAGGGGCATTAAACCTGTTAGGGGACGCACTCAATATTGGCGGCAGCACTTTAGGACGGCTCAATGCCTTGCCGGAGGTAACAGCGGTTTTCGGCGACATAAAAGGCGCGGCTGAATTTGCATTGCAGGCCGGGCAAGCGGCCAACAGGCTGGGCGGTGCCGTCGGTGCATTGCGTGCCGGGTATGAGAGCGGCTCCATCGGCGGCTGGCTGACTGCCGTCGGGGAAGGTGTTGCCGAGGCATCTGATGCGATGGCAAACGGCTCTGCCGCTGCCCAGGCTTTGACCGGCTGGTTGGCGGCAAGAAAGGATAAATGATGAGTGCGGTAATACGCTACACCACCCAAGACGGCGACCGCTGGGATTTGATTGCGCACAAGCATTACGGCAATGCGCTGTTGATTGACGGCCTGATTGCGACCAATCCTCACTTGCCGTTGGCGGAGGAGTTCGCAGGCGGTCTGACGGTCTTTGTCCCCGTACTCGAAACCAAACCGAAGAACAACCAAGAGGAGCTACCGTGGTGGATGCGTTAGGTGCGTTTTTAAAATCAAAAGGCCTTGACGGTGGCGGCAGCACTCATCCGGTTACTATGCCCGATTTTGTCCTGTCTTACGAAGACAAGGATATAACGGCAGATGTCGCGCTTTATCTGATTTCGTTCAGTTATACCGATTACCTTGAGGGGCAGTCGGATGAATTGCAGGTTGAGTTTGAGGATGCGGACGGACGCTGGCTGCGTAATTGGTATCCCGAACAGGGCGATACTTTGTCTTTGAGCCTGGGCGACCAATTTACCGGGCTGTTGTCTTTTGGCAAATTTGAGATTGCCGAGATTGAGTACAACCATCCGCCGTCGACGGTCAGCCTGAAGGCACTATCGACCGGGATTACCAAGTCTAGCCGCACTTTGCGCGGTAAGGCTTATGAAAACACGACTCTGGCCGCCATTGTCCGTCAGGTGGCAGACCGTCTGAAGTTGGAGGTAACGGGTACGGTCAAAAACATCCCCATCAAACGTGTGACGCAGTATCAGGAGCGCGACATCGAGTTTTTGGCACGTTTGGCGCAGGAGTACGGCCACAGCTTTAAAATCGTCGGCAACAAACTGGTATTTGCCGATAATGCCGAGCTAAAACAGCGTCCTGCCGTTGCCGTATTGCTGCCCGAGGACATCATCCGTATCCGCCTGCGCGATTTGATTAAGGGGGTTCCGTCTAAAGTAGATGTCAAAGGCTACGACCCGAAATCCAAACAGACCGTGTCGGCGAGCCGCAGCAGCAAATCAAGACGCGGCAAAGCCAAACACGGCAGTACGGGCGATACATTGCGTATCGTGCCGAATAAGGGTGAGAGCGCTGCGCAATTAAATGCCAGGGCAGATGCCAAATTGGCGGATGCGCAGGACGACCAATGTGCGGGTACCGTTACACTGGTCGGCAATGCGGTGTTGGTGGCAGGTCAAATGGTACGGCTTAAAGGATTCGGCAAGTTTTCGGGGAAATATCTGGTCAAGCAATCAAGACATGATTTCACGCGCTACGGCGGATGGACGACCGAATTGGAGATCAAAATGACAGAGTATGTCGCAGACGAGGATAAAACCAATGCAAACCCATGATTTTACGGCAACGATGCAATTTGGCATTGTATCGGCGATTGATGAGGCGGCGCACAGTCTGAGGGTAAAAATCCCCGTACTCGACGACATGGTAACCGACTGGCTGCCTATGGCGACCCCTGCGGCGGGCGGTAACCGGTTTTACAGCCTCCCAGATGTGGGCGAACTGGTTGTCTGCCTGCTGGATGTGCGGGGTGAGACCGGCTGCGTTATCGGCGCGATTTACAATGCCTCAGATAAGCCACCTGTATCCGACCAAAACAAATGGGTCAAACGGTTTACCAATGGCACGGTCATCTCGCATGACCGCAGTAGCGGCGAAGTAGTCGTTGAGACGCCGGGTAAAGTCCGAATCAAAGCGGCGAAAAAAGTAGACATCCAATCACCGGAGACAGAAATCACGGGTAATGCGACGGTAAAAGGGCTGTTGACCTATACCGCAGGTTTGACGGCCAGTAATGCCGGCGGCGGTGAGGCGGCGAATATTAAGGGTAAAGTCATCATTGAAGGCGAACTTATCGTCAACGGCATCAATATCGGCAAGCACATCCATGACGGCGATTCAGGCGGGCAAACCGGCGAGCCGAAAAATCATTAAACCGCATTAAAAGGCGTTTCAGACGGCCTTCTCTACAATCCCTGTATCTATAAGCGATACAGGGATTTTTTGATGTTTTACGCTGCGCCTATCTCGAAACACTGGCAGCTCGCGCCCGAAGGCTCGGGCGTGGTTCAGGGTGCGGACGACATCGACCAATGTATCCGCAATATCCTGTCCACCCGCAAAGGTGCGGACGTTACCCGTCCTGATTTCGGCTCCGACCATTACAAATGGCTGGACACACCCGAAGACGTGTTTGTCCCCAATATCGTCCGCTCGACCATGTTGGCAATACAGACGTGGGAAAAGCGGGTAGTGGTCGAAGACATTATTTTCCGCGGCGCTGCGCCACATCTGACGATGATGGTTTACTGGCGCGTTGCGGATGAGGTAGCGGGCGAGATTTATAGCACAGACATCAGATTGGAGCAGGTGGCATGGATTTGAGCAAACTCAATCGGGACGAGGTTAAGGCGGTTCCGGACGACCTAGCCGAAATCTTGGCGCAAACCATTACGGATTATGAGTCCCGCAGTGGTAAAACCCTGCAACCCGCCCACATCGAGCGTCTTCTCATCAACACCTATGCCTATCGTGAGACTTTGGTGCGCAAAGCGGTCAATGAAGCCTATCGCCAACAGCACCCGCGTTTTGCAACGGGGTTGATGTTGGATTTATGCGGCGATGACGTCAACACCCCGCGGCTTGAAGCCTCCGCCGCCCGATGCACCATCCGTTTTACGTTGGCTACCGCCAAAGCGGAACCTGTTTTGATTGCACAAGGCACTCAAGTGGCCGCTGGAGCGACCGTGTATCGGACGGTTGCATCCGGCACGCTCTCGCCGTCAAGCCGTACTTTAGATTTGGAGGCTGTCTGCCTCCAAACCGGCGTGTCCGGTAATGGTTTTGCCGCTGGGCAGGTTAATACGCTTGTCAATCCGATTGACGGCGTTACAGCCGTCAACACTACTGTGCCGACAGGCGGCGCGGCGGAAGAATCTGATGAGGCATACCGACAGCGCATCCTGCTTGCACCGGAAAGTTTTAGTGTTGCAGGCCCTGTCGGGGCTTATGAGTATTTTGCTCGCCGTGTCAGCCCTGCTATTTGCGACGTACATGTGGGCAATTTAACGGGGTCGGACGGCCTGCCGATAGGGGGGCAAGTAAGGGTAACGCTATTAACCAAAAACGGGTTGCCGTCTTCGGAGTTGGTGAGCGAGGTGCAAAGGTTTTTGTCCGGAGAACGCGTCCGTCCGCTTTGCGACACGGTAACTGTAACTGCTCCGGCAGCAATCGACTATACGCTGGACGCAGAGCTGGTTTTGTATACCGGGGGGAATGCTGCCGAGGTTTTGGCGGCAGCAAAACAAGCATGGTCGGAATATGAAGTAACGCGACGCGAAAAATTGGGCATGGATATTGTGCCTTTGGACATCCAAACAGTTTTAAAAGTCGCTGGCGTTTATAACGTAGTCCTTAAAAAACCGACCCTAACCGTCGTCAAGCCCGACCAATGGGCAAGATGTACGTCCGTCAATATCCGGGCATCGTCCGAAACGGCAGAGGGGTAACAACAATGGCAACACTGAGTTATGCCTCAGTTATCGAGCGCGACCAACGTTATCGGATGTTGGCCGATTTGGGCTTGAGGATGAGCGACATTGACGCGGTCAAGCTGATGCCGCGTTTGACTGAGCTGGTCGCGCCCGAACATTTGGAACTGTTGGCTGAGAGTCGAAGCATATTGGGCGAGGACGGCTATTGGCTTGCTGAGAGCGACGAACCCCGCCGCAAACTCATCAAAGGGGCCTACCAGCTCCACAGGTACAAAGGCACACCCTGGGCAATACGCGAGATTGTGCGCCGTCTTGGGTTCGGTGAGGTGGAAATTATCGAAGGGCTTAGTAATAAAAAGCATAACGGCGAAATTCGCCGTGACGGTAGTTATACACACGGGCATACAGACCGTTGGGCGCATTACCGCATCATTATGACCAATACCATCACTAACGATCAGGCAGCCTTGCTGAGGCGAACATTGCGGGCGTTTGCACCTGCCCGATGTGTTTTGGCGGCATTGGATTACCAACACGTCTCCTTGAGGCACAACGGACAAGCATTAAGGGACGGCACGTTTAATCGAGGTACAGCATAGATGGCAAATTTAAACGAGATGAGCCGCTGGGAGGCGGGCATTTACCAATGGGAGACCTCCGACCCTGTACAGGGCGGCCCTAACGGCATTGACAACCGCCCGACACGGGAGCTGGCAAACCGTACACGCTGGCTTTATGACGAGCTGGGCAGGGTAAAAGCCCGCATGGACGACCCTAATTTTTACAAAAGCATCACCGTATCCGACAGCAAAGCATTGTTTGACGCGAATAATTATCTGCACATCGGCGCTGATGCCGCAGGCGGCTACATCCTCAATAAAAAGACAAACAAGGGTATACAACTAAAAAATGACGGCACGCTCCAGTACGACGGTGCGGATGTCATTACAACCCGTAAAGTAAGCCACAACCCCGATGACCACACGGTTGCAACCGTACCGTCATCGTTTGCGCTCAATAAAGCGTTTGATAACTCAATCAAGCGTGGCGGCACAATCGGGCTGGGCGGAGCGTCGCATCAGATTGCTATCGGCTGGGACACGCCCGGACTGGTCGCCAAAGTCGACAACCAAACCATGAACGTCGGCGTCCCGACAGGCGCAATCGCCTATTTTGCCCATACCACCGTCCCCTTCGGCTGGCTCAAAGCAAACGGAGCGGCAGTATCGCGCACCGTCTATGCCAACTTATTCGCCCTCATCGGCACCACTTATGGCGCAGGCGACGGACGTACTACCTTTAATCTCCCGGATTTGCGCGGTGAATTCATCAGGAGTTGGGACGACGGGCGAACTGTCGACAACGGACGTGTCATAGGCTCATGGCAGGCAGATGAATTCCGAAGCCACAGCCACGGCATCGGTGTCAACCACATGTCCGACACCGACAGGGGGAGCAATCCGTCAACCGTATCGATTGACACTGTTGGCCAAACCGAACCGGCTGGCGGCATTGAAACCCGCCCTAGAAATATTGCCCTGCTGGCATGCATCAAGGCATAAGTCACCTTAAACCGTTTAGAAAGGTAAAAAAATGACCCAAAACATCCAATGGACAAAACCCGTCTGCCGACTTGATGCCGACCATCTTTACATCGGCCAAACCACAGCCGATCTAGACATCATGGCACGAGATGGAAGCTATCTGATTCCCGCCGGTTGCATCGACACCGACCCGCCTCAAATCAGCGCAGACAAAGTCGCCCGCTGGAACGGCGAAGGCTGGGATGTCATCGAAGACCATCGCGGCAAAATTGCCTACCGAAAAACTGATGGTACAGCCGTTACCATCGACCAAATCGGCAGCCTTTCAGACGATCTGACTATGAGTGCCCCGCCGTCAGAATATTGCGAATGGGACGGAAAAAAATGGACGGAAAATCAAATCAAAAAAACAAAAGCAGAAGAGACTAAACTCGCCACCGCGAAAGTCATCGCCCTGTCTCGCCTCAATCAACGTGCCCAAGCCATCGTCAACGAACAAAGCGGCATGGATGACCTCCCTGCCTTTGAAGTGCAGAGCTGGCCAGTACAAGCATCTGAAGCACGCGCATGGCAGGCGGACAATTCCACTCAAACTCCTGTCCTTGACCAAATTGCCCAAGCACGAGGCATCAATCCTGACAAACTCAAAGCGGCTGCCCTCAAAAAAACCCTGGCCTATGAATCCCTTTGTGCCACCGTCGCAGGCAAAAGGCAGGCAATCGAGAAACAAATCGAAGCCGCTAAAACCTTAGACGAATTGAACACCATCAATACCGAAATCAGCTTGTAAGGTCGTCTGAGCATGAAACAAAGCATCAAAAACTATATGAGAAATATCGCCATCGCTGCCGACCAGCTCGCAAACGCCATGATTGCAGGCAGCCCGGACGAAACCGTCAGCAGCCGTGTCTACCGAGGTGCGGTGTTGGCTGTACATCCGAACCGCGCCGCCCGAATGGCGTATCGCACGATAAATGCACTGTTTTTTTGGCAGGAAGACCATTGCCGCGCGGCCTACCTGCGCGAAAAACAACGTGCGCATTTGCCGGATGAGCTGCAATGACCGCCCGCGTTGATTTTTCAGTGAAGCGCGGCACAACTATGCCGATAACCTTCGTCATTGTGGATCGGAAAGGTTATGTACATCCATCTCTTAAACATTTGGATTCGGCGACATTGGTCATTACACCAACCAGCGGGAATGCAGTCAAAGTTCCATTGACTATCAAGCCCAACACAATCAATTCAGACGGCGGCGTCGGCACGGTTTTAACAGCCGAGCAGACGGCGGCTTGGACATGGCGTTGGGCGCGATATGAAGTTCAGGTTGAAGTCAAGGGCATCCGCTCTGTGGTTTATGAGGGGAATTTAACCCTTGAGAATAATTTAGGAGCTTAAGAATGGCTGAAATCAAAGGCGGTATTACCGTCACCGGCGACAGTGTCGATACGATGCCCGTCATCTTGGATGGTAGGCAAAGCCTTTATGAAGAGGCAATTGAGAAAGGCACCATCTCGAGGGATACCTCTTATGAGGAATTCTTGGAGCGTTTGGCAGTCAAGCCATCGGAGCTTAGTCAGGCAGTTAAAGATGCAGTAGACAAGCAGTTAGACAAAGCAGTCAAGGTTGCTGTTGATGCTAATTTGGAAACTGCGGTCAATATCGCCGTGAATACGGCGGTAGATAAGGCTGTCGCGGCTGCGGTTGCGGCTGCTATTGCCAAACTCGAAGCAAATCGACCAAGTAACCCTGCACCAACGCAGCCTGCACCGGCTCAACCTACACCAGCGCAACCTACACCAGCGCAACCTGCACCAACGCAACCTACACCAGCGCAACCTACACCAGCGCAACCTACACCAGCGCAACCTGCACCAACGCAGCCTGCACCGGCTCAACCTACACCAGCGCAACCTGCACCAGCGCAACCTGTTCCGGCACAACCATCAACAGAGACACCGAGCAGCTCAGCCGATTTGTCAGATGATGCTTTTGATGAAATTAATAAACTCTTAGGAAATAACTAATGGCAAAAACAAAACTAGACCAGGCAATGATCGGTATGGCCAAAGCTGTTGCTGCGGCGAAAAGTGATGCCGCAGAGGCAAAAAAACTTGCGGGGGATGTCACTGTATCTGCCACAGTAAATGAGAAAGGGATTTTGTCACTTAACGGTAAAGAGTCTGAAATTCATCTGATTACTCCCAAAACCGTCAGTGAAGAAGTTGGGAAAGCTTTAGGCAGTGCGGATACGCCGTCTCGTCTTTTGGCCGCACAGGCTCAATTTGAGAGTGCTCAAGTTGCATCTGCTGTGAAAATCGCGTTGGAAAAGGGGAAGGTCTATATCGAGGATGCTTTGCCTGAGAAGATTCGCGATAAAGTAATGTCAGGCTATTATCGTGATACCTCAACTAAAGTGCAAAACGAGGTGGCTTCAGTTAAGCTCGAAATCACCCGTGCTATTCAGAAGCTATATGATGAGTTGCCATCGAATGTCTTTATTACCTCTCGTGGCGGGTACTTCCCTATTACCAAGAACATTGGCTATAAGCCCGAATACTTCGGCAAAGATGGGCGAAATCTTGCTGTTGGTGGTGTGACACTTCCCGTCAACGGACAGCAGCCGTGTATTGCTTTTCATCATTCGATTTTTAACGTATTCGATTTTTCACAGGCTGAGTTTTCCGTACAGGAAATGGGCTTGTCTGCATTCCACTTATGCGGAAAATCAGAAGGTAACGTGATTTTGCATGGTGGCAAAATCACAACCAGAGCCTATGAGCTTTTCGGATACAAATCAGGTGAGGCAGATGCCGATAAACGGTGGATTCCTCATATTGACGGTTGGACAAAAGAAGCACCAAACGTCGGCACTGGAATGTCTTTAAAAGGATATCCGGTTGCCGGCGCAAATACTGCTTCATATGCGCACGATTTTGCGCGTTATATGGAGAATTCATGTGATTCCTCAGGCGTTCGTCAACCTGATGGTTATAATCTTGAAAAAATTAAAGAATTATTCTTCTTGGAATCCAAGCAGATCGTTAATAGTGCTGGTGGATACTTTAATGAAAACGGCGAATCTGCATTTCCACAAGCGGATGGGACAACTGCGTCAACATGGGGATTGTGGCGCGGTGGACAATGGTGGAGTCGTGGGTATGGTTGGCGCATTTATGATTGCCGAAATACCGAAATTAAGAATTTCCATGTAACAGGCTTTACCGGCGGTGCAATTGCCGCAGGGTTGCACGGTTCTCCTGCTGGCGAAGACATCCAGCCCGGCGACGTAGAAGGTGCATTGGCTAAAGGCTGTGTAGCTATCAATACTCGTATCACTGGGGGTTACTATAACCACAACTATACTTGTGGGGTTGAAGCCATTCGGGTTATCGGTTATGAGTTAACCGGGATTTTTGCACCCGACTCAGTAATAGGACATCCCGATGCCAATTTGGAGCATGTACGAGGTTGGAATAACTCAATAATCAGCTTGGATCCGGGTTACCAAAGCTGCACCAGTAGATATTTGCCTATGGATAACATCTATATTCATGCCAATACATTTGGCTTGGGTAAACGGAAGGTAATTGATATTCATACTGGCAATAATGTCAAAATTTATAACAATTCTGGCAAAGCTATGTATTACGGAATATCGACAGTAATAGAGGAGATTTTCGCCTCTAAAGATGGTCGAGTAGGCAAGATAGCAGACCCTCAGTCTTTCTATTTTCAAGACAGCAACATCGAAATTGTCGGAAATACTATCATGAGCGGTCACATAGGCATTCATCCTATCAATGGTGCACCTGGTGTCTTATTCCGTCGCAGTAAAAACATGTGGTGGCTAAGATGTCGCCAGTTGATTGCAGATAATACAGTTTATGCACCTCGCGGCTTAATAAGCAATTACGGCCATAACCACTTTATTATCGAACGAAATCAGTTCACTTTTGCCTTGCCGTTTGGTCAGTTCTTCGGCATGCACCAAGTATCTGGCATTAAAGTAACAGATGGTGGCAGTGGCTATACCTCAGAACCAGAAGTCAAAATTACTGGTGGTGGTGAAGGTGCGTTTGGTGCAACGGCACAAGCAAAAATTAAAGACGGAAAGGTGGTTGAGATTATCGTACGTCGTGATGGTAGTCGTTATACGGAGATTCCGACCGTAACCATTACTGGCGGTGGCGGTTCAGGTGCAACGGCTACGGCTACAATCAATACGCAAACATACGGTATGTTGATTGGTGCTGAGCCGAAATATGGCACGATGTTGGCAACTCAGGTACGTGAGAACTATGTTCAAAACTCGCCTGACGGTAACTATGCCCGACAAATTGTATTTGGTCGTATGCGTGCATCAACAATTGAAGGGAATCACTGCGATGTAACACCTTTCCGCAGCCCTGAGAAAGCAAAATTGCCTGTGGGTAATCCATTCGTCAGCGATTCTATCGTTTATCGTGACGGGTTGTTGAGTTCGGCTTTCTATAACGGCGATTTTGACACATGCTCCGTGGGCGATAACTTTATCCATAATCAGTTGATTGATACTGTCCATGTTTGGACTGGTAAAACTATAAACAGCAACGTACATAAAAAATACGAGCCGACCAGCTATGCTGAGGTGGTTATGGATGAGAAGGTTAAAGCATTGGAAGCAGCTGTTGATAAACTGAAAGAGCAGTTAAAAACCACTTCTGCACCGACATCACAGACTGCCTCACCGCCTAAAGCAGAGGGTGGTGAACAATCATCGGCAACAACACCCGCCGAATCCCCTAAAACGGAGGGCGGAGAACAAGCGGCAACAACACAGCCTGCACAGCCTCCTAAAACGGAGGAAGGTGGCCAACCAGCTACGCCGCAACCTACTACACCGTCTGAAAGTGCAACTGAAGAGCCTGCCGCAAAATCCGCAACATCCATCACGTTTACTTTTGATGGGCTTGAAGCCACAGCAGCCGAGGCAATTGGTAGTAACAATGTGGCGAAATTGAAATCAGTTAATAATTCCGAAAGAGCAGGTGAGCCTGAAGGTTGGGCGGGGGCATTCGGTGAGGATTCTGGCCATAAAATCATGCGTTCTTTAGTGGCCGGCGAAGGTAAAGGTATTAGATTTATTGAATCGGATGGACTGGCCTCTGATGGTTCGACTGATTCAGCAATCATCATTCCGTTTAAACAATCCGCTGGTGGAACGGCTGGTTCAGGATTTACAGCAATCGTTTTGAAAGGACGTAGTGTTGTAAATAATGGTCTAATTTCTACCAACGAAGAAACTGGCTTCAAATTGCGTTATTTCGAAGGTACAACAATTAACGGTAAACCTATTTCTGCAACAACGGTTTATCCATATGATAAATGGCATGTTGCAGTAATTCCTGTATTAGCAGGTGCCGATAAAGCCTTCGATAAAATCAGAATAGGCATGAATCATGCAGGCAATGTGGGACGAAACGTCATAGTCGGCGCAGGCATTGAATTTATTCAAGGTGACATCAGTAAGGTGGAGGAGAAAGTCACTGCACTGATGAGTGAGTACGGTATCAGTTAAGAGAAAAGGTCGTCTGAAATTTCAGACGACCTTAGAGAGGAGATTGAAAAAATCAGTGGGACGGCGACGTAGCGGTGCGGTAACATCGCTACGCCAGCCAAGCAGATAGTGCCTGCATTGACTTCTAGGCCGCCTTAGTCTCTAGAGACCGAGGCATTCTATCCGTGATATGGGAGTGAGTGCAAATGCAAATCTACCGCGAAATGCGCTGCAAATACTGCGGCAAACTGCTTGCCAAAGGCAGCGGATACGTGCAAATCAAATGTGCACGCTGTAAAAACATCAATTCATTCAGTAACTAAAAAATCAGCAGAGTGCCGTTGAGCATCATATTAAATCTGTTTCGAGCCTCCAGAATGCCGTAAATTAGGAGTATATATATGATGCAAAAAACACAACAAACTCTACCGATTATCCCTTGGATGGGCGGCAAACGCCGATTGGCAAAACACCTGTTGCCCATGTTTCCCGAGCATTCGTGTTATGTTGAGCTGTTTTCCGGCGGCGCGGCGTTGTTCTTTATGCGCCCAACGCCTGCTAAAGTAGAGGTACTCAACGACATCAACGGACAGCTCATCAACCTGTACCGCGTGGTACAACACCATTTCGACGAGTTCGTCCGCCAGTTCGAGTGGACACTGACAAGCCGAGAGGTCTTTGCCCGCCTGCAAAGCACGCCGCCTGATTGCATGACCGATATTCAACGAGCTGCCCGGTTCTTCTACTTGCAGCACAACGCCTTTGGCGGCAAGACCGTCCATCAACATTTTGGTACGGCCACCACCTCAAAAGCGTGGGATGCGTCGCAAATTAGAGCAAAACTGACAGCAGTCCAAGCCCGGCTGAGAGGTGTGTTCGTCGAAAACGAGACGTGGGATCGATGCTTCAAGCGGTATGACCGAGAGCATACCTTCTTCTACGCCGACCCGCCGTACTGGCAAACCGCAGGGTACGACCACGCATTCGATTGGTCGCAGTATGAGCTGCTGGCCAAAGCGATGGCGGAGAGCAAGGGCAAATTCATGCTATCTATAAACGACCATTCTGATATAAGGGAGTTGTTCAAAGACTTCCGCATCACTCCGCTTGAGCTTGCCTATACGGTCGGCAGAGACAAAACCGGTAAAACAAGCGGCGAGCTGGCTATATGTAACTGGTAAAATAAAAAGCGACGGTGACGTCGCTTTTTAAAAAGTGAAAAAGAGTTACAAATAGTGAAATAAAAAACAAAATAAATTTTCTCAAAAAATGGTTTATTTTTTCGTGGGCGGCTTCACTTGTATCCGCTTGACTGTTTTCTCTATTCTTGATTTGCATCGTTGTAAAAAAGGTCGTCTGAAACCGAATACATTGGTTTTCAGACGACCTTTAAATTTGATGGCATATTTAAGCAGATTGTTCTTTTTTATCTCCGTTCCAAGGCGCAACTTTAAATAGCAGCAACATCCCAGGAATTCCCAACATGAAACACAGCCAGAAGAAATTGACGTAGCCCATCTTTTCAATCAGAAAACCTGCTGATGCGTTCATAAACGTGCGCGGTACGGCGGATAGACTGGTAAACAGGGCAAGTTGGGTGGCGGTAAAGGCGGGATTGGTTTCGCGCGCCATGTAGGCTACAAAGGCGGCAGTACCCAATCCGACACCGAATGCCTCCGCGCTGATAACGCCTGCGAGCATTGTTTTTTCGGTCAGGGTAATGATACCGAATTTGCCGAAGCCGGCCAGCCAGGCAAAGCCCAGGATAGTAACGAGCTGTACGACGCCGAAGAGCCACAGGGCTTTGTTGATGCCGAGTTTCAGCATCCAGATGCCGCCGAGTATGCCGGCGATGACGGCGGGCCAGAGACCGGCGTTTTTGGCAATCAGACCGATGTCGGTTTTGCTGAAACCCATGTCGAGATAAAACGGAGTAGCCAGTGCAGTGGCCATGCTGTCGCCGAGTTTGTACAGGAAGATGAATAACAGCACCAAGATGGCTTGTTTTGTTCCTTTGCGCGAGAAAAATTCTTGAAACGGTTCAACTACGGTTTGAGTCAGCGTTCGCGGTGCAGTGGGCGGCATGTTTGGTTCTTGGGCAAGAAGCAGCGTCATCAATAGACCGGGCAGCATGAATAGCGAGGTAATGAGGAAGACGCTGTTCCACGGCATAATGTCGGCCAAAATCAGGCTCAACGAGCCGGGGACGAGGGCAGCGACGCGGTAGGCATTGACATGGATGGAGTTGCCTAGACCCAGTTCTTTGTCCGATAGGATTTCTCGGCGGAAGGCGTCCAGTACGATATCCTGACTGGCGGAAAAAAAAGCAACGGCAACGGAGAGGCCGACAATGATGGGCAGGTGTTGGTGCGGATTGAGGAATGCGTAGGCAGCAAGGGTCAGCAGCAGACCGATTTGCGTAACCAGCATCCAACCGCGTCGGCGACCAAGAAAGGGCGGGCGCACGGCATCCATTACGGGCGACCAGATAAATTTCCAAGTAAACGGCAGACCGATTAAAGACATCAGACCGATGGTTTTCAGGTCGATGTTTTCGGTGCGCAGCCAAGCAGGAATCAGGTTAATCAGGAAATAAAGCGGCAGCCCCGATGTGAAGCCCGTAAAAATACAAATCAGCATATTGCGCGAAAAAATCCGCTGCATAGTGCTTGGTTGGGAATCAGTCATAATGGATGAGCAGTACAAAAAGAAAGGCACATTGTAACAAATCCTGCGAAGCAGGGCGGGATTGCCTACTGTAATGGTTTAAAAACAAATGAGAGGGCGTGAATTGCCACAGTGTGGGCAAAAGAATTGTTTGATGTTTGGATGGGGTCGTCTGAAAATTTAGATTCTGTCAGTAAGAGATAAGCAGCAATATAGTGCCGACTATTCATTTATTTATTCAATTGCCGATTGCTTCCGCTATCGTTGCCAGAGTTGCATAGAAAAGTTAATATCCGTTAAATTATGGCAATCGCTGCCATACATAACAACCTACAAAGGAGCCAACTATGAACTTTCTGACTGCCGTCAGCCGGCAAATGACCCGATTCACCGCACTGATTATCGTCCTTGCCTCTATCGTCGCCTTTATCGAACCCGCTACCTTTTCATGGGTGAAAGGCGACACGCAAGTCGTCGTACTCGGCATCATTATGCTCGGCATGGGCATGACTCTAGGCAAAGAAGACTATCAAATTTTGGCTAAACGCCCGCTCGATATTTTCATCGGCGCAGTCGCCCAATACACCATTATGCCGCTGCTCGCCATCGGTATCGCCAAAGCCTTCAACCTTTCGCCAGGATTGACGCTGGGTTTGGTCTTGGTCGGTACTTGCCCGGGCGGAGTTTCGTCCAACATTATGAGTTTCCTTGCCAAAGGCGATGTTGCCTTCTCAGTCGGCATGACCACCGTCTCTACCGTCCTCGCCCCCGTTATGACGCCGCTGTGGATGACTTACCTTGTCGGACAAACCGTCGAAATGGACGGCTGGGGCATGTTCAAGTTTATGTTGCTCGTTACCCTGTTGCCCGTCGTTATCGGCTCTGCCGCCAATATGTTGCTGCACAAAAAACACTGGTTTGAAGATGTCCGCGCCATTATGCCCGCCGTTGCCGTTGCCGCCTTTGCCTGCATTGTCGGCGGTGTTGCCGCCGTCCACGGCCACCGCTTTGCCGAATCTGCCTTAGTTATGGTGCTCGCCATTGCCGCACACAATATCGGCGGCTACATCCTCGGCTATTACAGCGGCGCGCTGACTGGTATGAACACCGCCAAAAAACGTACCATCGCTATCGAAGTCGGCGTACAAAATGCCGGTCTTGCCACGGGTCTGAGCGCCAAATTCTTCCCGGGTAACGCCGAATCCGCCGTCGCTACCGCCGTCG
>ERZ773049.170-NODE-170-length-40922-cov-30.021240_pt1 | contig 40922 bp, 38 predicted proteins | sample MGYA00580633_ERZ773049 | MGnify/ENA primary metagenome ERZ773049 (study PRJEB29015, sample SAMEA2737991) | human oral metagenome | biome: human oral; feature: human-associated habitat; material: dental | place: China | collected 2066 ...
ACACAGAGCGCCTGAATAGGCTTTTATGAGTGTCCAAGATTTGGGGGCCAGTTCAGTTTTCAGACGGCCTTTACTTATTCTTCTTCCGGCAAACGGTTGATTTTCACACGGGCAATACGTTGCCCATCCTTCTCAACCACTTCAAAACGCCAGCCATGATAATCAATGAAGTCGCCCACATCAGGAATACTTTGCAATTCTTCCATAATCAAGCCGGCAACGGTATGGAAGTCCGCGTCTTCCTCTTGAGCAGGCAGATTTAGCTGAGAAGCCAATTCCACATACTCCAATGCACCATCTACAGACAGCGTTTCATCCTGACTGGCTGGAGCAGCTTCTTCTTCCTCACGCTCGAATTCCTCGGGGAATTCACCAGCGATGGTTTCCAACAAATCTTTCATGGTCACCATGCCCAACACCGCGCCAAATTCATCCACCACCAACGCATAATCCGCGCTGCTTTGACGGAACAATTCAATCGCATTCAACGCCGTCGTACTATCCGGCAAAATCAATGGTTGGCGCAAGGCCGTCTGAATATTGATTTCTCCCGATTCAAGCAGCTGGTTCAGCAAATCTTTTTTACTGATATAGCCCAAAGGCTCATCTACACCTGCCTTACCGACAACCAACAAACGGCTATACGGCGTATTTTTCAACTGCGCATTTTGCTCTTCCCGACTTTGGGAAATATCCAATTTCTCGATCTCCCGACGCGGAATCATCACGCCCATAATCGGACGCTCCGCCAAAGTCAGCACGCTGCGAATCATGGATTTTTCGTTTTCTTCAAAATGCTCGTCATCGCCGCCATTATCGCCTGCTTTTGCCAAAATGCTTTCGCGGATACCCATCATACCCAACACATTTTCAGCGGTGCGCTTACGCCAAGAAGTGCTGATGTAGTCATTTTTACGGGCATTCTTTTGCGAAACCTGATTAAACAGTTCGATCAAAATCGAGAAGCCGATCGCCGCATACAAATAGCCTTTCGGAATATGGAAATGGAAGGCTTCCGCAATCAGACTGAAACCAATCATCAACAAGAAACCCAAACACAACATCACGACGGTCGGATGCTTGTCGACAAAAGCAGTCAACGGTTTGCTGGCGGAAATCATCACCGTCATCGCCACAACAACCGCACCCATTGCCACCACAATATGATCCACCATCGCCACTGCCGTAATGACAGAATCGATAGAGAAAACCGCATCCAAAATCAAGATTTGCACCACAACGCCCCAAAAAGCAGAATGCTTCTTCTGCCCTTCAGCAACAGCAAATTGATTGTGGCCTTCAAGGCGTTCGTGCAACTCAGTAGTCGCTTTATAAAGCAGGAAAATACCGCCGGCAAACATAATCATGTCTTTACCGGAAATCTCCAGACCGCCCAACTCAAACAAAGGACGCGTCAGCGTCATGATGTGCGCCATAAAGCCCAGCATGAAAATCCGAATAACTACGGCCAAACCCAAGCCCGTTATCCGCGCCTTATCACGTTGCGACGGTTTAACCTTGTTTGCCAAAATCGCTACAAAAACAAGGTTATCAATACCTAAAACAACTTCCAAAACCAGAAGCGTGGCAAAGCCTATCCAAGTATGCGGCTCTGCCAACCAACTGAAATCCATAATGATTGTGTTCCTTTAAAATACAAAAAGGCAGCCGTTCCGCTTAAAACGGACAGACTGCCAAAGTTCGGACATAAATAAAGGGAAAGAAGCGGTATAACAACTACTCTGCTCTGCGTCTTTCATGAAAAATTTATGCCTCGGTCAAAAATAATGGCAAACAGTTTATCAGTTTGACGAAAGAAAGGCAAAGTCTGACAGCATATCTTCTTTTAAAAACAGCCTATACCATCACTTGCCAGCTTTCAGACGGCCTTTTCTACTTGATAAAACCATCAATCGGCGCATAACCCAAGAAATCTGCCTGATCATTCAATATCACAACCCATCCTTTACTTCGCGCACTGGTAAATGGCAAGAAATACAATTCTTTCTCATCGTTTTCCAGCGAAGCCTGTTTAAAAATTGACTCCTCACTCATGCCATGGGCTTTTGCCAAGACAAATAACGGTTTCATTGCCTTACGAATTTTCTCACGTTCCTGCTGCGAATCTGGCAACCACCAAGAAGGCCTCATACTCGGTTCAATACCTTTCAAAGACAAATCAAGACTTTGGTTAGCTTCATCCGGACCCGTTGCTTCACGCAACCCAACACGACGCGCGCCAAACCAAGATAAATCCTGCAAATCCTTCGGGGCATGGCTCAAATCATTTACATCAATTTCTGCAGCAGTTACCACATTTATCCTATCGGTTTCAAATGCAGCAACCACTGGACGTGCCAAAGATACACTATATAAACCATAAATCAAAGCAGCCAGCTGAATCATGCCGATTAAGAAAAAATCAACAATCCTTTCTTTAAGTTTCTTGCTCGGACTGGCAAGAATCAAAGTCAGCAACGGGCCGCAAACAATATCTACTGAAATTATCAGTTTATATAAAGCCAATCCACCTGTCAGCTCGGCATACGGATAAGGATACCAAACTCCAAATACCAACAAAGCGGCCAATCCTGCCAAAATCAGACTAATCAACAAGTGCCATGCCGCATTTTTTAATGCGAACCGAAAGCGTGATGAAGAATGTAATGTATGTGAGTTTTCCATAGATAACAATAAGATATTATTTTTCTATACATATTATGTATAGCTTAAAAAATAAATGAGATATTTAAATATGCTGGTAGGCCGTCTGAAAATTGAAGCATTAAGTACAACCATCTCACCACGCATTATCAATATGTTAAAAATACTAATAAATAGATAAAATAAAAACCACCATGTAACATGGTGGTTTTAAAATTTGGCTCCCCGACCTGGGCTCGAACCAGGGACCTGCGGATTAACAGTCCGTCGCTCTACCGACTGAGCTATCGGGGAATTAAAGATGGAATTATATAGAAAATATCAGAAATCTGTCAAGCAACAATCTATATAAAAACAAAAATATTTTTAGGGGCTGTACTAGATAACCAGAATAAATTCTGCTTTACTAATTGTTTTAAAATAGAAATTTGAACTTTTATTTCACCGTGGTTAAAACGCCATTCACATTCCTTCAAATACAGCTCAAAATGCTCTTTGGGAATGCCGTTAAACTTACGTAAGTGGCGTTTTGCCTGATTCCAAAAGTTCTCAATTCCGTTGATGTGATTTTGTCGATCAGCAAAATGTGTGCTGTGATTAATGCGAAAGTGGCTAAACTCACTCACATCAAGTACGTCATAGCTTTTGTAACAATCAGTATAAACAATACTGTCAGGCTTTACTTGCTCACGTATTATCGGGAATAAAGTGGCAGTTTGTGTATTGGGCACAGCAACGGTGTAAACCTTACCGTTGCGCTTCAGAAGCCCGAATACAACCACTTTGCTGGCTGCACCGCGACCGCGTTTGCCTTTGCGCTGCCCGCCAAAATAGCTTTCATCAACTTCTACTTCGCCATCAAACATTTCCAGATGCGGGCTGTTATGAAAAATCAGTACACATAAGCGATGAAAGTAATAGGCTGCTGTGTTTTTATTAACACTGACTAATTGCGCTGCTGTGCGTGCGGTAACACCTGCAATAAACAGCTCAATCAGTTTGTTTTGTTTGTACTGACTTAAACGGCTTCTTCTCATAGGGATTATTCTAACCTGAAATTAGATTTCCCTAGTTATCTAGTACAGCCCCTATTTTTATATCTTTTTAATTTATAAAACTTTTATAAGATTTCAGCAATTTGTTTGGCTGCACGTTTCGCATCTAACAAAATCAAGCCCAATTTACCGCTTTCTTTTGCCATCAATGCCAACACTGCATTTTCACCTGCTTGACTCAACAGAATATAGCCGTTTTTACCTTTAACCATTACCTGATCCAACTCACCGCAAGCCAACTCACGCACGGAACGATTGCCCAATGCCAAAAGCGTTGCTGACATCGCGCCTACACGGTCTGCATTCAGGTGGGAAGGCAGCATGGTTGCGATCGGCAGGCCGTCTGTAGAAATAACTGCAGAAGCAGTGATATCAGCAGAGGTATTGTTCAAATCGCTTAATACAGAGATTAATAGTTGTTGCATAGTCGCTCCATTCTAAAATAAATATCGGTCAGGCAAAAATCAACGGCTGCCGTATCGGTGGTACAGCACTTTAACCAAAGTAACAAAAGCCTCTTTATTTAAGTCAGGCATTCCGCCAATTACCAAAATCAGCTTGGTCATGCCAATATACAGAGGGAAAAAGGTCAATTCACTTTGGCCTGATGGATCACAAATACCCCATGCGCTATTATTGATATGCAGGTTATTGCGAATCAAAAGACGGTGATTGTCTTCCATTTTGGCCACTTCGCTCGCCAAAAGGCCCAACTCTTCCGCAGCCTCGTGATGGAAATTGGCATTGGCAAAATACAAACCGTTTTCATCAGCCAATAAAGCTTTGCCAGAATTAGACAACTGTTCCAACAATGTAGGCAATTGCTCGTCAGTCAAATGGATATCGTCTGTGCTGATTTCCTCATCACCATACAAGAATTCCAAGCGTTGGAGACGGTACAGCAGATTCAAAGCGGTATTGATGTCGCTGGTATCCGCCCACGCCAAGATTTTTTCGCTGCTGATGGTTTCAGACGGCTCTGCACGCAACAGACCATACAATAAAGTTCTGCTGGCACTGGGCGTATCACTTGAAACAGCATAATACGCACCCGCCGGTGTAATCTTAGGATATAAATTTGCTTGTAAAGAGAGTGTCGCTTCCATCTTATACCTCTAATCCGGGGTCAATTGAGAACAACATGGCAGTAACCAATTGTCTTACATCGTCTTTTCGACGCGCATCAATCTCAAAAACCGGTACATTAAAATTATTCTGTGCTAAATATTTTTGATAAACATCCACGCTTGGTAAGGATCGGATATCCATCTTCGTTACCCCTACAACCAGAGGCGCTTTTTTCAGCAACTCCCGGAATGCATCCAAGAAGAATTGCAAGTCTTTCAATGGATTGCTTCTTGTATTATCCAAAAGAAGCACCAAGCCCATACTGCCTTGGCTCAGAATTTCCCACATGAAATTAAAACGCTCCTGACCAGGCGTACCATACAGGTGAACCTTAGTTTCCTCATCCAAATGAATGACACCGTAGTCCATCGCCACAGTCGTGTACCCCTTACGGACAAGTGTAATATCGGATGCGGATGCATCGGTTTGAACCGGAGGTTCATCAGATAAAGCTGAAATTGCAGTGGTTTTACCTACGCCAACAGGACCGGTAAAGATAATTTTATTTTCTTTCATGACGTGTCCTTTACGATTTACCCAGCAACTTACGCATCAGGCGTTGCAACAGGCCTCGAGGTTGTTCTTTCGACGGACCGGCAATTTTTTGAGCCTCTTTGCTCATTGCTGTTTCAGGTACGTCTTTGCTATTCACATCAATCTGTTCGTTCAATGAAGGCGTATTGTTCGCATCAGTTGCAAACTCTGTATCTGTCGCCAAAAAGCCTGTCATATATGTTGCCGATAAATAGTTCAAAATATCAGGCATTTCTAAAGGCATGACTTTATAGAGGATGTTCAGATTAACAGACGTTTTCGTCAGAAATGCCGACAAACGCATAGATTCTGGAACATGTGCCAAACGGGTTAAGTTTGGCCACCGCTTGAGTGTAAAGACAGTTTGCGGCGTCATCGGATAAATCAGACGGCCTGATGCAGTCCAAATAGCCATTTGCCACAAGCATGACATAATGGTAACTTTGGCTTTTTCTTTCCATTGAGGATTATCAGGAACAGCCTTACACACGACAGCCAAGTTATCGTTCTTACACAATTTCTCCAACTCGTTGGCACTGACTGTCAACAGTACTCGCTGGATGCTAGGAAACACGATTAATATCGGCTTGCCTTCATGCAAGACAGCAATATCTTGGTGTCCTTGACTGGCAAATTTTAGCGCGCCCAACAAGCCTTTATTTGGATTAAATCGGCGAATGGTTGCTTTTCTTGTGCCATCTGAATTTGATTGTCTTTTATTCTCTTCAGCCGCTTGTTGTTCAGACGGCTCAAAAACATTGCCGCCTTGAGCCAGGCTGCGCAAAACAGGAAACAAGGTATCGAATTTGACCGGCTTAGCCAAATAAGGAGTCGTTACTGTCGGCAACTCGGAAGAAAACATAGCCACAGGTACTTCCGGATAAGTTTTCTTCGACTCTTTCCAAGCTTCTAAACCTGCCGGAGTATCGGTATCAACCAATACCAAATCCGGTTTTTCATCAGAGTCAGGGGAAACGATGACGTAATTCGTCGTATTGTGCATTTTAAATGCCATACGGAATACCGCCTGCTGTTGCTCGCCCATCTCCTGTAACATAACCCGTATGGTTTTAATTTTTGGTAAATGATTATTCATCACTCGTACTTTCTACGATTATCTTATTTTTTTGAATATTGGTTCATTCGTTGCAAGAGACGGCTCATTGCCAAGACAACCTCTTCAGGCAGGCTGACAACACGCTCACGCAACAAGCGCAGAAATTGTTCTAAACGTCCCCAATCTTCAACGCGTTCGTACAAATCAAACAAGATAATGTACAACTGCGATTCTTGAGGATACTGCAAAACAGCCTGTTCCAAAGTACCGATGGCCAAATCCAATTGACCATAAGCCAACAAAGATTCCACTTCTTTCAGAGCCTCATCAGCTGGTGAAGAGCTGGCGCTGATAACTGAAGAGTCTTTTTGAACCAACTCACGATATTTGGCTTTCATCTGCAAAGAACTTGGCTGAATGTAACCGCGTTTCAAGCCAATCTCTTTAATTTGCTGTTCAGACGGCCCTTTTTCCAAATCATCAAAAATTTCGTGATAACCAAGGTTATAACCCCAACCAAGCATACGTTCTTTTACTTGACGGCCATATTGACCCAAAGAGTGGTAAAGCTTCCACAGATGCTTGGCAAACTGCCCTACTTCTTCATTCTGATAATCCAGACGCAAGGCATCGATAATGAGACCAGCGGGCTTCGCAGAAGTTTGGATTGCTTTGTTGTATTGATGCAAAGCAGTCTCGTAGCTAATCTTGTCTTTCAAGATTTTTGCACTACGCTCCGGTTTGGCAAAACCAATAACCGCGCCCATCTCTTCAGGGCTGATTTCGCCAAAATCTTTCTTGCCTAATACGATAGGCGCACGTTTGCCCATGCCTGGAACGACAATGCGCTCAACCGAGTCGTTCTCAAAGGCAATATGCTCGTCGGAAGCAACTTCCAAACCGCTTTGTTCGCCAATTTGACGGTCCACTTCCTGCATATTCCAACCAAGATGATGCTCGGCAAAAACACGCAGGCGCAGGTTAGTAGAATCCAAAGCCAGACCGGCTTTCAGGTATTCGGCTATGCTGTCTTCAGAAAGGGAGGCACTATGACGCTCAAGCGTATCCGCCAGCATGTCGATATTGCCGACACGCAGATTCAAACCGATTAATTCATGAACCAGCTTTTCCGGAGCACCGTCTTCCAAAGTATTGAGATAACCGGCCAAAGACTCCGCTGCTTTGCTCTCATAGCCGAACTGTTTATAAACCTGATATTCGGTCAACGGATCGACTTCTTGTGCGGAAACAGAAGCTGTTGCATCGTTTGAGCCGCTTCCACCCCATTCCCAGTCTTGATTATCCGCATTGGAAACTGTCTGGTTGACTTTCTCAATCCAGTCGTTTCCATCCTCAGAGGAGGCTGTATGAGCAGCAGACGTACGGCCGCTTTTTGATGCATGTGCGCTTTGTTTGTCTGAATTGTTACTTTGTTTATGACGAACAAAAACCAACACCAGCAAAAAAAGCACCAGCAAAAAAATAGTTAAAAGTTGATAGTTCAAGAACACCTCCCGGTCTTGTGCTGCAAACTGCATTTATTAACATCTGTTGCTTTACACGCAACTTCAACGTTATTAATTCCCCAAACGAATGATGATAACATGAATGCACTCATTTTTACATTAAAAACCCTACTCACATAAAGGACTTGATACCAATTTACAACTCAAACACACCGATGGATTCAACATGCGAGGTTTGCGCAAACATATTCATGATTCCTGCCGCCTTAAACTTATAGCCCTTACCAACCAAGACACCGGCATCTCGTGCAAATGTTGATGGATTACACGAAACATACACTATCTTCTGAGGCAAAAACGGCTTGTGTAGCGATTTGACAACAGCATAAGCCCCGTTTCTCGGCGGATCCAGCAACATCTTGTCAAATCGTCCCCACGACTCAACAGTCTTTTCATCGGTATCGAATAAGTCTGCAACAGAAAACGTCATATTCTCGGCACAATGATTCAGACGAGTATTTTCCCTTGCCCTATCTACCAGATAATCGGCACCTTCAATACCGACAACCGATGCGCCACTTTTTGACAGTGGCAAACTGAAATTGCCCAAACCGCAAAACAGATCGGCAATCCGCTCCCCTTTTTGAGGGTTTAAAAGTCTGACAGCCCTTGCCACCATCACTTCGTTTAGCTGCGCATTAATCTGCGTAAAATCACCAGGCTTATAAGGCATTTCCACATCAAATTGAGCAAAAGTATAGTTCAGGGCAGGCGCGTTCTCAGGGTAAAACGGCAAGGACTCGGCATGATCCTGCAACCATATTTGCCATGCCTTTTCAGCACCCGACAATATCTTATCAAACCAATTACACAATTCGCTTAATATTTGTTCAAACGGTTGATTTACGAAACGAATGTTGAGTACCGTCACATTTTTCCCGCAATAAAACTCAACAAATTTCACTTTTACACCGTCATCATGCAGCTTTTGCAGCAAATTGCGGACATCAGGCAATCTATCGGACACATGCTTAGGCAAAATATGGCAATGGCGGATATTGACGACATCATGGCTTTTTTTGGCCTGAAAACCGAGTTTCAGACGGCCTTGCTTATCCACCGAAACACTTAAACGTGCTCTATCGCGATAATACCAGGAGTAACCATATAAAGGAGGTAAAATTATCTCCGGCTTGACCTTACCTATCCGTTCCAACTGTTCTTCCAAAATCCGTTGCTTTAATGCAACTTGCGCTCCGAAAGAAACATGTTGAAGCGAACAGCCACCACATGTATCAAAATAGCAACATGCGGGCTCGACACGTTCGGGAGAAGCCTTCAAAACCTTTTCAACTTGAGCCTCGGCAAACTGCTTTTTCTCTTTATGTATGACAAACGTTACACGCTCTCCAGGCAGCGCACCGCCGATAAATACGGCCTTCCCATCAACTCTGGCAACACCCCTGCCCTCATAATCCAAAGAAAAAACTTCCGTTTCTTGATACTGTTCTTTCACACCCATACCGTTTCCGTCACTCAGCCGCTCCCCGACCATTTAACTGTCTTCCAATACCGAAAGCGCATATTTTCTCACAAAAACACAGAGTTTCAGGTATCATGCGCCAAAAACTTTCATTTCAAACCCTACAAAAAAAGACGACATGAAAAAAATACTGTTCGGCCTGACAGCCGCCCTTTTAACTTCAGCCGCTGCTGCAAACACGCTTATTCCAGACGTCTCCCCCGCCTCTTCCGGACAACACGTCGTTATCAATATTACGCAACAGCGTTTGTTCCTCTACGACAACGGCAAACTGAGCAAAATTTATCCTGTTGCCGTCGGCAAAGCCATGACCCAAACCAATCTGGGCGAACATAAAATCGGCGCAAAAGCCTACAACCCAGTTTGGCATATCCCTAAATCCATTCAAAAAGAACGCAATGACGGCGTAAAAAGCGTACCGGCTGGTCCAAATAATCCGCTGGGCCCCGTATTTGTCCGTCTTGGCGACCCTAAATTAAGCCTTGGCATTCACGGCACCAATGCCCCTGCCAGCGTACCCGGCGTCCGCAGCCATGGTTGCGTGCGCATGAAATCGCCTGACGCATTGGAATTCGCCAAAACCATTGCAACAGGTTCTCCTGCCTCCGTTATCTACCAAATGGCAAGCCTGAACGAAGATGCCAACCAAAACTTGTGGCTGGCTGCCTATCGTGACCCATACGACAAGAAAAACCTTGATACGGCTGCCCTGAAAAAAAGCATTGCCGCCTGGGCAAAAGCGCACGGCAAAACCATTCCTGTCGCACGTGTGGATGCAATCCTGAAAGGACGCACCGGCGCAGCAAACTGTCTGACCTGCGCCAAAGGTGTGAAACTCAAATCGCCTTTGAAATCTTTGGCATGGACCAGCGGCACGGATGCTTACAGCAAACCTAAAGTCATGCCGAAACCGGCTCCTGCTAAAGATGTGGTATTGCCTCAAGGTACTGAAATCGAAGTTGATGCTACCGACGATACAAACAAGGCAGCATCCGAACCGAAACAAAGCGTTCGTCCGACTCCAGTGAAACCGGCAAAACCTGCGGCCAAACCGGTAACCACTCCAGCCGATGCTCCTGCTTCCGCGCCTAAAGCCGCTTCCGAACCGGCTACTGCCCCAGCCTCTTCTCCTGTGAAAGATGCTCCGGCAAGCAGCGAACCGGTAGATTTGTTGTTCTAAGCAGAACAAAATACATAGCCAAAGGCCGTCTGAAATGAATTTTTCAGACGGCCTTTTCGTACAACTGGATATTGAAAATATATGCTCTCTTAATTCAGACGGCCTTTTTACTTTCCAAATATTCCGACAAACCGCGCTCGCGCAAAATACAGCTTGGGCATTCATGACAACCACCGACCACGCCGTTATAACAGGTATGCGTATGCTCGCAGATATAATCCAACGCACCCATTTCATCCGCCAATGCCCAAGTTTGCGCTTTGGTTAAATACATCAAGGGCGTGTGGATTTGAAAAGCGTAATCCATGGCCAGATTCAGCGTAACATTCATCGACTTGACGAACACATCGCGGCAGTCGGGATAACCGGAAAAATCGGTTTCGCACACGCCAGCAATGATATGGCGTATCCCCTGCCCTTTGGCGTAAATAGCGGCGTAAAGCAAAAACAAAGCATTGCGTCCATCTACAAATGTATTGGGCAGGCCGTCTGAAGCTGTTTCAATAGATGCCGTATCATCCATCAAGGCATTGTGTGTAATCTGTTGCATCAGGCTCAAATCGAGTACTGTCTGCTTCACGCCTAAATCTTGGGCAATCCAACGCGCTCGCTCCAATTCGATGGCATGGCGTTGTCCATATTGAAAAGTGATGGCCTGCACATTTTCACGACCATATGTTTGAATTGCCTGAATCAGGCAGGTTGTTGAATCCTGCCCGCCCGAAAAAATAACGAGGGCCTGCTGTTTTTCCATAGTAAATTCCTAGTTTTGTTAACGCGGGAGGTTTGCGAACCGCGTGATTCGAAGATTGACGGATTATAACGGATTTCATCTATAATCACGGCACTTCATTTTCTTTTATATAGCATAATTATGAGCATCTACGCCCTGAAACCAAAATTTCAAAACCTGTTGCGCCCCATGGTTAAGCGACTGTATCAAAAAGGCATTACTGCCAATCAGGTTACTCTGTTTGCCTGCGCCGTTTCTATTTTGATCGGTTTGCTTTTAGCATTGTTTGCTGGTGTATCCACATTATTCTGGCTTTTGCCGATCTGGTTGTTTGTCCGCATGGCACTGAATGCAATGGACGGTATGTTGGCACGTGAGTTCGGCCAACAATCGACATTAGGCGGTTATTTGAATGAAATCACCGATATTGTCGCCGATGCTGCTTTGTATCTGCCTTTTGCCTTCATCACGCCCTTCGGCGGCGTGCAAATCGCCCTGTTTATTTGGCTGGCGGCAATGACTGAGTTTTGCGGCGTTTTGGGACAAGTCCATGGCAACGGCCGTCGTTATGACGGGCCATTCGGCAAAAGTGACCGCGCATTCTTTATCGGCGCATTGGCCGTATGGTATGCAATCGACGGTAGCTTCCATTCGACTTTCTATATCCTTATGTGGCTGGCCTGCGCGGCATTGGTTTATACCTGTTACAAACGTGTCATCAATGGCTTGAAGGCCGTCTGAAACTTGCCCACTTTTTTGAGTTAATTATCGTTGATTAGAGTATTTAAACCCATCACGCTGTTTTACTGAAAACAAAAAGGCCGTCTGAAACCATAAACTATTGGTTTCAGACAGCCTTTTATCCATCGGCCAAGATAACTTACTGTTTACCCAGTTGACTGTAATCTACCAACATATACTTGGCAGTAATTTTCTGTGAAGCATTACCTTCGTCACCCATCAGAATCATTTGCGGCTTGCCGTTAACGGTAATCGAATCGACGGCTTCAACGTTGGTGATGTGTTGCAGATTAGGCAGAGAGATTTTTTGCGGTTCATCGGTCGGATTACCGCTCCAAGTCCACAGTTGTGAGAATTTTTGTCCATTCTCATCCTTCACTTCATTGGCAATCACGTAGGTTTTCAACACAGGATCATAGTTGAGGGAACGGATACCGCCGCCATCAATATCAATCACGGCCACTTCATCAAACTCAGGCTTGGCATTGCGCTCAAACACATCTTTCGGATTGCTGATAAACGCAACTAAAGCCATGTTGTTGAACTCAGGATCACGGAATCCCAAAACAAGACGTTTTTTCACCGGATCAAACGCCATGCCCTCAATATTGATTTCTTCAAAAGAAACCTCTGCCTTGGTTCGCTCACGAATCAAATCATGCAGCTTGTGATCGGTTTCCAAAACCTGCGTCAGATTGTCGTAGCTGGTCAGCCCCAACACATTGCCGTCTTGGATTTTAAAGCGCATCAGATGTTCGCGGTCAGGCGAACGGTTGCCTTTACGGGTGCGCGAGTGTGAAGTCAGTGCGTAGATAAAGCCTTCATCGTCGCGAGCCAACGCCTCCAAATCGCTGAGACGACGTTTGAAACCGGTAATCACGCGTGTATCCAATGCCTCGTCTTCCACAAACCTACCGGTTTTATCAATGCTGATGATACTGAACGCATGGTTGGGTTCGTCCTCCGCGATCAGCAACTTACCATCCGGGAGCTGTTGTACAGCAGAAGGCTCAAATACGCCGTTAAACATATTGATACCCAGCGAACGCAGCTCTGCCGCGTTGTTGGCCGGAGGCATCAGCAATGACGGCAATGTTTTCACACCGATAAATGCCACCAGCGAAGCCAGCAAACCCCAGCGGAACACCGCATAAGATAAGTTAATGTATTTAAACTGTTTATCTGCCAACAAACCGAGCCAGTAAAGATGGTCGCTCATCTTTTGATAGACTTGTTTACGGTCGCCCATAATTTCCTGCATCATTTCCCAATATTGATCTTTTTGCAGTTTCACACGGTCTTCATAAATCAAAATATTGGGTTGGCTGCCGCCAAAAAAGCGCGTTTCGGTACTGCTGAGACGGGTTTTCAAATCCCTCAGCTTAGAACGGCCGCGGACAAAATCCTTAAACCATGTACGCGCCGCCTGCATTTTACCGATACGTTCCGGCGAAGCAGAAAGCAATGCAAACACGATAGACGCAGCGGCAGTAATCATAAACGTACTGGCCGGAATCAAAAATTCGGGCGACGATGAAAAAATAAACGCACCCGAAATCATCAGCGCAGAAACAATAAAACCATTCAGCGAAATCATAATGTTCGCTTTGGTTGCCGCTAGCGCCAACAATTCCATCTCCGAGCGTACGGCGTTACGGAACATGGTTTCCACGCCCTTATTCGTACCCAACAGATCAGACGCATTCAAATCCTCGGCTTTATTTTTTTTCTTCTTCGCCTTGTCTTTTTTGCGTTTGGCTTTCTTCTCACTTTTTTCAGACGGCATCTCAGGATGTTCAACCACTTCCTGACCTTCTACTGCTCCAGCCACAACCTCAACTTCGTTTTCAACCACACCGTTTTGCTTGTGATCCCAAAACTCAACATCCTGTTGGGATCTGGCAGCTGCGCCGTCGTTTAAAGGTTGTTCTTGGTCGCCTATCTGCTTCGGCTGACCATCTTCCTTCCAATCATTCAAACTCATATCATGACTCCCAACATCAAACACTTTGAATTAAATGGAAAATAAAAAGCATATTTAGTTCATTTATTTTAGATAATTTACATGCTGTTTACATTCTTTAAATGCCTAAATAGCAAACTGTCGCAGGACCAAAAGCCCTGCGACAATCCACTTTATATCGAAATATTAATAATCGATGCGTTCTTTAATAATTTTCAAATCAGGGTAAGACAAAACAATGTCGTACTCACGGCCATCTTTAAAAGCCTCAATATCCAATACAGGCTGACCTCGACGGCTATCGGCTTCAACATCGTGAACTTGATAGCCGCGTTGTTCCAACATTTTTACGGCTTTAGCACGGTTTTGCTCGAAGTTTTTGTCGCTGTAGATTTTGTGTTCGATATAATCACTGGCACCGGCAGTAGCGGTAGACAAAGCAACGATGGCAGTCAATAAGAATTTTTTCATGTTTGATTTCCTTTTAAAATGTGTATTCGGGTTTCGATGGATGTATTAAAACATGACAAAATTAGCAGTTAATTAGTGCTTGGTTAAACGCAGTAAAGGCCGTCTGAAAACTGTTCAGACGGCCTTGATCCTTAGTCATCAAATTTCAAACGTATTGCCCAAGTGTAAATCCTGAAGGTTAGAAACGATGAAAAGCCTGCAGCGAATATTCACCCAACAAATGGACAAACCATGAACAAATTTTGCGAAATCACCTTTTGCCAACAAATCGGCAGCAACCAACAACACAACCAAGATGCCCTTTTTAACGGCGAACAAGTGTTTCAATATAAACTCAAAACCGCTGAAACACGCCTTGAAACCCGTCCACGCTTTATCATCGGGATAGCCGACGGCATTTCCAATAGCAATCATCCCGAAAAAGCCAGCAAATCAGCCATGCACCTATTAAGCTGTACAGCCAAACTCAGCCGTCAAACCATCAATCATGTACAAGCCACTTTATCTAAAGAGTTGGCAGAGGATTATTTTGGTTCATCAACCACTTTTGTTGCCGCAGAAATCGACCAAACCACCGGCCAAACCAAAATCATCAGCGTAGGCGACAGCCGCGCCTATTTGATTGATACACAAGGAACATTGGAAGCAACTGACCCAAGATCACTCGATACTGTCCGAATTACTGGATGGTTTGTCGGATAAAAAAGAAGAAGGGTTCGCCACCATATATGGCGGCGTTTCTTCTTATCTAGTAGCAGATTATTCCGAATTCCAAGACAAAATGTGCCATATCGAACTTACGCTTAAAGCAGGAGAAAGCCTGCTGCTTTGTTCAGACGGCCTAAGTGATGCTCTTTCAGAAGCAATAAGAGAAAAAATTTGGCAACAATATGATAACGATAAGTCCCGTCTGACTGTGTTTCGTAAATTAATTGCGAAACAAAGAGTTTATGATGATATGTCGGTAGTAGTTTGTAAGATTATCCAAACACCCTCTATCCAACCTTTTAACAATCACTGTCATCAGTTTTAAGTGAAATTTGAAACCATCTTTTACCATTTCTCTCTATCATTGCATTCGTCCGATATGTCATGATACTGTTCAAAAAATATGACTATTAGGAGTTTCTCATGTCCGAACAGCAAAAATACTTTTCTACCCAAGACGGTACTTCGCTTTTCTACCGCTATCGCCCTGCTGCCGATGGTTCTTCCGACAAAGCCATTGTACTGTTCCATCGCGGACATGAGCACTCCGGCCGGATGATGTTTGTTGCGGATGAACTGGGTTTTGATGATTTTGCCTATTTTGCTTGGGACGCACGTGGTCATGGTTACAGCCCCGGTGAACGCGGCGATAGTCCGAGTATTGGCACTTCGGTTTCAGACGTAGATGATTTTATCCGACACATTCAAAGCGAATACGGTATCAAACCTGAAAACATCTGCGTGATTGCGCAAAGTGTCGGTGCGGTATTGGTTTCTACTTGGTTGCACGATTACGCGCCGAAAATCCGTTGCGCCGTATTGGCTTCGCCTGCGTTCAAAGTCAAACTCTATGTTCCGTTTGCCCGTACCGGTTTGAAAATTATGCAAAAATGGCGCGGTAATTTCTTTGTCAACAGCTACGTCAAAGCCCACTATCTGACCCACAATGTCGAGCGTCAAAAAAGCTACGACAATGATCCGCTTATTGCCCGTGCTATTTCTGTGCGTATCCTGCTTGGTTTATACGAAGCCGCTGAACGTGTGGTTGCCGATGCACAAGCCATTACTACGCCTGTACAGTTGTTGATTTCAGGCAGCGATTGGGTCGTTCATCACAAACCGCAACACGATTTTTACAACCGTTTGGGCAGCCATATTAAAGAACGCCATATCCTGCCCGGTTTCTACCACGACACCTTAGGCGAGCAAAACCGTGAAATCGCGTTTATCGAAATGCGCCGTTTTATCCGCGAGCGTTTCAATCAGCCTTTGCAACAAGTCGATCTGACTCAAGCACACTTATTTGGAGACAGTCGTCGAGAAGCTGACGAACTGGCGACGCCTTTGCCTATTTGTACGCCTCGCGGCGCATTTTGGGCGACATATCGCGCCTCGCTCAAACTGGGTTCGCGCTGGAGTGAAGGCTTGAGAATCGGTCAAGAAACAGGTTTTGATTCAGGCAGCACGCTGGATTACGTCTACCGCAATCAACCGCAAGGCAGCAATGCTTTCGGTGTATGGGTGGACAAATACTATCTCAATGCCATTGGCTGGCGCGGCATTCGCCAACGCAAAGTCAATATCGGCAAAGCCATTCAGACGGCCTCAGCCAAACTGCGCGAAGCAGGCAAACCGGTACACGTTTTGGATATTGCGTCCGGTCATGGCCGCTATGTATTGGATGCCCTGACTGCCGACACATTGCCTGATTCCGTACGCTTGCGCGATTACAGTCCGATTAATGTCGAAGCCGGACGCAAGCTGATTGCCGATCGTGGCTTACAAAACACGGTAACCTTCAATGAGGTCAATGCCTACGACTGCGCCAATTATCACGATTTACAGCCGCGTCCAACGCTGGGCATCGTCTCCGGCCTGCACGAATTGTTTGCCGACAACGATTTGATTTTGAACTCACTCTACGGTTTCGGCGAAGCCATTGAAACCGGCGGCTACCTGATCTACACCGGCCAGCCGTGGCATCCGCAACTGGAAATGATTGCCCGCGCCCTGACCAGCCACAAAGCAGGCTGCCCAAACTGGGTAATGCGCCGCCGCAGTCAGCAGGAAATGGATCAGCTGGTTGAAAAAGCCGGTTTTGAAAAAATCCATCAGTGGATAGACGAAGACGGTATTTTCACCGTGAGCTTGGCAGTGAAGAAATAAAAATAAAGGCCGTCTGAACAATTTTTTAACTTTCAGACGGCCTGGTATATAAGTTGGGCATTAATAACTCAACAAAAATAATATTAAAAGGGATTTTGGGTATAAACGTCAGCCTAATTAAATAATACTATGAAACACTTACTAATCGACTTTGAAAATATCCAACCGCAAAATCTAGACAAATTACCAACTGAAGATACTCATATTTGGTTATTTTTAGGCACACAACATAAATCATTACCCATTAGTTTAGTGGCATCATTGCTTCCATTTGGCGAACGTGTCCATCTTATTCACTTACAGAAATCAGGCAAAAACGCATTAGATTTTTATCTTTCTTATTATCTTGGAAAAATTATCGCTACAGATACAGATGCTCAAATTGGTATACTTTCTCGTGATGGTGGTTACGATATCTTAGTAGAACATATCTTAGAAAAGCAGGAGGCAAAAGGTGTTGTACGCTTAGCAAATATAGATGAAGTGCAGCACACAAAAATTAATACTACACCTCCAACAAAACTGCTAGAACCCCACCCTCAACCTGAAAATTCCCTCACACCACCTCAGTCATTAGCACCTTATTTTCAAGCAGCCTTAACTGCTTTGCGTCAACCCAACGCTTTTCTTCCATCTCGCTTACATAATTTGCAACAAAATCTGTGTAAATATATTTTACGCGAACAATTTCAAGGTAAAACAGACGAAGAATGCGAAACAATAACTGCTCATATTATTAATAAACTTAAAACACAAAACTTAATTAGTGTTGATGAGCAAGGTATAGTGATTTACCACATCAGTGACGATGATCTATTACAGAAAATCCAACGTTATATTTTGAATATCAAACCCAAAACTTATACTGATTTTCAAGATGCTGTACAGAAACGTGCAAATGCTCTCTCACTCACTATAAGTCAAGGTGATATTCAAACCTTTGCACGCTATATGCGTGAACAAAACCTTATTCGTCAAAACAATGGAAAAATTGAATATGCTCCATTTTCCCTTACTAATCCCATACCTCAAAAGAAAATAGCCCATTTACCTGATGAGATCATGTGGAAAAAAGTAATTGCCGCACTATCGGTTGAACCATCCAAACGCCCAGGTAAAGTCAGTACATTACGAAACACTATTAAAGCACATGCAAAATCCAATAATTATGAAACTGAAAAACTATTACAGCATCTACTGGATAGAAAAGTTCTTAGCATTAATGGTACGAATATCACTTATCTCAAATAGGTTTACGGAATCAAAATATTCAATTATTAACTAACGCCCCCATGAAACCCACCCTCAAAACCTCCCTGCTCAAGCTGATTTTAGTCGGTATCCTGTTTTACACCAGCTACGGCTTGTCCAACTATTACGCAGCGTCGCTGGACTATGTGCCTGAAATCGCTTTTGCATGGGAGAGCAATATTCCGTTTTGGGCATGGACGATTGTGCCTTATTGGTCGCTGAACCTGATGTATGCCGCGGCATTTTTTCTTTGCCGTGATACACATGAACAAAACCGATATGTAGCGCACCTTGTAGTCGCCCAACTGATTGCGACTGTTTGCTTTGTGCTGTTTCCGCTGCGTTTCGGGTGGCCTAAACCGCCTGCCGATGGGCTGTCAGGCTGGCTGTTTGATTCATTGGCTGCATTTGATTTGCCGTACAACCAAGCGCCATCTTTGCATATCGCGTTGGCGATTATCGTGGGTGCATTTTATTGGACGCGCTTTCCAAAAATCCGCCTGCCGCTTTTCTTATGGCAAAGCCTGATTGCCTTGTCGGTACTGACGACTTATCAACATCATTTTATCGACGTGCCGACTGGAGCATTGCTCGGCTGGCTGGTGTTGTGGGCTTTCCCGCGTCAGATGACTTCGCCGTTAAAACTGAGCTCGAGTGATGTACGCTCAAGAAAGATTGCGTTGCTGTATTTACTTGGCGCGTGTTTAATGGCTTTGCCTGCACTACTGGGTGGTGTGTGGCTGTGGTTTATATGGATTAGCGTGTCTTTGCTAATGGTGGCCTTTGCCTATTTGACTGGAAATGCAAACATATTCCAAAAACAGGCTAACGGTAAACTATCGGTGGCAGAGACGGTTTTACTGTTGCCTTATCTAGTGGGCGTACGGCTAAACATGGCGTATTGGTTACGCGGTAAGGCGAAAACGGCACCAGTCCGCAATAATGTATGGATTGGCAGCATTTTGGGGATTTCAAACCATCTGTCTGCCGTATTGGATGTATGCGCCGAATATCCCTGCCATAGCTATCAAGGAGAATATCGCGCCCTGCCTTTACTGGATATGGTAACGCCGTCTGAAAACGATTTGGTTCAGACGGCCTTGATATTGGAAACCTTGCGCCAAAAACACGGCAAAGTCCTGGTATGTTGCGCTTTGGGTTATGGAAGAAGTGCCGCAGTGGTGCTGACGTGGCTGCTGGTTTATGGTGGCTGCAAAAACTTGGAGCAAGCGAAGACCGAACTCAAACAGGCTTGGCCGCAAATGGTATTATCGCCGGCCACTGCTCAAGCAGTCAAAGCTGCGGCCAACCGTTTAAAACAAGGATAATGATGGACAACGCAACCGATAGCCGTATTACTGACCACCTGCTCTCTACCGCACATTATGTTGCCGCCTGCAACGCCTTGCTGCTCGCCTTGTCGGTAAAATATGGCGGCGTATGGTTTGCGGTGCAACTTGTCTTGGCAGCGGTTTTGTTGTACTGCCATATCCGCATTCACTTCGACCGCCGCGTGTTCCAAGACTTTGCCGACAACCGCTACTCTCCTGAAGACTTCGACCACGCCTTACAGCAAAACGGTTTGCGTCAAATTTCAGGCAGCCGTACGTTGACCCAATGGATAAACGGTGCACTTTCCCTATGGCGCAAAAGCTTATACCTAACCGCCGCACAATTTTTAATTTTGCTTATCCAAAGCATTTGATTATTTTTGCTGATTTACCCAAACCGAATCCTTAGCGGTATCTCACTCCCAAAGGCAGAAACAATGAAAAACTTCCTCAAAAAACAACTTGCCTGGCTGACCGACCAAGCCTTGTGTCTGTCGGTCTCTTTTCTTACGGGCGTCCGTCCTAAAAGTCCGCACGAACTGACATTCAATCAGCACCAAAAGGTCTATTATGCCAATCACGGCAGCCATGGCGATTTTGTGCTGGTGTGGATTTCCCTACCCCGCCGCTGGCGCTTGTCCACGCGCCCAATCGCCGGTTCGGATTACTGGCTGACAAGCAAACTCAAACGCTTCATCATTCAAAACGTTTTCAACGCCTTGCTGATTCCGCGCCATAGCGATAATCCGCAAGCAATTACCGAACAGATGAAAGACGCGCTAAACGCAGGCGACTCTTTGATTATTTTCCCTGAAGGCACGCGTAATACTGACGACAACACTATCCTGCTGCCGTTCAAGTCCGGCATTTATCATCTGGCGAAAAGCAAACCCAATACCGAATTTGTGCCGATTTGGATAGACAACATCAGCCGCGTACTGCCCAAAGGCAAAATCCTGCCTATCCCGCTTTTGTGTGAAGTCCATATCGGACAACCGCTTACCTTGCAGGAAAACGAAGACAAAGACAGCTTTTTGACACGCAGCCGTGAGGCGCTGCTGGCACTCAGGCCGTCTGAAAACGACCGCAGCGAGCCTCGCCAAAATGAATCTGAAGTTCAGCAAAACAAAGGAGGACAAGCATGAGCCTTTCTACGACTTCCCAACAAATCATTGTCGAACAAGCCGCCGCTCATCTGACTCCGCAAGCCAGCTATATTTTTGTCGGCGTGTTTGCCGTATTGTGTTTTGCCAGCATCATCGGACAATGGCTCAAGCGCAAAAACGGCGCAGATAATGCCACCATCGCTAACCTCAACGCCCGCATTTACGCATGGTGGCTGATGACGCTGGTGTTGCTGGGCGCGTTTTGGTTCGGAAAAATCGGGACAGTTGTACTGTTTTTCCTGATTTCATTTGCCGCACTACGCGAATTTATGACCCTCGTCTATCGCCGCCGCAGCGACTATTACAGCATGGTTGTCTGCTTTTACCTGCTGCTGCCGGTGCAATACTATTTCGTCTATGACGGCTGGTACGGCATGTTCAGCATTTTTATTCCGGTTTACGGCTTTTTGATACTGCCGATTATTGCCAGCCTCAGCGGCCAAACCGCGCACTTTTTGGAACGCGCCGCCAAAACGCAATGGATGGCGATGATTTGTATCTTCTGTCTGTCCCATGTTCCGGCGCTGATGTTTCTAGATTTGGACGGCTTCGATAACAGCAATAATATCCTGTTGCTGATCTTCCTGATTGGCGTGGTGCAAGTATCAGATGTGTTGCAATACGTTTGGGGCAAACTGATTGGCGGTGCAAAAATCATGCCTTCACTTTCCCCGTCTAAAACCATTTCCGGCACAGTCGGCGGCATTTTGTCGGCTACAGCCATTGCCGCGCTGATGGCGCCGATTACGCCGTTCTCCCACGACCAAGCGGCCATTATCGGCTTTATCGTCTGCCTAATGGGCTTCTTTGGCGGCCTGGTTATGTCTGCCATCAAACGCGATTACGGTGTCAAAGACTGGGGTAATATGATACGTGGCCACGGCGGCATGCTTGACCGCGTGGATTCGATTTGTTTTGCCGCACCCGTGTTTTTCCACATCACCCGTTATTTCTGGAACGGCTAAACTTCAGGCCGTCTGAAAGCTGTTTTCAGACGGCCTTGAATATATGAAACTGCCAGCCCTACCAATTCGTTATACAATACGCGACATTGTTATTACATACACACAACATGAACAAACCCTCTCCAATCTTTCCCATTTTTCTTGCGACGATTATCTTCGCCCTCATTGTTTGGTCAGGCATCAATCCCCATGACCGCGCAGTCTGGTACGCCGAAATCATTCCCGTAGCATCCGTATTCTTCCTTTTGGTTGCCACCTACCGCATTTTCCGCTTCAGCAACCTGGCCTACTTATTCATGAGTTTTTGGCTGATCATGCATTCCATCGGTGCATACTACACTTTTGCCGATGTACCGTTTGAATCCATCAACCGCTTTGTCGAGCCAATTTTGGGCGAAAACCGCAATCATTACGACCGTATTGCCCATTACATCATCGGCTTTTATGCCTACCCGATGGCTGAATGGCTGCTGCGCCGCAAGCTGTGCAATTTGCCGTTGGCCTTATTTTTCTCCCTGTTCTTCATTATGAGTGTGGCCGCCGCCTATGAAATCATCGAATGGCAATATGCCGTCATCGATGGTGGAGAGGCCGGACTGGAGTTCTTGGGCTCTCAAGGCGATATTTGGGACGCGCAAAAAGACATGCTTGCCGATACTTTGGGCGCGTTAACTTCTCTGTTTATTTTTGTGTTTACCCGACCCGATAAACGCTTGGGTTTCTCTTAAATCTACCCCTTTACAGCAAAAGGTCGTCTGAAACCAGATTTTCAGACGGCCTTTTTCATTTTTCTACTGGTATGTTGGAACATTGGTAGACAATAATTGGAGCAGGTTGTCGGTCACCCATTTGAATATAATGGTTTAGATACCAATATCAAAGTGCGGCTACTGCCAATATAGAAAGCTTCATTAGAAACAATTTTGTCGGCAAGCCTGATCTAAGATTTGCCGCCAACGGTATAGACTCTATGCGTATGATGATGCGCATAGAAGATCATGACACCTTACTTTAACCGCAAATTGAAAGTAATACGAAATTGGGAACAATCACCCAAAACTACTCGACAGCGTCGAATAATCTTTCAGTGAGTAGTTCCTGAACCGTAGTACATCTACTTTAAATTGAATAATCTAGGTTTAAAACAAAAGGCCGTCTGAATGTTTCAGACGGCCTTTTGTATGTTTTTTCCATACGGTTTTATCAAATATAAAAAAGCGTACCTTTCTAGGTACGCTTTTTTTCAATCTGACTCAAAATTAGAATTTCGCGCCAGACTCGTTTGCCATAAAGTCTACAGCTGCTTTAACTTCATCATCACTCAGGCTGCCATTACCGCCTTTAGCCGGCATAGAATTAAAGCCTTCAATCGCGTGTTTGTGCAGAGTGTCTTTACCTTGTTTGATGCGAGGAGCCCAGTCTTCTTTTTTACCTACGACAGGAGCGCCTGGAATCATACCGCCATGACATGTTTTACAGTTGGCTTCAAAAACAGCTTTGCCATCTACCTTAACCGGAGCCGCTTCTGCTTTTTCAGCAGGTTTGGCTTCAGCAGCCGGAGCAGCTTTAGCATCTGAAGCAGGAGCAGCAGATGCTGCGCTGTCAGCTGCAGGGGCTGATGCTTCGGCTGCTGGAGCAGCTTGAGCAGGCTCAGCTTTTTTAGCAGGAGCTTTTTTACCGTCTTTGTTAGACATACCCCAAACGTAAGCAGTCATGATGTGCAGCTTGTCTTTGTCGAGGAAGTGACCCCAAGCAGGCATTTGGCTGCTGCGGCCGTTGGTAATGGTTTCGGTAATCGCTTTTTGAGTACCGCCCCACAACCATACATCATCAGTCAGGTTCGGACCAAGACCTTGGATACCTTGACCTTTGTCGCCGTGACAAGTGAAACAGTTGGCAGGTGGGCCGCTAAACAGGGCTTTACCGCGTTCTGCACGTTCTTCGTCGTATTGACCTTTAGGTTTAGAAAGAGACATAACATACTGTGTTACGTTTTTCACGCCTTCTTCACCCAAAGCAGGACCCCATGCAGGCATGGCGGCAGTACGGCCTTTTTCAATGGTTTCATGAATTTTCTCAGGTTCGCCGCCCCACAGCCAGTCGTCGTCAGTCAGATTTGGGAAGCCTTTAGAGCCTTTGGCATCTGAACCGTGACATTGGATACAGTAGGTATTGAAAAGGTTTTGACCGATAGCTTGTGCTTCAGGATTTTTAGCCACTTGGTCAATCGGCATTTTGGCAAACTTAGCATACACTTGGCCGTATTTCTGTTCAGCTTTGGCAACCTCTTCTTCATACTGACCGTGGCTAGTCCAGCCCCAAATACCTTTAAAGTCACCGACACCCGGATACATGACCAGATAGCCGATACCGAAGGTCCAAGTGCAGACATACAGCCAAAACCACCAACGCGGCAGCGGGTTGTTGTATTCTTCAATACCGTCCCATTCATGACCTGTCGTTTTGACTTCTTCGCCCTTTTTAGGACGCTTCACAACGTTTTGGGAAAGCAGCAGCCATGCCAAGCCGATAAAGCTGAGCACGACAATAACTGCAATGTATATATTCCAGAAATTGCTGGTAAATTGGGATGTTGTGTTCATTCTTTTGCTCCGTGATCACGGACTAAACTGTTATCGCCCGTCTTTTTCAGACGACCCTTTATCATCATTGTCAAAAATACTGTTGGCAGCATCATCGTAGTTCTTTTTATTACGTCGATTAAAAACAATATAAAGCACTAAGATGAAACTGATAAAAACCCAAACAGTAAAGAGCGAGCGAGCCCAGTTCACGTCCATGATGTTACCTTACGTTTTTCAATGCCAAGCCTAAGCCTTGCAGGTATGCAATCACCGCATCCAGCTCTGATTTGTTTGCCAAAGCTTCAGGAGCTTTTTCAATTTCTTCATCGCTGTAAGGCGTACCGACTTTACGCAGGGCTTTCATATGTGCCACTGTTGCTTCGGCATCGACTTTGTTGCGGGCAAGCCATGGGAAAGCAGGCATATTGGACTCTGGCACAACGTCGCGCGGATTCAGCAAGTGGATGCGGTGCCATTCATCGGAATAGCGGCCGCCTACACGAGCCAAGTCCGGACCGGTACGTTTGGAACCCCATTGGAACGGATGGTCATAAACAGACTCACCGGCAACGGAGTAGTGGCCGTAACGTTCGGTTTCTGCACGGAACGGACGAATCATTTGAGAGTGGCAGTTATAGCAGCCTTCGCGTACGTAAATATCACGACCGGCCACTTGCAAAGCGTTATAAGGTTTCACACCTTCAATAGGTTGGGTTACAGCCTTGGAGAAGAACAGCGGCACGGCTTCAATCAACAGACCTACGCTGACTACAAGCAGGGTAAATACAATCAGGACGCCGACTTTTTCTTCAGCTAATTGTTGTAATTTCATTTTGGTAGCCTTTTCTTATGTTTTTAGTGGTGCTGGGTTTGAGACACCGCGGGAATCTCGGCATCAACCGCTTTGCCACTGATGGCTGTACGGTAAACGTTGTATGCCATGATACACATACCGCTCAGGTACAGCAGGCCGCCGGTGAAACGAATCATGTAGTAAGGCATGGTACGTTTAACTGACTCTACAAACGAATAAGTCAAAGTACCGTCAGCATTCAGAGAACCCCACATCAGGCCTTGCATCACACCGGCAATCCACATCGCGGCGATATACAGAACCACACCGATGGTTGCAATCCAGAAATGCGCTTCAACCAATTTGGTGCTGTACATTTCGTTTTTACCGAAGAGGCGTGGGATCATATAGTAAACGGAACCGATGGTTACGAAGCCTACCCAACCCAATGCACCGGCGTGAACGTGTGCAACAGTCCAGTCAGTGTAGTGGCTCAGAGCGTTAACAGTTTTGATAGACATCATCGGACCTTCGAAGGTAGACATACCGTAGAAGGACAGAGATACGATCAAGAATTTCAAAATCGGGTCAGTACGCAGTTTGTCCCATGCACCAGACAGAGTCATAATACCGTTGATCATACCGCCCCAAGAAGGTGCGAACAGGATCAAAGACAATACCATACCCAAAGATTGAGTCCAGTCAGGCAATGCGGTGTAGTGCAAGTGGTGAGAACCTGCCCACATATAAGTGAAAATCAAAGCCCAAAAGTGAACAACGGACAAGCGGTAAGAGTAAATAGGACGGCCTGCTTGTTTTGGTACGAAGTAGTACATCATACCCAAGAAGCCGGCTGTCAGGAAAAAGCCCACCGCGTTATGACCGTACCACCATTGAACCATCGCATCAATCGCACCAGCGTAAACCGGGTAAGATTTCATCAAACCGGCAGGGATGCTGATATTATTGACGATGTGCAACAGCGCAACAGCCAAGATGAAGCCGCCGTAGAACCAGTTAGCAACGTAAATATGTTTGATTTTACGTTTGGCAATCGTACCGAAGAATACGATAGCGTAGGCAACCCACACCAGCGTAATCAAAATGTCGATAGGCCATTCCAACTCGGCGTATTCTTTACCTTGGGTATAACCCATAGGCAAGCTGATAGCCGCAGCCACGATGACAGCCTGCCAACCCCAGAAGGTAAATGCAGGCAACCAACCGCCAAACAGACGGGTATTACATGTACGTTGAACAACGTAGTATGATGTACCGATCAAACCGCAACCACCGAATGCAAAAATAACCGCATTGGTATGCAGCGGACGCAGGCGGCCAAAGTGGAACCAAGGTCCAATTTCAGATAAATCAAGGGATGGAGCAAATAATTGGGCGGCTACAATTACACCGACCAACATGCCCACAATACCCCAAACTACAGTCATGATGGCGAACTGGCGCACCACTTTGTAGTTATAAGTTTGTGTGTCCATGGAAGTCTCCATAAATTATGGGTATAAAAAATTTTTATCTCACCCCAACCCTTACGTTTATGAAAAGCGCAATACGGCTAAGGCTCAAATTTTTCTAAATTTAACATAGACACCACAACATGCCAAGCAAAATTACATTCCATATTGCATAAAACCTTTAGTGAGACATCATCTCATTTCTTTTATAATCAATAATTTATTTAAACATATTCAATAAATAGGGCACGGCATTTTTTCAAGCCTCCTTTTTCGTACAGATTTATTGATATAGATTAAACCCAACCTTTTAAAACACTTATTCTTAATAAACTTTAGCAAACTATACGATAGCCATGATTAATTACAAAATTACCCCCAACTTTCTGTCTCATGAATGGCACATCACCTTATCATTCACCCAACCCAATGATTATGAAACAGAAATCAGCCTACCAAACTGGGTTCCCGGCAGCTACCTCATCCGTGACTTTGCCCGCCACATCACACACATCAGCGCACGCTGCGACGACAAAGCCCAGCCGCTAACACAAACCAGCAAAAACCATTGGCAAACCCCGGCCCTCAGTGGAGCGTGGGAAATTTACTACACCGTCTACGCATTCGACTTGTCTGTACGTGGATCATTCCTCAGTACCGAGCGCGGCTTTTTCGATGGCGCGTGCCTCTTCTTAAAAGTACACGGACAAGAGGAACAACCGCACCAAGTCGAATTTCCTACCCTGCCACACACATGGCAGATAGCCACAACCCTGCCCCAAATTTCGGCGACCACTTTTCAGACGGCCTCATATACCGAGCTTATTGATCACCCCGTTGAAACAGGCATCATCGAATTCCTCGACTTTGAAGCACAAGACATCCCCCACCGTATTGCATTAAGTGGTATTTACCCCGATTTCGACCGCGCCCGCTTCCTCGCCGATATTCAAAAAATCTGCGAAACCGAGTTGGCGATGTTCCCCTCCCCTGCCCCGTTTACCGAATACCTTTTCCTACTACATCTGGGCGACAACCTCTACGGCGGACTGGAACACATCAGCAGCACCGCCCTTCTTGCCGACCGCCACAGTCTGCCATCTTACGACATGGGCGAAGCCGACAAAGCCTATACCGAACTGCTCGGTCTCTTCTCCCACGAATACTTCCACGCATGGAACGTCAAATCCATCAAACCGGCCGTCTTCGCACCTTACAATCTCGACCAAGAAAACTACACCGAGCAACTTTGGGCATTTGAAGGCATTACTTCCTACTACGATGACCTCTTTCTTGCCCGAAGCAAAATCATCAGCCCCGAAGCCTACCTTACCCTGCTTGCACAAGGCATCACACGCGTACAGCAGACACAAGGCCGTCTGAAACAAACACTTGCCCAATCCAGTTTCAGCGCATGGGACAAGTTCTACAAACAAGACGAAAACAGCCCCAACGCCATCGTCAGCTACTATCAAAAAGGCGCACTGGCCGCACTTTGCCTCGACCTCATCATCCGTGAAAAAAGCCAAGGCAAATACACCCTCGACAGCGTGATGCAGCAACACTATCGCGACTGGTGCAACACCCATCAAGGCATACCCGAAAAACACTGGCAATCCCGTTGCCAAGAAATGACCGGTTTAGATTTAGAAGCCTTCTTTCAGACGGCCTTATACAGCACCGAAGACCTTCCGCTCGCAGAATGCCTGCAAAGCGTAGGTGTCAAACTCGACTTTATCCCCCTGCCACGCCAGCACGGCGGAGCATTTGCAAGCGAACCCCAATCGGTTGCCCCCGCCAACGATTTGGGCGCACGTTTTAAACAAAACAGCGATCATGCCGTCCTGACTCATGTATTTAATGGTAGCAGTGCAGAAAATGCCGGACTCTGCCCGCAAGACAAAATCATCGCCTTAGGCGGCTATGCCTGCAACGACCTTGCGGCTCAGTGGAGCAAACTGCCTATCGGCACGCGCACCACCATCCATTTCTTCCGCCAAGGCCTGTTGCGCGAAACCAGTATCACAGTTCAAGCAGCAGAAGCCAATACCGCCCTGCTACACATTACCGATCGCCCAAAACTCGAAAACTGGTTGTACAATCATTAAATAAAACTTCAAACGGCCTGCCACTTTCTAGGCCGTCTGAAATCTACATATCCGCTCAATATAAAGAAAGGAAAAACTATGCCCATCCGTAAACTGACCGACACCCTCTATATCGCCCCCCAGCTGACCGAAGCCGATGTCCAAGAAGCCGTACGTCTCGGCATCCAAACCATCATCTGCAACCGCCCGGACGGTGAAGAAGAAAACCAACCGGCTTTTGCCGAAGTGCAAAACTGGTTTAAAGAGGCCGGCATCAACCAATTCTCACACCAGCCCGTCGTTGCGCCTCAAATCAACGCAGCTGATGTTGCAGCCTTCCAAAATCTGTTACAACAATCTCCGGCTCCTATCCTTGCCTTCTGCCGTACCGGCACTCGCTGCTCCTTGCTTTGGGGTTATCATCAAGTGCAACACGGCGCATCCGTAGCCGAAGTAGTTGCCGCAGCCGAACAGGCAGGCGTCAACCTCAGCAACTTTGAAGCCCGCCTGCAAGAAGCCAAAGATAAAGGCCTGGCTTAATACTTAATTTATATAAGTAGCAGCCTTTAAACCAATCAGGCCGTCTGAAACCCATTTTTCAGACGGCCTAATGACTTTTATTCACAATCAAACCTTATTTTTAATTTATTTCCACTATCCTAAAAATATATTTTCTAAATCAAGCCCGAATTGACCTGTATCAATACCCCAACCCTATTTTCATTTATAATGCCTTTCAATGCTTCAGGGCCAAGCCCGAATCATCCAGTTTTCCTCTATAAGAGCCAGCTCTCTTATTAAATGATTTTTCTTTCCTCTTGATGTGTGTGTGTTTGGGTGTGGCCGAAAGCCACCCCCTTTTTTTTATACCTACCCCTTTTAAGGCCGTCTGAAAACTTTCAGACGGCCTTTCCTTTCCCCTCACAAAAATAGTATAAAATCCCCTTATTGTTCAAACAACAAACTCAAAATACCATGGTCAATAAACTCACTCCCCCTCCAAGCCTGCCGGATCCGCAAGACCTCCGTGCCGTTATCGCTTACAACATGCGCCTCTATCGCGTCAATCACGGCTGGTCGCAAGAAGAACTGGCACGCCAATGCGGACTTGACCGTACCTACGTCTCCGCCGTCGAGCGCAAACGCTGGAACATCGCCCTTTCCAACATCGAAAAAATCGCATCTGCGCTTAAAATCGCCCCTTACAAACTCCTCCTTCCGCCGCAAGAAATGCTCCGCCAAATGACCGAGCCTGCCGATACCCAAGCCTAATTTACAGCCAGATACCATCATGACCGCCGCCCAACAAGCCATCCAAACCTACCAGCAGCAAAAAGCAGCAGCAGAAACTGCCTACCGCCAAAACAACCGCCCTACCGCTTACTTCCGCGACCATATCGCCGCTGCCGAAACCCTGCTGCAAACCCTCTGGCAAATCCACTTCCCCGACAGCAACGACATCAGCCTGATTGCCATCGGCGGCTTTGGGCGTTGCGAACTCTATCCCCATTCCGACTGGGACTTAGCGATTATTTCCTCAGCCCCATTTTCAGACGGCCTGCAACAGCAAACCGCCCAATTTATCCAAACCCTTTGGGACGCACGCCTCAATCCGGCCATCAAAAGCGGCAGCATAGAAGAAATCCTCCAAAGCACCCAAAACGACATTACCGGCGAAACCGCCTTTCTTGAAGCACGCCACCTACAAGGCAATGCCGACCTTACCGCCCAACTTCTAAACAAACTCAACACACGCCGCGACACAGCCGCCTTTATCGAAGCCAAACTCCTCGAAATGGAGCAACGCCATACCAAATCCCAAGGCACAGGCGCACAACTCGAACCCAACATCAAAACCTGCCCCGGCGGCCTGCGCGACATCCACACCCTGATTTGGACAGCCAAAGCACAAGGCATAGACAGCAACCCCACCGCCCTCGTTACCGCCGGCGTCCTCACACGCACCGAAGCCGGCATGCTGGCCCATGGCTACCGCCGTCTCGCCAACATCCGCATTCATCTCCACCTTACCGCCGACCGCCCCGAAGACAGGCTGCTTTTCGACTACCAGTCCCAAGTTGCCGAAAGCTTAGGCTATACCCAACCCGACATCCGCGGCCGAAGCGAAGCCCTAATGCACACCTTCTACCGTGCCACCAAAGCCATCAAACAACTCAACGGCATCCTCATTCCGGTTCTCAAAAACCATCAAACCTCCAGCCGTCCCCAACATATCCACCCCATCGACAGCCGCTACAAACGCATCGGCCACCAAATCGCCGCCAACGACCTTGCCCTGTTCGAGCAAAATCCCGAACACATCTTCACCATCATTCAAACCATGCAGGAGCAAAACATCACCACCATCGAGCCGCAAACCCTGCGTGCATGGTGGGCATCCACACGAAAAATCAACGCCCGTTTCACCCAAAATCCAGAAAACCGCCGCCGCTTTATCCAATTCTTCAAACACGGCACCGGCCTTACCCAAACCCTCCGTTTTCTCAACCTCTACGGCGTACTTGGCCGCTATCTCCCCGCATGGGAAAAAATCACCGGCCTGCTCCAACACGACCTCTTCCATATTTACCCCGTAGACGACCACATCCTGACCGTCGTCCGCAATATGCGCCGTCTCGCCATCGAAACCCACAGCCACGAAATGCCCGAAGCCAGCGCCATCATGCAGGCCTATCCGCGACCACATGTCCTCTACACCGCCGCCCTGCTGCACGACATCGCCAAAGGCCGTGGCGGCGATCACGCCAAAGAAGGCATCAAAGACGCACAACAATTCGCCGCCAACCACTACTACACCGAAGAAGAAAGCCACCTCCTCGCATGGCTGGTTGAAAACCACCTGCTCATGTCCACCGTTGCCCAAAAAGAAGACATCCAAGATCCCCATGTCCTCCAAGCCTTTTGCCGCCGTATTCCCACGCGCGAATACCTCGACGCACTCTACCTGCTTACCATTGCCGACATCCGCGGCACCAACCCCAAACTTTGGAACACATGGCGCGCCAGCCTGCTCCAAACCCTCTACCACAGCACCGCTGCCGTTTTAAACAGCAAACACCACGATCCCGAACGCCTCCCCAACCGACGCGAACAAGCCTCGACCGATCAGCTCACACGTGCGGCCGTTCCCCTCAAAAACCAACAAAAACTCCGCCGCATCCTCGGCAGCGCATACTACGTCCGCCATCAGACGCGGGAAATCCTCTGGCACACCGCAAACCTCGCCTACGACACCCAAAGTCCGGCCGTCCGCAGCCGTATCCTCCCCCAAAGCAACAGCCTTCAAGTCATGGTATTCATGCCCAATGGCGACCGCCTCTTCGCACGCCTCTGCCGCATCTTCAGCAGCCACCGCTTCGACATCCAAGCCGCCCGTGCCTTCATTACCGAGCACGACTACATCCTTGACACCTTTATCCTGCAACTTCCCGACAATCTCCCGCCCGAAGAATATCCCGACCGTCAAAGCGCACTCGAAGCCGAACTCAACAGCTTCATCCACGGCAATACCACCGTCCAAAAACAAAGCGGCCGCCCGCACATCAGCCGCCGCATCCGCCACATTCCCATTCCGCCTACCGTAATCATCACCCCCGAAGAAGATTATCCCGGCTGGCACACCATAGACATCACCGCCGTCAACCGCCCCCATCTCCTTGCCGATATCGCCGAGACCTTCTTTGCACACAACATCAGCCTGCGCTACGCCAAAATCACCACCTTGGATCAGCGCATTGAGGACAGCTTCATTACCTACAGCCCATCCCTACAAGACCCGCAAACCCAAAACACCCTAAAACAGGCATTGATCGAAGTCTTGACCCCATAAAGGCCGTCTGAACATCTTAAAAACATAGGGTGAGCATTTTTTGCTCACCCTAATCGCACCCAAAAATATAAACATCTTGAATATACCCTTCTAAAACACTCAAGAAATCCAAAGCCTTAAAATTTAAAACCAGAACTTCCTTCTGACATAAAACTACATTCTAAAATCATAATACAAATGAATATGATTCCAATAACAAATTTTCATTCACCTATTACACCAAACCTTCTTTAAAAATCCTTCCTTCCAAATCTTTTCCTCATACATATTCAAACAAAATACGCATAAAAAATAAAACCCATAAAAAACAAAAAAATAAAATCACAAAATATTAAACTCACCGATTAATCCATAAAAATACCGTCTATCTAAATCAATTAACATATTATTGAGTCAAGCTTAATTTCTGACGAAAAACGTCACATGCCCAAACTTGCACACACTCTCTGTCACAAAAAACACAAAACTGACAAAAAACGTCAACCCCCTAATTTCCCTAAAATCCTGAAACTTTCAAACAAAACCTCACAAAATTTAAAATTAAAAAATAATCCCAATAAAAACAATAAACAAAAAATAAAAAATAAATTTTCTAATCAGTTTTGCACACTTGGCACACTGACTGCTTGAAACAACACATCCGATAAGGCCCAAGCCTCAAAGCAGCAAGCCCGACGGAAGCTGTATATTCCTTCTTACTTATGGTTTACTCATAATACATAGTGCCAAGCACATTACGGACTTTTTACTTAAACACAATTATTCACATTTTTAAACTGGAATTTTAAACAATGAAAGCAATCCAAAAAGGTTTCTCCCTGATCGAATTGATGATCGTCATCGCGATTCTCGGCATCTTGGCAGTTATCGCCCTGCCTGCATACCAAGACTACACTGCACGTGCCCAAATTTCTGAAGCCATCTTATTGATGGAAGGTCAAAAGTCTGCTGTTGTTGAATACTATGCAGATAAAGGCAAATGGCCTGAAAGTAATACAGAGGCTGGTATTGCAGCTGCTGCCGATATTACAGGTAAATATGTTGCAGAAGTAAAAGTTGGTGGTAACGGTGTTATTACTGCCAAAATGAAAAGTAATAACGTAAATAAGCAAATTGAAGGCAAAACCGTATCCCTTACTCCTCATGCCACTACTGCCACTGCCAGTGCTACTCCTGGTACAACTGCTAACGGCTCCTTTACTTGGACTTGTAGTACTCCAGGCGGAACAGATGGCGTAGCTACAAAATTCTTACCTTCCTCTTGCCGTCCTGATGCTACTACAAGTAGTTCTGGAACAGGTGGTTCTGGAACAGGTGGTTAATTTAAATATCTAACAAAAGATATTCGACTCAAAGCAAATCCCATAAGGATTATGGGATTTGCTTTATAAAATAAAAATAAGAAAACGACATACTCAAAAAATGAAAAAACTACGCAAAGCCCAAATCGGCTTTAGCCTGATTGAGTTGATGATTGTTATCGGCATCATCGGCATTTTGGCAGTAGCGGCTCTTCCTGCATACCAAAACTATGTTGCCAGAGCACAAGTAGCAGAAGGCATTATGCTGGCCGGCAGCATGAAAAGCTATGTTGAAGAAGCCTATGCAAATAAAGGCAGCTTGCCGCTTGACCTCAATATCAAGCAACTCGCTTCAGACGACAATAAAGTCGGTAACTATGTAAAGATTGTCCGTATTGAAGATAACGGCACTATTGTTGTCGCCATCGGTAATCAAGCTGCTGTTCCTGTGAAGAATACTGAAATCCACCTGACACCAAGTTTTGCAAAAACAGGTGCTACTAAAGGCACAACAGTTTGGTCTTGCGGTGGCACCATGGATACACACTTCCTTCCTGTATCCTGCAAACAGAGCCTGTAAGCTTATTTCCCAAAACACAAAAATACATTGCGAAGAAAACACCCCAAACAAAGCCAAATACAAACGCGGAAAACGAATCAAAGCAAAAGAACAAAACTCTCCAAAACACGGTCATTAAGAGCCTGAATGATCACATTACGAAAATAAATGCCGTCTGAAATTCATTTTCAGACGGCCTCTTTATATCCAATCCTAATATGACATAAAACTTTGATCTTGATTAGTTTCAGGCGGCCTTCATCTTTTCACCACTACATAAAACAAATTCGCAACACTCCTTATAAGACAATTTGTCGCCTATCTGAACTCAATATATAATTTAACCATACAAGTCTTTATTTTTAAGCATTTTTCATTTTTAAAACATACATTACCTACATTGGGAGAATCATCATGCCTCATCTAAACCTGGATAAAACGGATTTAAAGATTCTGCAGGTTTTGCAGGAAAATGGGCGGTTGAGCAATGTTGAACTTTCTGAAAAGGTGGCGCTCTCCCCTTCTCCCTGCCTGCGCCGTCTCAAACAGCTTGAAGATGCGGGCATTATTCAAAAATACGCTGCCCAGCTTTCTCCCGTTTCTTTGGGCTTGGGCTTGCAGGCTTTTATCCGTGTATCGATTAGCAAGGCAAAAGATGCGCGCGAGGATTTTTCCGAATCTGTCCGCGCCTGGCCGGAAGTATTAAGCTGCTTTGCTTTAACAGGCGAAACCGACTATCTGCTCCATGCGTTCTTTACCGATATGAACGCGTTTTCCCATTTTGTTTTGGACACGCTGCTTTCGCACCACGGCGTGCAAGATGCGCAATCAAGTTTTGTGTTGAAAGAAATTAAAAACACGACCGCTCTGCCTTTGGTTCATTTAGTTCAGGATTAATGATTTGAAACTGATAAAGGCCGTCTGTTATTCAGACGGCCTTTTGAATTCCAATGGTTTGCTTTAACATCCATACACTTGTATACTTTTTAAGAATAATTCACATAAGCTTTTGCTATGACTGACACCGCCCATCTCGATATCGATACTGTTTCAGAACATACCAAACAATGGCTGGAAAAAGCCGTTATCGGGCTGAATCTCTGCCCGTTTGCCAAAGCACCGCACGTTAAAAACCTGGTTCGCATCGTTGTCAGCGAAGCCCATCATTTGGACGGTTTCCTTGAGGACTTGGATCGTGAATTGCAGCTTCTGGGCAATACACCCGCTTCGGAATTGGAAACCACTTTACTGGTTCATCCAACGCTGTTCCCTGATTTTGAAACCTTCAACCAAATGCTGGAAATTGCCGACGATGCGGTTATAGAAAACGAATTGGAAGGCATTGTCCAAATTGCGCCGTTCCATCCCGATTTTCAATTTGAAGGCACTGAAGCCGACGACATCAACAACTACACCAATCGCTCACCCTATCCGACCTTGCATCTGATTCGTGAAGACAGTATTGCTAAAGCGGCTGAAGCATTTCCCGACGCCTCGGCAATTTTCGACCGCAATATCGCGCTACTGGAAAAAATGGGGCATGAGGGCTGGGATAAATTAGACATTCCGCGTTGTCCATTTCCGCATCACAAGCCGTCTGAAAACAAATAATTGGTGACAGGAATATGGTTCGCTATTTATTGATTTTTTGCGGCGCATTGTCGCTCATCTTGGGCATTATTGGCATTTTCCTGCCATTACTGCCGACTACGCCTTTCATTTTATTGACCGCCGCCTGCTGGGCAAAGGCTTCGCCGCGCTTTCACAATTGGCTGTATCATCACCGCCACTTTGGCCCGATCATACAAAACTGGGAAAATAATGGCGCCGTGCCGCGCAAGGCAAAGTTCTTCGCTATCGGCATGATGGCTCTTTCTTGCCTGTTTATGTTTTGGCAATTTCCAGAACGCTGGTGGATTGGTGCCGTTTCATCAGTCTTCTGTAGCTGCGTGGCTGTGTGGATGTGGTTACGGCCGGAAGCATAAATTAAAACAGGTGGGCATTTTTGCTTACCTGTTTTTTTTGTTTTCATACCCAATTTATCCATTAAAACAATCAGTAAGAACTAAAACACACTATTCAACCCTCATTTTTCAGACGGCCTCCATTTATTCAATTAAATGTAAATTTTAGCTAAAATTAATTCAAAACATTTTTTCGATAGCATTATTTTCAAAGTTTCAAGCTCCTGTTTCAAAAACATTTTTTTACTACTTCCAACTACTCCCATCGCTTTTATTCCTTTATTTGTATCAACATTTCTTTTGATTCCAACACTCTAAACCGTCCCTTAACACTTGCTTTGCGTTATACTTTCCCCTGACACAACCGCGCAGTTCGTCTGGATATTTTCAGACGGCCTGAATATTTCACCGCCGTGCTTTCTCAACGAAATTCCTAACGGCGCAACAGAATAAAAAGGAAATACTATGCGCTATCTCTCATTTTTACTGCTTCTTGCCGCCTTTCCTGCTGCGGCATCCGATTTTAACGGCTCATCCGCAAGCCTGCTTTGGGGTCTGCCGTTTACACTGATTCTCTTGTCCATTGCACTCGGACCTCTGTTTTTCTCCCGCATTTGGCATCACCACTTCGGCAAAATTACAGCGTTTTGGACACTGCTGTTTTTAACGCCGTTTATCATAACCTTTGGTTTCGGAGCAGGCGTACATACCGTTGCCCACGCGTTGGTTGAAGAATATATCCCCTTTATCCTGCTGCTTTTGGCGCTCTATACCATTTCAGGCGGTATTTTTGTCAGCGGCGATTTGCACGGCTCGCCCAAATTGAACACAACCCTGTTGGCAGTCGGCACGGCTTTGTCGTCCATCATGGGGACGACAGGCGCGGCGATGTTGATGATTCGTCCGCTTTTGAAAGCCAACCATAAACGCCACTACCGCGTTCACATCGTGATTTTCTTCATTTTCTTGGTGGCGAATATCGGCGGCGGTCTGACTCCTTTAGGCGATCCTCCTCTGTTCTTAGGATTCCTGAAAGGCGTAGATTTCATGTGGACGGTCAAACACATGCTGATGCCTGTATTGATCAGTTCTGTGATTTTACTGGCCGTTTTCTACATCATCGACAGCCGACACTTCAACCGTGAACAAAGCGACCACCTTGCTCCCGCTCCTTCCGATAAAGAAGAAAAAGTCAAAATTTACGGCAAATGGAATTTCCTGTTACTGGCCGGTGTAGTCGGCGCGGTTTTGCTGTCCGGTTTGTGGAAACCAAATCATCCGGGCTTTGAAATCTTAGGCAGCCATTACGCCTTGCAAAACCTGATGCGCGATGGCATTTTGCTGGCTTTGACCGCCGTATCTTGGATTATTACTCCCAAACAGGTACGCGCAGGCAATGAGTTCAACTTCGAGCCGATTGCCGAAGTGGGCAAACTGTTTTTGGGTATTTTCATTACGATTTCACCTGTTTTGGCGATTTTGAAAGCCGGCGAAACAGGCGCATTGGCTTCCGTGGTTTCTTTGATTCACGACGCGGCAGGCAATCCGATTAATGTGATGTATTTCTGGATGAGCGGCATTTTGTCGGCATTCTTGGATAACGCGCCGACTTATTTGGTGTTCTTCAATATGGCCGGTGGCGATGCCCAAGCCTTGATGACAGGCCATCTGTTCCATTCGTTGCTGGCAGTATCCATGGGCTCTGTATTTATGGGTGCGCTCACTTATATCGGTAATGCGCCGAACTTCATGGTCAAAGCCATTGCCGAACAACGCGGCGTACCGATGCCTTCCTTCTTCGGCTATATGGCATGGTCGGTGATTGTATTGGTACCGCTGTTTGCCCTGCATACGATGGTTTTCTTCGTTTGGCAGCTCTTTTAAACTTAGAGGCCGTCTGAAATTCAGACGGCCTTTTATTTTTAGCTATATCATCAAATATAGCGTTTAAATATCAATCAGTTAAAAATTATTTCCCTTAACACTCGATTACACATTCCTACTTTTTTCCCACTTTTCCCGTAAAAATAAGCGTAAAACTGACATAAAGCAGCCTATACCTGATAAAATCTAAAGCTTTGTTGTTTGCGTTTATTCGTTGTTTTTATAGCAAACCTCTGCTTTTTTCAGGCAGCCCATCCTTTGTTTCAAAGCATTACATGCCGTCTGAAAAAACAATCCGACATCCGAATCTCAACCCACCAAAAAGTAACGCATCCTTATGATTAAGATAAAAAAAGGCTTAGACCTGCCTATCGCAGGCAGACCGGAGCAAGTCATTTATGACGGCCCGGCCATTACCGAAGTCGCGTTGCTTGGCGAAGAATATGTCGGCATGCGCCCCTCGATGAAAATCAAGGAAGGCGAAGCCGTCAAAAAAGGCCAAGTGCTGTTTGAAGACAAAAAGAATCCGGGCGTAGTATTTACTGCTCCGGCTTCAGGCAAAATCGCCGCGATTCACCGTGGCGAAAAGCGCGTACTTCAGTCAGTCGTGATTGCCGTTGAAGGCAACGACGAAATCGAGTTCGAACGCTACGCACCTGAAGCGCTGGCAAAATTGAGCAGCGAAGAAGTGCGCCGCAACCTGATCCAATCCGGTTTGTGGACTGCGCTGCGTACCCGTCCGTTCAGCAAAATCCCCGCCGTCGATGCCGAGCCGTTCGCCATTTTCGTCAATGCGATGGACACCAATCCGCTGGCGGCAGACCCTGTGATCGTGATTAAAGAAGCCGCCGAGGATTTCAGACGAGGTTTGCTGGTGTTGAGCCGTCTGACCGAACGCAAAATCCATGTTTGTAAAGCAGCCGGTGCGGACGTGCCGTCTGAAAATGCCGCCAACATTGAAACGCACGAATTCGGCGGCCCGCATCCCTCAGGTTTGAGCGGCACGCACATTCATTTCATCGAGCCTGTCGGTGCGAATAAAACCGTTTGGACCATCAATTATCAAGATGTGATTGCCATTGGCCGTTTGTTTGCAACAGGCCGTCTGAACACCGAGTGCGTGATTGCCTTGGGTGGCTCTCAAGTCAACAAACCGCGCCTCTTGCGTACCGTTTTGGGTGCGAAAGTATCGCAAATTACTGCAGGCGAATTGGTTGACGCAGACAACCGCGTGATTTCCGGTTCGGTATTGAACGGCGCGATTGCACAAGGTGCGCATGATTATTTGGGGCGCTACCACAATCAGATTTCCGTTATCGAAGAAGGCCGCAGCAAAGAGCTGTTCGGCTGGGTTGCGCCGCAGCCGGACAAATACTCGATCACGCGTACAACCCTCGGTCATTTCCTAAAAAACAAACTCTTCAAGTTCACGACAGCCGTCAATGGCGGCGACCGTGCCATGGTGCCGATTGGCACTTACGAACGCGTGATGCCGCTGGACATCCTGCCTACTTTGCTTCTGCGCGATTTAATCGTCGGTGATACCGACAGCGCGCAGGCTTTGGGTTGCTTGGAATTGGACGAAGAAGACCTCGCTTTGTGCAGCTTCGTCTGCCCGGGTAAATACGAATACGGCCCGCTGTTGCGCAAGGTGCTGGAAACCATTGAGAAGGAAGGCTGATTATGGGCTTGAAACATTTTCTGGAAAAAATCGAACCGCACTTCCTGCCGGGCGGCAAACATGAAAAATGGTATGCCCTCTATGAAGCTGCGGCGACGATTTTCTACACATCCGGTGCGGTAACGCGCAAAGCGGCGCACGTCCGCGATGCGCTGGATTCCAAACGCATGATGATTTTGGTATGGCTGGCTTTGTTCCCCGCCATGTTTTACGGTATGTACAACGTCGGCGCACAGGCATTCGGTGCGCTGACACCCGATTTGCTGCAACAAAGCATCGCAAACGACTGGCATTACGCCCTTGCCAACGCTTTGGGCATTAATATGTCGTCTGAAGCGGGCGTGTTGGGCAAAATGCTGTTCGGCGCGATTTACTTCCTGCCGATTTACGCAACCGTATTTATCGTCGGCGGCTTCTGGGAAGTCTTGTTCGCCACCGTGCGCAAACACGAAATCAACGAAGGTTTCTTCGTGACTTCGATTCTGTTTGCCTTAATCGTTCCGCCTACGCTGCCGCTGTGGCAGGCTGCCTTGGGTATTACCTTCGGCGTGGTGGTTGCGAAAGAAGTGTTCGGCGGTACGGGTAAAAACTTTATGAACCCCGCGCTGGCAGGCCGTGCCTTCT
>ERZ773049.171-NODE-171-length-40838-cov-4.669225_pt1 | contig 40838 bp, 35 predicted proteins | sample MGYA00580633_ERZ773049 | MGnify/ENA primary metagenome ERZ773049 (study PRJEB29015, sample SAMEA2737991) | human oral metagenome | biome: human oral; feature: human-associated habitat; material: dental | place: China | collected 2066 ...
GCGAGCTGGGTTCAGAACGTCGTGAGACAGTTCGGTCTCTATCTATCGTGGGCGTTGGAGTTTTGCGTGGCCCTGTCACTAGTACGAGAGGACCGTGATGGACAGACCTCCGGTTTACCGGTTGTGCCGCCAGGTGCACCGCCGGGTATCTGAGTCTGGATCGGATAAGCGCTGAAAGCATCTAAGTGCGAAGCCGGCCGCAAGATTAGAACTCCTCATGAGGGTCGTCCCAGACGAGGACGTCGATAGGGCGCAGGTGTAAAGGCGGCGACGCCAAAGCCGAGCGCTACTAATTGCCCGAAACTTTCTTACCTCCCGCATCTCAGCCGTGTCGTCGGCCCTCCAAACGGAGAGTCGCAGGACATAAGTGCCGCGTGGCGCGTTACCCTTCTTCCCCTTGCTTGTGCGATAGTCAAACCCCTAATCAGGTGGTTATTGCGGCGGTGTCCCACCTCTTCCCATTCCGAACAGAGAAGTTAAGCCCGCCTGCGCCGATGGTACTGCAATGCAATGCGGGAGAGTAGGTGGCCGCCTTTTTTCAATACGAAAGCCCCGAGTGCGACATCCGCACTCGTGGCTTTTGCGTTTTGGGAGGGTATGAGTTTGTAAGTTGATGAGTTTATAAGTTGATGAGTTGATGAGTTTATGAATTCATAAGTTTGTGAGTTCATAGGCTTTTAAAATTGTTAGTTTGCGAGTTCGTGAAATTGTAAGTGCATTAGTTTGTGGATTCATAGGTCGATGCGTTTATAAGTTTATGAGTTCAGGTTTCAAAAAAACATGATGTGTTGCTAGCTTTGCTGTGTATTTCTCCTTCCAAGCAGGGTTTGCGCGGAATGTTCGTGTTTTCTGTTCTGCTCTTCCTTTTCTTGCTTAACTATCTGCTTTACAACATGTTGTATTATTTATAAAGTGCGGTTTTTGCCTTAAAAGTTTGGCTACATCGGTTTAATTTCGTAACTTTGCATGCGATAAGAATAAGGATAAACCCTTCCCCTTGTTTCGGAAGAGCTTATTCGCTAAGGTATCTAACGGGACTGAGATCATTCACTTAACTTATTTCTCATAAAGTAATAGTCGCGGGCAATAAATGTGCTATAACAATTAGATAGCTTACATGCTCAGGTCCCATAAATAAAAAATTATGGAGAGATTAAAGAGAATTGTATTATTATGTTTTACAATTTTAAGTTTACTGCCGGGCCTAGCCCATACAACAATGAATGAGGATAACACGGTTAACAACAGTGTGAATTGGGAACCGGTTATGGATGCGATTATTCAGGTGGAAAGTGGTGGAAACAGATTCGCCAGAAGTGGAAAATCTGTTGGTGCCATGCAAATTACACCGATATGCGTTAAAGAAGTCAACTTGTATCTCAAGCAATTGAATATCAAGAAGGCTTACACACTTAAAGACAGGTTTAGCGTTCAGAAGTCGAAGGAGATATTCCTTCTCATTCAAAAGCGTCATAATCCACAAAATAACATCGAACGAGCCATACGCGCTTGGAATGGTGGATTGAAATACAGTAATAAGGGGACGCAACGCTATTTTGAAAAAGTAACTAGAGCGATGAACAAAACTACTTAATGCAGTTACAAAAGCTCTAACATGCAATAAAAGGGGGATGAACGATTTATTTCGTTTGTCCCCTTTTCTGTTGTATAGCAGTTTGGTTGCCCCAATTGCGTAGCATTTTCGACTTTTACGGATTTGCCCCAATCGCGAATGCTAAGACCTTAATATAGAAGTTGTCTTAAATCTTAGTGTTTCTACAAACTATTTCTGCGAATTGAGGTGAGTTTGTGTCTTTGTGCTGTAAAACCAAGCTAATCACCCTGTACGTGTACGAAGTGCTTGACAAAGATACGATGAAATATGAATTTCTGCTCCATTTGTTTGTGGCAAAACGCGGTAAGGTCTTAAAAGGTGGTAGGGCGGAAGTTATTCCATGCGGTTTCCACAAGCTGAAAACTACTTGCTGATGGGCGATTATTTCTGCGTTTCCATGATGCTGTTGCCGTTGCCCATGAGCAGCATGCCCTGCAACCGCTTGCGCTGGCCGCCGCAAGCCTACATGTTTTACGTGCGGTTGCTCACCCGCGCGTGTTTACTGTACATTTGCTTTGTATAGTTTTCAGCAAGGAATTTAACATTATGAGTGTCTTTTCTCCTCACCAATTGTCATCAGTCCGCAAATAATCGATTCTTGCGTAGGTTTGTTTTGATGCAAAACAAGGTAGCATGAGCATGCTGGCAAAATGAATTTTTATTTGAAAAGACCTCCATTTGCACCTGTTTCGGGGCTATTTGGTGCTAAATGGGTGCGTTTTGCCGCTAAATGGGATGCGTTTTGCCGCTAAATGGGATGCGTTTTGGTGCAAAATGGAGTGCGTTTTGATGCTAAATGCAAGGCGTTTTGGTGCAAAACGCAAGGCAAAATGCTGCTAAATGCGACACGATTAAGCATGAATATCCATAGTAATTGTATAAACAAAACTTTTTAAGCGATGAATCACATGGCTGAAAAGGGCAAAACAACCATTAAAAAGTAGGGTTTTAGGGGCTAAAAGTGGGTAATTGGGGTTGATAAAATACGAGCTGGCAACCAAACTAGAAAGGTAAAATGGTGCAAAATGCAGGCTCCATGCTTAAAAATAGACAAATCCCAAGGCGTGAAAAGCGAGAAATAGTGGTTTTTTACCAACTTTATGCCCTATATTTTCGCTAGAACGGAGCGAAAATTAGACCTCTGTTGTAAAATTAAAGATAATGATTTAAGTTTTTGAGTAGGTGATTTTATGTGTTGATGAGCTTGAGAGGTTGTGCGTTGGTTAGTTGATGTCTTTGTGAGTTGTTGAGTTTTAGCGAGTTTATAAGCCTGTGAGTTGACTTGCCCTGCACTCCGTTCACTTTGTAGAAATACTAAAAGTCAAGACGACTTCATATACGCGCGCGGTCGAACACCTCAACTCTGCCTGTCATGCAAACTGGTGGGCATGCCATAAGCGTATTTTATTAGGCGGCAATAATTATTTCTTCGTATCTTTTGGCTGTATCTTCCAATTGTCGTAACTTTGCTCAAACAAATTATGCACACCCTACAAAGGGCGCATGCACCAGTGAAAAGGTGTTTACAAAGGCGTGCATTAAGGCGGACTAGGGACGATTACAAACGATAAACAATCAATTAAATAAACCAACATTATGTCTGAAAACAAAAATTATCTAGTGCCTATCGCATTCTTAGGCCTGATGTTCTTTTCTTGCGGCTTTGCGTTAGGCATCAATTCGCTATTGGTGCCAGTGTTGCAAGAGTCGCTCAACGTACCATCGGCTGGTGCCTACCTGCTTATTGGCGCAACATTCATTCCCTTTTTGATATTCGGTTATCCCGCAGGCCAATTAGTAAAGCTTATCGGCTATAAGCGTACAATGGCCGTTGCGTTTTTGTTTTTCGCCCTTTCGTTCGGTGTGTTCATCGTTTCGGCCAGTCAAGAAAGCTTTGTGTTGTTCCTCGTAGCATCGTTTTGCTGCGGAACGGCCAACGCATTTCTACAAACGGCCATTAACCCATACATCACCATTCTTGGTCCCGTAGAGAGTGCAGCCAAGCGTATCAGCGTTATGGGTATATGCAATAAACTGGCGTGGCCTATCTCGCCGTGGTTCATCACATTGGTTGCAGGCGAACATCTTACCGTTAGTCAACTAGATAAGCCCTTTTATATCATCATCGCCGTGTTCCTTGCACTTGGTGTTCTGTCGTTGATGGCTCCGCTGCCAGAGGTGAAGGCGGCAGGCGAAGACGAGAGTGAGTCATCAAATAGTGCCGAAGATGCACAGGTTTCGCAGTATGCCAACAGCAAGAAATCTATTTTCCAATTCCCTCACTTGGTGCTTGGAGCCTTTGCCATCTTCTTTTATGTAGGTGCCGAAACCATCGCTTTGGCCACGCTTATCGACTATGCCAAGGGCCTTGGCCTAGAAAATGCCGAAAATTATTCGTGGATTACGCCTCTTTGCATTAGCGTGGGTTATATATCTGGCGTTGTTCTCATCCCCAAATACATGTCGCAGACCCGTGCATTGCAAGTATGTACCATCATCGCCTTAGTGGGTACGTTGCTTGTTGTGCTGTTGCCTGGTGCATTGAGCGTGTTTAGCATTGGCATTATCGCTTTGGGTTGTTCGCTGATGTGGCCTGCATTCTGGCCTTTGTCGATGCAAGATTTGGGTAAGTTCACCAAGTCGGGTGCATCTGTTCTTACTATGGGCTTGATTGGTGGAGCCGTTGTAACGGTTCTTTTCGGACTTCTTAAAGACAACTACGGCCCACAAAACGCCTATTGGATTTGCCTTCCCTGTTTCCTCTACATCGCTTTCTTCGCTTTTAAGGGGCATAAGCTGAGATAAAAGCCGTTATAGTTGGCGAGTTGACAAGTTGACAGATTGGCGAGTTGACAAGTTATAAGTGGACGACAAATGATGGTCGAGAGCCAATAATTTTGGAATATATCAATAGAAAGCCTGTCTTAACATCATGGTATTAACTTATCCAAAGAGGCACTCGAAACCCTCTTCATAGGTTTCGGCACAGCAAGGGGTGTGAGTCTTATTAGACTCACATCACTTGTGTGCCGATGTTCACACGAGAATTAAACATCTATTCCTACGTTCATGTTCACCCTACCGCAACCTCATTGAATGACAATAGAAGGTGTTTAGAAAGAAAGTGTTCAAAACAAGCGTTGTTGAGCGAAAGAAGAATTTTGACGATCATTGATGAGACTCTTCGAATACCGTGGAATAAAAGAAGGAGTTGGTGTCATTTATAAATCTTAATTTTCGATAGACTAGTTCTAAAGCTATTTCTTTTGCCTATAAATAGATTTAAAATGAAAAAGACAGCTGTATTTATATTTTCGTTTGTTGTTTTGGCTTGTTATGGTAAAGCAAAAATGGAAATAAGGAATGAAACTTGTTTTAAAATTAAAGCTGCAGATGATGCCATGCGATGAAAAGTTGAAAGATTTCATATTGTCATGTTAGAATTTTAGATTGTCTTTCAGTGAAAAGAATATCCATGCGAAAATTGAAGAAGGTAATGGCGTATATGTTATTCGTTTGTTTGAATATGGCACTGGACCAGAATCTACGAGTACACTGGGTTGTTTGTTGTTGAACGACAATGATAAGTTGTTAAAAGACGTAACGTTAGATCCAATTAAACCAATCCACAAAAATATAATCCTCAACTTTTGTAATATAAGCCGTTGTTTGGACTTTAAAATAACACACTAATATGAGATGGTGTTAAGACAAACAGTACCATTAGTAGATGGTGATGTAGTTGTTAAAGAAAAGGTCTTCCAAATAAACAATGGCAAATTTGTACAAAGCTGGAAAAATGATAAATACTGATGGTTATAATGAGCTAGACTAGCCACTCGTGTACTCAATGCTCATCAAATAACAATTGCATAAATAATTGGGTATGAAAAAAATATGGATACTCTTTATAGATACAAATTCTCCAATGTCTTAACTTATCCTCCATATATATCTGCGATATGGGTAGGGATATTCATCATGTTCGGTTATTTTATAATCAAATTCTTTTGCCCTACCGAATATTATAATTGGTGGATCATGTCTTGCTCCTTCTGTGCTATTGTGTATATGTGCATCTATTTGTTGCATAAAATCTGCAATAAGACCGTACTTGTGGGGTATACCAAGGAATATGTCGTTTTCCAAATAGGAAAGAAAGAAAAACGTTATAGAAAAACAGATTTATTAGGCTTTTATAGTCTTGATTATATAAATACAAGTCAATACAAAATAGCGATACAGTTTGTATTTAAAGATGGTTGTAGGTTAAACTTGTTTGAAGATAGTCCATTTGAAAAGTCAGAAGAGGTCAGACGTCAAAAGAATGAAAGTCTGAAAGAGTTTCTATTAACTTCAACCCATCATTTTGGTTTTAAATTAAATAAAAGAGTTAAATGGCGAAGTAGGCTCTCCTCATTGAATTATGCAGACACCTGGTATACAAAATTATGATGAGTGGGTGCAGCAGTCTTATGATTTAAAATCAAGAAACAATGGAATATAAATTAATATTCACAGACATAACGACGCTACGCCCATATATGTTTGCTGTTGGTGGAGCCCTTTGGGGGTGTATCGTTGCATGGCTACTTATAAATTACGTCTCCCACAATCTCCTTTTATTGGCGAGCTTGTTTTTGTACTTAGGTGCCGCTTACGTGTTAATTCTGCTAGTGCGTATATTTTATAATCAAACCAAGCCCATCAAAAAGTAAAATGGCGCACACGTACTAATATCTGTAATGTATGGTACTCCAAATAATTCCATACACGAGTTTGGAACAACGAAGAACATCATTCTTGCTGGTTGCAAGGGGTAAACGTCATTCCGATATACCTGTTGCGATTTGAAAATTCGTCAACTTGTCAACAGGGGGACTTCAAGAATTTGTTTGGTTTTCTTTTTCTTGTTTTTCGCCTTGAAGTTGTCCTGACCTCAGCTCACAAACTCACGTACTCGTCACCACAAAACTTAAATCTGGAACTAATATTTAAAAAGGCGTCGTGCTTTCGACATTTTCTAGCGAAAAGTATGCTTGCAAATTATACAATTAGCCGCAAATCTCAGCATAACGCAGCTCTTTATTTGTTCATTTTTTGAGCGTGTCGCCTGCATTTTGCATCACTTAGGGTTTCTAGATGCTTGTCGGCTCGTTTGTTTATGTTCTTGGTCAAGCCTTCTTCCTACCCAAACGCGTGCCAAAGGTTGTCGTCGGGTAGGGGAGCCTCAACGCAGATCGTTTCTTTAGAGACGGGGTGAACAAACGAAATCTTTCGAGAAAGCAGGGAGATACTGCCATCGGGGTTACTTCGCCTTGCTCCATACTTTAAGTCACCCTTGATGGGGCAGCCCATAGCGGCCAACTGGCAACGTATTTGGTGGTGCCGACCGGTCATCAGTTGCACTTCTAAGAGCGTGTAGTTTTCGGAGCGGCCGATAACCTTATAGCTAAGTATGGCCTTCTTTGCACCTGCCACTTCGTGGTTGTGAGCATAGCTCTTGTTTTGTTTTTCGTTGCGCGTGAGCCAATGTACCAATTCGCCCGTTTCGTTTTCGGGTGGCGACTGTACGATGGCCCAATAGGTCTTCTCCACATCGCCCGTTCTGAAAAGGGCGTTCATGCGGCTTAGTGCCTTGCTGGTTTTAGCGAATGCCACAAGCCCCCAAACTGGCCTGTCGAGCCGATGAACCACTCCTAGGAACACGTTCCCAGGCTTGGCATACTTTTCTTTGAGGTAGCCCTTTACGATGTCAACAAGTGGCATGTCGCCGGTTTTGTCGCTTTGAACTATTTCTCCACTATGTTTAGAAACGATAATGATGTGGTTGTCTTCGTAAACAGGAATCATGATATCTAAGGATTGGGTGTGTATGGGGTGGGCTAAGTTCTAGGTTCACAAGTGGAATGGTAAATAAATTGACCGATTGTGTTGGCAAACTTGCCATTGCTTGCTTGATTTAAAGCTTGTTCTGAAATGCACAAAGGAAACTTTTAGAACGGCCTTAACGGCAAACGTTGGTTCGGCGAAAGGGCACAACGGCCTTTTCGCCGAACACGAATGTTATGTGTGATTACGTATTCATACCGCCGTCTACCTGGATAACCTGTCCGCTTACATAGCTAGAAAGGTCGGAGGCGAGGTAAAGTGCGCAGTTGGCTACGTCTTCAACGGTGCCGCCACGGCGCAAGGGAATTTGGTTCATCCACTCCTTACGCACCTCATCAGACAGTTCTTGCGTCATGGCCGTATCGATAAAGCCAGGAGCAATGGCGTTGGCACGAATGCCTTTGGGACCCATTTCTTGGGCTACAGACTTAGCCAAGGCAATCATACCGGCCTTAGAGGCGGCATAGTTGGCTTGTCCGGCGTTGCCATGAACACCCACAACGGATGCCATATTGATGATGGAGCCACCACGTTGGCGCATCATTACGGGGATGACAGCGTGAATGAAGTTGAACGCGCTTTTGAGGTTTACGCCGATTACGGCATCCCACTGTTGTTCGGTCATGCGAAGCATAAGCCCGTCTTTGGTGATACCGGCGTTATTCACGAGGATGTCTACCGAGCCAAAGTCTTCTTTCACCAGTTTAACAACCTCTTCGCTTTGTGCAAAGTCGGCGGCGTTGCTGGCATATCCTTTTGCTTTAACGCCGAGAGCGGCAATTTCGGCCTCGGTAGCCTTACCGTTTTCGTCGATAACCAAGTCGGTGAATGCGATGTTTGCGCCTTCTTGTGCAAACTTCAATGCGATGGCTTTGCCAATGCCGCGGGCTGCACCCGTAACAAGGGCCGTTTTGCCTGTTAATAATCCCATTTTGATTTTATTTATGTTAGAAAATACTTTGATTTCGTTAGGCAAAGGTACAAACTTACTTTGACATGGCAAAACAATGTTTGCGCCTGTTGCCCGTTAGCCGTTTTAGGGGCTAGTCGGCACTGTGGATGATTTCTCGGTTTACACCTCCGCTTTGCTCACGTAGTATGAGCGTGGTTACACCGCCATTATAGTACATTTCAACCGTTGCCTGTCGGTGCCCGATTTTATAGGAAATGCCAATTAGTCCGTTCTTATCCACGTCCACGTTTTTGTTCTTTGAAGGTAGTTTGGGCAACAGCATCTCGGCGTTGTCTATGTCTCCTCTTCGTATCGTTTCTTGATAAAGAACTTGCATCGATGACGTTTCTGTAAACAACTTACTTTCAATTTGTGTCATGCCGCCATCCTCTTCTGTGTACTTCGTCGTCGTGTCGGGGGCAACAGGGCGTTGCATAGGCGTGCTGTCTTTCATTGTTGCCGCCGCTTTGGCGGCTTGTACAGTGGCGGGCTTGGTGGCGTGGCTTTGTTCTTTTGGCCTTGATGCTGTGCATGCAGCCATGATTGTGGCCACGAACGAAAAAAATACGGCGGTGGCTTTCATTGCTTATTGATGCGTTTGCCCAATGCGCCATACACCACCTTTGCCACCAATGGCTTGCTGGCCTCTTCAGTTAGGCCATGTCCTAAGCGGCCGTAGATGAAGGGCACTTCAAGTCCTTTGATACAATAGTGTGTGATGTCGGCCACTAGTTCCACGTTGTCGATGTCGAATTCGCCATCGGCTTTGCCCTCGGCATACACCTTTCTGAATAGTTCAATCTCGTCTTCGTCGAAGTTTTTGCGCATCTTTTCCACCGTCCAGATGTTTCTGAAGAACTCTGCACGTAGGTTTCCGTTGCGCACCACCGTTTCTTTTATCATGCTTAGGTGGGTGTATATCAGCTCGATAATCTTGTCTTGCGGACTGATTTTCTTTGCGGCCACCTCGTCTAGCTTGTCAGATAGGCGTTCCAGTTCGGCTTCAATCACGGCATAGTACACGTCTTCTTTCCTATTGAAATAGGTATAAAGCGTTCGCCTGCCCTTTCCCGATGCCACGGCGATGTCGTTCATCGTGGTGTTTGCCACGCCGTTGCGTGCGAATAGCTGGCGCGCCACGTCCACTAGCTTTTGTCTTGTTTTGGAAATGGACATCTTCGTTTCCTCCTTTCTCTAATAAATGCTTGCCGCAGGTTGTTGCACACGGCTTAGTTAATGTGCAAATTTATCGTTTTTTTGTCGAATGAACAAATTATTGGTTTGTTTTTTCAAGCAGATAATGTGCTTGTTTGCAATCGGAACAGGCTTTCTCGGCTGTGTGTTGTGCGCTGATGGTTGTGCCGAAAGTATAGAGAGCGTGTTGTGATAGCCTGTAATGCACTTTGTGCTTTCAATGCTTTGTCCACTTCCGTAAACAAAAAAGGCAGGCACAAGGCCGGTTTCCCGGTTGCTTGTGCCTGCCTTTTTAAAAGCGTATTTATTATGTGGAGTGGCTACAAACCTGTGCTTGGCGCGCGTTGTAGGCCACTATTCCACGTTTATTCCCATTTTAGTTCCTGAACACCAGCTTGCCATCAAGGGTGTCGATGAGGATGGGTTTGTCGCGACTAACCTCTTCGGCGAGTATTTTCTTGCTGAGGTCGTTAAGCACATAGCGTTGGATGGCGCGCTTAACGGGGCGTGCACCAAACTCTGGGTCGTAGCCAAGGTCGGCCAAAAGACTGATAGCATCGTCGCTAACGTCTATCTTAAAGCCCTGCTCGGCAAGCATGCGGCCAACCGAACGCATCTGCAAGCGAACCACTTCGGCAATCTCTTGCTTGGTGAGCGGCAAGAACATGATGGTTTCGTCGATACGATTGAGGAACTCTGGACGTATGGTTTGTTTCAGCATGTCCATTACCTTTTGGCGCGTTTCGTCCAAAACCTCGTCGCGATTGGCCTCGCTGAGGTTGGCGCACTGTTGCTGGATGTACTGCGAACCAAGGTTAGACGTCATGATGATGATGGTGTTTTTGAAGTTCACCGTACGGCCCTTGTTGTCGGTTAGGCGGCCGTCGTCGAGCACTTGTAGCAGGATGTTGAACACGTCGGGGTGCGCTTTCTCAATCTCGTCGAAAAGAACCACGCTGTAAGGCTTACGTCTTACGGCCTCGGTAAGCTGTCCGCCCTCGTCGTAACCCACATATCCGGGAGGTGCACCGATGAGCCTAGACACGCTGAACTTTTCTTGATACTCGCTCATGTCGATACGTGTCATCATCGACTCATCATTAAATAGGTATTCGGCCAAGGCCTTCGCCAACTCCGTTTTGCCCACACCCGTTGTACCGAGGAAGATAAACGAGGCGATGGGACGCTTGGGGTCTTGTAGCCCGGCGCGACTTCTGCGCACGGCATCACTAACTGCGGCGATGGCTTCATCCTGTGCGATAACGCGGCGATGCAGCTCTTCTTCAAGGTGCAACAGCTTTTCGCGCTCGCTTTGCAGCATTCGTGTTACGGGAATACCCGTCCAGCGGCTCACCACCTCTGCAATGTCGTCGGCCGTAACCTCTTCGCGAACCATGCCTTCTCCGCCTTGCGTGGCTTGCAGTTGTTGCTTAATGTTCTCGATGTCGTTGTCAAGCTCTTTCAGTTTGCCATACCTAATCTCGGCCACACGTTCGTAATTGCCCTCGCGTTCTGCCCTGTCGGCCTCGTGGTTCAGGCGTTCAATTTCCAGTTTGTCTTGCTGAATCTTGTTCACCAACGCCCTTTCGCTTTCCCATTTGGCCCTGAATGCCTTCTCTTGTTCGCGCAGTTCGGCAATGTCTTTGTCCAATTGTGCCATCTTGGGCTCATCATTTTCGCGCTTAATGGCCTCGCGTTCAATCTCCAATTGTTTAAGACGACGGGTTATTTCGTCCAGTTCTTCGGGCACCGAGTCGCGTTCCATTCGCAATTTTGCTGCCGCCTCGTCCATCAGGTCGATGGCTTTGTCGGGCAGAAAGCGGTCGGAGATGTAGCGTTCAGACAATTGTACGGCGGCGATACAAGCATCGTCCTGTATGCGCACCTTGTGATGGTTCTCGTAACGCTCCTTAATACCGCGCAAAATGGAGATGGCGCTAAGCTCATCGGGTTCGTTAACCATCACCGTTTGAAAGCGGCGTTCCAGTGCTTTGTCTTTTTCGAAGTACTTTTGATACTCGTTTAGCGTGGTGGCACCTATGGCCCTGAGTTCTCCACGGGCCAACGCGGGTTTCAAAATGTTGGCGGCATCCATCGCTCCTTCGCCTCCGCCTGCGCCAACAAGCGTGTGAATTTCGTCGATAAAGAGGATAATCTGCCCGTCGGCGTTGGTCACTTCCTTGATAACGCTTTTCAGTCGCTCTTCAAATTCGCCCTTATATTTGGCTCCTGCAACCAGTGCGCCCATGTCTAGCGAATACAATTGCTTGTCTTTCAGGTTCTCTGGCACGTCGCCACGCACGATGCGCTCGGCCAAACCTTCAACGATGGCCGTCTTACCCGTACCGGGTTCGCCTATCAATATGGGGTTGTTCTTGGTGCGGCGCGAAAGAATTTGCAGCACGCGACGTATCTCGTCGTCGCGCCCGATAACAGGGTCTAACTTGCCGTTACGAGCATCTTCCACCAAGTTCTTGGCGTATTTCTCCAACGACTGGTAGTTCTCGTCGCCCGATTGCGACTTCACCTGTTGCCCTTGTCGTAGGGCCTCGATGGCAGCGCGCGCATCTTTTTCGGTGCATCCCGCATCTTTCAATATGCGAGCTGCTGACGAATTGACGGCCAGTAAAGCGAGGAAGAGCGGCTCAACCGAGACAAACTCGTCGCCCAGGCTCTTCGATAGGTCTTCGGCCTTCAACAAAACGTTGTTGGCTTCGTTGCTTAGGTAGGGCTTACCGCCCTCTACGCGCGGAAGATGTTCTACTTCCGAGTTGGCCAACGTACTTACCTGCATGGCATTAACGCCAAGCTTCTGGAAGATGTAGTTGGTTACATCGGCGGCCTTTTCAAGCAAGGCCTTGAGCAGGTGCACCGGTTCGATGCTTTGTTGCCCTGCCCGTTGTGCAATGTTCACGGCCTCTTGAACCGTTTCTTGCGCTTTGATTGTATACTTGTCGAAGTTCATTGTCTATATGTTTAATGTAATTTATTGTCTGACTTATTGTCTGTTGAACACTATCCAAACAGTATGCCGATGCCTTTTTGTCTGTCAAATTGTCATCTTTGCGACTATTTTTCATGTAAAACATAATTTGTTGGCTGAAAATTTGTCACGTAAATTTGTTTTTCCTACCTTTGTCCCGACCGATAAAAACCATCGGCAAAGTAATCAACGTAAACAATCAACCAACGTTAAACCCTTTTAACTAAAAAAGACATCAAACATGGCAAACAATGAACTTTTGATGAATGCCAACGAAGTGGTGGCGTTCTTGCAAAAACCGTCTTCCGAATTTACCAAGGAGGATATTGTGCGTTTTATCCAAGAAAACGAGATTAAGATGGTGAATTTCATGTATCCTGGGGGCGACGGCAAGCTCAAAACCCTCAATTTCATCATCAACAACTTGGCTTACCTCGACACAATACTCACTTGTGGTGAACGTGTAGACGGGTCCAGCCTATTCTCTTTCATCCAAGCAGGCAGCAGCGACCTCTATGTTCTGCCGCGTTTCTCGTCGGCTTTCGTCGATCCTTTCGCCGAAATTCCTACGCTTTGCATGCTTGCATCTTATTTCGACAAGGACGGCAATCCGCTAGAAAGCTCGCCCGAATACACCTTGGCCAAGGCTGCTAAGGCTTTCCGCGAGGTTACGGGTATGGAATTTCATGCTATGGGCGAACTGGAATATTACGTGATAACGCCCGACGAGGAGGTGTTCCCCGCCGTTGACCAGCGCGGTTACCACGAGTCGATGCCTTATGCTAAAACAAACGACTTCCGCACGCTTTGCATGTCGTACATCGCAAAGGCTGGCGGACAGATTAAATACGGACACTCTGAGGTGGGTAATTTTAGCCAAGACGGGCTGATTTACGAGCAAAACGAGATTGAGTTCTTGCCCGTACCCGTAGAAAAAGCCGCTGATGAGCTGATGATTGCCAAGTGGATTATTCGCAACTTGGCTTACCAAATGGGCATGAACGTTACCTTTGCACCGAAAATTACCACGGGTAAGGCCGGTTCGGGCATGCACGTACACATGCGCCTGATGAAAGATGGCAAGAGCGTGATGGTAGAAAACGGCAAGCTTAGCAACACGGCACGCACAGCTATCGCCGGTTTGATGCAGCTTGCAGACAGCATCACCGCCTTTGGCAACAAGAACCCGATGGCTTACTTCCGCCTTGTGCCTCACCAAGAGGCACCCACCAACGTTTGTTGGGGCGACCGCAACCGCTCTGTTCTCGTACGCGTGCCACTAGGTTGGGCCGCCGGCGTCGACATGATGCACAAGGCTAACCCACAGCAACCCGTCGAAATGCCCGACACGTCGATGAAACAAACCTTCGAAATGCGTTCGCCCGACGGCTCGGCCGACGTTTATCAACTGCTCGCTGGCTTGTGTGTTGGCTGCCGTTATGGCTTCGAATTGCCCAACGCACTCGAAATTGCAGAGCAAACTTACGTTGATGTGAACATACACGATGCTGCAAATGCCGATAAGTTAAGCCGTCTAGGACAGTTGCCCGACAGCTGCGTTGCATCGGCCGATTGCCTGGAACGTCAACGCAAGGTGTACGAAGCTCATGGCGTATTCTCGCCCGCTATGATTGATGGCATCATCAAACAGTTGCGTGACTTTAACGACAGCAACCTGCGTAAGGAAGTGGAAAATCGCCCCGCCGAACTGAAAGAACTTGTTGAACGCTACTTCCATTGCGGATAAGACCGAGGTGGAATAGCTAATTAAACTATAAATGTGAGCCCAGAACAAGGGTGGGGTAGTGCGCCCTACCCTTGAACTGGGCTTTTGTGTTTAGACTTGTGCCATATACTTCACGCATATAAACCCATGTATAAAAGAAAAATGCGTGCCCTAATTGATGGACGCGCGGCACGCCAACGTAGCTACTGGTGGGGCAAAGTACGCATCACTACGTACATCACGATGGTCATTTTGCAGCTGCTTATTGTTTTCTACGACTCTTTTTGGGGACTTCCGCAGGTTGGGCTTGCCGGATTGTTGTGGCAACTTATTGCTGTTTCCACGCCTGCAATGCTGTTTGTTTACGTAGTGTTGATTATCGTGGTAGGTGTTAAAATGAACCGAATATCCACCTACGAAGAACGGTATAAAAGCTCAAACTTTGAAGAAGAAGAGCGAAAATGGCGCCAAAATGCTGCTATACTTGGGCTGATGCTCGTAGTGCTAATGGCGATTGCCGTGTTTATTGCTGGCAGCATGGGTATGTTTAATTACGTTAAGGACTTGAAATGCGGACCGAAAGTTACGAAAATGACCTTAAACGAGGTGTCGTATAAGCATCATGTGGTACGCTCAAAACGCGCTTATGCTTGGCTGTTTCCTCAAATTGGAGGCGGAGAATTTACTTTGCGTTTCGCTAGTTGTAATGAAAAAGACAAGTGGGGATTAACAAAATATTATTACTTTGATTTCTCGCAGTACGAAACAGATGCAGTTGATAGGGTGCTGCGTGGTGTTTTGGTGAAAGACAAGGCTTTTTCTGCCATGCAGTTTATGAAAGAAACCGACGCCAAGGGGTTGCGCGGGCGTGGTATTAGAAATGGGGTAATCAATGGCGGAACGCCTGCTATGTATCTTGTTAGGTACTATCCACACAGCCATGTCTTCATCAATGCCACGCCTGTGCGGGGCAAACTGCAAGGCATGGGGTGCAAGTGACGAGCCTCTTGTCCACGTCTGCCAGCCGTTGTGTGGCTTGGGCATTGTCTTTTTCAATAGGGTTTGTGTGCCAAAGATACGTACCAGCGAGCCTTATGGCTCGTTTTAACCGTAAGGCTGTTAAGGTGGCGCGAGGCATATACCTACGTTTGGCGCGGATTTTGTAGCGAATTGATACGACATAACCATACATAAGATGAAAGAAATTAATTATAAGGAGATGAACTTTAATCCTTTCGACCTGTTGGGAAAGGAATGGATGTTGGTGTCTGCGGGTAATGAGCAGGACGGGTGCAACACGATGACCATTAGTTGGGGACACCTAGGCTGCCTATGGGGACACAACGACCCCACGGCAGTTATCTATTTGCGCCCCTCGCGTTACACAAAGAAATACGTGGATAAGGAGAAGTACTTCACACTCTGCGTTATGGATAACGACTTTAAAAAACAAATGGCCTACCTTGGGAGTGTGTCGGGGCGCGATGAGGATAAGATAACCAAGGCAGGACTTACCAAAGTGTTTGCCGACGAAACGGTGTATTTTAAGGAGGCCAAGCTTGTGCTTATCTGTAAGAAACTATATGCATCGGAATTGCAGGAGAGTGGTTTCGTGTATCAGGAAACACTCGATAAAAATTATCCTAAACGCGATCTCCACACAATGTATGTGGGGAAGATTGAGAAGGTGTTGGTGCGTGATGAGGAATATATTGGCATTGATGTCCCTTCAAAAAAGTAATCAATATCTGCCAAGATAATGCCTGAAAGAACCGCCAAACGTTCTTTCTCGTTCCTCTAAAAGTGCGTTTTCTCGCCATGACAATGTTTGAGCAAGCTCTACATTGTTCATTTGGCTTAACGAAAACGTTCTTTTCTCGTTCCTCGAAAAGTGCGTTTTCTCGCCATGACAATGTCCAAGCAAGCTCGACGTTGCTCGTTTGGCTTAACGAAAACGATGCTTTTTTAGAGGCAACTATAAATGTAAAAACGTTTTTAGAATGAAAGCAATAAAGCTCTTGGCATTGGTAGCCATGTTGTTAATGCCTCTTTTGGTACGCGCCCAAGATGTGCAAGGACCTTGTTATGTTGTTGATGGTAAAACCTACGCCTTTGTTTCTTCAACAAGCAAACAGGCCGTAGAGAAAGAATTGAGCGAATACATCGCCCGAAACTTGCCAATTATACGATATGATAACTCTTCTTTCCGCTTTGTTGTGTCTGCAACAATAGGCAAGGAAGGCGGGATTAAACGACTAAGGCTAGTAAACAAAAAGAGTTTTAAGGGCAACATGTCGGCTTGGGAAGACGTAAAGAAACTGCTGAATGCGGTTCAATTTAACCCTGTTGTGTATGGCGGAAAGGCTATTAGCTATTCTTTCGTGTTTCAAATTAAGGTGGATTTTACAACTTAGAGGTAGGCATTGATATTATCTGTCGAGCATTGGTCTGTGGAATCTATTCCACAGACCTGCTGTTTTTGAAAGCTGTTTGCCCCAAAACTGCCATTGGCGATCGGCTTGCAGCGGCTTGTTCTCACACCATAAAACCCCTTGAACAAACACTACAAGATGCTTGCATACGTATTACAAGCCCCCTGTAGTGTGACTACAAAATGCTTTGTACACTACATTGTGCAACAAAACGGCAGCGTACAACCAGCATTCCAAAAGTTATTCTTTTTGGCCATGACTTGTTGAAAAGTTAACAAGTGGACTGGCTTATCAAACCCTTACCAATGGCTTAACTATCTCTATGCGCATGCCTAGCGCATTAATCATATTATAGAATTTGGCTGCACTGGGTATAATATCTCCACTCTCAACTCGCGAAATGTAGGATTTACTGGCGTGTATGCGCTTAGCCAATTCTGCTTGTGTTACTTTTGCCTCTTTTCGTGCGTCTAAGAGTAGCTGTCCCGTATAAAAAGCGTATGCCTCTTCATCAAATTTTTCGCGTTCTGTTGTACCTGGTTTGCCAAACTCGCGCTCTATCTCTTTACTGATGCTTGTTATCATTTTTTCTTTTGTACTCATAGTAATCCTCCATTATTTTAATTGCTCTGTCTATTTCTGTTCTTGGCGTTTTCTGGGTTTTCTTTTGGAAACCATTGAACAATACAACAATTCGATTGTTGTCGAAAATAAAAAAGATGCGGTAGATGTTGCTCTCGTATTTAATTCTTAATTCATACAAACCTCTCAATAGGTGTTTGATGAATTTTGTCGGAAGTCTGTCTTCTCTTTCCAGTAGTGAGAGGACATAAAGCACCTTTCGCCGCTCTTTGTCATGCAGCGTTGCCATAAAGTCTTTATAATAACTGCCAAAGGCAACGATTTCTCTTCTCATCTACCTTATATTTAATGCTACAAAGATACAGAAAAGTTTTGATATGTTGAAACTTCTATATTGAAGTTGTCTTGACTTTTAATGTTTCTATAAATTAAGAGGAGTTTGTTCTCTCTGCGATGTCAACACAAGATAAACACCTTTTTCACACACGAAGTGCAGGACAAATCAACCTACCAACTCATCAACTTATCAACTCATCAACTCAAAAAACAAAAAAGCACCAGCACATCAACTCAAAAACTCAAGACATCTCCAACTCACCAGCTTTCCAACTCACCAACTTGAAAACTTAAATTGTTAGCTTTTATTTTACAATGTCGCTCTAATTTTCGCTCCGTTCTAGCGAAAATATCGGCCATAAAGTAGGAAAATAGCCCCTGTTTCTAGCCTTTCACACCTTCCGAGATGTTCAATTTTAAGAAAAAGACCCGCATTTTGTACCATTTAGCCTTTCTAGATTGGTTGAATGCTCGTAATTTTTTAAGCCCAATTACACGCTTTTATCCCCTAAAATCCCGCTTTTTAACCACTATTTTGCCCTTTTCGGACATGTATTTAATGTCTCTAAAAGGTTTTGTTTATACAATTGCTGTGGATATTTATGCTTTTTGTCTTGCGTTTAGTGCCATTTTGCCTTGTGTTTTGCATCAAAACGCATTGCATTTAGCGGCAAAACGCACTGCATTTAGCACCAAAACGCACTGTATTTTGCACCAAAACGTAGTGCATTTAGCACCAAAACGCAGTGCGTTTAGCAGCAAATTGCCCAAAATCTGGTGCAAATGACGGTCTTTTTAAATAAAAATTCATTTCATCGCATTCACAAGCTACCCCCATTTTACATCAAAACAAACCTTCGCGAGAATCGATTTTTTGCGACAAGATGAGCGATTGATGGACAAAAAGGGTACTCATAATGTTAATTTTGTTGCTAAAAACTGAACAAAACAACTATATCGTAAACACGCGCGAGTGGTCATCGGCTCCGAAAAACTGTACGCTTGCGACGGCAAGGGGGAGCAGTTGCAAGGCATGCCACTTACATACTGCATGATGTAAACGCAGAAGTAATCTGCTATCGACAAGCGGTTTTCAACCCGTAGAGCGTGTTTGGAACAACTTTCGCCAGACTGTCTTCTGAAATACAACCACGCTTTGCCACAAACAAATGGGACTATGTTTCTGGCTTTTGTCGCATCTTTGTCCAGGTACTTTGTACATGAACGGGGCGTTTGTTTTGGTTTTTAAGCACAAAGAAAACAGACTACACTCAATTTGTAGAAATATTAAAGGCCAAGACGACTTCATTGTTTTTTCCAGTTTCTTTTGGCATCCGCTAAAAGTTTAGAAACAGCAAATGTGTTGTTCATATTGCCGAATGGGGGAAATTTGTTTCATCTCGCCAAAAGCAAGTCCTTTTCTGTTCCTCACAAGTGTCTTTTTAGGGCGCAGCCAAAGTATAACAGCGCATAGACGTTTCGAAATCCACACAAGAACTTACGAGCTAAGGCATTCCATATTTTGAAGAATGCAGTTTACAATATATTGTGTTTCAGCTCTCTCATTTTAGCGGACAGCCGATCTGTGGATAGTCTGAAAGGGTGCTTGCTTTTCGAAAAAAAATCCGCAATGCCTGTTGATGGACATTGCGGATAGGGGATATTATTGTGCCGTTTTTGAAGTTGGCGGACAGCAACAATGGTTTATAGGTTTTACCTTGACGTATGATGATTAGGACAACCCATACGGGGAAGTCGGGCATTTGCTGAAAGTTGGGTTAGAGCAGTTGCTTTGCCGAGACAATAGTTACCTCCAACACACTTCTTATAAAGGGGTATTTCTTGTACATCATGTCATAATCGGCCCCTTGCGTAAGAAATCTTGCGGTTCCCTCAATACGAAAGCCCGTACCTTGATAACCGTTGAATCCCTCCACATTACGTGTGCCCAGTGCCAATAGGATACGATTGTTCACTTCTACGTTAGCCTCGGTTTTCTTCATTCCAGCAGCGGGTATCAAAATCCTTTCGTCGTGGGTTACTACCAGATAACTATTCCATGTACAGGTGAGATGGGGTTCTGCGTTTCCCCAAGACACGATGGAGACAACGCCTTCGTTGCCTATAACTTCGAAAAACTTTTCTGTCAACATGTCTTATAAATATTTGTGGTGTTCAATATAATGCTTACAAAGGTATAGAAAATAAATGAATTCCCTCTTTAAGTCCGTTTCAGAAAATAGCCTTCACCGTATTTTTAGAGCCTGCCCATAGATAAATCCCCGTTACTCGCTCAACCTAAACACGCGTGTGGCATGCGGACGAACCTTTGTTGTAAAGCTACGTTTTACGGCAGAAAGCTTTTCGCCCGTCCATAAGTCGCGGCATTGATAGCGTTTGTTGGCATCGAGGGCGGGTATTTGGGTGAAATTGAAAGTGGCTTCAAGCGGTTTGCCCGACATGTTGGTAACAGAGAGGGCCACATCGCCATTCTCCAAATCCTTGGCAAACATCACAAGGCTGTCTGCATCTGATATTAAGTCGGCCTGTTGCCCCATTCGGTCTTGGTTAAGGGCGATAAGGTGGCGATTGGTCAGTATCTTCAAGTCTTCTTTTGTAACGGTGTTGGCACGTGGATCAAAGGATAATGCCATGGGCGACGACCACATGCACCACAGCGCAAACTGCGTGGCGTACTCGTCTTGTGTCATGCGTGGCGTACCAAAACATAAGTCGTTCGAGGATTTTCCTTTGCCATGCAGCCCCGTACAAAGCATGTCAGCATCGTTAAAGCGGTTTACGCCTGCATATTGCGCGATGTTTTTCATGGCCTTGATGCTTTCTACCACGCCCGTTCCGCCAGGCTCGCAAGTCCACCTGTCGCGCACATCCGCACTTACGCGCCAGCAACTACCGCCCGATTCTGCGCCCCAAAGCCACGGCTTTCTGTCGCCCCACTCGCAGATGTAGAGCGTAATGGGACGTGCAACGGCTTTGAAAGCATCGCCCAAACGGCGGTAACGCACAATGGCTGTGTCTTGTTCGGTGGGTGCATTGCAGTAGTCGCACTTCACAATATCCACGTTCCATTGGGCATATTGCTCGGCATCTATCCGCTCATAGCCATACGAGCCAAACGCACCTGCACATGTTTTGTCGGCCGCATCGGTGTAAAGTCCAAACTTCATGCCCTTGCCGTGCACGTAATCAGCAACAGGTCGCAGGCTGTTAGGAAAGCGTTTGGGGTCGGGTAGCGGCTTTCCGTCGTCTGCACGCTTACGTGCTTGCCATAAGTCGTCCATCATGATGGTGTTCCAACCAGCCTCAAACAGTCCGTTTGCTTTGAACATGTCGGCCACGCTCTTAACAATAGCCTCGGAAACATCGCCTTCTACCGAGTTCCATGACAGCCATCCCATGAAAGGAAGGGGCATGGCCAACTTGTCAGACACGATAAGCTTGATTTGTTCTTCGCTTACTTGCCCGTTTATGCTAGAAGTTACGGTGTAGGTGTATGTGCCAGGTGCTTTTACCTTGCCTTCAACCAAGTTGCGGCGAGCGTTCCATTGCAGTCCGCTAGGTAATCCCTTCACCCCGATGACGGCATCGGCATGTATTGATTTTATTTTCTGCATGAAACGCACATCGGGTTGCGTAAAAACGCTTTTGGCAAAACGCAGTCCGTTATCGGCAGCGGCCACGAGCGGCATGAACAGCAAAAGAAACGTAGAGATGAGATTTTTCATATTTGCATGCTACGGGTGTAAAGATGTGGAGAAATGGCTGGATGGGCAAGCCATTACAGGTCGTCTTCGATGGCTGTGCTTTTGGCGTATGCCGTGCTTTTGGCCTCGAAGAAGTCGGTTTTTACCATGTTGGCGTTGGCGTATTGGCCCACCCAGCGCATGTTTTCGGGCTCTTCGATGTTATCCTCAAACAAATTGCCGAAACCAAGACTGCGCCAGCGCATGTTGCCAAGGTAGCGAATGTAGTCGTTTACCATCTGTGCGTTAAGTCCTTGCACCTCGTTGCCAATAACATATTGGCCCCATGCAATTTCTTGTCGCACTCCTTCGCGCATCATTTCTTCGTAAAGTTTCACCTTTTCGGGCGTAAAGTATTCGGGTTCTTCTTCCTTCATCTCGTGAATGATGTTGCGGAAGAGCCACAGGTGCGTGTTTTCGTCGCGGTTGATGTAGCGTATCTCTTGCGCCGAACCCGACATTTTGCCGTTGCGCGCCAAGTTGTAGAAGAACATAAAGCCGCTATAAAAGTAGATGCCTTCGAGAATATAGTTGGCCATGAGCGTCTTCATGAGCGATGCTTTGTCGTTGTTGGCGTAGAACTCGTTGTAGCAATCGCCGATAAATGTGTTGCGGCGAAGTAGGTGCTCGTCGGTTTTCCACTGATAAAGAATGTCGTTTCGCTCTTCGGGCGAGCAGATGGTGTCGAGCATGTAGCTGTAACTCTGGCTGTGAACGCACTCTTGAAAGGCCTGAATGTGCAGGCACAGGTTCACCTCGTTGGCCGTGATAAACTCGGTTAGCGAGGGCAAGTTGGCGCTTTGCAGCGAATCGAGAAACACCAAAAAGCTCAATATCTTATCGTAAGCCTTGCGTTCGGCAGGCGGCAACAGCGGATAGTCTTTGGTGTCTTGGGTAAGATTAATCTCTTCTGGAATCCAAAAGTTGTTCATTGCTTGCCTATACCAGTCGCTTGCCCACGTGTAGCGCATGTTGTTAAAGTCGTTTAGATTGGTGGTGTTGCCTCCAATCATGCGCCTTAGTCGCAAGTCGGTATCTCCTTGTGGGTTAAACAAGGCGTTCTTTTTTAGCTTATTGTCCATTTGTGCTGTGTTGAGTTTCGTTTGTGTGTGTAGTGTTGTTGGTTACGATGCGCAGCTTTCGCATTCTTCCACTTCTAGCGATTTACTTCGTACGTAGTAGATGGTTTTCACCCCACTTTGCCATGCCAAGAGGTAAAGGTCGAGCAACTGTCGCATGGTATAGTTGTTGGTGATGTAGAGATTAACGCTTTGCGCTTGGTCAATATGGCGTTGGCGTATGCCCGATGCGCGCATGCTCCAAGCTTGATTGGTTTGGTATGCGCCCTTGTAGAGCCAGAAAGTGCGGTCGGATAGCGCCGGAGCCACACGTGGTAGCATGGCGCCTTTCTTCTCTTCCAAGAAGAAACGCTGCATAACGGGGTCTAATCCTGCCGTTGTTGCGGCTACAATGCTGGTGCTACTTGTGGGGGCGATGGCCAAGAGGTAGGCGTTGCGCATGCCTTGTGCCTTTACGCGCTGGGCGGTTTGCTGCCATTGGGGCGAATTGTAGTTGCGCTTGTCGAAGTAAGCACCCGTTTGCCAGTCGCTACCCTCGAAGTAAGCGTATGCGCCTTTCTCTTTTGCCAAGGAGGAGCTGGCCTCGATGGCGGCGCGGTTGATGCGTTCGAACACTTGGTCTACAAATTGCAGGTGTTCTTCGCTCTCCCATTTAATGCCTCTCAGGGCTAGTGCGTGGTGATAGCCGCTTACACCAAGGCCAATGCTGCGATAGCGGTGGTTGGTGATTTGGGCGTATGGCACGGGGTAGAAGTTCAGGTCGATAACGTTGTCGAGTGCACGCACAACTGTCGCTACAATGTCGTTGAGATAGTCCTCGTTTTCTAACGGCAGGTTGCCAAGCGAAAGGCTAGCTAGGTTGCACACCACGAAATCGCCTGGCTTAACCGTACGTACCACCACGGTATCGCCGTCTTTGGTCAGCACTTCATTGCTCACCTCTTCGATGGCCTTCATGTTTTGGGCAATCTCTGTGCAGAGATTAGAACAATAGATGATGCCGTTGTGACCGTTGGGGTTGGCTCGGTTAACGATGTCGCGGTTGAAGGTGAAGGGCGTTCCTGTTTCAACAGCCGAACGGAGAACAAGACGGATAACGTCTTTGATGGTCATGGTTCGGCGCGAAAGGCGTTTGTCGGCCACGCATTCGTGATATTTCTCCTCCCATGCCTCGCCGTAGAAGTCTTCTAGCGAGTAACCGCGCGTAGTTAGAACTTCGTTGGGGCAGAACATGTGCCAGTCCTGATTGAGGTCTTGCTGAGCCATTCGCCAAAACAAGTCGGGGTAACACACGGCGGGGAATATGTCGTGCGCCTTCATTCGGTCGTCGCCGTTGTTGGTGCGCAGTTGTAGAAATTCGGGCAGGTCTTTGTGCCAAACATCTAGGTAAACGGCCACTGCGCCTTGGCGAACGCCCAGTTGGTCTACGGCCACGGCGGTGTCGTTTACCAACTTCATCCACCTAACCACACCACCTGCAGCACCTTTAAAGCCGCGAATACGACCACCAGCGGCCCTTACCTTGCCGAAGTAAAGGCCCATGCCACCGCCAAACTTGCTGACTTGAGCAAAGTTGTCGATGCTGCGATAGATGCCTTCAAGACTATCGGGCACGGTGTCGATGAAACAGCTTGATAGCTGATGGAAAGGCTTGCGCGCATTGGCTAGGGTGGGCGTGGCCATAGTTACTTCCAGACGGCTAAGCATGTCGTAGAACTTTTTCACCCAATGCAATCGGTTTTCGCCTTCGTTCATGGCCAGATGTAGGGCAATGCCGAGGAACATTTCTTGCACACTTTCAACGGGTTTGTGCGCAAACGACCTGATGACATAACGTTTGATAAGGAGGTCGAGCCCCGAATAGTTGAGCAGCTTGTTGCGTTCTTCGTCGATGAAAGATGCCGCCTGTTGCAGTTCGTTCTCGGTATAAGCGTCGACAATGTAGGCTCCGTAGAGGTTCTGGCTGGCCAAATGGCGCACCTTTTGGGCAAAGGATTGTATGTCTTCTGCTTGTTCGAACGTTTCTAAGTCGCGTTGCAGGCGATAGCTAAGCAGTCGTGCAGCAATAAATTCCCAGTTAGGAGCCTCGGCCGAGGTAAGTTCCACGGCGGCTTTTATCAAGGCCGAGAGCTTGTCGCGCCCGTTCATGTCGGCCTTAACAAAGCCCATAAACTTCTCTGCGAGTGCGGCAATGGGGTACAACTCAGGCTCGAAGTCGGCGGCGATGCCTTTCAGCACCGGCGCAATTTCGGCTTGTTGCAGGGTGTTGGCAATCCTATTGAGGTATTTTCGTTGTTCGGTTCGCTGCCAGCGAAACAGAATATAGCTCTTAGCCTCGGCGTAAAAGCCGCGTTGCATAAGGCTTCGTTCCACCTCGTCCTGAATACATTCAACGTTAAGTTTTGCTGGATGGTTTATGATAACTTGTTCAACGGCGATGGCCACATCGCGAATTTCTTCTTCAACGATGGGTCGGCCTGTGCTGATAAAACTCTTTTTGATGGCCGTGGCAATCTTTTCCCTGTCGAAGGGAGCCATCGAACCATTTCTCTTGGTTATGTCCATGAGGTGATTTAGACTTGCTTTTGATTTTAAAAAACGTTTCGCGGTGTTCCCTAATCCCACGAGTGGAACGTCGCTTTTAAGAATGGGCAGGTCTTCTGACTTTGTTCTAATTCTCTTCGCCTTCCCAATTCGGTTCGCCAAACGATGCGATTAAACCGAAACAGTGGCTTATGTAACTGCGTTATCTAAAATGCGTGCCTGCGCTGATGCCGCGCGTTTAATGGCTTTTTAGATTCCGCCTTTGGAAGAAAACCGTAAAGAACTTACAGCTGCGGGACAGTCGGAGAGTTGCACCCCGTTCCCTTTTAATCGCCTAGCACTGGGCCCCGGCAAACCAATTCGGGCACAAAGGTACTCATTTTGCCGCAAAGGGCGAAACATTTGCTGGGCGTTATGTGGGGTGAAAATGTGTTTTGGTGGCGGATAAGGCTTTTCGGAAATTAATGTTTACCTTTGTACCAACAAACAATAGAAAAAGAATTATCATCATGATGGAAATAGGAACAAAGGCTCCCGATGTGTTGGGGCGCGACGAGAACGGCAACGAAGTACGCCTAAGCGACTTTAAAGGTAAGAAACTGGTGTTGTATTTCTACCCCAAAGACCTCACTTCGGGCTGCACTACGCAGGCTTGTAACCTGCGCGACAACTATGCCGAGCTGCAAAAACAGGGCTATGCCGTGGTTGGTGTGAGCATAAACGATGAGAAATCGCATAAGAAATTCATCGAGAAACACGACTTGCCGTTTCCGCTGATAGCAGATACCGAGCATAAGTTGGTTGAGGAATTTGGCGTTTGGGGCGAGAAAAGCATGTACGGCCGCAAGTATTTCGGCACGTTCCGCACCACGTTCGTCATCAACGAAGAGGGTGTAATAACGCGTATTATGCAGCCCAAGGAAATTAAAGTGAAGGAACACGCAGAGCAGATATTGGGTGAGTAGGTGGACAACAGGGTGCTTGTTGGTGCTACCAACTTACGCTCCACCTAACCATAGGCATGATGGGAACAATGCTAAGTTGTTTCCATCTGTCTTCTTCATGGAAGATGGCATATGGGTTGCGCCTGTTAAATACGTTGAATACGGAGACAGACAACTCTCTTGTGTACTTTCTTCTTTTGGAGATGTAGTTGTAGGCGAGGTCAGTTCGGAAATAGTTTTTGATTGAGATAGCGTTGACGTCAGACATCTGTTGTCTATCGTAAATATGGCGATAATATTCGTCGGGATGGATGAAACCCGTTTTTAAGTTGTCCCAATGAGGGGGCGCGAAACCTTGATAAGTGCCAATTGGCAGGGTTAGCCGGTTACCCGAAGCGAACACGGCGTTGCAAGCCACGTTGTGTTCAGTTGTCCCTTTGCGTGTAGGTCGCCTTACAAAGGCATATTGTAATTGGCAGTTAAGGACGTGCCTCCTGTCGAACTTATGGGGAAAAGGCCTGCCGCCGTTGATGAAAGGGTAAGTGCGGGTGGTTTTCGAGAGCGTGTAAGCAATCGATGCAGTGAATATTGGCAGGCTGATTGCCGAGCTTACTTCTATTCCAAGCGAATGTCCTTTGCCGCGTGATGCCTCTTCTTCCCACGTGAATGTGTTTAAGCCGAAGGCATTGATGGGGCTGGTATAGGCAACGAGATTGTTCATCCGCCTGCAATATGCCCCGAGTGTGGCATCAAATTTATTGTTGTCGCCCCATCGTTTCTTAACGAACGCACCTGCATAAAATTGGTTTGTCTCCTCGTTTGGAAAGCGTTCGTTGCTTGCCACTCTGATGTTGAGTGCCCAACCAGTGGGCAACCCTTCTAGAATGTGGTGAAATTGGTTCTGCTTGTCGTAAGCAATCTCTAAGCCCAACCACGGTTTGAAGTACCAATGTGCAAGCGCGTGGAGGTCGGGATTTACGGGCTGGTGCTCATCATGAAATCGGGTAGTGTTTCTTATGCCGAGCTTAAGGTCGGCTTGGTTGGTAAATTTTAGGTCGACCTCCGCGAAAACGGCGCCAAGTGTGTTGGGGTAAGTTTGTACGTTTTCTGCTCCTTTTTGGGCTGTTAGGCTTCTCTGGTTTCCATTAGTGAACTTTTGGCTTTGCATGGATAGTCCTGCTCGCACTGCCATTCCTTGCTTCCAGGTGTAGGCAAACATCGCCCGCAATGCCCATTCATTCAGCTTAGAGGCAATGGCAACGTGCGAACGGGTGTCGCTGGTGTTGGTGGCGAAGTGGTCAGACTCTTGTATTGAGAATGCGTAAGTGTGGTAGGTTAAGAAATTGAAGTTGGTCTGCTCGTTCAGTTTAGCATCCCATTCCAGCTTGGCGGCAGAGGCTTGCCACGCTTGTTTGTTGCGCAACTCTTGGTATTGGGTGTATTCGTAGAGGTCGTTTGTGTGGAAATAAAATGCAGAGAAGGCGTTTCGGGCATTGGGCTTGTAGTCTAGCTTTACGCAAATGTCGTAAAGGTCTACCCGCAGTTTGTCGTCTGTGCGATTCATCCAGTTCAACATATATGGTAGGATGGTGGTTCGGGCGGATAGCCTAACCGACATTTTATTCATTATGAGCGGCAGTGTGACGTGCAATCCGCAAAGGTAAGGCGATATGTATGCCTTACCTGTGGTGGGTGTGCCATAGCAGGCTTTGGGCGAAACGCTTATGAGGGCAGAAGAATAGTTGCTGTTTGTGGCAGGCAGTCCGCCTTTGTAAAAGTCGACTTTATCGGCCATTTCGGGTGGAATGACAGAGAAAAGACCCATCAGGTGCGACGTTACGTATAGTGGCACGCCGCCGAAGTAAAGGCCATTGCCGCTTGTGTCGCCTCCCCTCACGAAAATGCCCAACGTGCCTTCCATGCCAAACGATGTGCCGGGGAAGCTCAATGTGTGCCTTAGCACATCGGGTTCGCCAATGATAGAGATGCTCGAGGCGGCTTGACGAGCATCGTAACTGAACTCGCTGCCGCGGTTGTTGGGCGTGGTAGAGGTGATGGTGGTTTCTTTTAAAGCAATGTTTTTCGGCGTGATGTAAATGGTGTTACCTGTGAGTTCGCTCAATTCAACCTGTTTTTGTTCGTATGCCACGTGTGAAACAACAATACTAGCAACGCCGTTTGGTAAAGAAAAACATCCCCTGGCATTGGTTACAGTGCTTTGTTCGGGGGGAGTCGTGCCGAACCTTACGTGGCATCCGCGCACGGCTAGCTGCGTTAGGCTGTCTTTAACGACGTACGTCCTGGGCTTGTCTTGTGCGTAGAGGCATACCTCCACGCAAATGGCGACGATGAATAGGGCTACAGTTCTCATCTGTTATTCGGGCAGGATGTTGTTGCAATTAAAAAGCGTTTCTTCGTAAGCTCCGAAAATACCCACTCCATTTTCTATGTTCGAGTACACGGCGTTCTCTTCTAGCCATTGCGTCGGGTCGCTAAACGATTCGTATGCTTGCATTTTCCGTAGGCTGCTTTTAAGGTAGCGGTCGTATTCTTCAGAAACAGCGATGAACGAAACCACGCTGCTGTAAAGCGGATAGAGGGTAAAAGTAGTAGGCACGGCGTTTGGTAACATTCTAATATAACAATGGTAGGTATTCACTCTTTCTGCTTCTGCTGTTTGCATGTTGAATTGGTCGGTCTTGGGATAGTCGGTTGCGATGTCTTCTTTCATTGTATAATAGGGGCGTATCACTACCGTGCGCATAATGGTGTCTTGGTCTTTTGCGAACGCGCACGCCCAAAACGGGTCTGCATTTTTGCTTATCCTGAATGCCCGTCTACCTTCTTTGTCTTCTGGTTTCAGTCTCTGGATGGGCAGGCGTTCGGGAAAAGTGGTGTTTGCTGTTATGTCTGGGTGGTTGGGCGTTTGTATTCGTAGGGTGTACGTTCGCCCTCTCACGGGCGTGAACGTCATTTGCCACTCGCCATACGCCACCTTGTTGAACACGCCCACTTCGCGGTTGTTTTCAAACAAGGTAGCAATGGCTTGCGGAACCTCCTCGTATGCGGTGTTGCCCAGCTTGCTGGTGTACGTCAGCCACAGCTTCTGCACGGAGTCTTGTGTGAGCAAGCAGTTCACCACCATTTTGGTTTCGTGCAGGTTTGGTGTATCTATCTCTTCCACGCAAGCAGAGAGTAAGCTCAGCAACATTGGTAAAGCCAATAATGTTTTGAGGCTGTTCTTTCTCATGTCGATGAATATCAGGGCACCAATTTAACATCAGCAGCCGTGGCCTTAATCAATTTGTCTTCGCCAGTTACCAGCTCTATGGTGAATTGCGCTGTAACTGGTGCCGACACACTAACGTTATCTTTAAATCGCAGGTATATCTCCGCGGGTGCCATGGGCTTATAAGACAGGTATTGAGAAAGGCTTATTCCAACAATCTTTTTATAGTCTGTAATCACGTTCTTGTTGGAAGTCACGATGAAAGAATGGTTGCGGAAATAGTCTTCAACAACGAAGAGGTCGGTTAATGATTGGCCTGGAGCTCGTCCTGCTATCTCTGCCGAAGACGTAATCTTAATGTCTTTGAGCCACGTAAGTCTGTAATCCACAGGCACTAGGTTTGTTGTGGGCATGTCGTGTATGGCTCTTGTGCCACGCCTTTCAAGTTGTTGTTTCAATCGACTTTCTATAACAGGGTCTTCTTCATCGGCCATTTTGTCTGGCATAGTGGAAAGCGCTTTGAAAGGTGGAAAGTCTACCAATAGGCTTTCACCGTACTTTTTGTACGTTTCTTGATAACTTTCCCAATCTGGATGCTTCCTTATGTCTTTAATGTCTACATTGCAAGTGGTGAATCCTAGTATAAAGTCGCTAGCTTTCAATGTTGTGTCTTTTTTTAGTGAACTTATTTTTGTTTGGACAAACCCTTGATGCGGTATTTGTTTAATGTAAGCATTGAACGCCCATGCGTAGTTACATTCCCTAGCGATGAGGCGATAATGGGTTCCCCCCCCGATAACCTCTTTCTCATCCTTAGGGGTGCAGGCGAGAAGACAAAGCGCAAACAGCGTGAAGATAACGTATCTTGTTTTAATCATTGCTTAATGTTTATTTGTTTAGCGGTCTTACATTAAAGTATATTCTTTTGTTGTAACGGTAATTGTGTCCACCTGCCGACCAAATCTCCGCATTGGGGGAAAATTCCAGACTGTTGCCTTCCCCATCCCATCCCCAATTCATCAGTAGGTAGCGATAGTCATTGTCGTAATATTTATATGTTCGGTCGTATTCTCGTATGCCCGAAGCTCTTGCTGCGTTGATGTGAAGCACTTCCTCGTAGTCGCCTAGTGTTGGCTCTATGTCTCCTTTTGTATGGTCGACGATTACTGGTTCCCATTGATACTCGCTTCTAATACTTCTATGCCTGTTCACAATGCCATCAATTAGCCACGCATGGCCACCTCGATAATATGTATGCCTCCAAAACAGCCAGCCTTTTCTGTACCTTTCTTCAAAGGCAGTGATGAGAACAGGGCAGCCTTTTTCAATACTTTGCATCACTGTATTTGTGTCATAGTCGCCTTCGTCCCAAGCAATACCGTAGTTTCTCATGACTTCAGTAGAGACGTTTGTGCCACTTTCTGTTGGTGAATAGTTCATGCCCAGATAGTAGCCCAGCTCTGCCATAAGGTCGGCAGCATAGCTTGTCTGTCTACATGGCTTAGCCCAGTATAACGCCATTTCATTCCATCGGGGAGAGTTGGGCACGTAATGGCCTGGCACATAGTCCTTGGTATAATTGTCTTTGTCTATTATTCTACCTGTGAAAGAGACCCCGTGGTTTAAGCCATTAGGCACATTAAATTTGAAATGTGTAAAGTATAATAGCTGAGCCATCGCTACGGCAACGCAACCCACAGGTGGACTGATGTATTTTTTGCCATCAAAAACTAGTGGGAGATTGGTGTTCCAGGGTTCATCTTGTCCCCATACTGTCTTTGTTCGCTGTCCGATATGGTTTTCTTTTTCCTCGAAAATAACATTGTCTACCAGCTTCTTGCAGATGAATGTGTCGATATTTTCATCATCTCCACATCCATGACATCTTGTGGAAGGCAGGCTAGATGCCGTTTTTATGCAATCTTTGTTTGTCGCTCCCCAGGTCATTCTTAACCAAAACATGAAGTTTTTATTCTTCTTGAGCTCAGCGAAGGTCGCTTTTTCCCCTTGCTGTTTCATGTCCGTCAGTTTGTCTGCAAAACTGTTCAATAGTGTTGCAACACCCGGATTTGTTGAGTTCTGGTTAAACTCTCCTGATGGCGAACTCGCGAGTATTGGCGTTACGCGTTTGTCTGCGGAAAGTAACATCCATCCTTTTTCGCAATTTACAACGTACATGATCGTGTCGTGCGGTTGAGGAACAATAGGTGTTACGCTCTTAACTTTGGAATGAGACATAAGCTCAGCTGTATATTTGGCCGTAGCCAAACTTACATTGATGTCGCACTCGTAATTGCTGAGATTGCTAGCATTAGTTCCCTGTCCTTGTTTGTCATCAAGAAAGCTATCTTGTTGGCAAGCTGATGCTATTAGTATAAATAAACTAATAGCAACATTTAGATTTTTTTTCATTGGCGCATGTTTTTATTAGAAATTAATGTCATTCTCCTTATTTCTTTGCTTTTGTAAGCAAAATAGAATTGGTAGATGTTAACTGGCTATGAGTATAGATTCGCAGTTGAATGGAACGCAGCTTCGATTTGGGTAAAGTCCACTTGCGCTTATTGGCTGTAATGGACTTAGCAGGTTTGGTGGTAGGTCTTGTTCCATAATGGTTGTTCTAGATTTAGTATTTTATGTTGCAAAGATAATAATATCTAGTGGGACATGCAAGAAATAATGTACTTTTTTTATGATACTTAAAAAACGTGCGTTCTTTTGTTTTGTTTGCCAAATGTTTGCTATCTTTGAACCATAGTTTAAAAACAATCTAACGATGGAAATAATTCGTAAAGAGGATTTTAAGACGAGTGTGTGGAGTGGCGGACTGACACGCGAAGTGTGTATCTTACCCGCTGTGGGGAGCAGTTTGCAGGACCGTAACTTCGACCTTCGTGTCTCGTCTGCCGTTATTGATGTTACGGAAAGCACGTTTTCAGACTTCACGGGCTTTACGCGCCATATCCTTTGTCTTGATGGCGACATCACGCTTTGCGTGGATGGGCAAGTCGTGGCGTTGTCTGATGAGTGTCTTTTCGAGTTTGATGGAGCAGCACATGTTACCTCGGTGAACTCGCCTGGTGCTGTTGATTTGAACGTTATATATAAACAAGGTACGCGTGTATGCGCGCGCGTAGAGCGTGGCGAACATGTGTTTGCTCGTGTTGAACGCATGTTGGTGTTTGCCATTGGCAGCCAAACCACCTTGAATGGTACTCCTCTTCGGCAGCATGATGCAGCATGGGTTAGTGGTGATGTGCGTGTGTCGGGGCATGTGTTGTGTGTGGAGGTGGGATAAAATAATAAGCAATGAACTGCAAACGACGCACGGCAAGCAATCTTATGTGACAAAAAACAAACAGGCATCCTCGTTGTGGAGGATGCCTGTTGCGTTGTGATAGTGTAGGTTTCTAAGGGGATCGTTTGCTTGACGGCTTGTTAACACGTGAGTCTGCCAGCCTGTAAACTCGTTAATCCTGTTGACTTGCAAACTCGCCAACCCTATTAACTCGTGAACTTGTCCGCTCATCGACTCGCTAATTACCGACATATCAACTCGTCTTACCTCCCCTTTCTGCTTAATCTTCTACTGCTGCTTGTGCGGCTGCCAAGCGTGCGATGGGCACGCGGAAGGGCGAGCAGCTAACGTAGTTGAGGCCTACGCGATGGCAGAACTTAACCGATTCGGGCTCGCCGCCGTGCTCTCCGCAGATGCCGCAGATTAGTTCGGGACGTGTGGAACGGCCTTTCTTCACGCCCATGTCGATGAGCTGGCCAACACCTTTCTGGTCGAGAACCTGGAAGGGGTCTACCTTCAAAATCTTCTTCTCCAGGTAAACGGGCAAGAAACTGGCGATGTCGTCGCGGCTGTAACCAAAGGTCATCTGCGTTAGGTCGTTCGTTCCAAAGCTGAAATACTCGGCTCTTTTGGCGATGTTTTCGGCAACCAAGGCTGCGCGGGGCACCTCAATCATGGTTCCAACGTGGAAGTCAACCTCCATACCTTCTTCTTCGAAGAGTTTCTTAGCCGTGTCGCGGATAACCTTTTCCTGTTGGTCGAACTCGTGAACAACACCAATGAGCGGTACCATGATTTCGGGATGTGGGTCGAAACCTTCCTTCTTCAGCTGGATGGCTGCACCAAGAATGGCGCGTGTTTGCATGGCCGTGATTTCGGGATAAGTGTTGCCCAGACGGCAACCGCGATGTCCCAGCATGGGGTTATGCTCGCTTAGTGAGTTTACGCGGCGTTGAATTTCTTGCACAGACACGCCCATGTCTGCCGCCATTACTTGCTGACCTTCCAAGTCGTGTGGCACAAACTCGTGCAAAGGCGGGTCGAGTAGGCGCACGTTTACGGGGTATCCGTTCATCGATTTGAGTATGCCGTAGAAGTCTTGGCGTTGGAAAGGCAGCAGTTTTGTCAATGCTTTTTCACGTCCCTCGGTGCTGTCGGCGAGTATCATCTCGCGCATGGCCTTGATTTTCTCGTTCTCGAAGAACATGTGTTCGGTGCGGCATAGGCCAATTCCCACTGCTCCGAAGTTTCTTGCCACTTGTGCATCGTGTGGGGTGTCGGCATTGGTACGCACAACCAGCTTGGTGTACTTGTTGCAAAGCTCCATCAGGTCGGCCAAGTCGCCCGTCACTTTGGCGGGTTGTGTGGTAACTTGGCCCAGATATACTTCGCCTGTGCTTCCGTTTAGCGAGATGTAATCGCCTTCGTGCAACAGCACACCGTCTATTTCGAGCGTACGTTCCTTATAGTTGATGTTGATGGCACCGGCACCCGAAACGCAGCACTTGCCCATGCCGCGGGCAACAACGGCAGCGTGCGAAGTCATGCCGCCGCGTGCGGTGAGAATGCCCTCGGCTGCCGACATGCCGGCGAGGTCTTCGGGCGACGTTTCTATGCGGACCATGATGACCTGGTGCCCTTCCTCGTGCCAGCGTGCGGCATCGTCGGCAAAGAACACTACTTGTCCGCAGGCTGCGCCGGGCGATGCAGGCAAACCGCGGGTAAGAACCTTAGCTTGCTTTTGAGCTGCCTTATCAAATACGGGGTGTAGCAGTTCGTCTAGCTTGTTGGGTTCGCAACGTTTCAAGGCCGTCTTCTCGTCAATCTCGCCTTCGCGCAGCAAGTCCATCGCAATTTTAACCATCGCCGTACCTGTACGTTTTCCGTTACGCGTTTGCAAGAACCACAGTTTGCCGTCTTGTACGGTAAATTCCATGTCTTGCATGTCGTGGTAGTGACGCTCCAACTTTTCTTGAATGGCGTTAAGCTGAGCGAAAATCTCAGGCATGTTCTCCTCCATAGAGGGATATTGGCTTGCGCGCACGTCTTCTTCGATGAGCTGTTGAGCCGCCCAGCGCAACGAACCCTCCTTTGTGATTTGTTGTGGCGTGCGGATACCGGCCACCACGTCTTCGCCTTGTGCGTTGATGAGGTACTCGCCGTTGAACACGTTCTCGCCGGTTCCTGCATCGCGGCTGAAACAAACGCCGGTTGCCGACGTGTTGCCCATGTTGCCGAACACCATCGCTTGCACGTTAACGGCCGTTCCCCATTCGGCGGGAATGCCCTCCATCTTACGATAAAGTATGGCGCGTTCGTTCATCCAGCTGTCGAACACGGCGCAGATGGCACCCCATAGTTGTTCCATCGGGTCGGTTGGGAATTCCTTGCCCGTTTGCCTTTTGATGGCCTCCTTAAACCGCACAACGAGCTTTTTAAGTTCGTCAACGGTCATTTCGTTGTCCAGCTTGATGCCGCGTTCGGCCTTAACTTGCTGTATGATTTCTTCAAAGGGGTCGATGTCTTCCTTGTTTGTGGGCTTCATTCCCAGCACCACGTCGCCGTACATCTGTACGAAACGGCGGTAGCTGTCGTAAGCGAAACGCTCGTTGCCCGACTTTTCTGCCAATCCTTTGGCCACTTCGTCGTTCAGTCCGAGGTTAAGGATGGTGTCCATCATGCCAGGCATAGAGGCGCGAGCACCCGAACGAACCGACACCAGCAACGGGTTTTGCACGTCGCCAAACTTGCAGTTCATCAAGTTCTCAATGTGATTGACAGCCTTTTCAACTTCGCCTTTAAGCAGAGACACAACTTTTTCTTTCCCTTTCTCGAAGTATTCGTTACAAACATCTGTGGTAATGGTGAACCCCGGAGGTACGGGAACGCCGATAAGATTCATTTCAGCCAAGTTGGCTCCTTTACCACCTAGCAGATTTCTCATGTCTGCCTTACCCTCAGCAACGCCATTGCCGAAGGTGTAAACTCTTTTTTCACTCATTGAATTAGAACGTATAATGTTTTCTGTTTTTACCTTTTGCAAATATAGATAAATATTATTGATTTACAAAACTTTCGGCCCTGATTTTGTAAATTGTACATGGCAAAAGTGCCTGTTATCGTAAACAGCGAGCAAAATATTCGGATATTTTGAAGGAAATATGTATCTTTGCAGGTGTGTAGCGCAAGTTCGGGCGCGACGTCGGCGTTGCGTGCGATGGTCTTTTGTGAAGAAAAGGGCGGAAAGCGGGCTTGTTTTTCCCCCTCACCGAACGTTTGCGTTGCACCTTATTATATATATGGCAAGAAAGAGAAAAGAGTTTCCGATATTGGAGAACGTCACCATTACAGACGTGGCGGCAGAAGGAAAGGCGTTGGCGAGGGTCAACGACATGGTTGTTTTCGTACCCTTCGCAGTGCCAGGCGACGTGGTAGACCTCAAAATAAGAAAGAAGAAACACAGCTATTGCGAGGCCGAGGTGGTGCGTTTCGTGAAGTATAGCGACGTGCGCGTTGAGCCTGTGTGCCAGCATTTCGGCGTGTGCGGCGGCTGCAAGTGGCAAAATTTGCCCTACGAAGAGCAGTTGCGAGCCAAGCAACAGCAGGTGTACGACCAACTTTCGCGTATCTCGCATGTGCAACTTCCCACATTCCAGCCCATCATGGGCTCGCAGTTAACCTTGCATTATCGCAACAAATTGGAGTTCGGATGCTCTAACAAGCGTTGGCTAACCCGCGAACAAGTGACATCGGGAGAAACTTTCGACACCATGAACGCCATCGGTTTCCACATCACAGGGGCGTTCGATAAGATACTTCCCATCGAGAAATGCTGGCTGATGGACGACTTGCAAAATCAAATTCGCAACGAGATAAGGGACTATGCACTAGCACATAACATCACGTTCTTCGACCTTCGACAACAAACAGGACTGCTGCGCGATGTCATGATACGCAATAGCGACACGGGCGAATGGATGGTGTTGGTGCAGTTTCATTTTGAAACAGCCGACGACCCACAAACGGCCGATGCCCTGCTTGCCCACGTGGCCGAACGTTTTCCGCAGATAACATCGCTGCTTTGGGTAGACAACCAAAAGTGTAACGACACATTTGCCGACCTGCCCGTGCACGTTTTCAAGGGCAACGACCATATATTCGAGGTGATGGAAGACCTCCGTTTCAAGGTAGGGCCAAAGAGTTTCTACCAAACCAACACCCAACAAGCCTACCACCTCTACGAAGTGGCGCGCCGCTTTGCCAACTTGAGCGGTACAGAAATTGTTTACGACCTGTACACGGGCACGGGAACAATCGCCAACTTTGTGGCCCGACAGGCCAAGAAAGTGGTGGGTGTGGAGTATGTACCCGAGGCAATAGAAGACGCCAAAGTAAATAGCGAGCTCAACGGAATAGGCAACACCACCTTCTATGCAGGCGATATGAAGGACATTCTGAACGATGACTTTATCGCCAACAACGGACAGCCCGACGTTATTATTACCGATCCACCGCGCGCAGGCATGCACGCCGATGTTATCGAAACCATTATCCGAGCCAATCCCCAACGCATTGTGTACGTAAGCTGCAATCCTGCAACGCAAGCGCGCGACCTCATTGCGCTAGACGAACGCTATGCGGTGGCGGCCGTACAACCCGTAGACATGTTCCCCCATACGCCCCATGTGGAGAACGTGGTGCTGCTGGAACGCCGCGCATAACAATCCAACCATAAACAAGCCTATACAATAACTATTAACAAGATACTCATGAAACAAAAGGCAATGTTTGCGCTGCTCTTGGCGGCAACAACGCTACAAGCCAGCGCACAAAGCGGCGATACACCGCCAGAAGAAAAGAAGCTTACCTTGGTGAGCAACCTCAAACTTAGCGGATACATGATATCGCAATATCAATGGGCCGACCAAGAAGGTGCTGAAAGCAACGGATTTAACATCCGTATGGCGCGCCTTTCGTTAGAAGGACGTGCGCTTACCGACTTCTATTGGAAAGCCCAGGTGCAGTTTAACGGCAATACGGCCACCCTCGGCACATCGCCGCGTGTGGTGGATGTGTTTGCCGAATGGCAGAAGTACAAGCCCTTCCGCGTAAAGCTGGGACAATTTAAGCGGCCGTTCACCTTCGAAAATCCCATGCACCCCATCGACCAGGGCTTTATGTCGTTCGGGCAAAGTGTGTTAAAACTATCGGGATTTAGCGACCGAACGGGCGAGGCCGCCAGCAATGGTCGCGACATCGGCTTGCAAATTCAGGGCGACCTTTTTCCCAACAGCAACGAACGGCCACTGGTTCACTATCAGGTGGGCGTGTTTAACGGCCAAGGCATCAACATGCGCGATGCCGATCAGCGCAAAGACATTATTGGCGGACTGTGGGTTATGCCCATTAAAGGCATGCGCTTGGGCGCGTTTGGCTGGACTGGCTCTTACGCGCGAGTGGGAAATTACACACTGGTAGACCCCGATACGCACGAGCCGATATTGGATGGGGTAGGACAAAAGCAGGTGGTGAAAGGCAAACAAACGGTAGAAAAACGCCGCTTTGCCGTGAGTGGCGAGTATGTTACGAAGGGTTGGACATTCCGCAGCGAGTACATTTACAGCAAGGGCTATGGCTTTAAGACCGTTCATAACACCAAAGCCGACCTGCAAGACGCCAACATCAATTACGAGGCAGGCGACAAGGCCTATGGCTTCTATGGCTTGGTTATTGCTCCTGTGGCCGATTTTAATGGGAAAAAGCTGCACGTAAAGGCACGTTTCGACCAATATTGCCCCAACGGAAAGCGCAGCACGGCCAAGACTTTCTACGAACTAGGCATCGACTGCGAACTGTCGCGAATGCTTAAACTAAGTGCCGAATATGCGTTGGTGAACGATAAGGCACTGAAAAAGGCCAACTATAACCTCATCGACTTTCAACTGGGATTGAGGTTTTAAGGGCTATTGCCGGCCGATGTGCCAGCCGCTTTGGTCCATAGCTTGCACAACAAGAACGGCTCGTTGAAGTGTCAGCGCGCGTTTCTTTGTTATTTGGTATGCTTGTTGCGAACTTAATTTGCCAACTGGTAAGCTAGTAAACCGGTTTGCGCGTTAATTCGTCAACCAGATACATCATGATAGAGTTAGATTAGCATGTTGTCTTGTCAGCTTGTTAACTTGTGCACAAGTTAACCGGTTAACTCGCCAATTTGTCAACATTATTTTATAATATAGAGTTAGAACATGGATAAAGGAAAGAGAAATAGAGTTAGTGAAGAAGAACGGATAAAGCAGCGCAACCTTAACTGGCCTGCGCGTCGTCGCGTTATAGGGCGCGTGTTATTCGTGGCGTTGACCATTTTGGCCATTATTATCTTGGCCTTCGCCTTGTGGGTACACTTGGTGGAGTAGAGCGAAACACGTGGCTGTTGCAAGGCGTTTGCAGCAGGGTCTTCTTCCTTTTCAGGGCACTTGATGGTCTAATACCATGCTGGCTGTTTGTGAAAAGCTGCTAGCAGCAGGCTTTTGTTTTATACGCGCAGGTTCTGCCCCAGCGTGTGTATGGGCTTTCGTATGTATTATTTTCTTGCATTTTGTGTGTTCTGTTTGTACATGTTGGGGTTTGGCATGGCCGTCATTACAGCTTACCAACCCATCAGCTTATAACCCCGTAGACTCACAAACTCATGAACTCATAAACTCACAAACTCACAAACTCATAAGCTCACAAACTCATCAACTCATCAACTCATCAACTCACAACCTCATCAACTCACAAACCCATAAACTCATAAACTCACAAACTCATCAACTCACAACCTCATCAACTCACAACCTCATCAACTCACAACCTCATCAACTCATAAACTCATAAACTCATAAACTCATAAACTCACAAACTCATAAACTCACAAACTCATAAACTCATAAACTCACAAACTCACAAACTCACAACCTCATCAACTGGTAACCTTATCTCCCCGCTAACTTAAAAGCTAAATCTGTTATTTTTATTTTATAAAACAGCTCCGAATTTATCTCCGTTCTAGCGAAAATAAAGCTTATAAAGTAGGTAAATTACTCCTATTTCTAGCCTTTCACGTCTTTTGTTTTGTCTATTTTCGAGAATATTGCCTGCATTTTGCACCAAATAGCCTTTCTAGTTTGGTTGCCAGCTCGCATTTTTTCAAGCCCATTTTCCCCACTTTTAGCCCCTAAAACGCCACTTTTTGAGGGGTGTTTTGCCCTTTTGGGCCATGTTTTTAATGGCTTGAATAGCTTTTGCCTATACCTTTTCAATGAATATTTATGCTTATCGCCTCGCATTTTGCAGCATTTTACCTTGCGTTTAGCACCAAAACGCACTGCATTTAGCATCAAAACGCACTGCATTTAGCATCAAAACGCACTGCGTTTAGCACCAAAATGCACTGTGTTTAGCACCAAATAGACTCAAATCTGGTACAAATTGAGGTTTTATGCAATGCGTATTCACTTTGCTTGCATTTACAACCAACCCCTTTTTACATCAAAACAAACCTTCGCGAGAATCGATTTTTTGCGGCAAGGTGAGCGATTGGTGAGCAGAAAGGGCACTCATAATGTTAAAATTCTTACTGAAAACAATACAAAAGAGACTGTATAATGTGCACGTGAGTGGGCAATGGGGCGGATAGCATGTACGCTTACAGGCATACTTAATGGGTTTGATACGGCACTGTCCAGTTGGAGGACATGGAACAATATCGCATTCAAACTAATTCTTCACAAGAAGATAAGAGAGAGAAAAGCCAAGATGACTTCATATTAATGAAACGTAGGATTGAGAGTTTTTATAATCAATCTATGACTTTTTAGGATAATTGTAAAGCAGCATTTGTGCAATCATCTGGTGCTTTTCCTTTCATTAGCTTGCAATTCTCAAAGCAAAGAGTTACATTTGCAATGTGAAAAGGAGAATTGTAAATGATTAAGTTCAAGGAAAAGACAAGAGAAGAACTCATTGCAGGTTTTAAACATGCTATTGAGCGAAAGAAAGCATTTGAAGAAGAAGCGCAAAAGGAATTTGCCGAAATGCGCAGGCGTGGAGAGGGGTTTAGAAAGCGATATGATTGCACTTGACCTATCACTTGTTAATTTATATGCACCTTATTCTGTATGGAATGTAGGTGAATATTACTATTTCCGCACTGCACATGGAGCTGTTTTCAAAGTGATTTTAAACTAAATAATAAGGCTATGGATAAAAATATGATACTGCAATATA
>ERZ773049.173-NODE-173-length-40702-cov-8.123453_pt1 | contig 40702 bp, 31 predicted proteins | sample MGYA00580633_ERZ773049 | MGnify/ENA primary metagenome ERZ773049 (study PRJEB29015, sample SAMEA2737991) | human oral metagenome | biome: human oral; feature: human-associated habitat; material: dental | place: China | collected 2066 ...
CGGGCCCCCGTCAATTCCTTTGAGTTTCACCGTTGCCGGCGTACTCCCCAGGTGGATAACTTAACGCTTTCGCTTAGGAGCATACTGTATATCGCATACGCCCAGTTATCATCGTTTACTGCGTGGACTACCAGGGTATCTAATCCTGTTTGATACCCACGCTTTCGTGCTTCAGTGTCAGTTATGCCTTAGTAAGCTGCCTTCGCAATCGGAGTTCTGCGTGATCTCTATGCATTTCACCGCTACACCACGCATTCCGCCTACTTCATCCATACTCAAGACCACCAGTTTCAACGGCAATTTTATCGTTGAGCGACAAACTTTCACCACTGACTTAATAGCCCACCTACGCACCCTTTAAACCCAATAAATCCGGATAACGCTCGCATCCTCCGTATTACCGCGGCTGCTGGCACGGAGTTAGCCGATGCTTATTCGCAGGGTACATACAACTACCCACACGTGAATATCTTTATTCCCCTGCAAAAGAAGTTTACAACCCATAGGGCCGTCATCCTTCACGCGACTTGGCTGGTTCAGGCTCTCGCCCATTGACCAATATTCCTCACTGCTGCCTCCCGTAGGAGTCTGGTCCGTGTCTCAGTACCAGTGTGGGGGACTTTCCTCTCAGAACCCCTAACCATCGTAGGCTTGGTGAGCCGTTACCTCACCAACTGCCTAATGGTACGCATGCCCATCCACAACCGATAAATCTTTAACAAATAACACCATGCGGTGTCCCTGTTTTATGAAGTATTAGACCGACTTTCGCCGGATTATTCTTCTGTTGTAGGTAGGTTGCATACGCGTTACTCACCCGTGCGCCGGTCGCCAACTTTGTATTGCTACAAATTGCTGCCCCTCGACTTGCATGTGTTAAGCCTGTCGCTAGCGTTCATCCTGAGCCAGGATCAAACTCTCCGTTGTTGATATTGTTTATATCCTTTGCTTCGCTCATAGATGTCCTTTCCTTATTGTATCATTGACGGTACTTTCTATTTTTTTTGTACTACATCTTGTATACATGTAAATCTTACAAAGATCGCTCTTTCGCTGATAGAGGAATTTATTATTGACTCTCTATTCTAGCATTTTTTCTTCCGCCCTGCTGTCTCTCGCAGGTTTCGGGGCGCAAAGATAAAACCCTTTATTTCATTCCACCAAATTTTTCGAGAAAAAAAATGAGTGGATTCTTTTGTTAAACGGCGCTTGCCTTTTTACTCACATTTGAGTGGATAACTCTTATCAAGCTTCTCGTTTCCAAATCCTGCACTTGGAACATCTCAACTTCTTCCTATTAACCAAGAAGAAGACTGCTCTCCAAGTTCTTTTTCTTTGACGACTCTTACCGTTCGCTCTCCAGCATTTCATCTTTAACGTCGCTCCCTCTCTCGAAAGCGGGTGCAAAAGTACATGGACTTTCTTCTCATCCAAATCTTACCACCATGCCCCCTGTGTTAAATTATGCTTGATCGCTGATTCTCAGACACTATGCAAAAACGAAGCCCGCTGTTTTTTTATTGAGATAAGCGATTCGAGAGGCAAAGAAACACTTGCCCGAGTATCATAGCAGTCGTAAGCAACTATGCCGATCTCTATGCCTAACTGAGACTTTTATTAGGGAGGGAGTAGGAAATATATCATAGCTTTGCACTTCCGAAATACGATTACGATAGAGCGAAATCCAATCAACATACATATTTATTATACGAGTAGCACATGAGGGAGGGCCAAAACAATGTGGAGAAGATAAAACTGAACACGGCTGCAGTTCTGCGACTGTTAACTCCTCTGGATGCACCGGATATTTTCAACGCGATCGACACACAACGCCGTTACTTAGCTCAATGGCTACCTTTCGTGAGCGGAACGCGGACTATTGAAGACACTCTCCGCTATGTACGAACCTCAATGCTTGATTTTGAACGAGGCGATTACGTGTTTGTGATCGTTTGCGAGGAGCAATTTGCAGGATTGATCGGGTTTAAGGATACAGATCGAGAAAACCGCAGAACGGAGCTGGGATACTGGCTGCGTGAGGAGTATCAGGGTCGAGGACTCATGACAGAATCGGTAAAGGCATTATGTCGCTGGGCATTTCGGAAACAGCGGATGTTCAGGGTGCAGATCAAATGTGCGACGGAAAACATCCGTAGCCGGGCCATTCCGGAGCGACTGGGATTCGTACACGAGGGAACGGAGCGTGGAGGGGCGCGATTAGCTAACGGTCGACATACGAACTTAGAGGTGTATAGCCGTTTGCGGACAGATAAGGTGAAATAAATATATAGTATAGCGAGCAGAAAAGACAGATGTCATGAATTGGTTTGAATGCAAGGTATCATACGAAAAGATGATCGAAGGTGGGATGCAGAAGAAGGTTACAGAGCCCTATCTAGTGGATGCAATGTCGTTCACCGAGGCTGAGGCACGGATCATCGAGGAGCTGCAGCCCTATATCACAGGTGAATTCTTAGTAGCCGACATCAAGCGGGTACGACTCTCTGAGCTATTTTACAACGAACAGGGCGACCGATACTATAAGGCGAAGGTCTGCTACATCTCGCTCGATGAGAAGAGCGGGATGGAGAAGCGCACCACCGTCCAGATGCTGGCCCAAGCCTCATCGGTAAGGGAAGCGTTAGACACGATCGATGAGGGGATGAAGGGCTCTATGGCTGACTATGAAGTAGCCTCCATTACGGAGAGTCCGCTGATAGACGTCTTCCCATTCTCCGAGGGCGCGAAGGCGCGGCAAGGTGAAGCACCGAAAAAAAGCTCTGCGGAGGACGAGGCATGAGCACGGTAGCAGAACGTCTGGAAGCCATCCGGAGAACGTTGCCCAAAGACGTGGAGTTGGTGGCAGTATCGAAGTTCCACCCAGCTGAAGTGGTGCGCGAGGCCTACGATGCCGGGCAACGCTTGTTCGGTGAGAGTCGCGTACAGGAGCTTGTAGCCAAGCAGCCTCTGCTTCCCAATGATATCGAGTGGCACTTCATCGGATCGCTACAGACCAACAAAGTGAAATACCTCGCTCCCTTCATCCACACCATCCAAAGCATTGACTCGCTAAAGTTGCTGGCCGAGGTGGATCGGGCAGCAGAACGCGTGGGGCGGCAGATCCGCGTACTGATTGAGGTGCATATCGCCGAAGAAGACTCGAAGCACGGATTCAGCGTGGACGAGTGTCGCAAACTGTTTGCTGACGGTGCACTCTCGGCCTACAAACACGTCAAGATCGCAGGCCTAATGGGCATGGCTACATTCACGGACGACACTGAGCAGGTGCGTCGTGAATTTGATCGACTCCGCACACTCTTCGACGAGGTGCGGGCGATGCCCGATGCCGTCGACTCATGCTTCACGGAGCTGTCGATGGGTATGAGCGACGATTATCCGACGGCCATCGAGGCCGGTAGCACGATGGTCCGCGTGGGCACGAAGATCTTCGGGCCGCGACAGTACAGCTAAGGGTCGGACATAGAAATTTGAATAGTAAACGAAAACAGCATAACCAATGAGAAATTTAGAGACAAAATATGCCGGCTTGACGCTGCGTAACCCGTTGATCGTCGGCAGTTCGGGACTTACGAGCAAGGCTGATAAAAACGGCAAATGGGAAGAAGCAGGCGCGGGGGCCGTGGTCCTCAAATCGCTCTTCGAAGAGCAGATCGAGGCGCAAGGCGACCTATTAATGGCCGGCGCAAGCGACTACCCGGAGGCCGAAGATTACGTCCGCGCCTACGTCCGCGCGAATGGACGCGAAGAGTATCTCCAGTTGATCCGCGATAGCAAAGCCGCCTGCCACGTGATCCCCGTGATCGCCAGCGTGAACTGCTACCGCGCGGACACCTGGGCCGACTTCGCCGCCGAGATCGAACGCGCGGGTGCCGACGCCCTCGAGCTCAACGTGTTCTACTTAGACACCGACATCCATTCCGACAGCCGCGAAGTGCTCCGGCACTACAGCTCGATTCTGAAAGACGTGCGCCGCCGCATCTCCATCCCCATCATCATGAAGATCGGCAAGGGCTTCAGCACCATCCCCGCCTTCGTCAACCGTCTGCAAGGCTTCGGTGCCAATGCCGTAGTGCTCTTCAATCGCTACTACCGGCCGGACATCGACATCGAACGCTGCCGCATCGTCGCTGCGCCGCCCTTCAGCGACCCGTCTGAGCTGGGCGACACGCTGCGCTGGACGGCCATCGTCTCGGGCGCGCTGCCGGACATGCCCATCGCCGCATCCACCGGGGTGCATACGTGGCAGGACGCCATCAAATGTATCTTGGCCGGAGCCTCAGCCGTGCAGCTTTGCAGCACACTTTACAAGCACGGTGCGAAGGTGATACCCGAGATGATCACACAGATCGCCGACTGGATGGAGCGCACGAAGTACGAATCTGTCGAAGAATTCCGCGGCCGCCTCAGCCTCTCGAATGCCGCCGACGCATCGATGTACGAGCGGACGCAATTCATGAAATATATCTCCAGCCGCGAGACCATCTGACCGGCCTCCGCGCTACATGTCATCAGAAAAAAGGGGAAGCCCGCACGGGTTGCCCCTTTCTTTTGCTCTTTTGTCGCCCTGCGCCCACTCCGCGCGATAACTTTCTATTTCCCTTCCGACGACTATCCGCATGGATTGGATCAAAAAAATGGCGTTCACAGTCACCTCCCCCTATTCTTCACTCTTAGTTTTTTGTTTTCCATGACTCCCTTTCTTCAGCAGATTGCCAAATGTTTTTATGACGCCTATGGTGCTGACGTGCAGCAGATGGCCTTCATCTTCCCCAACCGTCGTGCCGGCCTCTTCTTTCGCAAATACCTCTCGCAGACCGTAGGCCGACCGATGTTCTCCCCTGCCATCCTCACCCTCAACGGTCTCTTCGAGCAACTCAGCACGCTCCAACCTGCGGATCACTTGCAGATGCTCTTCCTCCTCTATCATATCTATGTCAGACGCAGCCAGCGACAGGAGACGTTCGACGATTTCGTCCACTGGGGCGAAATGCTGCTCAGCGACTTCAACGATGTCGACAACTATCTCGTTGACGCACGCCAACTCTTTACCAACGCCAGCCACCTCCACGAGTTCGAGAAGGATCTCTCTTATCTCGAGCCTGAACAAGTCGAAGCCATCCGCAGCTTCTGGGCCGCCTTCCGTCCAGACACCGAGGACGATGGCAACCGCCGATCCTTCCTCGGCGTCTGGGACATCCTGCACGACATCTACCTCGATTTCCGCGCCGAGCTCACCGACCGGGGGCGTGGCTACGAGGGTATGATCGCGCGCGACGTCGTGGAGCGTATCCGACGCGAAGGGGGCGCTGAATTATCTTACAGCCGCGTCGTCTTCGTGGGCTTCAATGCGCTCTCGCGCGCCGAAGAAGCACTCTTGGTGGAGCTTCAAAAACAAGGCATCGCCGACTTCTATTGGGACGCCGGAACGATCAACGCCGACGCGGGCGAAGACGGTTTCCGACGCGTGCTCGACAAAGACAACCGCGCCGCACATTTCCTCCGCGACTATCTCCGCCGCTTCCCCTCCGACCTTCCCCTACCCCCGGAGGAGCCTAACGAGCCCGTAATCACCCTTACCGGCCTGCCCTCGCGCATCGGACAAACGAAACACGTCCATGAGTTGCTCCTGCGCATGGCCGACGGACGCCTCCGCATGACGGAGGACGAGGCGCTCCGAACGGCCGTCGTCTTGCCTGACGAGCAGCTGCTTATCCCCATCCTTAACGCCATCCCTCACACCGTGCCGCACATCAATATCACCCTGGGATACCCCCTCTCCGGCACTCCCGTAGCCTCGCTTATCGAGGACGTTTTGGCTTTGCAGAAGAACCTCCGCACGACTTCCGGCGGCGGCGTGGAATACTACCACCGCGAGGTGACAGCCATCCTCAACCACCGCTATGTCCGCCGTGCTGCGCCGCGCATCGTGACCGACTTACTCAGCAATATCATCACCAATAACCGCATCTATATCCCTGCGGATGATTTGGCCCAGACGGACCTCCTCCGACTCATTTTCCGCCGCGTTCGCTCCGCTACCGACCTCTCGCGCTATCTCATCGACCTACTCAAAGGGCTCAACGGCCTCTTCCCCGACAGGATCGATGAAACGGCCGACGATGACGCCACCGACCCGGTCGGTATGGATGCCGTCGAAGGCGAGTTCACCTACGCCTACTACACCACCTTAACGCGCATGAACGACCTCATCGCCGAGGCCCAAATCTCCATGTCGGTCGACACCTACACCCGCCTCTTAGCGCGCCTTATCGAAAGCGTATCCATCCCCTTCCGCGGCGAACCGCTGGCCGGACTCCAGATCATGGGCGTGCTCGAAACGCGCGTCCTCGACTTCGACCGACTCATCATCCTCTCCATGAACGAGGGCCTCTTCCCTGCGCGCGGCGCCACCCCGTCGTTCATCCCGCACACCCTTCGCCACGGCTTCGGTCTGCCTACCTTCGAGCTGCGCGACAGTGTTTTTGCCTACTATTTCTATCGTATGATCTCGCGGGCCCGCAGCGTAAACCTCCTCTACGACACCCGCACGGATGGCTTTCGCACCACGGGTGAAGTCAGCCGCTTCATCCACCAACTCCGCTACCATTACGAGGTGCCCATGAAAGACGAGGCCCCGACGTTCGCTATCGCTTCGTCTGACGACCTCCGTCTGCGGATAGACAAAACGGGCGATGTGCTCCATCAGTTAGAATCGTTCCTCGGGGAGGGTGAAAAAGCACTTTCTGCGAGTACGATTAACAGCTACATCGATTGCCCTCTGCGTTTCTGCCTTTCCTCCGTCATGGGCCTACAGGAAGAGGATGAAATCACCGAAAGCGTTGAGAACCGCCTCTTCGGCAGCATCCTCCACCGCGTCATGGAGGGGATCTACAAGCCGCTCTGCAACGCCACCGTCAACAAGGCATGGTTAGGCTCCGTCATAGCCAATCGCGAAAACCTGCGGCATAAGATCGGCGAAGCCTTCGCTGAACTTTTCTTCCACACCCCGGGCGACGTCCGCCCCCTCACCGGCCAAAACAGCTTAACCGCCGCCATGATCGAAAAATATATACTCCGCATCCTTCGTTACGACCAGAGTCTGGCCCCCTTCGTCTATGTCGGTTCCGAGCGACGCATCCTGTCGGCCTTCCCCCTCTCCGACGGCCGCCGCGTCCGGCTCAAGGGCTACATTGACCGACTCGACGAGGTCGACCGCTCGCTCCGCATCGTAGATTATAAGACAGGTACAGAGAAAAAGATGCAGTTCGCCACTCCCGCCGACCTCTTCGATCGGGAGAAGGGGCTGAATCGCCAGTCTGCCGTCATGCAAGTACTCATCTACGCTTGGATGCTGCACGCCGAAAACCTCACCCGAAGCCTGCCCCTTCGGCCGTCCATCTATTATGTGCGCAGTCTTTTCAAAGACGCCTTCGACCCCTCAATCTACACCAAAGAAGAAGGCCAAAGAACATACAGCCTCCTCATTGACGACTTTGTCGGCCAGTGCCTACCCGACTTCGAGATCGCCATGCGCCATGTGCTTGACGAACTCTTTGACCCGCGCATTCCCTTCGTACAGACCGACGAGGAAAAATCTTGCGGTTACTGCACCTTCCGCGAGCTCTGCGGCCGCAAGAAAACCGTATCGTAACTCTACTTTATTGAAGACGGGAGATATTCTTCGATGGTCACACCCGTTTGCAATGCAGATAGGCCCGCTCCCGCGATGAGCACACCCGATTGCAATGCAGATAGGCATGCTCCCGTGAGGAGCACCACCGATTGCAGCGTCAACAGGCATGCTCCCGTAAGGAGCACCTCCGATTGCAACGTCAACAGACATGCTCCCGTAAGAAGCACCACCGATTGCAACGTCAATAGCCATGTTCCCGTGAGGAGCACAGTCGATTGCAGCGTCAATGGCCGTGCTCCCGTAAGGAGCACCACTGATTACAACGTCAATAGCCATGTTCCTGTGAGGAGCACCGCCGATTGCAATGTTTCCAGTTATACTTCCTCGAGATACGCGATCATTTAGGTATGAAATAGCGCCCATTCAAGCAGATTGGCGCTTATTTCTTCGTGCAATAAATATCCATCCAAACTAACGATCACTTTTTTCGTCCGCATATCTTTAGGATCACCTCGCAGACTCACTCTCTACGTTTTCGATAGAAACGAATGCGCACGAATAAATCGCAGAGACGAATAAAAAATCGTCCCTGCGCTATGAAGAATAGCCGAAAAACAAATGATTACCCCTCCCCCCTCAGTTACCTTCTCAGCGATTCATAGGCGCTATCGGCCAGCAACACCAACGTACGGCTGTAGAGATTTTTGAGGTAGCCCGCGCGGGGTGTGGCGGAGGTGTTGTGCCAGAGAAGGGTCAGGCTGCCGTGGGCGCGGCGCGTCTCGTCGGCCAATTCGATGATGAGTCGGAGGGCATCACGCTCGTCGAGGTGCATGTAGCGCTCCGCGGAGAGGGTGCACTCCATGACGGTCAGCGGGTGGAGGGTGAGGCGGCGCGAAAGGTGGCGCGTGGCAGGGTAAATGCAGCGGACGGGGCGCGCAGTACCGAGGCGGAAACCGACTTGATCGGCGTATCCCATCGTGTAGTCGTCCGTGATGCCGACGTCCTCGAGGGCCTCCATGTGCTGCGGCTCGCGGAGGCCGAGAAAGTGGTGGCGATTCAAGGTGACAGGCCTGTCGATGGCATCTTCCAAGGCCGCCTTCTCTCGGGCAATCAGCTCAGGCCGGCGACCCGCCTCGTGGCTGGCATGCAGGCCGATCTCAACGTCGTAATCGCGGCAGAGTTGGAGCAGGCGGCCGATGTCGCGCCCGTGAAGGTCGTAGTGTGGGCGATCCTCCACGTCGTTTCCACCTGCGCGGAAGAAGAGGATCGGCCGACAGTGGTCAGCGCCGAAGATGGTGCGCATGCGGTCGTCCTGCTGCAGCATCCAGGGAAAAGTGTAGTAAGGGTCATCCTCCAGCCGGCCGAAATAGCCGCGGAAAATGCCCATGAGATTGCCTCGGAGCAGCTCGCGCGCCATGCTGCGCAGCGTGCGGCAGAAGAAGGGCGCGTCAACGTCGTGCGTGAGGTTGATCTGGCTGAATGCGGCATGCGGTTCGGGGGCTACGCAGCCGACCTCGCGCAGCAGCCGACGCAGCAAGCGGCCGTAATCGTCGACGAGCGGGCGACGGAGGAAGCCGGCGAGATTGGCGATCGACTCCCTGCCCGGGAAACGGCCGTGGATATCGCGCACATCCGGCCGCATCCACTCCTCGTACCGGCTGAGCAGAAAGTAAGCGCCGGCGATGACGTCGGCGTGCAAGACGATGGTATGTCCGCGCCGCGTGATCTCCGGCCGGCCAAAGAGGATCGGCAGGTCGCCGTCCACCGCCTCCCCTACGCCGCCCTTGAGCATCAGTAAGGGGAGCGTGGGCATCGAGCGGGCTGTGCCGTAGACGTCCTCATCGAAGAAGCCCGAGGGGAGGATGACGAGGCGGAAGGTGTGAAAGGCCTGCGCGTCGGCCGTATAGCCCACAGCGCGGCAGACGTCCTCGGGGACGCTGTCGCCCAGCAAGAAACGGAGGATGTAGGCTTGTATCTCGTTCATTTATCCCCTCCATTTCATCCGTGCGCGATCCCACAAACTGGGCCGCCCACGACGGATGCAGAAGTAAGGCGTCTGCACGCCGCCGAACTCACGGAAAAAGCGCTCTACGCCGCGCAGCATGGAGCCTTCCAGGTCGAAGGTGTCGGTGTATTGAGCCGTGTGGCAGACGGCCTCCCAAAGAGTGAGCGCGTGAGCGCCAGACTGGCGCAGGGCGGGGTCGCTACCGCCGGCGATGTAGCTCGCGCCGCTCGGTTGCCACACGACAAAGACGGCCGCATGCAGCTGGCCCTCGGCGTCGTAACCGCCGAAAATTTCGCCTTGGCCGCGGCTCCGCGCTGCCTCTACGAGGCGACGAAGTGCGCGTGAATCTTGTTTGTTGGCGACACCCTGCCGTTCAAATGTTTGCTCCTGCACGGTGAGGAGGGCGTCGGTGGAGAGTCCTGTGCGGACAGTGATGCCGTGTCGGTCACGGGCCTTGACAAGGTTGCGGCGAATGTTTTGGCTCATCCGTTCGCGCAATGCATGTGTATCCTGGATGGTGTGCAGGAGGTAGGTGTAGCGTGTAGTCTGTGTGTAGCCCGCCCAGTAGAAGGGCAGCCAATCGGTGACAGCGTGATGAAAGTTTTGCAGGAAGGCACGACGGCCGTCGATTCGTTCCAGCAGCATCGTCATAAGCTCCTGGCGGCGCGCCAACGCAGAGGCATACTTCGTGTCGGCGGCCAGGGGAGCGAACCACGGGCCCATTGTCTGCGTGTAGGACGGCATACTGACAACGCCCGCGAGGGGCTGGTAGAGGGGCATGGCGGCGGCGATGCGTCCGTGTTCCTCGATGATCAACACATCCCAGTGTTCCTCGCCACAAGCGGCGTCGAGCCACCAGTCGCGAGAGAAGAGGGGGAGACCGTCTTCCGTGCGGCAGAGTGCGCGGTAGATCTCTTTTTCAGATAAAGCCACGGCGATACGGCTCCCCTCCTTCTGTTATTGGTTCTTCATCTTCTCCGCGATCTTCGCCTCCAGATCGGCGGCAGCCTCGGGGTTATCCTTGAAGAACTGCTTCGCCGAATCGCGACCTTGACCGAGGCGTATCTCGCCGAAGTTGAACCATGAGCCATTCTTGGCGATCAGTCCCAGCTCGACGCCCATGTCGACGAGCTCGCCGGTGTGGGAGATGCCCTCGCCGTAGATCATGTCGAACTCTGCTTTGCGGAAGGGCGGCGCCACCTTGTTCTTGACCACTTTGACGCGCGTCAGGTTGCCGATGATGACATCGCCATCCTTGATCGGTGTGCTGCGGCGGATGTCCAGGCGGACAGAGGCGTAGAATTTCAGCGCGTTGCCACCTGTCGTCGTTTCGGGAGGGCCACTGCCATACGACGGCGCACCGATCTTCTCTCTCAGCTGGTTGATGAAGACGCAGACGGTGCGCGTCTTGCTGATCGCACCCGTCATCTTGCGCAGGGCCTGTGACATGAGCCTGGCCTGAACGCCCATCTGACTCTCGCCCATGTTGCCCTCCAGCTCAGACTTCGGCGTGAGGGCGGCCACAGAGTCGATGACGATGATGTCTACCGCAGCCGAGCGGATCAGTTGCTCGGCGATTTCGAGCGCCTGTTCGCCGTTGTCGGGCTGCGAGATGAGCAGGTTGTCCGTATCGACGCCTAACTTCTTGGCGTAGATGCTGTCGAAGGCGTGTTCGGCGTCAATGAAAGCGGCAATACCGCCTCCCTTCTGTGCCTCGGCGATCATATGCAGGGCGATGGTCGTCTTACCGGACGATTCGGGGCCGAAGACCTCCACGATGCGTCCGCGGGGTACGCCTCCGACGCCCAACGCGACGTTCAGCCCGACGGATCCGGTGGGGATCACCTCAATGTTCTCCTCCACCTGCCGGTCGCCCAGTGCCATGATCGAACCCTTACCGAAGTTCTTTTCGATCTTATCCATTGCCGCCTTTAGGGCCGACAGCTTGTCCGACCCGCCCGTAGCGGCTTCCTTTTTCTCTTTTGCCATGTATGTGTTTGCTTGTTATAAATGTGTGGGGTTATGCCTCCTCAGAGAGGATCTGGCGGGCGTGATCTTTCGTATTCACACGCTCGATCACGCGCTCCACCACACCCTCGGCGTTGATGAGAAACGTCTGGCGGAGGGTACCCATGTAGGTGCGTCCGTAGAGCTTCTTCTCGGCCCAGACACCGAACTGCTGCTGCAGCGTGGTGTCTGTGTCGGCGATGAGCCGGAAGGGCAGGCTTTGCTTTTCGATGAATCCGCGGTGCGAGCGGGCACTGTCTTTGCTGACACCGATCACGTCGTAGCCGGCTGCTTGCAGATCGGCATAGCCGTCGCGCAGGCTACAGGCCTCGGCGGTGCATCCGCTGGTGTTGTCCTTGGGGTAGAAGTACAGAGCGACGCGGCGACCACGATAGTCGCTCATGCGCACTTCCTTCCCGTCTTGATCCGTGCCGAGCAAGTCGGGCACACGATCGCCTACTTGTATAGCCATCATGTAACGGGGGTTAGAGTTCCAAGTCGCCACCGAAGATCTCATGCCACGGCAGACCCTGCACGTTGAGCTCCTTCATGAAGGGATCGGGATCGAACTCCTCCACATTCCACACGCCCGGCCGACGCCACTGCCCCTCGAGGAACATCTTGGCGCCGATCATGGCGGGCACGCCCGTGGTGTAGCTCACGCCCTGCGCACCGGTCTCCTCATAGGCCGCGCGGTGGCTGCAGTTGTTGTAGACGTAGTACGTCTGCTCGCGACCGTCCTTCAACCCGCGGATGCGGCAGCCGATCGACGTCTCGCCCGTGTAGTTCTCTCCCAGCTCGCCGGGATCGGGCAGGACGGCCTTGAGGAACTGGATGGGCACGATCTCCACGCCTTTGTAGAGGATCGGCTTGATGCTCGTCATGCCGATGTTTTGCATCACGCGCAGGTGCGTCAGGTATTCCTGGCCGAAGGTCATCCAGAAGCGTGCGCGGCGCAGCGTCGGGTAGTTCTTGACGAGGCTCTCCAGCTCTTCGTGATACATGAGGTACGACTCGCGCGGCCCTACATTCGGGTAGTTCAGCGCGCGGTGCACGGCGAGCGGCTCCGTCTCGTGCCACTTTCCATCTTCATAATAGCGGCCCTTTTGGGTGATCTCGCGGATGTTGATCTCGGGGTTGAAGTTGGTGGCGAAAGCCTTGTGATGGTCGCCGGCGTTACAGTCGACGATGTCGAGCGTGTGCAGCTCGTCGAAGTGGTGCTTGGCGGCGTAGGCCGTGAAGACGCCCGTCACGCCGGGGTCGAAGCCGCAGCCGAGGATGGCGGTCAGGCCGGCCTCGCGGAAGCGATCCTTGTAGGCCCACTGCCAACTGTATTCGTATTTGGCTTCGTCGAGCGGCTCATAGTTGGCCGTGTCGAGGTAGCTGACGCCGTACTTGAGGCAGGCGTTCATGATGTGGAGATCCTGATAAGGCAGGGCGAGGTTGACCACCAGCTCGGGGCGGAAGTCCTCGAAGAGGCGCACCAGTTCGTCCTCGTTATCGGCGTCCACCTGAGCCGTGCGCACGCGTACGTTCTTAATATCCTCCGCGATGCGATCGCATTTGCTTTTCGTACGGCTGGCCAGCATGATGTCAGTAAACACATCGGCATTCATAGCCATTTTCTTCACGGCAACGGTGCTCACGCCCCCGGCGCCGACGACTAATATCTTACCCATAAAATCGATGTTATTAATTGTCTGAGTGTGGTTTTGTATAGGGCAAAAGTAGACCATTTCCAGCGATGCGGCCGGCCTGGCGGCGTTAGGGCCACGGTCGCAACCCCCTGCTCCCACCATGCAAGAGGGGATAACTCCTGCCAAATAATAAGGCGCAAAATTGCGAGTGAACGATATAGTACAACGACGGCAACTCACAACTTTGCGAGTTAACGACATAGTACAACGGCGGCAACTCGCAATTTTGTGAGTTAACGACATAGTACAACGACGGCAACTCACAACTTTGCGAGTTAACGACATAGTACAACGAAGGCAACTCGCAATTTTGTGAGTTAACGATGTAGTACAGCGACGATAACTCACAATTTTTCATCTTAATCATACAGCACAGCGACGTTAACTTACAATTTTGCGGCTTAATCATATAGTACGATAATGCCTCCAACCGAGGGTGGGTTGGAGGCATTACTTCGATAGCAGTCGCCATTTCATCCCGCTGGGGATCCGTAGATACCACGCAAGGCTATGGCCTGATGCGGCCACGGCGTCGGGCTTATGCGTTTTGCGGCTCGCCGGGGCGCTGGCCAGCGATGCGGTCGACGATGACGGCAATGGCGCCGTCGCCCGTCACGTTGCAGGCCGTGCCGAAGCTGTCCATGGCGATGTAAAGGGCGATCATGAGCGCTTGGAGGGTCTCGTCGAAGCCGAGCATGGTGCCCAAGAGTCCGAGGGCCGCCATGATGGCGCCGCCGGGCACACCGGGCGCAGCAACCATCGTAATGCCGAGCATGAGGATGAAGCCACTGAAAGCGGCCGGGTCGATCGCTTGACCGGACATGAGGAGGATGGCCATTGCGCAGGCGGTGATCTTCATCGTGCTACCGGCTAGGTGGATCGTGGCGCAGAGTGGGACGGTGAAGACGGCGATGCTCTCACGGACGCCATTCTTGAGCGTCTGCTTGAGCGTCACAGGGATCGTTGCGGCGGACGACTGGGTGCCGAGGGCGGTGGCGTAAGCCGGCAGCATGTTCTTCAAGAGCCGGAGCGGATTCTTGCCCGCTATGACACCGGCTATGCTGAACTGGATGAGCAACAGCACGACGTGCAGCACGAAGATGACGAGGATGACCCGAAGGAACATGGACATGATGCCGGCCACCTGTCCGCTGACGGTGATGTTGAGAAAGATGCCGAAGATGTGGAGCGGCAAGAGGGGCACGATGACGGTCTCGATGAGGCGTGAGACGATGTCACGAAAGTCTACGCAGCCCTTTTGGAGCGTGTCGCCGGGGATGGAGGCGAGGCCGAGACCGACGACGAAGGAGAGCAGAAGGGCGGTCATAATGTCCATCACGGGCGGCATGGCAACGGTAAAGTAGGGCGTGAGCATGGCCGATTCGGGGTTCTGCAACGCCTCGAGCGACTGGGTGCCAACGGTGAGGAGGTGGGGGAAGACCGCCACACCGGTGAAGTAGGTGAAGAAACCGGAGAAGATGGTCGATCCGTAGGCGATGAGCGCCGTGATGAGTAGCAGCCTCCCCGCGCCCTTGCCTAACTCGCCGATGGCGGGGGCCACGAGGCCGAGGATGATGAGCGGGATGGCGAACGAGAGGAAGTTGCCAAAGAGACTGTTGAACGTGACGAAGATTCGAACGATGGCCGTGGGCAGGAATTGCCCCAATAGGATGCCGCCTACGATGGCTATGGCCACCCATCCGAGGAGTGAAATGCGGAAGGGGATTTTCATAAGGATAAAGGAGAAGATTGTTTGTGGTTTACCAGTGTCATGGCTGGAGGATGGTCATTTATACGTCGTGCTCGTGAAGGAATCGGTCTACGTCAGGACGCCAGTCACCGCCGTTGGTGGCGAGGAGGGTGTGGAAGCCGAGCGATCGGGCGGTGACGAGATGATGGGCGCCGTCGTCAATGAAGAGTGTTTCGGCGGGCACCATGCCGCTGTCCTCGATCATGCGTTGGAAGATCTCGGGCTCGGGCTTCATGCAGTGCATCTCGTAGGAGATGTAGAGGCGGTCGAAGTAGTCCGTGACGGGCCGACCGGCAGCGGAAAACTCGCTCGTGCGCGCCCAACCGGTGACGATGGGATTGTTATTGCTGAGCACATAGAGGCGGTAGCGGGGCCGGAGACGGAGGATGTAGTCGAGCTTCTCGACCTCCGCGGGGTTGGCTATGCTGAGCCATGCGCGGCGGACGTCCTCCGGGTTGAGCTCGTGGCCACAATGGGCGGAGAGTTGGCGGACAAACTCGTCCGTGTCGATAGTTCCGCGCTCTAAGTCGCCGAAGAGTCCGCTGTGGTTGTAGGGGTTGATAAGGTCTGCGGCGTCGGATACACCGATGGCCTCGAAGCTGCGGATGGCACGTTCCGGATGGATCTTAGCCAGCACGCCGCCCATGTCGAATACGATGTTGTTGATCATTATGATGTGGGGAGAGATGAGAAGGACACGGGGTGGAGAACAGGTTAGTGTTCGTCGCGGCCCCGTGTCCTCTCTTTTTTGGCGGTTGATTGGTGTGGTTTCTCTTTCGAGAATGAGGGTTAGCTCAGCTTATGGATGACTAATCCCGAACGGAGCTTGGGTTCAAACCAGGTCGTCTTAGGCGGCATGATGTTGCCCGTGTCGGCGATGTCGATCAGCTGCTTCATGGAGACGGGGTAGAGCGCGAGGGCCACCTTCATCTCTCCGCTGTCGACGCGCTTCTTGAGCTCGCCCAGCCCGCGGATGCCACCGACGAAGTCGATGCGCTTGTCACTGCGGAGGTCTTTAATGCCGAGGATCTTGTCGAGGATCAGGTTCGAAGAGATCGTCACGTCGAGCACCCCGATCGGATCGTTGTCGTTGTACGTGCCCGGTTTAGCCACCAGTGAGTACCAGTTGCCACCGAGATAGAGCGAGAACTCATGCAAGCGCGAGGGCTTGAAGATCTCCGTGCCCTTCTTCTCCACGATGAAGTCGTCGGACAGTTTCTTGAGAAACTCCTCGTCGGAGAGTCCGTTGAGGTCCTTCACCACGCGGTTGTAGTCGATGATCGTAAGCTGGTTGGCGGGGAAGCAAACGGCCATGAAGAAGTTGTATTCCTCATCGCCACGGTGGTTCGGGTTCTGCTTAGCCTTCTCTGCGCCTACGAGTGCAGCGGCGGCGGAGCGATGGTGCCCGTCAGCAATATACATAGCGGGCATGGCGGCAAACAGCTCCGTGATACGCTGGATGTCGGCGTCGTCGTCGATGATCCAGAACGTGTGGCGGAAACCGTCAAGCTCGGCCGTGTAGTCATACTCGGGCGTGCCCTTGGTGTATTTGGCTACGATGGCGTCCACGTCCTTGTTGTCGGGGTAGGCAAAGAACACTGGCTCGATGTTGGCGTTGTTCACGCGCACATGCTTCATGCGGTCTTCCTCCTTGTCGCGGCGGGTCAGCTCGTGCTTCTTGATCTTGCCCGTCATGTAGTCGTCGACATAGGCGCAGACCACGAGGCCGTATTGCGTCTTGCCGTTCATTGTCTGGGCGTAGATGTAGTAGCGTTCCTTGCCGTCCTGCACAAGCCAGCCTTTGTCCTGAAACATTTGGAAGTTCTGTGCGGCCTTCTCGTAGACTTTCGGATCGTGTTCGTCCGTGCCTTCGGGGAAGTCGATCTCCGGCTTGATGATGTGGTAGAGCGACTTCTCGTTCCCTTCCGCTTCGGCGCGAGCCTCGGCAGAGTTCAGCACGTCGTATGGGCGCGACTGCACCTGCTCAACGTATTCCTTCGGTGGGCGGACGCCTTTGAATGGTTTGATCTTCATGATTGGATGTATATGAATGTGTGTAGAAAGAAGCTCCCGCTATCGGACTCCTCTCTCTTTTGAGAGGGCTGCGATAACGGGAGCTCGCTGTGATTCATTACTTATTCACTTGGAATTTGCGGTTGCCGTTCTTCAGGAAGTCTACAATCTGATTGGCGGCAGCGATACCGGCGTTGATGTTAGCCTCAGCCGTCTGCGCACCCATCTTCTTGGGCGTGCTGAAGTAGCGGGCAGCAAACTTCTCAGCCAGCTCGGCGTGGTTACCGGGCATGATGTCCGTCAGGTACTTGAAGTCCGGACGTTCCTCCAGCACCTTCACCAGTTCCGGCTCATTGATCACCTCCTTACGGGCGGTGTTGATCAGCACGGCGCCTTTGGGCATGCTCGACAGCAGGGCGTGGCCGATGGAGTTCTTTGTCTCCTTTGTGGCCGGGATGTGCAGCGAGATGTACTGGCAGGTCTTGTACAGCTCCTCAGCTGATGCGACGGGCTTCACGCCGTCTGCCTCGATCACTTCAGAGGGGCAGAATGCGTCGTAGGCATAGATCTCCATACCGAAACCTTTGGCGATGCGGGCCACGTTGCGACCTACGTTGCCATAGGCGTGGATGCCCAGCTTCTTACCCTTCAGCTCCGTGCCCGACGTGCCATTATAGAGGTTACGCGCACCGTAAACCATCAGACCCAGCGCAAGCTCGGCCACGGCGTTCGAGTTCTGACCCGGTGTGTTCATCACGCACACGTTGTGTGCCGTAGCAGCTTCCAGGTCTACGTTGTCGTAGCCAGCGCCTGCGCGAACCACGATCTTCAGCTGTTTAGCTGCGTCGAGCACTTCGGCGTCTACCTTATCGCTACGGATGATGATCGCGTCAGCATCCTTCACGGCGTCCAGCAACTGTGCCTTCTCGGTGTATTTTTCCAACAATGCCAATTCCAAGCCGCCCTTCTCGACAGCTTCACGAATGCCATTCACAGCAACGGCTGCAAAGGGCTTCTCTGTTGCAACGAGTACCTTCATGTCTCTAATTGTTTATCTGTTTATTCGTTTGTTGTTGAATCTCGCTTCGCCTGATCTGACTCTGCTTTAGCGCATTCAGCTTATTCGATAATTCCTGAATCCGGACGGATATACCGGATAGATCGTTCTCATCGATATAACCCAAATCCTTCGCGATAAGCAATGAGCAGTGGACTTCGAGCAGTGAGCCGTAGGCAACTTCAGAGAAACGCGATTGCTCTTTCAATGAATTTCGGGAAGTGCCCTCGGCGATGTTTAGAGAGACGGAAACGGCTGCACGCCTTATCTGATTCGTCAGGTTGTACATTTCAAAGTCTGGGAACTGCGCCAGAAGTCGATACACTTCCTTTACGAACGCTCTCGAGACTTGCCATACATCTAACCTCTCAAAGGCATACAAGTGCATCAGTCAAACAAACAACTCAACGATTCAACAACCAAACAACTCAACATTAATGCTTCTTTTCGAATTCCTGCATCGTTTGAACCAGTGCCTTCACGCTTTCGATCGGCATAGCGTTGTAGAGCGAAGCGCGGAAACCGCCCACCGAACGGTGGCCCTTGATGCCGACCATGCCAGCAGCAGCGGCAAAGTCTGCGAACTCTTTCTCCAGCTCCTTGTACTCGTCGTTCATCACGAAGCAAACGTTCATCAGCGAGCGGTCTTCGACAGCCACCGTTCCGCGGAACAGCTTGTTGCGGTCGATCTCGTCATACAGCACGGCTGCCTTCTCCTGGTTCTTCTTCTGAAGCACCTTGATGCCGCCCTGCTCCTTATACCACTTCAGGGTCTGCAGCGCAGAGAAGATAGGCAGTACGGGAGGCGTGTTGAACATCGAATCCTTCTTGATGTGTGTGCGATAGTCCAGCATCGTGGGGAGCGGACGGTCTACGTGACCCAGCGCGTCTTTGCGAACGATGATGATCGTCACACCGGCCGGAGCGAGGTTCTTCTGTGCACCGGCATAAACAGCGTTGTACTTCGAGAAGTCAACCGGGAAGGAGAAGATGTCTGACGACATATCAGCCACCAGCGGGATGTTCACTTCCGGGATCTTATGCAACTCCGTGCCGTAGATCGTGTTGTTGGTCGTGATGTGGAAGTACTCCGAATCCGGTGCGATGGTGTAGTTCTTCGGGATGTATGTGTAGTTCTTGTCCGCTGACGAAGCCACAACGTCTACCTCACCAACGAACTTGGCTTCCTTGATGGCGTTGGATGCCCACGTACCTGTATCGAGATACGAGGCCTTTTTCTTCATCAGGTTGAAGGGGATCATGTAGAACTGGAGGCTGGCGCCACCGCCGAGGAAGATCACCTCGTGCGTTTCTGGCACATCCAGCAGCTCCTTCACCAGCGCGCGAGCCTCGTCGTTTACGGCAACGAACTCTTTTCCGCGGTGGGAGACTTCCAGCAGCGACAGGCCTGTGCCTGCGAAATTCAGTACGGCGTCGGCCGTGTTCTTGATCGTGTACTCACTCAAAATAGAGGGTCCTGCATAAAAATTGTGCTTCTTCATAAGATCGAAAAAATAATACTATCAAATGTGTTGCGTGTTAAAAACCGCGGGCAAATGTAGGCGCAAAAACCATGTGCCAAAAGAAAAGTACAAGGATTGTGAAGGAATAACCAGATGTGGCTTCAAAACGGCAAAGTTGGGCCATCAAAAGCCCCTCTGCGGGACACCTCCAACCCTTGGGGGACGGGCCGAGGCTACCGTGCGGGAAACTCCGTCGCAGTCTATCCATCGCTACCGGTGTGACGTACGATGAAAGGCTTCGACTGACGATCCTCCATCTATTGCCGAGAAACATCTCCCACCCGGGTTGATCGCCATGCAACCGGTTTCCGATCAAACTCCGCGTTACTTTATTGCAGTGCAGTTGCATGGCGACAAATTACCGCGGTAAATAATCGCAAAGCAGTTGCATTGTAACCAAGTAACAAGTTCGATGATTACAAATCACTTGCATTGTGACAAATTACCTCGGTAAATAATCGCAAAGCAGTTACATTGTAATCAAGTAACAAGTTCGATGATTACAAATCACTCGCATTGTGACAAATTACCTTAGTAAATAATCGCAAAGCAATTGTATTGCGATAAATTACTTGAGTAAATAGTCGCAAATCATTTGCATTGCAATAAATTACTCAGGTAAGTAGCTACAAAGCAATTACATTGTGATGAATTACCGAAGTAAGTAGTCTTAAATCAGTTGATTTCCGATAAATTACCGCAGTACTTTCTCTCTATGCACTTGATTTGAGGCAAAACACCCCGGATGAAAAGCCTCGGAAGAAGGTCGGGGGATGTCCGCCGAGGGCTGATCGTCTGAAGCCATATCATATACGTATAGCGCGGGACGGCGGCGAGGGCCAGCAGGCGCGGCTATCTTTGCGGCATGAGTCAACCACTTGCAGAACGATTGAGACCGAAGACGCTCGATGAGTACATCGGGCAACGCCACCTGACGGGGCCCACAGCGGCGCTCCGCCGTATGATCGAGGCCGGACGCGTGCCCTCATTCATCCTTTGGGGGCCGCCCGGGGTGGGCAAAACTACGCTTGCGCGCATCGTGGCGTCGCGGCTGGAGGCGCCGTTTTATACCCTCAGCGCCGTCAGTTCGGGGGTGAAGGAGGTGCGCGAGGTGATCGACAAGGCGCGTAACCAGCCGCTGTTTCGGACGGGGACGGTCGCGCCCATCCTCTTCATCGACGAGATACACCGCTTCAGTAAGTCGCAGCAGGATTCGCTGCTGAATGCCGTCGAGACGGGCGTGGTGACGCTCATCGGGGCCACGACGGAGAACCCCTCGTTCGAGGTGATCCGTCCGCTGCTTTCGCGTTGCCAGGTCTATGTCTTGAAGCCGTTGGAAGAGGAAGACCTGCTGACGCTCATCCGTCGGGCGGTCAGCGAGGACGTGGTGCTGCGCGAGCGAACGATCGAGGTCCGGGAGACCGACGCGCTGGTGCGCTACTCCGGTGGCGACGCGCGGAAGCTGCTCAACATCCTCGACTTGGTCATCGCGGCCGAGCCTGAGGGGCCGATCGAGATCACGGATCGGAAGGTCGTCGAGCGTTTGCAGGAGAACCCCGCAGCCTACGACAAGGGCGGCGAGATGCATTACGACATCATCTCGGCCTTCATCAAGTCGATCCGCGGTAGCGACCCGGACGCGGCCGTCTACTGGCTGGCGCGGATGGTCGAGGGGGGCGAGGATCCGGAGTTCATCGCCCGTCGGCTGGTCATCTCTGCGGCGGAGGACATCGGGCTGGCCAACCCCAACGCGCTACTACTGGCCAACGCCTGCTTCGAGGCGCTGAAGAAGATCGGATGGCCGGAGGGGCGCATCATCCTGGCCGAGGCGACGGTCTATTTGGCGTGCAGCCCGAAGAGCAATTCGGCTTATCTGTCCATCGACCGTGCGCTGGCGTTGGTGCGTGAGACGGGCAACCTGCCCGTGCCGCTCCACCTCCGTAACGCCCCCACGAAGCTGATGAAGGAGCTGGATTACGGCAAGAATTACAAGTATGCGCACGACTACGAGGGGCATTTCGTGAAGCAAGACTTCCTGCCTGAGGAGCTGCTCCAAACGCGCATCTGGGAGGGGCAACCGAACGCGGCCGAGGATAAGCTGGTCGAACGCATGCGGCGGCTGTGGGGGGAGCGGTATTAGCGGGGGACTCTTACGGTCTTTGAAGCCCTCCTCACGCCTCGGAGCCTTTCTCGAAGCGCGTCTATCTTTGCCCCCGATCATTATAAAGGTGAGGCGGATGAATGAACGAATGAAGGCGTGCGTGCCATACGTGATGAAAAGACTGGGGTTGGGATTGCTGATCGGGGGTGCGGTGGCGTGCGCCAACATCGCTGGGCCAAACGGCGGACCGTATGACGAGAAGCCGCCCAGATTTGTCAGCAGTACACCGCCACCGCAGCAAACGAACTACAAGGGGCGACGCGTGGAGATCGTCTTTGACGAGCAGATCCAGGTCGAGAAACCATCGCAAAACGTGGTCATCGCTCCGCCACAGAAGGAGCTACCCAGCATTCAAATCGTCGGGCGAAAGATCCGCGTCGAGCTCAAGGACACGCTGAAGCCCAACACCACGTACACCATCGACTTCGGTCATGCCATCTCCGACAACAACGAGAAGAACCCTATCGGCCATTTCAGCTTCGCCTTCTCCACGGGCAACGTGATTGACTCGCTCGAGGTAGGCGGCGTCCTGCTCAATGCCGAGAACTTGGAGCCGATGCCTGACGTTGTCGTCGGGTTGCACGCCAATCCGTCCGACACGGCTTTTACCCGTCTGCCCTTCGATCGAACCTCAAAGACAGACGATCGCGGACGCTTCACGATCCGCAACATTGCCACCGGCACGTATCGCCTCTACGCCCTGGTCGATGCCAATCGGGATTATCGTTTCGATCAGCCCGGCGAGGCCATCGCCTTCCTCGACTCCACCGTGACGCCCACCTTCCGCTTCGCCACCCGACAGGACACGACGTGGAAAGACTCCGTCACCGTCGATACGATCCGCACCGTTCACTACACGCACTTCCTGCCTGACGACGTCACCCTGCGGCTCTTCAAAGAGGTCACCCAACGCCAATACATGCTTCGCCCCGGTCGCGACCGCGCCGACCTCTTCACGTTGCACTTCAACGCGCCGCTGGACTCCCTACCCACGGTCTCGCTACTCGATGGTGCACGACGCAACGCACCGTGGTTCCTCACCCAACCGATGGCGGGTCGCACGGCTGTCCGCTACTGGATTACGGATTCAGCCGTCTGGACACGCGACACGGTGCATCTGCGCGTGGATTACCTCAAAAGCGACTCTACGAACACACTCCGCCCGCAGACGGATACGCTCCATTTAGTCTGGCGAAAGCCACGCGCACGGCGTAAGTCGAAAGACAGCGAAAACAAACCGGAGCGCCGTCCGCTCGTCTTCCAATCGAACGCCTCGGGCATGGTAGAGGTGACGGATACGGTGGCCTTCCTTTTCGAGGAGCCGATGACCGACCTCCGCCGCGAGGATTTCCGCCTGGAGCAACAGGTGGACACGGTCTGGACGCCCGTTGAGTTTGCATTGGAGCAAGACAGCATGGATCTACTGAAGTACAACCTCCGCCACGCTTGGGCCTACGGAGCCAACTATCGCATAGCCGTCGATTCGGCACGCCTCCGCAGCATTTACGGACATACGAATGACGCCTATGAGTCGGCCTTTAGCATCCGTAAGCGTGAGGACTACGGCCACTTGTACATCAACATCGACGGTATCGACACGACTGCCTTCGTGGAGCTACTCAACACCTCCGACGAGCCTCTGCGACGCGTCCGAGTGAAAGACGGCGGCGTACTCTTTGCCAACCTGCAGCCCGCCACCTACTACGCCCGCCTCACGGTCGACACCAACGCCAACGACCGCTGGGATACGGGTGATTACGCTACCCATCGGCAGCCCGAGATGGTCTACTATTCCCCCAAGGAATACGTCATCCGCGCCAACTGGGAGATCGAGGAAACGTGGGCGCCCAGAGCGCTGCCCCTCGACCGACAGAAGCCTATCGCAATCACAAAAAATAAACCCAAAGATGAGACTCCGAAGAAACGTAACTACAAAGACGAAGGTCGCTCCGGTGATCGCAACCGAAGCGGCGGCTTCCCGTTCTGACCGAGGCCTGCGCCGCGCCGCCGCCATGATGTGCGCACTGCTGTTGGTGTTCGCCGCGGCCCGTGCACAGTGCCCCCCGGCCAACATCCCGCTGAACGTGGGCGAGTCGGTCAATTACGACCTTTACTTCAAGTGGGGCGTGATCATGTCGCGCGCTGGTGAGGCCACGATCTCATACAACACGACGAAGTTTCGCGGCGCCACGGCCCGTCGCTATCGCATGCTCTTCCGCACGATCAAAATCTTTGAGTCGGTCTACCGTATGCGCGACACCCTCGACTGTTACTACACGCCCGAGGGCGCCCTGCTCTACAGCGTCAAGCGATCGAACGAAAACGACTACCGCCTGACGGACGAGCTCACCTTTTATTATCCCGCCAAGAGCCGAACCACCATCCGCTCGCGTCGTTACACGCCCACGGAGATGAAGATCGATACCACGCTCTACGTCCGCTCCGGCTGCGCTTTCGACATGCTTGGCGCCACCTACTTCCTGCGCACGATCAACCGCACGAGTCTCAAGGCGGGCGACGTCTTTCCGGCCATCATTGCCGTGGGACATGATCTGGTGAAGGTGAACCTGCGCTATCACGGCCCCGCCGTTGTGGAGCGCGACAAAGCGCGCTATCGCACGCACCACTTCTCGATCGACATCCACGACGACGCTTTCACGCAGACGCGTTCGGCTGCGGAGCTGTGGGTGGGCGACGACGAGAACTTCCTGCCGATCAAGATCCGCGCGAAGCTGAAGATCGGTTACGCCGAGGTTTACTTCCGCAGCGCCGCCCGCCTCAAGGCGCCCATGAGCTGCTTAGTGAGCCAGGGAAAGTGAACTCACCCTCCTGCCAGTCGTGCCTCGAAGTCGGCTGATCGTACATAGCCCCGCTTCACCTTATTCATAGCCACCTCAACAAGGAAGCCTCGCTCCACCAAGCCCTTCAGGTCAGTACGTGCTGTGGCGTTTGTCACAGCAAAGCGCTGCTCGATTTCGCGGACAGTGAACATCATGTCGGGCTTCTCGCGAAGGATCTGAACCATCTGCGCCTGCCGGCTATTCATGTTCCCCACGGACATCAGCCGGTGGGCGTCGTTGTTTTCCGTCGCCTTACGCCGCAGGTAATCCTTCAACCGCTCGAGTGCCTGCCGTATTGTGCGCAGGTGATAGAGGATGAAATAGGTCAGGTCGTTGTCGTCGTATTCGGTGTAGAGAAACGCCCGCTCGTAGCCACGCTTCGTCTTATAGATGATGCTTGAAATGGAGAGGTATTCGATCAGCCAATAACCGCGCCGCATCACGTACCAATAGAAGAGTGCGCGCGCCGTGCGGCCGTTGCCGTCGACGAAGGGGTGGATGTAGGCAAGTATGAAATGGATGATGCAGGCCTTGACAATGGGATGGACGAAGGTGTCCTCGTCGTCCGAGTTAAAGAAGCGCTCCAAGTCGGCCATCAGAGCAGGGATCTCGTCGTGGGCGGGCGGTTGGTGAGCCACGTCGCCAGAGATGCCGTCCATTACAAGGATGTCGTCGTGGTTACGCAGGCGACCTGCGTCAGACGCATTGTCCAGTGTGCCTTCCGTCATTATGCGATGGACATCCAGGAGCCGCTCGACAGAGAACGGCTCAGCTGCGTGATCCTTCAGGTAGAGGATCGTCTGATAATTGTTGCGGATCATCTGCTGACTGCGATCCCTCGGCCGCTCCTGCTTGCGCAGCATCTCTTTGGCCACCCGCCGCGTCGTCGAGGCGCCCTCCATCTGGCTCGACGCAATGGCTTCTTCCATCGCAGACGATACGAGGTAATAGGCGCGCTTATTCTCAGGCAGTAAGTCCAAGTCGCTGCTGGAGAGGCTCCCCCCGACGTGCATATCAAACGTATGCAGCAGGCTGAGCATTTCGTCTGTTCTGTTATAGCTAAACGCGTATCGGCCGAAGTGCAAGGGTGTGCGTCCGAGACTGCGCAGCAACTTCAGCGCCTGCCACAGGATGCGCGGGTCAATCTCGCTCCGGTGATACTTCACCTTGTCCCAGTAGGGGTAATCGGCATTCAGCGCGCGCACTTCCGGGGTGAAGGCATACATCAAGGCCTTCGATTCTTCGCTCAGCATCCCTTTTGCGGGGGGATATTCAATCGGTCTATCCATGTCATTTCTTGCTATTGAACGTGAGTTCGATGTAAGAAATCCACTTCCCCACACCGAGGAAGCATCTTCCCCAATGGCTTGCAACCCGCGTGCAAAAGCGTCTCCTCCCTGTATCGGCGAATGAATTGCTTACATCGAACTCACATTATTGAGGGCGCAAAACTACCCCCATCCTTCATAATTTATGGAGGATTATGAAGGACTGATAGAGTTTGTGCCGTAATCCACTGACGAATACACGTCCTACTTCTCGACTATTCACCCAACTGAGGGGTGGGGGAAAATTGCTGCGATAATACACCCCTTTTTAAGCATCATCTATACTTTCTTTGTGGTCCGATAACAACCATCAAGAGACAGAGATGAACAATACGCTTATCGATAACTCTACTGATGCCCTTTCAATGCAGACCTATTTGAAGCAATGCATCGGCAAGGAAGGCATCGATCATATCCGTATCGCGACCGGATACTGGGATGTGCCGGGCATGGCACTCGTGGCTGACGAGCTGCGCGCCTTCTTGGAGCGCGAAGGCACACGGCTGCAAATCCTGATCGGTAAAGACCCCAATGTCTACGCCTCCCATCTGAAGGATACGACGCAGAAGTTCCCGGACGACTACATCAAAACAGACCTCCTCAGGCTATATATCAAAGAGGACTATAAGTTGGCCGTAGATCTGCTGCTGACACACTGTAAGCACACGGAGACGGACGACGACGGCCAAGAGATCGAAGTCGGCACAGGGCGGATAGAGGTGAATAAATACACCGAAGACAAGAACGGAGAAGACGTCTTTCTGCATTCTAAGTGCTACATCTTTATGGGGAGCGATAGCTCGTTCGGTATCATCGGCAGCTCCAACTTTACCCGGAAAGGGCTCACTCAAAATGCGGAGCTGAACTATTTGGAGACGAATGGTATGATCATCACAGCCGAGCCTAAAGAGGGTTCGCCCTCGAAAGGTCATCGGATTTGGTTCGATGAGAAGTGGGAGCAGTCGACCCCGTGGACGAACGAGTTTGTGAACGAGATCGTGAAGCCCTCCCCCATCGGCCAGGAGGTGAACCGGGAGCGGAAGCAGCGGCAGAAGGAGGAAGAGGTGGCGGCCACCGCACCCTTTACGCCCTACGAACTATACATCAAGCTGCTGCAAACCCAGTTTGCCACCTTCCTCGACACGAAGCTCAGCGGCCAGATCAAGGACTATCTGCCCATGACGTACAGCGCGTTCGATTATCAGATCGACGCCGTCAAGCAATGCTACGAGTATATGCAGCGGCACGGCGGCTTCCTGCTGGCCGACGTGGTCGGGCTTGGTAAGACGGTCGTCGGAGCCCTGATCGTGCGGCACTTCCTCTCCACGCCACAGAAGGATGGGCGTGGCGGCCGTGTGCTGATCGTCACGCCACCCGCCGTGCTGCAGCCGTGGCGAGACACTCTCGGCGATATCTGCGCCGCCGCCCCCGAGTTGAACAACCGCATCGACTACATCTCCTTGGGCCGACTCGACAAGTTCACGGAGGATGTAAACGACGAAGGCGACGAGGAGAGGCTCGACGACGGCACGCTTGACGGCGTGCTCGATCAAAGCAAGACCTACGGCCTGATCCTCATCGACGAGAGCCACCGCTTCCGCAACTCCGATACGGAGATGTACCGAGCGCTCAACGGTATGATCGGATCCATCGCCCCCACGCCCTACGTCGGGCTACTCTCTGCCACTCCGCAGAACAACCGCCCCCAGGACTTGAAGAATCAGATCTACCTCTTTGAGCGTACGCCCAAGAGCAGCACACTCACGAAGGTGCCGGGCGGCGACTTGGATGCCTTCTTCAAGGAGGTTCATGCGGAATACCAAGAGCTGATCGACAAAAACAGTCCGCTGCTCGAGGATCAACGCACCGAACGGCTCAAGCGACTCTCCGAAGAGATCCGCTCCAAAGTGCTTGTGGACATCATGGTGCGTCGCACCCGTACCGACGTGGAGATGAATTACGGGGAAGATATGGAGGTGCAAGGGCTCGTCTTCCCGCGGATCGAGGGGCCGACGGCTTTGAAATACGTCATGGACAGCGCGCAGGTCAGACTTTTCAACGACACGATGCGCCTCATCGCTCCCGGAGAAGAGGATAAGGACGGACTGACCTATGCCCGCTATCGCGCCATTGAATACTTCGCCGATCCCGCCAACGCGGAGAAGCACAAGGGCCGTGGCAGTCGCACGGCGGGCAATGTGGCCGAGCAGTTAGCTTGGCTCATGCAGCAGAGCCTCGTCAAGCGACTCGAAAGCTCCGCAGGCGCCTTCCGCGAGTCGCTCCATAACCTGTGGCAAAACACGCAAAACATGATCCGTATGTGGGGCAACAACACCCTCTTCGTCTGCCCCGACATCGATATCAATGGCGAGCTGCGAGCCCATCCCACCTTCGAGCAAGCTGTGGCGGCGCTGCGCCGGAAGATCGACGACCTCAACAAGCAGGGGCGGAACGAAGGCGGTAAGAATGCTGAATACCGCCGTGAGGACTTCGATGAGATGTACATCGAGTTGCTGCAGCGTGACGAGCGCATTCTCAGCGACCTCTGCGCGCGTTGGGATCCGAAGTGGATCAAGAAGGATCCGAAGCTTGAGGCCTTCAAGCGGCAACTGCCCGCGCTGTTTGACCCCGAGAAGAACACCACCGGCCTCCTCGTCATCTTCACCGAAGCCATCCCCACCGCCGCGGAGCTTGGGCGCGTAGTGAGGGAAGCCGGGCACCGACCACTTGTCATCCGCTCGCAAAACCGCGAGGAGGAACGCGTCGTGATCCGCCGAAACTTCGACGCCAACTGCCCCGCCGCGGAACAGCTGAGCGACTACGACGTGCTCATCACCACCGACACCCTGGCCGAGGGCGTCAACCTGCACCGCGCCCACGTGATCCTCAACTATGACACGCCTTGGAACGCCACCCGCCTCATGCAGCGCATCGGCCGCGTGAACCGTATCGGATCGGCAGCTCCCCACATTTATGTCTACAACTTCATGCCCAGCGATGAGGGCGACGAGAGGATCAAGTTGGTGCAGAAGGCGCACGTCAAGCTGCAATCCTTCCACACCCTCTTCGGTGAGGACAGCAAGATCTTCTCCAACGCCGAGGATGTGGTGCACTACGCACTTCTCCCTACCTCCGACCAGATTGAGGATGAGGTGGGCGATGCCCCCTACTTGAAATACGTCAAGGAGCTGCGTGCCTACGTCAAGACGCACCGCCCGCGCTATCGCCGGATAGAAGAGGCCAACGCGCCCGGCGACTGGCTGATGGTGCAGACCGCCGACAAGGGCACGGCTTACTTCTTAGTCGGGACGCAGCCCGCCAACGCCATGATCGTCTACTTCGATCCGCAGAGCCGGTTCAAGGTGGTCTCGCCGATAGATGTCCTCGAGGAGCTGCGAGCGGACGAGGCTGCCTGCGCCATCGATCCGCCCATGGACAGCGAGGAAATGTGGAAGGCACTGGAGAAGAAGGCGCTTCAGGCATACAAGAATCACATCTACCGAGACAGCCGATCGCGCGCTGACGATAACGGCAGTAAGGCCTCTGCCATCATTCAGCGGTTATACCCTCTCACGCAATCTCCGGAGTCGAAGAAGCTCTTGAGACGGGCCAGCGAACAAGTAGAGGGAGGAAACCTGGGCGTGATCAATCGGCTCCTTGAGATCGATAGAAAGCAGCAGGCACAGCAGCAACAGCTCTTCTCTTTAGACGACCTCATAGAACAAACGCTGGGCGGGCTGGCTAAGGAGGTGCCGATTGCTTCCAAGGGCGACCCCCGAATCATTTTAGGAACCATCAAATAATCACGTGAACTTGATGTGCGATACCTCGGCAGACATTCTGCCGAGGCTATCATACCCCATGAGCATGTCGGCAGACATTCTGCCGAGGCTATCATACCCCATGAGTACGCCGGCAGACATTCTGCCGGGGGTATCATACCCCATGAGCATGTCGGCAGACATTCTGCCGAGGGTATCATACCCCATGAGCATGTCGGCAGACATTCTGCCGGGGGTATAATAGACGAATCGCTTACATCAAACTCACGTTCAAACAGCAAACACAGGCAATCATTCACACAACAAACCCATACATATTATTATGCACACAGACACACTGAGATCCTTCCTGGAAAAGGACTATTCCGGCATAGACAAATTCCTCGAGCAGGTCATCTATCGCATCTTCGATAAAACAGAGCTAGACCCCATCAATAAGGACGACCTGGCCGACGAAGAAAACAACATCAAGTTGGCCCATGACACCGGCATCGGCCGTATGGAGCTGATCGGGAAAATCTTCGTAAGCGGGGCGTGGCTGCGGATTTACGACGTCACCGTCGACAGCAGCGTGAGAATGGCGCACAACCGCGTCAACCTGCAGCGCCTCACTCGACGCATCATGCACCATAACTCCGCCGCCTTTATGGTCTTCCACTACGACGAGGCCCATGCCACTGGCCGCGAATGGCGCTTCTCCTTCTGCTACAAGAGTTCGGAGAGTGAGCAAACCACCGACCCCAAACGCTTCACCTTCCTCTTCGGGCGCGGACACTCCAGCCGCACGGCCGCGGAGAACTTCCAAAAACTGTTCGACAAGAAGGGCCAGGAGGTGACCATCGCCGACATCCGCGAGGCCTTCTCCGTGGAGGCACTCTCGAAGGAGTTCTTCGACAAGTACCGCGAGCACTACGCCCGCTTTGTGCTCCACGCCACCGGCAAGCGCTACGTCAAGCAGGCCAATAAGTGGGAGGAACGCACGGAGCACGCGCCCAACGAGGCTATCATGCAGGCTTTCGGCGGCGACGAGAAGTGCGTACGCGACTACGTGAAGAAGCTGCTCGGGCGCATCGTCTTCCTCCACTTCCTGCAGAAGAAAGGCTGGATGGGCGTGCCCGATGACGGCCACTGGGGTGAAGGCAAGTTCCGATTCATGTACAAGCTCTTCGAGGAAGCCACTGCAGAGCAACAAGCCGACTTTGTCCATGAAGTGCTTGAGCATCTCTTCTTCCACGCGCTCAACACCGACCGCAAGGCCGACAATGACCTCTACGACACGCGCGTCTTCGACGAGAAAGTGCGCGTGCCCTACCTCAACGGCGGACTCTTTGAGGAGGACGATGCCGACAGATGCTTCAAAGCCTGCACCGACGCCCGCTTCCCCGCCGAGCTGTTCCGCGATCTCTTCGCCTTCTTCGAACAGTACAACTTCACCATCGACGAGAACGACCCGGACGACGCGCAGGTAGGCGTAGACCCGGAAATGCTCGGCCGCATCTTCGAGAGCCTCCTGGAGGACAACAAGGAAAAGGGCGCCTTCTACACCCCCAAGGAGATCGTCCAATACATGTGCCGCCGCTCCCTCACGGCTTACCTCCAGACCGACGTACCAAAAGAGAAAGAGAAAATACGGCAGGCCATCGACTGCTTTGTCCGCACGAAGGACTACAACGAGCTCCGCCTCAAACTGCCACCCTCTCTCCGCGAGCAGGTAGCCGAACGCCTCCGTACGGTCAAGATCTGCGACCCCGCCATCGGCTCCGGAGCCTTCCCCATGGGGCTCTTGCGCGAACTCTACCTCTGCCGTATCGCCCTCGAAGACGGTGTGAGGGAAAACCGGGCCAAGTCGCACGCCGAAATCAAGAAGGAGATCCTCCAGCAGAACATCTACGGCGTGGACCTCGACCGCGGCGCCGTGGACATTGCCCGCCTGCGATTCTGGCTCTCGCTCGTGGTCGACGAAGACGCCCCCCAACCGCTGCCTAACCTTGACTACAAAATCATGCAGGGCAACTCCCTGCTGGAACGCTACAAGGATATCGACCTAAGTACGCTGGCCTCGCAGAAGACGGACGGCCGCCTCTTCTTCATTGACGACGAGAACGACGCCTCGCGTTTGAGCCTCCACCACCTCCTCGTCGCGTACTACGGCGAGGACAACCACGACAAGAAGCAGTCGCTCCGAGCGCGCATCCAGCAGAACATTGAAGAGCAGCTCAAAGCCCAACGATACGAGGTCGACCTCTCCGACGTCGACCTCTTCGCCAACGCCCACTTCTTCCTTTGGCACACGTGGTTTAGCGAGGTCTTTGCCGATGGTGGCTTCGACATCGTGATCGGAAATCCGCCGTACATCAGTCTGCAAAACGAGGGTGGGAGTGTCGGCAAACCTTATGAGAAGGCGGACTTCTCCTCTTTCGATCGTAGGGGTGACATCTACTGTCTCTTCTATGAAAAGGGAATGCAGCTGCTTTCTCCGGGCGGAACGCTCTGCTTTATCACCTCCAACAAATGGATGCGTGCCGCGTATGGCGAAAAGCTGCGAGGATTCTTGGCCGAGCATACCAATCCCTGCCTCTTAATCGACTTCTCCGGGAACAAGATCTTTGAGAATGCCACGGTGGATGTCAATATCCTGCTGCTCGAAAAGGCGGCGAACGCTGGGCAGACGGAGGCCGTAACGCTGGGGAAAGACTTCCGGTTAAGCGCCGAGAATTTGAGCCTTTACGTGCACCAACATGCCACGCGCACAGCCTTCTCCTCTTCGGAAAGCTGGGTGATACTCTCGCCCATCGAGGAAAGCATCCGCCGTAAGATCGAAGCAGTGGGGACGCCGCTAAAGGATTGGGATATCCAAATCAACTACGGTATTAAGACTGGCTATAATGATGCCTTTATTATCAGCACCCAAAAGCGTGATGAGATCCTTGCTGCCTGCCAAACAGAAGACGAGCGTCAGCGTACGGAAGCACTAATACGACCGATTTTGCGCGGTAAAGACATCAAACGGTACGGCTATAATTGGGCAGGGCTGTGGCTGATTGCCACCTTCCCTGCACTCCATTACGACATTGATGAATATCCTGCCATCAGGGATTACTTGTTGTCATTTGGCAAAGAGCGATTGGAGCAAAGCGGCAAATCCTACCTCATCAATGGAGAGCAGATTAAAGCGAGGAAAAAGACAAACAACAAATGGTTTGAGACGCAGGATAGCATCAGCTATTGGAAGGATTTTGAGAAGCCAAAAATCATGTATCCCAACATGACCAAGTATATGCCATTTTACTACGACGAGAAGGCGTTTTATCAAAACGACAAGACCTTTATGATCACTGGTAAAAACCTAGCTTTTCTAACAGCGTTCTTCAATTCATCCCTTTTCAAGTTCTGTTTTCGAGAGGCCTTCCCCGAATTGCAGGGAGGCACCCGTGAGCTTCGTAAGGTCTTTTTCGATAAGATCTCAGTCTTACAAGTAGACGATGAAACGAATGAGCGATTTGTCGCACTGGTAGAAGATATCCAAGCGGCCTACACACCTCAAAAAGCAAAAGCTATAGATGCCTTGCTCTTTGAAGTGTATGGTTTATCCGATGCAGAAAAGGAGATTATTGGCTTTGTAGAGATCAAGTGAGATTCGATCGTTCCTCCGAGTTCTCTATGAATTGAATCTCTTCCTTGGTCAGATTGTAGATGTCATACATCAGCCTATTGCTGAAATCTTTGAAATCAGCAATTTCCATCTTACCATCCTTGAGATCATTGAAAGCTGCAAACTGAATGCGTTGTTGTTCCGCAGATGGCTTGGCAACAATGAGGTGCTCTATCGTATACTTTTTCCATCTAATGGTTCCAACCCCCGTTGTCGTCCCTACTTGAGAAAATAGCCATTCAGATATATACGAGTTTAATGCCGATAAAAGGTATTCAAGGCATTCTCCCTTCATATAAAAAGAGGTCGCTTCTGGGATGTATTGTCCTGAAAAATCAAAAGCGAATTTCGATCTATCAGAGATCTCACCCCAAATGATTTTTGGCTTCTCAAAATCCTTGATATAGGCGCAATCTCGAAGGTTATACGGCGTGATGCCTTGATCCGATCTACGCGCTATTCTATCCCAATGGCTATCCAAATGGGCTTTGATAGCGGGGTAAAGGGTGATGTCGATAGGTGGTAGCTCCCCTTTCACTCCATTGTGCGTATTGATCAGCCACAGCCCTGCCCAATCATAGCCGTATCGCTTGATGTCCTTACCGCGCAGAATCGGTCGTATTAGTGCTTCCGTACGCTGACGCTCCTCCTCGGTTTGGCAATTAGCAAGGATCTCATCGCGCTTAGCGGTGCTGATAATAAAGGCCTCGTTATAGCCCGTAAGCACACCGCGATAGATACTGATATCCCATTCTTTCAATGGTGTCCCCACTGCTTCAATCTTACGACGAATGCTTTGCTCGATGGGTGAGAGAATCACCCAGCTTTCAGAAGAGGAGAAGGCTGTGCGCGTGGCATGTTGGTGCACGTAAAGGCTCTTCATTCAGCATCCGGGAGAACCTGAGGATTCGCCTTGAGGAAACGGTTTAGCGTCCCCCGATCCACTTTGAGCAAAATAGCGATCTGCCGTTTGGAGACCTTCTCCGCGAGTAAGCCCCGGATTAGCTCACGCTTGGGATAGAGCTTGTGCTTTTCTGGGGCAGTCTTGCGCCCTTTCGGCCTTCCGAGCACGACGCCTTCCGCCTTTTTACGCGCCAGCGCCTCGCGGGTACGTTGGCTGATCAGGTTGCGCTCTATCTCGGCCGAGAGACCGAAGGCAAAGGCCAACACCTTACTCTGTATATCCTCCCCCAGCCGATAGTTATCCTTGATCGTCCACACGCGACACTCCTTTGTCATGCAGATGTTGAGGATCTCCATAATCATAAACAGGTTGCGCCCCAGGCGCGAGAGCTCGCTGCAGATGATGATGTCGTCCTTGCCGACACGCTTGAGTAGTCGCCCCAAGCGCCGCTTATCGTAGTCCTTCGTTCCGCTGATCGTCTCCTCGATCCAGTCGTCTACCGGCAACGCCTGTCGCTGGCAAAAGTTATTGATCTCAAACCGCTGATTTTCCACCGTCTGTCGGTCGCTGCTCACCCTGATGTATCCGTATATCATAAGTCGTACAATTGAAAAAAATGGGATGATAGATAGGTAAACCCTACCTATCTATAACACCCAACAGCCCCCACCCGGTAAGATCCGGATGGGGGCTGTTTCACATACGTAGCAGGGCGGGGACGGAGGGGCTTACGGTCGCTCGCTCCGTTGCTTGTCGTCGGTCGATAGCCGACGCTCCAACAGGTAGGAACACAGCAGGCCAAGGCCTCCGAAGATGAGCACCGGCGCTCCGTAAGCCACCTCAAAGAGTTGCTCCTCGGACCATTTGTTCATGCTGTATCCGCCGTGCGCCAGGGCCGTGTTGATGATCAGCCCGACCAGCAGACCCAGTCCGACGCCAATCAACAGGCAGCCCAACCGGAGCCCACTGAACGACCGCTTGGGTAGGTCTGTACTCAACAGATTCGGCACCGTGCCGTTCGTACGGCCCATCCGCTCGATCATCATCTCTCGCTCTCTACGCCGCGAAGGCAACTCGATCATCTTATACGTGAAGTAAAACACGATCCCTACAACACCTATAGGCACTAATTCATGCATAACGCTATCCTTTCAATTAAACGCTGATTAAATACGGTTTGAAATCTCTCTCGTTTCTGTTTGCCCTATGGACGCAAGGGATGGACGCAGGTTACAATCGGCGCCTCCATGCCTGCGCCGGGCCAAACCTCGCCGCCCTCCGCAGCCACCCCGACCAGTGCGATGCCTATCAGACCTCGTTTGCCTATCCGACACGCCTGCAAGCTCCGAAAAGTGCCTCGTTTCCCCAGCCGACACGCTTGCAAGCCCTAAAAAGAGCCGTTTGTGTGAATCGCTTCATAGAAACGGATCATTTATACATCGTACATGTAAATCACTTCATAGAATCGCCTCAAATAAACCCCGTATATTTCTGTTGCACCATTCAAGCGAATCGAGTAAACACAGTGTATTTAACTCAACTCGTAGAATCGGGTTAAATATACACTGTGAATATAAGCCGCTTTATATAAGCGATAGACTCATACAGCGTATATCTGAGCCGATTTGTTCACTTGATTCTGATATACGATGAATATGAGATCCGATTTATACAGTGGATAAATCTATACGACGTATATTTGGTCCGATTCGATGGTGCGGATCCGATATACTCCGTATATAGGCAGGGACTGATAGACGGCTTTTCCAAAAACGCCTCTTTTTGGGGCGTGCAGGCGTGTCGGCTGGGTAAACGAGGCACTTTTTGGAGCTTGCAGGTGTGTCAATTGAGGAAACAGGGCACTTTTTGGAACTAACATCGGTGTCGGGTAGGGAAACGAGGCACTTTTCGGAGCTAACACCGGCGTCGGATAGGTAAACGGTGCCTGATAGGCGTCGCACTGGTCGGGGTGGCTGCGGAGGCTGGTGCGGTTTGGCCCGTCGCAGGCGTGGGAGTGCACCGATTGTAACCTGCGGCACGCCTTTGCGTCATATCCTTGCACGACAAAAACGAGACTTAGGGATGATCGACGATGAAGCATACATCAACCGCGTTCTGGACGGCGATACGGCCGGCTTCGCTCCGCTCATGGAGCGTTACAGCCGACCCGTCTTTGCCCTCTTGGTGGGCATGACGGGCAACCGCGCCGACGCCGAAGAGCTGGCTCAGGACGCCTTCCTGAAGGCCTTCCGTTCGCTCCGCTCCTTCCGACGCGATTGCAGCTTCGCCACCTGGATCTACCGCATCGCCTACAACACGGCCCTCTCCGCCCTGCGCAAAAAGCGCCCCGACCGGCCGGCCTCGATGGACGACGACACGGCCATCGAGCGCCTGCCCGACCCCATCGACGACGAGGCCGACGAGGCGGAGGCCAACGAGGAGCGTTTCCGCCGCCTCGACTGTGCCTTGGCGCAGCTCCGAGCCGACGATCGTGCCCTCGTACATATGTTCTATAAGCAAGAAAAGACGGTCGACGAGCTGGCCGCCATCACGGGGCTGAGCCTCTCCAACGTGAAGGTCAGGCTCCACCGCACCCGTAAGAAATTGATGAGTTTAATGCAAGCTATGGAGGATTGACCCATGATAGAAGAGAAGGAAAAAGACCCCTTGCGCGAGCTGTTCGCCCAGCGGCCTGAGGCCGATCTGCCCGACGGATTCGCCGCCCGCACGATGGAGCGCATCTACCGAGAGGCCCAACTGGCGGAGGCGCGGTGGCGCCGCTGGGAACGCATCGGTATGGCCCTCCTGTTCGCCCTGCCGATCGTGACGCTCATCGTCGTCACCCAAGTGCTGAAGGTCGCCCTGCCGTGGCCCGACCTGCACATCACGTGGCCCGACCTGGCGGCCTGCCGATTCTATTTCCAGATCGGCGCACTCGTCTTCCTGCTCTGGACGGTCGACGCCCTCTTCCGCCGCATACGACGTTGAGTGCCGGAAGATGGCCCCCGGTACGTGCATTCGAGCGCCCGCGTCCTATCTTTGCGCCATTCATTTACACAGATTTCACGCCCGATGAACATTGCATTGATAGGCCACGGCAAGATGGGCCACACCATCGAACGCCTCGCACCCACCCGGGGACACCGCATCGTCTCCCTCATCGACATCGATAATTACCGCACCGCTTTCGACTCCGACGCCTTCCGTCGGGCCGACGTGGCCATCGAGTTCACCGGCCCCCAGACGGCCTATGACAACATCACCCGCTGCATCGACGCGGGCCTGCCCGTAGTGAGCGGATCCACCGGATGGACCGCCCGCATGGACGAACTGAAGGAGCACTGCCTCGCGGCGGGGGGCGCCTTTTTTTATGCCTCCAACTTCAGCCTCGGCGTGAACCTCTTCTTTGCCCTGAGCGATCATCTGGCCAAGCTGATGAATGCCTATCCAGACTACGACGTCCGCCTCTCAGAGACGCACCACATACACAAGCTCGACGCCCCGAGCGGCACGGCCGTGACCCTAGCCGAGGCCATCGTCCGTCGGATCGACCGCAAGACGCGGTGGGTGCGCGGCCAGGCGCAACAGGCCGACGAGATCGGCGTCGAGTCCGTCCGTGAGGGCGAAGTGCCGGGCACTCACGAGGTCACGTACGACTCCCCCGTCGACACCATCCGCCTCATCCACGAGGCCAAGAGCCGCGATGGCTTCGCGCTCGGAGCCCTTCTGGCGGCCGAGTTCATCGTCGGGCGAAGGGGCGTCTTTGGTATGAATGATTTACTCCGGGTGAACGCCTAAGGCGGCCACCCACCCTACACACACAATAGCACAATGAAGAAGATTTCAAGAAGACAATGGATCGGCTTCGGCATCTGGGCCACGCTGTACGTCCTGTTTTGCATTTGGATGGAAAACCTCTGGCTGCTGCTCGGGCTGTTCGTTTTGGCGGACATATTCCTCACCCGGTTTGTCCCCTGGGGCGCATGGAAACGCTCGAAAAACAAGCACGTACGCGAGGCGCTGGAATGGGTGGACGACATCCTCTTTGCGCTCATCGCCGTGTATTTCATCAACCTGTTCGTGTTTCAGAACTACCAAATCCCCACGGCCTCGCTCGAGAAAACGCTCCTCGTGGGCGACTACCTTTTCGTCAGCAAACTGAGCTATGGGCCGCGTGTACCCAACACGCCCCTCTCCTTCCCGCTGGTGCAAAACACGATGCCATTCTTCAACTGCAAGTCCTACCTAGACTGGCCGCATTGGGGCTACAAGCGGGTCAAAGGCCTGGGGCATGTGCAGCGCAACGACATCGTGGTCTTCAACCTCCCCACGGGCGACACCGTGGCCCTGCTCCAGCAGAACCCGGACTATTACTGGCTCACGCAAGAGAACGGGTACGACGTCGTCAACACCCGCCGCGACATCTTCGGCAAGATCGTCTACCGGCCTGTCGATAAGCGTGAGAATTACGTCAAGCGTTGCGTCGGCCTGCCCGGTGACACCCTAATGCTGCGCAACAACAAGCTCTACATCAACGGCCGCCTCCAGAAAGATCCCGTCTGCATGCAGCTCTGCTACTTCGTTGAGACCAACGGCACACTCCTCACCGAGGAGCAGTTCCGCAAGATGAACATCAGCCGCGAGGACCGCAGACTGGTCTCCGCCGGGCAGCATAACGAAGACCTATACTACTACGAAGCCTTGGCTTACCTCGGCTTCACCACCAATGCGGACGGACGCTACAACCCCGTCTATCGCCTCCCATTGACCGCCGAGGCGTTGGCCTACCTGCGTAAGCTCCCCTTCGTGCGTACCATCAAGGTGGAGCCCGCTGAGCTCGGCGGAGCGACCTATCCCCCGGGGTACGTCACCGGTTGGACACGCGACGACTTCGGCCCCATCTGGATCCCACGCAAAGGCGCCACCATCGATCTCAACGAGCGCAACCTGGCCCTCTATCGCCGCTGCATCGTCAACTACGAAGGCAACCACATGGAGCGTCGCCCGGACGGCACCCTCCTCATCAACGGACAGCCAGCCACGACCTACACCTTTAAGTACAACTACTACTGGATGATGGGCGACAACCGCCACAACAGCGCCGACAGTCGCTCGTGGGGCTTTGTGCCGGAGGATCACATCATCGGCAAACCCATCCTCATCTGGCTCTCCATCGACAAGGATCGCAGCCTCTTCAACGGTGGCATCCGATGGAACCGCATGTTCCGACGCGTCCGCTCGGATTGATTCGCCTCGTCTACGCCTCCCCATGAAACGCCCCCTCATCCGCTGCGTCGTCGTGCTATTAGCTGCCCTGCTGATAGCCCTCACCGTGGGGCGTTTCTGGGTTGGGCGTTACGCCGTAGCCACACGCGCCATGCAGCCTGCGCTCCGTCCGGGCGACCGTGTGGCGGTGGATAAACGCGGCACACCGATTCGTCGTGGGGCCATTGTCCTCTATCGCAGCCCCAGAGCGCAGGATGGCGACGCCCTGCACTTCGGCCGTTGCGTGGGCCTGCCCGGCGACACCGTCACCGTCACCCCCGACGGCTACCTCATCCACGGCCGTCTCTACCCCGCGCCAGCAGATATCCTCGACACCTACCGGGTCCCACGCGACCTCCGTCTCTCCCTCCTCAGCCTCCTCTTCTCGCTCGACATCCCCATCCGTCACCTATCCGACGACACGGCGCACTTCTGCCTCTGCCTCACCTCCACAGAGGCCCATCGTGTCCGCGAGCTTCTCCCCCGCATGCTCCTCCCCACACCGCCCCCCCATGAGGTGCCTCGCCTCCGGTTCATCCTCCCCGCAGCCCGACAGAACTACGCCATCGATACCTCCACCCTCCGCCTCTGTGGCGAGGCCTTGCTCCGTGAAGCACAGGGTCGGGCCACTCTCCGTGCCGGTCGCCTCTACCTCGACGGTCACCCCACCGACAGCTACCGCTTCCGCCACGATCACTACTGGATCCTGGCCGACAACCCCGACGCCGCCATCGACTCCCGACACCTCGGCCCCATCCCCCGCACGGCCATCATCGGCACCGTCGTCGGACGGTGATTGATCCGGAAAAAACACGCGTATCTCAGGTTCACCTCATCTCAATAGTGCGCTGCAACGGCCATAGTGCTTTTGGAAATGCTTGCGGGAGTCCCGCAAACACCAAAAAGTTTTTCGTGGCACTTGCGGGACTCCCGCAAACACCAAAAAGTTTTCCGAGAGACTTGCGGGGCTCCCGCAAACACCAAAAAGTTTTCCGAGAGACTTGCGGGGCTCCCGCAAACGCCAAAAAGTTTCTCGAGAGACTTGCGGGACTCCCGCAAACGCC
>ERZ773049.174-NODE-174-length-40683-cov-7.963941_pt1 | contig 40683 bp, 29 predicted proteins | sample MGYA00580633_ERZ773049 | MGnify/ENA primary metagenome ERZ773049 (study PRJEB29015, sample SAMEA2737991) | human oral metagenome | biome: human oral; feature: human-associated habitat; material: dental | place: China | collected 2066 ...
TTCACGGTCTTCAACGCCATCCTGGCGACCGCGCTCGTCCTCGTGCTCCTCGTGGCCGATGTGCCGGATGCCCCGGCGCTGATGGCAGCACGGGACGTGCGCCCGCTGTACGTGCGCGACCGCGTGGCACTGGACCGGGACGAGCAGCGCCAGCTGGCAGCGGCCAAGCTGGCCGCACAGCCCGCCGGCCGATGAGCAGGTCCCCCATGGATCTGTCGACGATCGGCTTTCGGCCGATGACGGAAGCCGACCTGCCGGCGGTGGACGTCATCGAACAGGCCGTACAGCCCTATCCATGGCGAATCAGCCAGTTTGCCGATTCGCTGAAGGCTGGGCATCAGGCCTGGATCTTCACCGAGGCCGGGCAGCCCTTCGGCTACGCCGTGCTGCTGGCCGCGCTGGACGAGGTGGAACTGCTGACCCTGGCCCTGGCGCGCAGCCATCAGGGGCGCGGGCTGGGACGGCATTGTCTGGGCTGGCTGCAGGCACAGGTACGGCAGCAGGGCGGACGCAGCCTGTTTCTGGAGGTGGCCACCGCCAATGCGCCAGCGCTGGGGCTCTATCAGCGCATGGGCTTCGAGACGCTGGGACGGCGTCGCAACTACTATCGCGCCGCCGACGGTCGCCACGACGACGCCTGGGTGATGCGCTGCCCCCTTGAGCGAACGAAATGACGGAAGATGCGGTCACGATGCCGGACGATGCAGCCATGAAAAACGATGCCGCGCTGGCTGCACGTCGGCGCCGCGCATGGGCTGCACTGGGCCTGGGGCCGTTGTGGCTTCCGCGTGCCGAGGCCTTGCCCGGGGCGCCGCAACCCATGCACGCCACCATGGCAGGTCCGCTGGCCGCGCCAGAGGCTGAAGCAGGGGCCTCCGAGGCATCCGGATACGATGCCGGTGTCGATGTCCATGCCAGCGACGTCTGGCAAGCGCGCGAAGCATCTGCAGACACCGTGGCCATGGTGGGAGAGTCTCCCGCACCTTCCGTCCATTCCACGCCTTCTGTCAGTTCTTCTTCCGGAATCCACGAACCGGTTGCCACGGCTGACCCAGCGGTTGCGACCGGGGGCCTTTCCAGGAGATCTGCCGACGTTGCGTCCAGCGCGCGCAAGTCCGATGACACCGTGGCTGAGGGAGGCCCCGAGCCAGGGCACCCGGCCTGGGCAGATGACGTGCCGCTGGAGAGCTGGGGCGGTGAGCCCTGGATGGAAGATGCGGACTGGCTGCCCGAGCCGATGCTGCCCACCGAACCCGAACCGCTGTCGCATCCGGACCTGCCACCGGCACAGCGCTGGATCCGGCTGCGCGAGGAGGTGGACGGATGCCGACGCTGCCGACTGGCCGAGACGCGCACGAACACGGTATTTGGCCGCGGACGTCCGCAGCAGGCCCGCTGGATGCTGATTGGCGAGGGACCGGGTGCGGAGGAAGACAAGCAGGGCGAAGCCTTCGTGGGTCAGGCCGGCAAGCTGCTGGATGCGATGCTGGATGCGGCTGGCATTGATTCAGCCGCGGACGTGTTCATCGCCAACGTGCTGAAGTGTCGCCCGCCCAACAACCGGAACCCCGAACCTGACGAGGTAGCGGCCTGCGAGGGCTACCTGTACGAGCAGATCCGGCTGGTTCAGCCGGGCTGCATCCTGCTGCTAGGGCGCTTCGCAGCACAGAGCGTGCTGCATTCCGAGCTGCAGATCGGCCGGCTGCGCAACAAGCTGCATCACATCACACTGGACGGCCGGCAGGTGCCGGTGGTGGTCACCTATCACCCGGCCTACCTGCTGCGTAACCAGCGCGACAAGCTGAAAGGCTGGGAAGACCTGTGCCTAGCGCTGTCGGCTGTGGAGGCGCTGGACGCCGCGCGCTCTGACGGCTGATCGGCCCGGAGGCAAGGGCCTCCGGCTCGCGGGGTGCATCCTCAGTGCGGCGTCGGAATGTTTCCGTGGCGAGGATCCTCGCCGATATGCACCTCGCTGTCGAAGCGGCGCTGGTTGCGCCGGTGCCAGAGGATGACCAGCAGCATGACGCCGGCCACCGCCAGACCGAAGAGCACGGCCACGGTGTTGATGGGCAGGTCCAGCCACAGCATCAGCGCGTAGAACGACAGCATCACCAGGATGTTGAGGTTCTCGTTGAAGTTCTGCACGGCGATGGAGTTGCCGGCGCTCATCACCACGTAGCCGCGGTGCTGCAGCAGCGCGTTCATGGGCACCACGAAGAAGCCCGACAGGATGCCGATGACCAGCAGCACGAGCATGGCCATGGCCTCGTTGTGGACGATGGTCATGAGCATGATGGCAAAGCCCATGGCCACACCCAGCGGCAGCACGCGCAGCGAGCGGCGAAGCGGCACCCAGCTGGCCGCCAGCACGGCGCCCAGCGCCACGCCCAGGGCCACGACACCCTGCAGGCGGGTGGCCTGATCCAGGCGCATGTCGAGCTGATGCTCGGCCCATTTCAGCACCAGGAACTGCAGCGAGGCACCAGCCCCCCAGAAGAGCGTGGTGACGGCCAGCGCGATCTGGCCCAGCGGATCACGCCAGAGGGTGAGGTTGCAGTGCCAGAAGATGCGCAGCAGCGTGAACGGGTTGGAGGTGCGGCCCGGGTAGCGGGCGCCCGTGTCGGGGATGCGCAGGTTGAAGAGGGCCGCCAGCGCATAGATGCCGATGGTGACCACCACGGCAGCCTCGGCCGGGGTGTCGATGTGGGTATCGATGAAGGGCAGGTCGAACGACAGCAGCCAGGGCGCCACGTGGGGCGAGATGAGCACGCCACCCAGCACGGTCCCCAGGATGATCGACGCGACGGTGGTTCCCTCGATCCAGCCGTTGGCGGCCACCAGCTTGTCGGGCGGCAGCAGCTCGGTGAGGATGCCGTACTTGGCCGGCGAGTAGGCTGCGGCACCAAAGCCCACCAGCGCATAGGCCATCAGCGGCGGCAGCATGCCCAGCAGCAGGATGCAGCCCACCAGCTTGATGGCGTTGGTCAGGAACATCACGCGGCCCTTGGGAATGGAGTCGGCAAAGGCGCCGACGAAGGGGGCCAGCATGACGTAGGAGACGACGAAGACCAGCTTCAGGAAGGGGATCAGCCAGTCGGCCGACTGTGCCTCGCGCAACAGGGCGATGGCGGCAATCAGCAGCGCGTTGTCGGCCAGCGACGACAGGAACTGCGCTGCCATGATGGTGTAGAAACCGGGTTTCATCCGGACGTTTCCATTCCAGTCAGTTTGTATGGGCACAGTGTGCCGTAGTTCCTGCCACGGTCACTGCACATGTGGTGGCGATGATACCCGCAACATCGCCATGGCCGGGCAGCGCTTCGTAACACGCTCTATCATCACCACCATGCCTAGATCATTGACTGCAAGCGTCTCGCCCTCGGCGATGGCGCACAACCTGGCCCGGATACGCCGCCAGGTTCAAGAGAACCGTCCGGATGGCCATGCCCAGGCCGATACCCGCCTGTGGGCGGTGGTGAAGGCCGACGCCTACGGCCACGGCCTGGCCAACGCGCTGACGGGCTTTGCCGATGCCGACGGCATGGCCCTGCTGGAATTCGAGGCGGCCGACTGGCTGCGCCGACACGGCTGGAACAAACCGATCCTGATGCTGGAAGGCGCCTTCGATGCCACGGACGTGGCGCAGGCCGCCGCGCAGGGGCTGACGCTGGCCATCCACCAGCCGCGCCACCTGCAGTGGCTGGCGGCCCACGACGGGCCACCGGTGGATGTGTACCTGAAGCTGAACACGGGGCTGAACCGGCTGGGGCTCAAGCCCGATGACGTGGATGCTTACCTCACGCAGGTGCTGGCCACGCCGGGCGTGCGGCTTCGCGGCATGATGACGCACTTTGCCAATGCCGACACCCCGGGCGGAGCCCTCCAGCCGCTGGCCACCTTCGATGCCGTGGCACGTGCCGTGCAGGCCCGGCTGCCAGCCGGGCAGACGCTGGAACACTGCGTGGCCAATTCGGCCGCGCTCTTCACGTTACCCCTGGCCTATCGTGCCTGGGCGCGTCCGGGCATCGCCCTGTACGGTGCCAGCCCCTTTGCCGGGCAGAGCGCCGCTTCGCTGGGGCTACGTGCTGCCATGCAGCTGACCGGCAGCGTGATGGCCGTGCAACGGCTGACCCCGGGCGAGGCCACCGGTTACGGCGGCCTCTTCGTGGCCGAGCAGCCGGTGCGGGTCGGCATCGTCGATTGCGGCTATGCAGATGGCTACCCGCGGGTGGCCCCCACGGGCACGCCGGTCGTGGTGGATGGCGTACGTACCCGCACGCTGGGCCGGGTGTCAATGGACATGCTGGCCGTGGACCTGACGCCGATCCCCGACGCAGGACCCGGCGCCCCGGTGGAGCTGTGGGGCGATGCGGTGTCGATCGACGAGGTGGCCGAGTCCGCCGGCACACTGGGCTATGAGCTGATGTGTGCGGTGGCGCCCCGTGTGCGCCGTCGGGTGGTCTGAACATGGCGACGGCCAAGACCCAGTTCGTCTGCCGTGAATGCGGCAACACCACGGCGAAGTGGCTGGGACAGTGCCCAGCCTGCCAGGCCTGGAACACGCTGGAGGAATTCCGCCTGCCCAAGAAGGACGCCGGTGGCCGACGCCCGACGACGGGCATGCTGGCCGAGACCTCGTCGATTGCGCTGCTGTCGGAGGTGCCGGTGGACACGGTGCCCCGGCTGCCGACCGGGCTGGCCGAGTTCGATCGCGTGCTGGGCGGCGGCATGGTGCCCGGTTCGGTCGTGCTGATCGGGGGCGACCCAGGCATCGGCAAGTCCACGCTGCTGCTTCAGGCGCTGGCACTGATGTCGCAGAACCAGCGGGTGCTGTACGTGAGCGGCGAGGAGTCGCTGGCACAGGTGGCCTTGCGCGGTGCGCGCCTGGGCATTGACGGCTCGACGCTGCCGATGCTGGCCGAGGTTTCACTGGCCCACATCACCCAGGCCATCGAGCAGGTCAAGCCGGCGGTGGTGGTCATCGACTCCATCCAGACGATGATGAGCGACGACCTGCAGTCGGCCCCCGGCAGTGTGTCTCAGGTGCGCGACTGCGCCGCGCAGCTCACCCGGCTGGCCAAGCAGCAGGGCGTGGCGGTGGTGATGATCGGCCACGTGACCAAGGAAGGGGCGCTGGCCGGGCCGCGCATCCTGGAGCACATGGTCGACACGGTGCTGTACTTCGAGGGCGACAGCCACTCCACCTACCGGCTGATCCGCGCCATCAAGAACCGCTTCGGGGCCGTGAACGAGCTGGGCGTGTTCGGCATGACCGACCGGGGACTGAAGGCCGTCACCAACCCGTCGGCGCTCTTTCTGTCGCAGCATGCCGACCCGGTGTCGGGTTCCTGCGTGCTCATCACCCAGGAAGGCACGCGGCCGCTGCTGGTGGAGATCCAGGCGCTGGTGGACCAGTCCGCCGGCGGGGCGCCGCGCCGGCTGTGCGTGGGCCTGGATCCGATGCGGCTGTCGCTGCTGCTGGCCGTGCTTAACCGCCATGCCGGCATCCAGTACCACGATCAGGACGTGTTCCTGAACGCCGTGGGCGGCGTGCGCATCACCGAACCGGCGGCTGACCTGGCCGTCGTGCTGGCCGTGCTGTCGTCGCTGAAGAACCGGCCGCTGCCGCGGGGGCTCGCCGTGTTCGGCGAGCTGGGCCTGGCCGGCGAGGTGCGCCCGTCGCCACGGGGACAGGAACGGCTGCGCGAAGCGCTGAAACTGGGTTTCTCGCGGGTGATCTGCCCCAAGGCCAACGCACCGCGCAAGCCGCTGGCCGGGCTGGACGTCATCGCGGTGGAGCGCATCGACCAGGCCATTGCCCACGCCTGGGACTGAGCGCCCCTTCAAGCCGCCCCCTCAAGCCGGCGTGCGCAGCGGGACCCTGCAGGCAGACGACTTCGATGTTTCTGGCTGTGGCCGCGCCGATTCTTGAGGGCCGGATGCTGCGGGCAGTGGGCTTCAGGGGGCTTGCCATACACCAGCGGTGCAGCCAGCCTGGATCCTGCAGGCAGGGCGCTTCAGCCCAGGTCGTCCAGCAGGATCTCGGCCGCCATCCGGCCGCTGCGTACCGCGCCTTCCAGCGTGGCCGGATAGCCGCCGTAGCTGTAGTCACCAGCCAGTACCACGCCCGGCAGCTGTGGCAGCAAGTAGCCCGGCGGCACCGTCGGACGATCGTCGGTGCAGGCGAAGGTGGCGCGCTTTTCGTGGATCAGCACCATGTGCTCGGCCGGCGGCAGCTTCATCAGCTCGGTGAGCTGACGCTGCAGGGCCACCTGGAAGGCGGCCTCGCCCTCGGCCTGGGCTGCCTCGCTGTCGCTGATCACCATGGCCCCCAGTCGCCAGCCCGCCTGTTCGCCCCGGTCGAAGAACCAGTGCGCGGGCCCCGACTCGCCCTGGCCGCCCACCAGGGAGAAGACGGCCGGCAGCCGGGCAGGCAGATCGGGGTTGGCCGCCCGCCAGCCGACATAGGCCGTGGTGATGGGACGCCAGCCAAAGCCGTTGAGTGGCGCCAGAAAGGAGGCCGGCGCAATGTTGGCCAGCAGCCGCGCGCTGGTGGGTGGCGGGCAGGCCAGAATGACCTGGCGCGCCTCCAGCGTCCGGTCGTCCTGACCGGCGCTGCCGGTACGCAACATGTAGCCGACACCGCCCGGCGAGGCGGTCCATGCCCCTTCGGTGCCCGGGGTGCTGCCCAGACGGCCCACACGGATCTCGCGGACCGGCGTCCGAAGCTGTACCGGACACCCCTGCGCTTCCAGCCAGGCCAGGGCCGGATCGACGAAGAGAGCCCCCAGGTCCTGACCGGCCAGCACGAAGTCGCTGGCGGTCGGCGCACGGCCCAGGCTGTCGCGCAGCACCCGCAGGAAGACCTGGGCCGAAGCCAGTTCCGGCGGCGTGTTCATGGCGCTGACCACCAGCGGATCCCACAGCTGCCGTACCAGCACCGGGGGCTGATGGGTCCGCCTGTACCAGTCGGCCACGGTGCGCACGCCCATGGGAGGGTGCCAGCCACTCAGCCTGGCCAGCGCCAGGGTGCGCAGCAGGTGCAGCCGCTGGCCCAGCGTCAGGCCCCGCGCCGACAGCAAGGCGGTCAGCAACGACAGGGACTCCGCCGGATTCAGCCCCACCGGACCGTCCCCGGACACGACCGGGGCATGGCGCCGCCGCTTCAGCCGCAGGCCGGCCGCATTTTCCCAGTGCAGCGGCAAGCGCTGCATGCCCTGACCACCCAGCCAGTCCACCAGCGCCAGCGTGTCACGGTAGGCGCCCAGCAGCAGGTGCTGCCCGTTGTCCAGCAGGATGCCATCAGTGTCCGGCCAGGGCAGCCTCTGGCTCCGGGCCCGGCCACCGGCCTGGGGCGCCGCTTCCAGCACCTGCACCGGCACACCGGCTCGCCGCAGGTGCAGCGCAGCCGACAGCCCGGCCCAGCCCGCTCCCACGATGGCCACGGGCGGCATGTCATCACGCAGCGCAGGGACATTCCGGAGGGAAGCCTCCGGCGTTCCGTCGATACGCATGGGCGTCAGGCCGGGTCGGTCGTGATGCGGGGCGGGCGACCGGTGGCGCGTGTGCGGCAGGCCAGCCAGAACTTGCGCAGCGGCGTGAGCGCAATGCGCTGGGTCATGACCGGATAGCCACTGTGCGCGATCTCGTCGAGCAGGCTGGCATAGATGGCCGCCATGATCAGCCCCGGCCGCTGACGGGCGCGGTCGACATCCGGCAGCAGGTCAAAGGCTTCGCGGTAGGCTCGCCGGGCCCGCACCACCTGTTCGGCCATCAGCGCCCGGAAGGCGGGCGATTCCTGCACCTCGGCACGGGCCGACAGGATCTGCTGGCGACTCAGGCCATGACGGATCAGGTCCTGCTGCGGCAGATAGACGCGCCCGAGCCGGGCGTCCTCGCCCACATCGCGGATGATGTTGGTGAGCTGGAAGGCCAGCCCCAGCCGGTCGGCGTACTGCAGCGTCTTCGGATCCTCGTAGCCGAAGATGGCAGCCGACATCTCGCCGACCACGCCGGCGGCGCGGCGACAGTAGAGCTTCAGCCCCTCGAAATCCAGATAGCGTTCGCCGTCCAGATCCATGCGCATGCCGTCGATGACCTCCACCAGCTGGCGGCGGCGCAGGCCATACGGTTCCAGGAAAGGCTGCAGGGCGCGCGTGACGGGATGGGTGGGCGCCCCTTCAAAGAGGGCGCCCACTTCCTGGGCCCACCAGTCGAGCTTGCGCCGGGCCACGTTGCGATCGCCCTGCGAGTCGGCCACGTCATCGACCTCGCGGCAGTAGGCGTAGAGCGCGGTGATGGCGCGCCGCCGCTCGGGCGGCAGGAAGAGAAAGCTGTAGTAGAAGCTGGAACCACTCTTCACTGCCTTGTCCTGGCAGTATTCATCCGGTGTCATGAAAACGGTGTCGTCGTGGACGGAAAACGGGGTCAGGCCTGACGGCGGGGGAAAAGCGCCTGGCGCAGCAAGGCGGGGCCATCGCGCCAGCCCAGGGCAGGGCGACGGGCCACGGAATCGTAATCGGCATGGGCGATCCGGTCCAGAATGCGCTGGCCGCCGGCGATGATGAAACGCAGTTCAGCCGCCAGGCGCCAGGGCAACTGCTGCGGCAATGCCACACCGGCCAGCAGCTGGGCCTGGGTGCTCTGCCATTCCAGGCGCACGGCCTGACGGCTGGCGGCGCCCAGGCGGCCTGCACGGGCCTCGGTCAGCAGCATCTCGGCGCTGCTGCCGGCCGCGGCCAGTGTGGTCGCAGGCAGGTAGACCCGATCCTTGGCAGCATCGATGCCAATGTCCTGCAGGAAATTGATGCGCTGCAGGGCGCTGCAGATGGCGTCGGATTGCGCCAGCGCCGTGTCCGATCCCACCCCGTACAGCTGCAGCAGCAGCCGTCCCACCGGGTTGGCCGAGCGGCGGCAGTAATCCTGTACCTGAGCCTCGGTGTCGTAGCGTGTCACCCGCAGATCCTGCAGGAAGGCATCCAGCAGATCGTGGAAATGACGCCAGTGCAGCCCGTGGCGCTGCACCGAGGCCACCAGCCCATCCACCACCGGCACCCCGCTGGGGACGCCCCGAGCGGCCTCATCCAGCGCCGCGTGCAGCGCCTGTAGCGCCGCCTCGCGCTCGGACGTCGGCACGTCGCCCTCGTCCGCCAGATCGTCGGCATGGCGGGCAAACCGGTAGATGGCCAGCACGGCCGGGCGCAGGCGTGCGGGCACAAGCCACGACCCCACCGGGAAGTTCTCGGCATGATCGACCCCATGCCAGGGCCTGGAAGCCTGACTGAGGGGAAGGCTGTCGGATGCTTGTCCGTCAGCGTCCGTGGTGGTACGCGCTGGATTCATGGCACGGGATTGTAGCCAGCGAACTGACCGTCTTCTGCACGGATGCGATATTATGGGCCAAATTGATGACTCATCGGTCATTGACAGACTCTTTCTTTCGTCATATCGATCATGGTCTGCTGCCTGCCCACATCTCCCCTGGCCAGAGGCCCGTTCCGGATACTGGCGCTGGCCTGCACCGGTGCTTTCCTGCTGGCCGGTTGCGGTCAGAAACCCGCGCACCCCGAAGAGCCGCCCCGGCCGGTGCTCTCCGAAGTGATCCGGCCCGCACCGCTCCTGGATGGCTGGTCCCTGGCCGGAGAGGTGCGGGCACGCGCCGAGGTCAGCTACGCCTTTCAGACTGGAGGCCGCGTCATCGAGCGACAGGTGGATACGGGCGATGCCGTGACAACCGGGCAAGTGTTGGCCCGCATTGATCCCGTGGACCTCAAGCCGCTGGTCAACGCTCGCCGTGCCGATCAGCTGGCGGCCCGCAGCGAGCTGCAGCTGGCCCAGGCCGACCTGGAGCGCGCCGAACGGCTGCATGCCAGGAATTTCGTGAGCAGCGCCAACGTGGATCGGGCACGCGCCGCGGTGGACGTGGCACAGGCCCGGCTGAAGGCCGCCAACGCCCAGGCGCACCAGGCCGACAACGCCTTTGGCTACCGTCAGCTGGTGAGCAAGGTCGATGGCGTGGTGACGGCCGTGCAGGTGGAGGCCGGCCAGGTCGTGGCGGCGGGTCAGCCGGTCATGCGCGTCGCGGCCCAGGGGGACGTGGAAGTGGCCGTGGCCATTCCCGAAGCCGATCTGGCCCGCACCCGTTCTGCCGGCACGTGGCGGGTCGAGTTTCCGGGTCTGCCCGGCAAGCACTGGGAGGCCATGCTACGCGAACTGTCGCCCGCTGCCGATCCGGCCTCGCGCACCTACGCAGCCCGGCTGGCCCTGCAGGGCGACACCCATGAGGTGGCCCTGGGCATGAGTGCCGTCGTCCATGCGCCCCGCACCGATGCCGACGTGCTGAGCGTGCCGCTGAGCGCGCTCTACAGCCGTGACGACGGCACCCAGGTCTGGGTGCTGGATCGCACGTCTTCCACCGTGCGTGCCCGGCCCGTCGTGCTGGGCGCCGCCAGCGGCAACCGGGTGGTGATCCGCCAGGGCCTGTCGGCCGGTGACGAGGTGGTGGTGGCCGGTGCCAATCTGCTGCGCGACGGTCAGAAGGTGCAACTGCCCGGCAAGCGCCGGGACAGCCAGGGCACCGGGCAGGGCGGTCCCGAAGGCCACGGATGCCCGGATGCGCAGCGCAAGGACGGCGGGGCATGACGATGCCGAACCTTCCAGAAACCCCACAGACCGCACATTCCAGCGCCACCCGGCGCGAGGGCTTCAACCTCTCGGCCGTTGCGCTGCGCTACCGGCAGGTGACGCTCTTTTTCCTGCTGATCTGCGGCATCGGCGGTGCACTGGCCTTCTTCAGCCTGGGCCAGCGCGAGGACCCCGATTACACCTTCCGGGCGATGGTGGTGCGCACGCTCTGGCCGGGCGCCACGGCCCAGCAGGTGGACGAACTCGTCACCGATCGCATCGAGAAGACGGTGCAGGAGATTCCGTACTTCAAGTACACCACCAGCTACTCCAAACCGGGTGAGTCGCTGGTCGTGCTGATGCTGAAGGACTCCTCGCCGCCCGACAAGGTGAAGGACTACTGGTACCAGGTGCGCAAGAAGATCGGCGACATCCGCTACCGGCTGCCGCCTGCCATCCAGGGGCCATTCTTCAACGATGAATTCGGCGACGTCTTCGGCACCATCTACGCGATGACCGGCGACGGCATCGACATGGCGCGGCTGCGCCGCTACGCCGAGGACGTGCGCGACCAGCTGCTGCACGTGCCCGATGTGGCCAAGGTGGAGCTGGTGGGCGTGCAGCCCGAACAGATCCACGTCACCCTGTCGGCCACGCGACTGGCTCGGCTGGGCCTGACGCCCGAAGCCATTGCCCGCGAGATGCAGGCCCAGAACCTGGTGGCCTCGGCCGGCACCCTGCATACCGACGCGCGCAGCGTGCGGCTGAACGTGAGCGGCCAGTTCGACAACGTGAAGGCCGTCCAGGCGCTGCGACTGACCGTGGGCGGGCGCATCATCCGGCTGGGGGACATTGCCAGCGTCACCCGCGGCTATCAGGATCCGCCCACCATGGTGATGCGCTACCAGGGCAAGGATGCCATCGGCATCGCCGTCTCGATGGTGGGCAACGGCGACGTGCTGCAGCTGGGCCGCAACCTGGATGCCCGCATGCGCGAGCTGCGTGCCGATCTGCCGGTGGGCATCGAGTTCGGCAAGGTTTCCGACCAGCCCAAGGTGGTGGAAGGGGCTGTGGATGTCTTCACGCGCTCGCTGCTGGAAGCGGTCATCATCGTGCTGGCGGTCAGCCTGCTGAGTCTGGGACTGCGTGCCGGCATGGTGGTGGCACTGTCCATCCCGCTGGTTCTGGCGGCTACCTTCCTGGGCATGAAGGTCTTCGGCATCGACCTGCACCGTGTCTCCACCGGCGCGCTCATCATCGCCCTGGGCCTACTGGTCGACGACGCGATGATCTCCATCGAGATGATGGCCCGTAAACTGGAAGAGGGGCTGGACACCTTCCATGCCGCCACCTACGCCTACACCAGCACCGCTTTCCCGATGCTGACCGGCACGCTGATCACGGCCGTGGGCTTTCTGCCCATCGCCACCGCGCGCTCGTCCACCGGCGAATACACCTTCGCCATCTTCGCGGTCGTCACCCTGGCCCTGCTCATCTCGTGGGTGATGGCCGTCGGTGCCGTGCCCTTCATCGGCACCTACCTGCTCCGCGGCCGCGACGCACCGGTTGCCGCGACGAATCCGGATGTACACGCGAAGCAGGCCCTGACCACGTCCGCCGAGGCCGGTGCAGTCAGCAGCACGGCTCACGGCGCGGAGCACGCGCTTTTCCATACCCCGTTCTACCGCCGGCTGCGCGCGACCATCGAGGGCGCCATGCGTCACCGCTGGATCACGCTGGGCATCACGGTACTGCTGCTGGCGGCCGGGATGGCCGGCATGCAGGTCACCACCAAGCAGTTCTTCCCGCCCTCCGACCGCGCCGAGATCCTGGTGGATCTGTGGCTGCCCGAGGGCGCCAGTCTGGCAGCCACCCGGGCACAGTCCGAGCGGCTGGAAACGTGGCTGGCCAGGGACAGCGACGTGCAGAGCTTCGTGGCCTACGTGGGCAACGGCAGCCCGCGCTACTTCCTGTCGCTGGACCAGCAGCTCTACCGCACCAACTACGCGCAGTTCGTCGTGCTGACCCCGGACGTGGAGGCCCGCAACCGCCTGATGCCACGCCTGCAGGCCGAGCTGGCCAGCAACTTCCCCGGCGTGCGCGCCCGCGCCTACCTCACGCCGCTGGGCCCGCCCGTGGCCTTCCCGGTGCAGTTCCGCATCGGGGGACCCGATGTCGGCACGATCAAGCGCATCGCCAACCAGGTGCTGGAGGTGGTCCGTGCCAACCCCTACACCGTCGAGCCACACCTGAACTGGGGCGAGCGCAGCCCCAGCATCCAGGTCGACGTGGACCAGGACCGGGCGCGTGCCGTGGGCCTGTCCAGCGGACAGATCAGCCGGGCGTTGGGCGGCGTCATCGATGGCGCCACCATCGGCACGCTGCATGAGGGTGACCAGCTGCTCCCGGTGATCATGCGGGCCCCTCAGAACGAGCGCAACGACCTGTCGGCGCTGGGTTCCATTCCGATCACCACGGCGCTGGGCAGTACCGTCCCGCTGTCGCAGGTGGCCACGCTGCGCCAGGTGATGGAGGAGCCCATCCTCTGGCGCCGAAGCCGCATCCCCACGCTGACCGTCAACGCCGACGTCGTGGACGGCGTGCAGGGACCGGACGTGATGCACCAGATCCAGCGCCAGCTGAAGACGATCCGGGCCGGGCTGCCGGCCGGCTACCGCATCGAAGCGGGTGGCCCCGAGGAGGAGAACGTCAGCGCCCAGGCCTCCATCATGCGCGGCATGCCGCTGATGGTGGGCCTGATCCTCACGCTGCTGATGCTGCAGCTGCGGCGTTTCTCGCTCGTGCTGATGGTGATGCTCACCGCACCGCTGGGCATCGTCGGCGTGGTGGCGGCGCTGCTTGTCTCAGGTCGCCCCTTCGGCTTCGTCGCCATGCTGGGCACCATTGCACTGGCTGGCATCATCATGCGCAACACCGTCATTCTGGTGGACCAGATCCGCCAGGACATCGACGAGGGGCACACGCCATGGGAGGCCGTGCGCGAGGCCACCGTGCGGCGCTTCCGGCCCATCACCCTCACCGCCGCCGCGGCCATCCTGGCCATGATCCCGCTGTCGCGCGACGTGCTGTGGGGGCCCATGGCCGTCTCGATCATGGGCGGCCTGGTGGTGGCCACGGTGCTCACGCTCCTGATGGTGCCGGCGCTCTACGTCGCCTGGTACCGCATCCGTCCGCCGCAGCACACCGCTGCCTGACAGCACGCCTCGGGGTCACTGTTTGCCGGATACAACGTCGGTGACGCGGCCCCAGGCCTGCCCCTGGTGCAAACGGGGGAGGGCAGTCCCCTCACGGCGCCGCAACCAGGGGCCGGCCCGCATCCTCTTTCCTGTTTCAGCTAGAATCATTGAGATTGACGCGCTGCCTGCGGCCCGTGCCTTGCCGGGAAACGACGTCCCGCGCCGCATCGGGCTGCCCCGACGCCGGCAACGGTGCCCGGTGGTACGTCGCGGCAGCGCCTGCAACCGGTCCTTTTCCGGTCCTGCGGCTGTGGCGAAATTGGTAGACGCACCAGATTTAGGTTCTGGCGCCGCAAGGTGTGAAGGTTCGAGTCCTTTCAGCCGCACCAGCCTGCCTTTTCTTGAACAACCAACCCAACGGAACTCAACGACGGATGGCTTCCCAGCTTGAAACAACCGGCACCCTGGAACGCCGGCTGACGCTTTCGGTAAACCCGGCCGACATTTCCTCCAAGGTCCAGGAGCGCTTGCGTTCGATGGCCAAGACCACCCGCATGCCGGGCTTCCGCCCCGGCAAGGTGCCGGTGCGCCTGATCGAGCAGAGCTACGGTCCGCAGGTGCATTCCGAAGTCCTCGGCGAAGCCATCTCGCGCGCCTTCAGCGACGCCGTGCAGGCCGAGAACCTGCGCGTGGCCGGCCAGCCCGAGATCGCTCCCAAGGACGAGAGCCAGGGCCCCAACGCCACCGAATTCGTCGCCACCTTCGAGGTCTACCCCGACGTGAAGCTGGGTGACCCGGCCACGCTGGAAGTCGACCGCTACAACGCCAGCGTCGACGACAAGGCCCTGGAGGCCACCATCGACGTGCTGCGCAAGCAGCGCACCCGCTGGAAGGCCGTCGATCGCGCCGGCGAGAAGGGCGACCGTGCCACCATCGACTTCTTGGGCAAGCTCGACGGTGAAGCCTTCCCCGGCGGTTCCGCCGAAGGCTTCCCGATGGTGCTGGGCGAAGGCCGCATGCTGCCCGACTTCGAAGCCGGCGTGCTGGGCAAGAAGGCTGGCGAGACCGTCACCTTCGACGTGAAGTTCCCCGACGACTACAACGCCGAGCACCTGGCCGGCAAGACCGCCCAGTTCGAGGTCAAGATCCAGAAGGTCGAGGCCCCCGAGCTGCCCGAGGTCGATGCCGACTTCGCCCGCCAGATGGGTCAGGAAGACGGTGACGTCGAGAAGTTCCGTGCCGACGTGCGCACCAACCTGGAGCGCGAGGTCCGCCAGCGCGTTCAGTCGCGCACCAAGAGCTCCGTCATGGACAAGATCGTCGGTCTGGCCGACATCGAGCTGCCCAAGGCCCTGGTCGCCCAGGAAGCCGAGTCGCTGGCTGCCCGCATGCGCGAGGACCTGCAGGCCCGCGGCGTGGACCTGCGCAAGGCCCCGCCGGTTCCCACCGACGCCTTCACCGAACAGGCCACCCGCCGCGTGCGTCTGGGCCTGATCGTCTCCGAAGTGGTGCGCGAGAACGCCCTGCAGGCCAAGCCCGAGCAGATCCGCAAGCAGATCGAGGAGTTCGCCTCCACCTACGAGAACCCGGCCGAGGTGATCCGCTGGTACTTCAGCGACCGTGACCGTCTGGCCGAGGTCGAGGCCCTGGTCGTCGAGCAGAACGTCGTCGACTGGCTGCTGTCCAAGGCCAAGGTCACCGACCACGAGGTCGGCTTCGACGAGCTGATGAAGGGTCTGGCCTGATCAGTCCCTCCTGCCGCCACCGGCGCCTGTCCGGCAGCGCCCCCAGCGGGCCCGCCGGATGGCACGGGCGGCAGGGCTCCTTCGGAGCCCGCCACCTTGCGGCCCTCCGCAACATCCCCATATGGGTTGTGCAAGACCGGTCGGTGACATCCCGACCGGTTTGCATTTTCGCCCCACCATCGAGGAAGCATTCATGACCTTCAACAGCTTGGTCGAGGATCAGGTCAACCTGCACCTGGCGCAGGCCACCGATCCCTTCGCCCCGCAGGCCGTCGCACAGGCTCCCCAGGGCCTGGGCATGGTGCCCATCGTCATCGAGCAGAGCGGTCGGGGCGAGCGTGCCTACGACATCTACTCGCGCCTGCTGCGTGAGCGCGTGGTGTTCCTGGTGGGCCCGGTGATGGACCAGTCCGCCAACCTGGCCGTGGCCCAGATGCTGTATCTGGAAAGCGAGAACCCGGACAAGGACATCCACTTCTACATCAATTCCCCCGGCGGCTCCGTCTCGGCGGGTCTGGGCATCTTCGACACCATGCAGTTCGTCAAGCCCGACGTCTCCACGCTGTGCATCGGCTTTGCCGCCAGCATGGGCGCCTTCCTGCTGGCCGCCGGCGCCAAGGGCAAGCGTCATTCGCTGCCCAACTCGCGCATCATGATCCACCAGCCCTCGGGCGGCGCCCAGGGCCAGGCCTCGGACATCGAGATCCACGCCAAGGAGATCATCTATCTGCGCAAGCGCCTGAACCAGATCCTGGCTGACCGCACCGGCCAGCCGCTGGAGCGCATCGAGCGCGACACCGAGCGCGACAACTTCATGTCCGCCGACGAGGCCCTGGAATACGGCCTCATCGACAAGGTGATGACCTCGCGCACCGAGGCCACTGCCAAAGCCGACGCCGGCAGCAAGTAAGAGACCGGAGATACAGCGCATGCCCGACAACACAGGATCCTCCGACAAGCCCCTCTACTGCTCGTTCTGCGGCAAGAGCCAGCACGAGACCCGCAAGCTGATCGCGGGTCCGTCGGTCTACATCTGCGACGAATGCATCGACCTGTGCAACGAGATCATCCGTGACGAAGTGCAGGGCGAGGCCCCCGGCACGCCGTCCAGCGAGCTGCCCATCCCGTCCGAGATCGCGGCCATCCTCGACCAGTACGTGATTGGCCAGCAGAAGGCCAAGCGCACGCTGGCCGTGGCGGTCTACAACCACTACAAGCGGTTGCGCCACAAGGGCGACAAGGACGACGTGGAGCTGACCAAGAGCAACATCCTGCTGGTCGGCCCCACCGGTTCGGGCAAGACGCTGCTGGCCCAGACGCTGGCGCGGCTGCTCAACGTGCCCTTCGTGATGGCCGATGCCACCACACTCACCGAAGCCGGCTACGTCGGCGAGGACGTCGAGAGCATCATCCAGAAGCTGCTGGCCGCCTGCAACTACGAGATCGACAAGGCCCAGACGGGCATCGTCTACATCGACGAGATCGACAAGATCTCGCGCAAGGCCGACAACCCGTCCATCACCCGCGACGTGTCGGGCGAGGGCGTGCAGCAGGCGCTGCTGAAGCTCATCGAGGGCACCGTGGCCTCGATCCCGCCGCAGGGTGGGCGCAAGCACCCCAACCAGGACTTCGTGCAGGTCGACACCACCAACATCCTGTTCATCTGCGGTGGCGCCTTCGACGGCATGGACAAGGTGATCCGCGACCGTTCCGAGCGCTCCGGCATCGGTTTTGGCGCCCAGGTCAAGGGGGCGTCCGACCGCAGCCTGTCGGAACTCTTCCAGGACATCGAGCCTGACGACCTGATCAAGTTCGGCCTGATCCCCGAACTGGTGGGCCGCCTGCCGGTGCTGGCCACGCTGGACGAGCTGGACGAGGCCACGCTGGTCCGCATCCTCACCGAGCCGAAGAACGCACTGGTCAAGCAATACCAGAAGCTCTTCTCGATGGAAGGCGTCGAGCTGGACATCCGTCCGGCCGCGCTCAAGGCCATCGCCCGCCAGGCGCTCAAGCGCAAGGCCGGTGCGCGCGGCCTGCGCTCCATCCTGGAGCATGCGCTGATCGACATCATGTACGAGCTTCCCGGCCTGAAGAATGTCGAGAAGGTCGTCATCGACGAGAACGTCATCGAAGGCACGAGCAAGCCCCTCCTGATCTACAGCGAGACCTCCAAGGTCTCGGGGGGCGACAGCTGACGATCGCCGGACCGGCCAGGGCATCCCCTCGCAACTATCAGGACGGAAGTCCGGGTAGCAGGGGGCCCCTTGGCCCATCCGGGCGCTTTGCATCCGCCACCCGATGGCCTGTACCATCGACAACAGCCGGCCCCGTTTACACCTTCCGTGCAGACTTGGCCGGCTGTCCCGTTTCTGCAGCACCCGTCCTTTCCACCATCCTTGCCGCCAGCCCGCTTTGGCGGTGCCTGCCCATCGTCACCACCCGCTTTTTCAGTCTCCCGTTTTCCGGGCATGCCGGCCGTCATTCACACGGCTGACAGGCCTTCGGCGTGCTGTCGATGCGTGGCGGCTGCAGAACGCGCCACCTTCCGACGGATCGCGCCGGCCGCCCGTCCCGCGCCCTGCTGTGCGGCCGGCCGGACACGGTTTCATAAGGAAACTCGCAACAACCTCCGCGTATTCTTGTAATCTTTTGGAATCATCCCCAGATGCCTCGTATGCTGACCCCTGTCGCCCAGGACGGTCCCGGGTACAGCGGTCAGCACACTTTTCGGGAAACCGATGAACGATAGCCATATTCCCAACCAGACCCTGCCACTGCTGCCCCTGCGCGACGTGGTGGTCTTCCCCCACATGGTGATCCCGCTCTTCGTGGGCCGCCAGCGTTCCATCAAGGCGCTGGAAGCGGCCATGGAAGCCGGCAAGAGCATCATGCTGGTTGCCCAGAAGAACGGCTCGAAGGACGACCCCACCGCCAGCGACATCTATGGCATTGGCTGCGTCTCCAACATCCTGCAGCTGCTGAAGCTGCCCGACGGTACCGTCAAGGTGCTGATCGAAGGCGTCAGCCGCGCACGCATCGCCAACGTCGACACCGAGGGCGAGTATTTCTCGTGCGAGCTGGACGACATCCATGACGAGGATTCGGTCTCGCCCGAGGTCGAAGCCTTGCGGCGCACCATCCTGTCGCAGTTCGAGCACTACGTGAAGCTCAACAAGAAGGTGCCCTCCGAGATCCTGGCCTCGCTGTCCGGCATCGAGGATGCGGGCCGCCTGGCCGACACCATCGCCGCACACCTGCCCATCCGCATCGAGCAGAAGCAGGAAGTGCTGGAGACGCTGCCGGTGGGCGAGCGCCTGGAGAAGCTGCTGGCGCAGATCGAGAACGAACTCGACATCCTGCAGGTCGAGAAACGCATCCGCGGGCGCGTCAAGCGCCAGATGGAAAAGAGCCAGCGCGAGTACTACCTGAACGAGCAGGTCAAGGCCATCCAGAAGGAACTGGGCGAGGGCGAGGACGGCGCCGACTTCGAGGACATCGAGAAGAAGATCAAGGCCGCCCGCATGCCCGAAGAGGCCCGCAAGAAATGCGAAGGCGAGTTCCGCAAGCTGCGTCTGATGTCGCCCATGTCGGCCGAGGCCACCGTGGTGCGCAACTACATCGACACGCTGCTGGCCCTGCCGTGGAAGAAGAAGAGCAAGCTCAACAATGACCTGGCCCATGCCGAGAAGGTGCTCGACGAGGACCACTACGGGCTGGAGAAGGTCAAGGAGCGCATCCTTGAATACCTCGCCGTGCAGCAGCGCGTCGACAAGGTGAAGGCCCCGATCCTGTGCCTGGTCGGTCCTCCGGGCGTGGGCAAGACCTCGCTGGGTCAGTCCATCGCTCGCGCCACGAACCGCAAGTTCGTGCGCATGGCCCTGGGCGGTGTGCGTGACGAGGCCGAGATCCGTGGCCACCGCCGCACCTACATCGGCTCGATGCCGGGCAAGATCCTGCAAAGCATCACCAAGGTCGGCGTGCGCAATCCGCTCTTCCTGCTCGACGAAGTCGACAAGATGGGCCAGGACTTCCGTGGCGACCCGGCTTCGGCCCTGCTGGAGGTGCTCGACCCCGAGCAGAACGACACCTTTGCCGACCACTACGTCGAGGTCGACTACGACCTGTCGGACGTGATGTTCGTGGCCACGGCCAACTCCTTCAACATTCCCGCACCGCTGCTGGACCGGATGGAAGTCATCCGCCTGTCCGGCTATACCGAGGACGAGAAGGTCTCGATTGCCCAGCGCTACCTGCTGCCCAAGCAGATCAAGAACAACGGCCTCAAAGCCGGTGAACTGACGGTCAGCGAAGCGGTGCTGCGCGACATCCTGCGCTTCTACACGCGGGAGGCCGGCGTGCGTTCGCTGGAGCGCGAGCTGTCCAAGATCTGCCGCAAGGCCGTCAAGGCGCTGCTGCTGGACAAGTCGCTCAAGGGCATCACCGTCACGGCCGAGAACCTCGACACCTTCCTGGGCGTGCGCCGCTACACCTACGGCATTGCCGAGAAGAACAACCAGGTCGGGCAGGTCAATGGTCTGGCCTGGACGGAAGTGGGCGGCGAGCTGCTCACCATCGAGGCCATCGCCGTGCCGGGCAAGGGCAAGAACCTCACCACCGGCAAGCTGGGCGACGTGATGCAGGAGTCCATCAAGGCCGCGATGACCGTGGTGCGCCGCCGTGCGGCACAGCTGGGCATCAAGCCGGACTTCTACGAGAAGCAGGACATCCACGTCCACGTGCCCGAGGGCGCCACGCCGAAGGACGGGCCCAGCGCAGGCATCGCCATGACCACGGCACTGGTGTCGGTGCTGACCGGCATTCCGGTACGTGCCGACGTGGCCATGACCGGCGAGATCACGCTGCGCGGCGAGGTGCTGGCCATCGGCGGCCTGAAGGAGAAGCTGCTGGCCGCCCAGCGTGCGGGCATCAAGCTGGCCCTCATCCCCGAGGAAAACGTCAAGGATCTGGCCGAGATCCCCGACAACGTGAAGAACAGCCTCGAGATCGTGCCGGTGAAGTGGATCGACAAGGTGCTGGAACTGGCCCTGGTGCATCGTCCCCAGCCGCTGCCGGAAGAGGGCGAGGACACCACGTCCACCCCGGCCACGCCGCCGGCTGCCACCAAGCCCAACGACGGCATCGTGGCGCACTGACCCGGACGGGGCAGGGCGGCAGTCCAGCGGCTGCCCCGTTGCCCCAAACGCTGAAAACGTCGCCTGCACGGCCTTCAGCCGCTGGCGACGTTTTTTTTGCGCCCCCACTTGCAAAGCGCGCAAAAAGCAGGTTATCATCGCAGCTTCAGTGCACGGCACACTGGGTGCTTAGCTCAGTTGGTAGAGCGGCGCCCTTACAAGGCGTAGGTCGGGAGTTCGAGACTCTCAGCACCCACCACCTGCCAGGCACTGGACTGAAGTTTTCCTGCCGTCCAGGTGAAGTCTGCTTGGGCTGTGGATCAGAAAACAGCAGGCAACTCAACGAGCTGCAGCTTTTTTTTGAACCACTGGTTGACAACCAAAAAAAGCAGGATATAATGATTGCTTCAGCGGTTGATTGAAAGCTGTTGAGAGTAGGAGCGGTAGTTCAGTTGGTTAGAATACCGGCCTGTCACGCCGGGGGTCGCGGGTTCGAGCCCCGTCCGCTCCGCCAACTCTTGAAAGCTTCAGTTAGCTGAAACAACGAAACCACCCTTGAGGTGGTTTTTTTGTGCCCATCGTCAGCGCAAGGCTTCTGCCAGCCTTCCTGGAAGACCTCCCAGGCACTCCACTCTATTGGCCAACCTGCCGCACAACCAGAGCAGTGCCAGTGCTTGGGTTTAGGTTTGGGTTTGGGCCTGCAAGGGTCCTTCCGCCCACCACCGCGGCCCATAATCTTCGAAGAATCAACGATCTGGAGACCTTCGCTGCCAAATCACACCTCACGGCAGCTGTTGCGGCAATCACCACGCATTACGAACAATGATTATCATTGCCCCGTAGCGTATCAATCCACCCTTGATCTGAACCCGCCTTCCAGATGCTTGTTCCCTTTCTCATCATGTTGCGCGAGGGCATCGAAGCAGCCCTCATTGTCGGCATCGTCGCCAGTTACCTGAAGCAGAGCGGTCGTGACGGCCTGATGCCCGCCGTCTGGGTGGGCGTGCTGCTGGCCAGCGCGCTGTCGCTGTTTGCGGGCGCTGCGCTCCAGCTGATGGCGGCCGAATTCCCACAGAAGGAACAGGAGCTCTTCGAGGGCGTGGTGGGGCTCATCGCCGTCGGCATGCTCACCTCCATGGTGTTCTGGATGCGCAAGACCGCGCGCAACATCAAGGGCGACCTGCAGGCCTCGGTCGAGCGGGCACTGGGCCATGGCACCGATGCCGCCGGCTGGGCGCTCATCGGCATGGTCTTCCTGGCCGTGGCGCGTGAAGGCCTGGAATCGGTCTTCTTCCTGCTGGCCATCTTCCAGCAGAGCCAGGGCTGGCAGGCGCCCGTCGGGGCACTGGCCGGCATCGCGGTATCCGTCGTCATCGGCTATGGCCTTTATTCCGGTGGCGTGCGGCTCAACCTGCGGCGCTTCTTCCGCTTCACTGGCGTGTTCATCCTACTGGTGGCGGCAGGGCTGCTGGCCGGGGTGCTGCGCAAGTTCCATGAAGCCGGCATCTGGAACCAGCTGCAGACGGTGGTCTTCGATCTGGATCACACGCTGCCCATGGACAGTCCGCTGGGCACCGTGCTGTCGGGCCTTCTGGGCTACCAGTCAGCCCCCGTGGTGGGCGAGATCCTCGTTTACGTCGCCTTCCTGGCCATCACGCTCTTCTTCTTCCTGCGTCCCATGACGGCAGCACCGGCCCCGGTCGGCACTGCCCCTCGCTGACGACATTCATCCGAAATCCTCCGGAAGTTCCGGGCAGGCCGGAACGCTCCGGGTTCACAGAAACCACCCCGTCGAACTCCGATGCCTGATCCCCAAAAGAAATCCTCCGCACTGATGCGCACCGCCCTGGGCGGCTCGGCCATCCTGGTCATCGCCGGCCTGGGCGCCTTCTGGTATGCCTCGCAGAAGGCTCAGCAGCAAGCCCCGAAGGAAGAGGGCGATGTCGTCACGGTCACCATCGAGGGCAAGGTCTGCAAGCCCAACGAGATCACCGTACCGGCCGGCCGCACCACCTTCCGCATCGTCAACAACTCCGACCGGGCGCTGGAATGGGAGATCCTGGACGGCATCATGGTGGTGGAAGAGCGCGAGAACATCGCGCCGGGCTTCGCCCAGACCATGCGGGTCAAGCTGCGCCCGGGCGACTACGACATCACCTGCGGCCTGCTGAGCAACCCGCGCGGCAAGCTGCATGTCACGCCCTCGGCCGACTCCGAGGCGGAAGCAGCGCGACCCTCGGCCGTGAACTTCCTGGGGGCGCTGGCCGAATACCGCTTCTACATGGTGTCGCAGACCAGCCAGCTGCAGGATGCCACCGAACAGCTGGTGGCCGCCATCAAGGCCGGCAACCTGAAGGAAGCGCAGGCGCTCTACGCGCCGGCCCACCAGTTCTACAAGCGCATCGAGCCCATGGCCGAGATGTTTGCCGACCTGGACCAGCGCATCAACGGCCGGGCCGACTACTTCGAGAAGCGTGAGGCCGATCCGGCCTTCCGCGGCTTCCATCGCCTGGAATACACGCTGTTCGGCCAGTCCGCGCCCGACCTGAAGGCGCTGGCCCCCATTGCCGACGAACTTCAGGCCGATCTGGGCAAGCTGAAGGAGCGGCTGAGCGCCCTGGATATCAAGCCCGAGCGGCTGGCCAGTGCAGCCTCCCGACTGCTGCGTCGCACGGCCGACAACCTGCCCACCGGCGGCGAGGAAGCCTGGAGCCACGCCGAGGCCTCCGACCTGCAGGGCACACTCGATGGCACGCGCAAGCTGGCCATCCTGGTGGCGCCGCTGCTGACCAAGCCGGCTCCCGCCCTGAAGAAGGGCATCGAGGATGGCTATGCCCAGTTCGGCAAGGCGCTGGATCCGTACCGCGACGGAAACGGCTTCAAGGCCGGTGCCCTGGACGATGCCGGCCGCAAGGCCGTAGCCGCCCCGGTCAACCAGCTGGCCGACACGCTGGGCCAGGTCAACGCCGCCCTGGGACTGGAGTGATCCCGTTGCTGGCCATCTGACGCGCCCGGGGCTCCCGTCCGGAGCCCCGCAGGCATCGCATTCCCAAAAGAAGAGGCTTCCCATGCAAGACAAGCTCGATCCATCCCGTCTGGCCGCCCTGGGCGGCTGTCCGGCCGGCATCCATGGCCAGTCCGAACCGTCCTCCCGGCAAGTCACGGCCCAGGCCCAGGCCATGATGACCTGTCCGGCCGGGCTGGTGGGTACCAACCAGCCCGAATCCATGCGCCGCCGCCACGTGCTGGGCGGGCTGGGTGCCGCGACCGCAGGCCTGGTCGGCATGACGGCACAGGCCGCTGCCGCTGCCACCGGCAAGGCACAGCACGCCGCCGGCGACGATTCGGTCGGTCAGGTGACCGATGCCCCCCTCAGCACCCACTTCCAGGAGCGGGTGCCGTACCTGGGCCAGCATCAGGCCGGCATCGTCACCCCACGCCCCAGCGCGGGCATGCTGGCCTCGTTCTTCGTGCTGGCCCAGGACCGCGAAGAGCTGGAACGGCTCTTTCGCACGCTGACCAAGCGCATTGCCTTCCTCACTCAGGGCGGCAAGGAAGTGCAGGTCGATCCCAAGCTGCCGCCGGTCAGCTCCGGTCTGCTGGGACCCGTGCTGCCGCCTGATGCGCTCACCATCACCGTGTCGCTGGGCAACTCGATGTTCGACGAGCGCTTCGGGCTGGCCAAAGTGAAGCCGAAGTACCTGCAGCAGATGACGAAGTTCTTCAACGACGCGCTGGACCCGTCGCTCTGCCATGGTGACCTGTCGATCCAGTTCTGCGCCAACACGCCGGACACGATCATCAACGCGCTGCGCGACATCATCAAGAACCTGCCCGACCTGCTGGTCCTGCACTGGAAGCAGGAAGGCAACGTGCCGCCCATCGCCGCCAAGCCCGGCCAGCCGGCCGAGAGCGCCCGCAACTTCCTGGGCTTCCGTGACGGTTCCGCCAACCCGGATTCCGCCGACGCCCAGCTGATGGACCGGGTGGTCTGGGTGGGACCGAAATCCGGCGAGCCCGCCTGGGCCGTCGGCGGCAGCTACCAGGCCGTGCGCATCATCCGCAACTTCGTCGAGCGCTGGGACCGGACCCCGCTGCAGGAGCAGGAAGCCATCTTCGGGCGCGTGAAGGACACCGGCGCGCCGCTGGACACCACGGACGGCACCGAATTCCAGGTGCCCAACTACACCGCCGACCCGAAAGGCGAGAAGACGCCGCTGGATGCGCACATCCGGCTGGCCAACCCGCGCACTCCGCAGACCGAAGAGAACCTGATCCTGCGCCGGCCGTTCAACTATTCCAACGGTGTCACCAAGTCCGGCCAGCTGGAAATGGGGCTGCTGTTCATCTGCTACCAGGCCAACCTGGAGAAGGGCTTCATCACCGTGCAGAAGCGCCTGGACGGCGAACCGCTGGAGGAGTACATCAAGCCCATCGGCGGCGGGTACTTCTTCACGCTGCCCGGCATCCGTGACGAGAACGACTGGCTGGGCCGCACGTTGATGGAGGCCAGCAGCAGCACGCGCGCCTGAGACCACGCCCCGGCCAGAGACCCGGCCGGGATCATGCCCTGCAACCCGGAGCCCGGATTCCGGATTCCGTCCGGAACCGGGTTCCACCCGGGAGGCCGGGGCAGGGTAGCCGGGCCTGCCGATGGCCCTGACACCAGGGCTTCGGTTTCCCCGCCATTCGTGGGGTCATTGCAACTGGCTCTAGAATGGCAAACCTTCAGAATCCGTTCTGTTTCTTATTCTCTTTCACTTTCTCTCAACCCCCGAGGAGCATACCGACATGACCCTTCGCCGTCGCATCATCTCCGTGCTGGTGGCCCACGCCGCCGCCTTCGGCGCTATCAGCGCTCAGGCCGCCGTGGAGCCCAGCGAGCTGGTCGGCCCCATCGCCGAATACAAGCTGTTCGTCGACAAGAACGTCTCGGCCCTGGTGAAGGACACCAAGGCCTTCGTGGCTGCCGTCAAGGCCGGCCAGATCGAAAAGGCCAAGAAGCTGTTCGCCCCCGTGCGCACCCACTATGAGCGCGTCGAGCCGGTCGCCGAGCTGTTCAGCGACATCGACGTCGCCATCGACTCGCGTGCCGACGACCACGAGAAGCGTGAGGAAGACCCGGGCTTCGGTGGCTTCCACCGCATCGAGTATGCCCTGTGGCACCAGAAGGACACCAAGAGCGTCACCAAGTACGCCGAGAAGCTGCAGGCCGATGTCGAGGAGCTGCACAAGCGCCTGACCGACCTGACCTTCCCGCCCGAGAAAGTGGTGGGCGGTGCCGCCGTGTTGATGGAAGAAGTGGCCGCCACCAAGATCTCCGGGGAAGAAGACCGCTACAGCCACACCGACCTGTGGGACTTCCAGGCCAACTTCGAGGGCGCCTACAAGATCGTCGAGCTGTTCAAGCCGCTGATCGCCCGTGAGGACAAGGCCTTCCTGGACAAGACCGAGAAGAACTTCGAGACGGTCTTCAACACCCTGAAGAAATACCGCACCAAGGACGGCGGCTTCGTCACCTATGACAAGCTCACCGAAGGCGACCGCAAGATCCTGTCCGCCCGCGTCAACACGCTGGCCGAGGATCTGTCCAAACTGCGCGGCATGTTCGGTCTGAACTGATCCGCTCGACAGCCCCTGCCCGTCCGGCCGCGGCCGGCGGGCAGGGGGTTGGAGGACTTCCTTTCGGGGAAATCCTCGGGTGAGGGAGAGGCGTCAGCGCATCCTCACCATCCCGCCAGCACCAGCTTGCCCAGCGTGCGGCCATCTTCCAGCCGTTCGTGAGCCCGCCGCAGATTCTGCGCATTGATGCGCCCCAGCGTTTCAGTCCGGGTGCTGCGCACCTTGCCCTGACTCACCAGATCACCCAGCTCACGCAGGATCTCGCCCTGACGTGCGATGTCCGCCGTGCCCAGCAGCGAGCGCGTGAACATGAATTCCCAGCTGATCGTCAGGCTCTTGCGCTTGAGCGGGACGATATCCAGCGTCTCGGGATCATCGATCATGGCAATCCGCCCCTGCGGGGCAATGAGTTCCACAATGTCCGGCAGATAACGGTCAATACCGTTGGTGCAGAACACGAAGGCCGGTGCACCGATGCCCAGGGCCGACACCTGCGGTGCCAGCGGCCTGCTGTGGTCGATGACATGGTGAGCCCCCATCCGCTTCACCCAGTCCACCGATTCGGGCCGCGAGGCCGTGGCGATCACCGTCAGCCTGGTCAGCGCACGGGCCAGCTGGATCGTGATGGAACCCACACCGCCCGCGCCGCCAATCACCAGCAGCGCCAGTGCAGCCCCCGTGACCGGGCGTTGCACGTCAAGACGATCAAAGAGCGTCTCCCAGCCGGTCAGCGTCGTGAGGGGCAGGGCGGCGGCATCCTCGTTGCTCAGGCCTTCCGGCACATGCGCGGCGATGCGTGCATCCACCGCCTGCAGCTGCGCATAGCAGCCGGGCCGGTCGATGGCTCCCGCATGGAACACCCGATCACCCACCCTGAAACCGCTCACGTCACGCCCCACGGCACGTACCGTCCCCACGGCGTCCCAGCCCAGGATGCGCCAGCTGCCCACGGCCGGTCGTGCCGACGCGCGCACCTTCGTATCGGCCGGATTGACGGCAATGGCCTCGACGGCCACCAGCAGATCATTTGGCCCGGGCTCCGGATCAGGCAGCTCGATGTCCACCAGCGAGCGTTCATCGGAAATGGGCAGGGGCTGGTTGAAACCTATGGCTTTCATGGCTGTTCTCCTTGCAGAAGGTATTGGCATTGCTCCCCGACGATCGGCCCTCCACGGGATATCCGGGCCCATGCCCGAACCGCCATGAATGACGATCCGGATGCCTGGTATCGAACACGGGGCGGTCTGGCTCCTGGCCACGCCGGGACAGCATGCCGGCAATGCTGATCCGTACCATCGCATCCCGCAAGAACGCACATGAATCGCACATAGTGTCGAAAAATATACTGTCCATGCATCTCGACGATATAATCCGCGCCTTCCTGGCTGCGCCTGCCCGGCAGGGCGGGATGGCCGCTTCACGGCCGCTGCAGGCCTGCTGGCGGCATGCGCCCATGCCCGATGGGCACCGCCACCTCTCGCAGGGCAGAGCGTCGGCGCTCCCTGTTTCGCTCCCATGGCAAGAACACCACACGCCCGATTCGACTGTGCCGCCGGCTGTCCGGTGGAAGCCACACTGAACCTGATCGGCGGCAAGTGGAAGGGGGTCATCCTCTACCATCTGCTCACCGGGAAGGTGCTTCGCTTCAATGCGCTGAAGCGCATGCTGCCCAACATCACGCAGCGCATGCTCACCAACCAGCTGCGCGAGCTTGAACATGATGGTCTGGTGGCCCGTACCATCTATCCGGAGGTGCCACCGCGTGTCGAATACCGGCTCACCGAGCACGGCCAGACACTGGAACCCGTCATTGCGGCCCTGAAGGCCTGGGGCGATGGCCACATCCGCAGGCAACCTGCTGCCGACAAGGCTGACGGATCCCCCGACTGACCCCCGGCATCCGTATTCCGTAGATCCCTCCTCATCCCCGACTTATGCTGAAGAACACCGGTATCACCATTGCACTGGCCATGCTGTCCATGGTCGGTGCGCTGGGCATCGATGCCTATCTGCCCTCGTTTCCCGCCATCATCCAGGACTTCCAGACCACGCCGCTGGCCGTGCAGCAGACGCTCAGCATCTACGTGGGCGCCATGGCCATCACCACGCTGTTTGCCGGCACGCTGTCCGACAGCTTCGGGCGCCGCCCCACGGTGATCGTGTCGCTGCTGCTGTTCACGGCGGGCTCGGCACTGGCCATCTTCGCCAAGGACATCCAGATCCTGCTGCTGGCCCGTGGCCTGCAGGGCGTCGCAGCCGGCTTCGGTGCGGTACTTTCGCGCACCATCGTGCAGGACCGCTTTCAGGGCGCCGAGGCGCAGCGCGTGATGGCGCTCATCATGATGGTGTTCTCCATTGCCCCGTCGTTCGCGCCGGTCATCGGTGGCTGGCTGCAGGCCACCTTTGGCTGGCATTCAGTGTTCATCATGCTCACCGGCTACGGCCTCGTGCTGTGGCTCATCTGGCAGCTGGGCATTCCCGAGACGCTGCCGAAGGCGCAGCGCACGCCGCTGCAGCTGGGCCGCATCGTCGGCAACTACGGCAAGGTGCTGTGCCACCGCGTGTTCATCCCGCGCGTGCTGAGCATCGCCCTGGTCTTCATCGGCGTGGCCATCTACGTCAGCTCTGCCGCGCCCTACATCATCAACATCCTGGGCCTGTCGGAAACCAGCTTCGCCTGGATGTTCATTCCCATGACGCTGGGCATGCTGGGCGGCTCCAGCGCCTCGCGCCGGCTGGCCCGCAAGGTGGCCCCCAGCCGCCTGACCTTCATCGGCTTCGCACTGATGCTGGGCGCCACCTTCACCAGCGTCGTCTACACCTCGGTGGCCACGCCGCAGATACCCTGGGCCGTCATCCCGCTGGGCATCTACACCCTGGGCATGACCCTGGCCGTGCCCGGCATGACGGTGCAGGTGCTCAGCATCTTCCCGCAGATGCGCGGCCTGGCTGCCTCACTGCAGAGTTTCGTGCAGATGGGCATCTTCGCGCTGGTCTCGGCCTTCGTGGCACCGCTGCTCTTTCACAGTGCCCAATGGCTGGCCATCGCCCACTTCACGGGCCTGGTCATCGCCGCGCTGCTGTGGGCGCTGGGGCCGCGCCATGAACCGGGCGTCGGGGCTGCCCCCACCGGCCACGCTCCCGGCGCGAACGGCTCTCCCGCCCCCTCGGGCACGGCCGCCGCGCCTGCCATCGCCCAGCCCGTGCCTGAAAAGGGCGCTTTCTCATCAGAGACGTCCGAACCCCGGCCATGAGCACTCCTTCCTTGCCTGATACCCCCGCTGACCAGAAGCCTGCGGCGGGCAGGGCAGAGCAGCACAGCACGCGACTGCTGTTCCTGCTGGCCGGTTTCTCGGCTGCAGCCTGGGCTTCGCTCGTGCCGGTGGCCAAGGCCGCCACAGGCGTCAACGAAGGGCAGCTGGGCCTGGTCCTGCTGTGTCTGGGCATCGGCTCCCTGCTGGCCATGCCGGTTTCCGGTGTGGTCAGCACCCGCCACGGCTGCCGCAAGGTGCTGATGGTCTGCGGCGTGGCCCTGTGTGCTTGCCTGCCGCTGCTGGCCTCGGTCCACAACGTCATCACGCTGGCCGCCTCGCTGTTCTTCTTTGGCGCCATGATCGGCACCTTCGACTGCGTGATGAACATCCAGGCCGTCATCGTCGAGCGCGACAGCAAGCGGCCGCTGATGTCGGGCTTTCATGGCTTCTACAGCCTGGGCGGCCTGCTGGGGGCTGCCACCACCAGCACCATCATGGACCTGGGCGTGAGCCCGTTCGGCACGGTGTCCAGCATCGCCCTGGCTGGCGTGCTGCTACTGATGCTCATCCGGCGGCATGTCCTGCCTTACGGGAACCCGGCCGAGGGCCCGCCGTTTGCACTGCCGCGCGGCGAGGTGCTCTTTCTGGGCATGCTGTGCATGACGGTCTTCCTGGTGGAAGGCTCGATGATGGACTGGAGCGCGGTGATGCTGACCGAGAACCACGGCATGCCGGTGGCGCAGGCCGGCTACGGCTTTGCAGCCTTCTCGCTCACCATGACCTTCGGCCGCCTGACGGGCGACCGCATCGTGGCAAGGGTAGGGCGGCGCAGCGTCGTGACGGTGGGCGGCCTGCTGGCCATGGGCGGCATCCTGCTGGCCACGCTGGTCCCCCTCTGGCAGGCAGCACTGCTGGGCTATGCCATGGTGGGGCTGGGCTGCTCCAACATCGTGCCTGTGCTGTTCACGGCCGTGGGGTGCCAGACCAGCATGCCGCAGAGCGTGGCAGTGCCGGCCATGTCCACACTCGGCTATGCCGGGGTCCTGGCCGGACCGGCCGCCATCGGCTTCATCGCACACCACAGCAGCCTGCCCATGGCCTTCCTGCTGGTGGCGGCGCTGATGCTGTTCGTGGCCATCAGCGGGCGCTTCCTGAAGCTCTGACCCTGAAGCGCTGATCCGGACGCCCAGATCTGAAGACCATGACGGCACAACCTTGATGTGGAGCTGCGGGTTACGGAACCGCTGAGGACGCGTTACGAACCGCTCGTCATCTTTATTTTCGGAACAATCAGTTTCCTTACGGGCGCACCGTTCCGACATGAGTCGACATAGAATGCGTTCATCAGCTGACCGGACGGTGATGACCCGTTCATCCCGTCCGGGCACCCTGGTTCCGATTCCTTCCTGATAGATACATCGTCCCATCATGAACGCTCTGTCTCGTCTGCAGGCACCGTTGCTGTCCGTCCTGCGCATCGTCTCCGCCTATCTCTTCATCTGGCACGGCACCGCCAAGGTCTTCGGCTATCCTGCCTCGATGGGCGACATCTCCGGCAACCCGATGATGATCGCGGCTGCCGCCCTGGAACTGGTGGGCGGTGCGTTGCTGCTGCTGGGCCTCTTTACCCGGCCGGTCGCCTTCCTGCTTTCCGGCCAGATGGCCGTGGCCTACTTCATGGCACACGCGGCCCAGGGCAACGTGCTGATGCCGATGGCCAACAGCGGTGAACTGGCGGTGCTGTTCTGCTTCGTCTTCCTCTACCTGTCGGCTGCGGGCGGCGGTAACCTCTCGCTGGATCACCTGCGCGGCAAGTAAGAAGCTGTCTCGCACCTCACGGACGGACCGATGCGCCCGCCAAGACCCCGTCGGTCCGTCTCTCCCGGGTACACTTTTCAGGTACCCAACGCTCTCCCGGATGCTCCCTTTCCGGTTCCCCGGGACCTCATTCATTCGCCTCCATTCCATCAGGAGTCAAACATGTCCGTTACGCACATCCAACAGGCCGCCGAGAAACGCCGTTCCATCTATGCGCTGAACAAGCAGCTGCCGGTGCCGGCCGCCGACGTGGTGAAGATCATCGAGCACGCCGTCAAGCACACGCCGTCTGCGTTCAACTCGCAGTCCACCCGCCTGGTGGTCCTGCTGGGCGCCGAGCATGAAAAACTCTGGCAACTGACCGAGCAGGCGCTGGCTGCCATCGTGCCGGCCGACAAGTTCCAGCCCACCAAGGACAAGCTGGCTTCCTTTGCTGCCGGTGCCGGCACCGTGCTGTTCTTCGAGGACCAGACCGTGGTGAAAGGCCTGCAAGACAAGTTCCCGCCGTACGCCGAGAACTTCCCCGTCTGGGCCGACCACACCGACGCCATGCACCAGTACGCCATCTGGACGACCCTGGCCAGCATCAACGTGGGCGCCAGCCTGCAGCACTACAACCCCGTCATCGACGAAGCCGTGGCCCGCACCTGGAACGTGCCGGCCTCGTGGAAGCTGCGCGCCCAGCTGGTGTTCGGTGGCATTGCGGCCCCGGCCGGCGAGAAGTCCTTCGAGCCCGTCGAGGCTCGCCTGAAGGTCTACGGCCTGTAAGCGCTTCTACTCCTGCACCCCCTGGCATCCCCACAGGCCATCCTGCCGGGGGCGCAGGAAGACGGGCAGCATCTGCCAGCCCTGCATCACGAAGGCGGCACACCACGCCAGCCCCGCCAGTTGCAGCAGCACCGGCGGATCGAACCAGTAGGCCAGCGCCCGCAGCACGGCGCTGGCCACCAGGAGACAAGCCCCCACCACCACCCAGGGGCGGCCATTCTTTTCCAGCCCGCTGTGCGTGTAGCCGGCAATGCAGATCACGGTGTAGACGGCCAGCCCCAGCGCCCCCGCCGTCAGCAGGTGAATGCCCGGGCTGACACTGCCGTCTCCGGCCACCAGCACCAGGCCGATGAGTCCATAGCCGGCGGCCATGAACACATAGACCATGTACAGCATCAGCGGCCAGCGCGAGAACAGCGGTCGGCCGACGTGCCAGTCGTTGAGCAGGTTCAGCATGGCGGCCGATGCGGCCAGTGCCAGCCAGCCGGTCACGCGGTTGGACGGATCGAAGCACTGCATGGCCGTGAACAGCATGATGCAGATCACAGCCAGGTGCCGCCGTGGCGGACGCGCCAGGTAGGCGGTGGGCTCGTCTTCCTCGACGGGCAGGGCGGTGGGCGCAACCTGGGTGCCCTCCGCCTGGCCTGAGGCCGGCGTTCCGCGCACCGTCGGACCATGCGATGCCTGCTCCTGGGCCGCTGCCCCACTGGCCGGATGGCGGCGCTCGAAATCATCGTCGATGCTGCTGTTGACGATCGCCATGGAGATGCGGCTCATCGCCACCACGATCAGGGCCATCAGCACGCCCAGCGTGGCATGCAGCCAGCGCATCGGAAACTCGCCCTGCACCGCATCCACATAGAAGCCGGCCACGGTGACGATCAGCGCCACGAAGGCCCACCAGAAGCCCTGCTGGCGATGGCCCGGGTCGCGCCACAGGCGCGGCGCCACCATCGCGGTCAGCATCCCCATGAAGCCGACATGGAAGACGCCCGACAGCGCCAGCAGGCCCTGCGGCCACCAGCCGCTCAGCCAGAAGGACAGGCGCCCCAGCAGCCACAGCCCCAGCAGCCAGCGCACATGCCGCGCCTCAAAGGACGGCGTGTCGGTGAACTCCGGCACGGCCGTCAGCGCAAAGCCGGCAACAGCGGCCAGCGTGGCCCCCATCAGCAGCTCGTGTACGTGCCAGACCACCCCGCCGCCCGGCACCCCGGGCAGCGGCCAGCCAGCCGCCAGGAACAGCAGCCACAGCCCCAGCAGCCCCACGCAGAACAGCACGGTGGCCACGAAGAAGGGCCGAAAGCCGCATTGCCACAGCGGGTGAGCCAGCTGCCAGGGCTTGGCAGTCAGGGCAGGGGAAGCGGCAGGCACGGGTTTCATCGAAGACGGCATGACAGCTTGATCTGAAAATGGGACAGGGAATGCCGGCGCTCAGCACCCGGTGCGACGCCCGGTCGCGGCCGGGGCCGCGGCAGTGCCGGCATCGATCCGGGCATAGTCCGGCAGGCCGCCGCCAGCGATATCGGCCTGGGTGGCTGCATGGCCGGTTGCTGTGCCGACGGCAGCGTTCGGGCCGGGGGCCTCCAGGCACGTCGAGCCGGATGTTTCGGCAGGCTGCACCGGCACCGTCCGCAGCGGCGGCAGGTCGAAGGCCGCGCGCACCACCGGCTGGGCCAGCAGGGCGGCGGTATGGTTGTGCACCCACGCGTCGTCGCGCTGCATGGGCGGCACCGGCAGCGCCATCTGCCAGACGAAGTGGCCGGGATTGGCCGCCATCACCAGCACGCGGTCGGCCAGCGTGACGGCCTCGGTCACGTCGTGGGTGATCATCAGCACGGCCAGACCCCGGCTGCGCTGCTCCTGCATCAGCAGCTGATGCATCTGCGCCTTCAGGCCGATGTCCAGCGCCGCGAACGGTTCATCCAGCAGCAGCAGATCGGGCGAGAGCACCAGCGCCCGCGCCAGTGCGGCGCGGCTCTGCATGCCGCCCGAGAGCTGATGCGGGAACTGCGCCAGCGCCACGTCATCCAGCCCCAGCAGGTTGCCCATGCGCGTGGCCTGCGCCAGGCGCTCGCGCCCGGACACGCCCTGCGCCTTCAGCCCCAGCGCGATGTTGTCCAGCGTGGTCTTCCAGGGCAGCAGGGTAGGTTGCTGGAACAGCATGGCGGTACGGGCAAAGCCGTTGTGGATCTCGCCGGTGCGCACATCCAGCAGGCCGGCACACAGGTGCAGCAGCGTGCTCTTGCCGCAGCCCGAAGGTCCCACCAGCGCCAGTGTCTCGCCGGCCGGAAGCCGCAGCGACACGCCTTCCAGCACGGTGCGCGTGGCAAAGGCGTGCTCCAGATCCCGCACCACCAGCGCCGGGCCGGATGCGCTGCCCTCGGCAGAAGCAGGAAACGATGCCGCGTTCATGTGGCACGTCCTCCTGCATCACGCCAGCCCTCGATCTCGCGCTTGATGGGCTCCAGCACCAGGTATTCCAGTCCCAGCAGCACCAGCACCACGGCGCTGATCCAGGCCAGCGTGCCGGACATGTCCAGCTGGGCGCGACTGACGGCCAGGGCCGCCCCCACGCCGTCACTCACCGACAGCAGCTCCGCCATCACCACCACTTTCCAGGCACTGCCCAGCGCCACGATCCAGACCGGGAACAGATACGAGAGCACGTGCGGCACGTACAGGTCCAGGATGCGCATGTGCCAGGGCAGACGGTAGGCATCGGCCAGGTCGCGCCAGCGCTTTTCCAGCGTGCGCGCCCCCTGCAGACCGCCGGCGAACACGATGGGAAAGCCGGCAATGAACACGGTGAAGACCGGCGTGCCGTCACCGGTGCCGAACCACAGCATGGCCAGCACCAGCCAGGCGATGGGCGGCGTGCCCAGCAGCACCGTGACCCAGGGACGCGCCATCATGGCCGCCGTCATCGACATGCCGGCGGCCACGCCCAGCACGCTGCCCAGCACCAGCGCCAGCGACAGCCCCGCAAAGGCGCGCCGCGCCGTGACGGCCAGCTGCGGCCACAGCGCCTCGGCGCCCTGGCCCTGCATCAGCTGCAGCAGCATCTGCGCCGTCTCCAGCGGCGTGGGCAGCACCAGCGGTCCATACCAGGCAGCCAGCGCCTCCCACAGCGCCATGCCCAGCAGCAGGCTGGCGATGGCGCCCCAGCCGCTCCAGAGGTAGCCGGGCAGGGCGCCCAGCCAGGCACGCAACAGTTTCATGAATGTGTCTCTCCCAGAGAGGGCCATTGTCGCACCGGTGGCAACGGCGCCCCCTTCACCGATATCAAGTCGACGGCCACGGACCCCCATCCGACCACAGCGGGTACGGAGCTTGGGATGGCAAGAAACGCAAGGAGTGGGCAACTCGCCACGCCCTGCCGTTCCTCCCCAGTCGGCATGATGGACGTCGTTGCTGCCATGCAACGTATGGACTGGCTCAACATTCCACACTGCCAGCCCGGTTACCAGGCATGCCGTTATCATGAAAGGCCAAGTGAAGTCTTATCATTTGCATTGTGATATTTCCGTCGGATTCCCCGGATGTCGCTTCGGCATCGGTGCATCAATGGGTGGGATGCACCGGGCAAGGGACGGTCGGCGAGATCCGTGGCCCCATTCCCAAGATTCCCAAGAGGAAACGATGAGCAAACAGAGACAGAGACGCCGTACCCGTCGGCAGCTGCAATGGCTGGCCGCTTCGATGATGCCGCTGGCCGTGCCCGCTGCCGCACTGGCCCAGAGCGCCGAAGCCACCTTGCCCGAAGTGGAAGTGCTGGGCACGGCCGAGCAGGCCTGGAAGCAGGCACCCGGCGTCTCGGTCGTCACGCAGGACGACCTGGCCACCCAACCCTCCAACGACCTGAGCGAAGTGCTGCGCAAGCAGCCCGGCGTCAACCTCACCGGCAACTCCACCAGCGGCCAGCGCGGCAACAACCGTCAGATCGACCTGCGCGGCATGGGCCCCGAGAACACGCTGATCCTCATCGACGGCAAGCCGGTCAACAGCCGCAAGTCGGTGCGCTACGGCTGGCGGGGCGAGCGTGACACCCGGGGCGACATGAACTGGGTGCCGGCCGAATCCATCGACCACATCGAGGTGCTGCGTGGCCCGGCAGCGGCCCGCTACGGCAACGGCGCCGCCGGCGGCGTGGTCAACATCATCACCAAGGGCACGCCCGACAAGCTTGCCGGCAGCGCCACCCTGTACTACAGCCACCCGCAGCACAAGGAAGAGGGCGGTTCACGGCGCGCCAGCTTCAGCCTGGGCGCCCCGCTGTCCGAGATGCTGGGCTTTCGGCTCACCGGCAACATCGCCAAGACCGATTCGGACGCCTGGGACATCAACCGCAATCATGCCTCCACCCGCACCGGCATCTTTGCCGGCACGTTCCCGGCCGGCCGCGAGGGTGTGCGCAACCGTGACCTGGACGCCCGGCTGAGCCTCAAGGCCAACGCCCAGCATCGTCTGGACCTGGACGCCAGCTTCAGCCGTCAGGGCAACATCTACACGGGCGACACGCAGAACACCAACAACTACACCACGGCGCCCAACGGTCAGCTGGCCCCCACCGCGCGCCGCGTGCAGGAAGCACTGGGCAGCGAGACCAACCGGATCTACCGCAGCAACTATGCACTGACGCATACCGGCCGGTATGAAGGCGGTGCCTCGTCCTCGGCCTACGTGCAGCACGAGATCACCCGCAACGAGCGGATGGACGAAGGCCTGGCCGGCGGTACCGAAGGGCTCTTCTCGACCGGAAACTTCAGCACCGCCCACCTCAAGAGCACCACCCTGCACGGCGAATACAACCAGCCGGGCAAGTGGGGCAGCCTTGACCACGTGATCACGCTGGGTCTGGAGGGCGTCCATCAGAGTTTTGATGACCCGAACTCGGTGTCGCAGACCACGACCGAAGGCGGGACGATTGCCGGACTGGCCAGCACGGGCCGCAGCAGCAAGGTCAGCGCCAAGATCTACTCGGTCTTCGTCGAGGACAACATCGAGCTCACGCCCGAGACCATCCTGACGCCGGGTGTGCGCTTCGACCACCACAGCAAGGCCGGCAACAACTGGAGCCCCTCGCTGAACCTGTCGCACAACCTCACGCGCGAAATCACCCTGAAAGCCGGCGTGGCCCGGGCCTACAAGGCGCCCAACCTGTACCAGCTCAACCCCAACTACCTGCTGTACAGCCGCGGCATCGGCTGCTGGGGCGGCGGTGGCTCCTGCTACCTGATGGGCAACAGCAACCTCAAGGCCGAGACCAGCATCAACAAGGAACTGGGCATCGAACTGGCCAACGACACTCTCGTGGCCGGCCTGACCTACTTCCACAACGACTACCGCGACAAGATCGAGGCGGGCCACTCCGTCATCGGCAAGGCCACCGGCGGCACCGGCCGTACCGCCAACGCCAGCATCTTCCAGTGGGACAACGTGCCCAAGGCGCTGGTCACGGGTCTGGAAGGCACGTTCAACTACAACTTCACGCCGCGGGTTGCCTGGACCAACAACCTCACCTACATGATCAAGAGCGAGAACAAGTCCACGGGCGAGCAGCTCTCGATCATTCCGAAGTACACGGTGAATTCGCGCCTGGAATGGAAGGTCACCGACGAGGCCAGCGTCTTCGGCACCGCCACCTTCTACGGCAGGCAGAAGGCCAACAAGCTGGACTACCAGGGGCTGCCCGTGCAGGGTGAGGAAGCCCAGGGCCTGTCGCCCTACGCCCTGGTGGGCCTGGGTGGCAACTACGCCGTCAGCCGCAACCTCAAGGTGGGCCTGGGCGTGGACAACCTCTTCGACAAGCGCCTGTTCCGTCGCGGCAATGCCGTCGGCGTGAACAACCCGCGCACCATCTACGGTGCCGGTGCGGCCACCTACAACGAACCCGGCCGCACGTTCTACGTGACGCTGACGGGAACGCTGTGATAGCCTAAATCCACACCGTTGCAGGATCATGCCTCGGGCCACATGGCTCGGGGCATCCGGAGCCCGGGACCTTCCCGGGCTTTTTTCACAGAAGTCCATGAGAGCCGGGAAGCCCATGATCACATTACATCTGCTGAAGCAGTCTCGTGCGCTGCGTATCGTCTGGCTGCTGGAACTGCTTGGCCTGGAATATCGACTTGAACAATATGCCCGTCACCCGGAAACCCTGCTTGCACCGGATGAGCTTAAAACCTTTCATCCGCTGGGCAAATCGCCCATCCTGGACGACAACGGTTTCATTCTGACCGAAAGCGGCGCCATCACCGACTACCTCATCCAGACCTATGGCGGCGGACGCCTGATGCCCGCACCAGGCAACCACGACTACTGGCAATATCAGCGCTGGCTGCACTACGCCGAGGCGTCACTGATGCCGCTCATGCTGCTAGGGCTAGTCTTTCGCAAGATCGATGAAGCTCCCATGCCATTCTTCGTCAAGCCCATTGCCCGCAAGATCACAGGCAACACACGACACAACTTCATCGACCCTCAGACTTCGCTGCATCTGGGCCATGTGGATGAATCGCTGAAGGGCAGGGCCTGGCTCCTGGGCAATGACATCACCGGCGCGGACATCATGATGAGCTATCCCCTGCAGGCTGCCGCCGAGCGCTTCGGACTGGATGCCTATCCCAACATCCGTGCCTATCTCGCCCGCATCGAGGCGGATCCTGCCTACATCCGGGCGGTGAAGAAAGCGGGCACCAGTCAACTGGGCTGAATCTCGTATCCATGACACTCTCTGTTCGATGACTAGAAAGCAGAAGCAGGAGGCAGAACCATGCACGGCGGCATCCATCTGTACCACCCTCTCAATACCCTGAAGCAGGTCGCGGACAGAATCTGGATTGCAGATGGCGACATCATCCACATGCACTTTCCGCTGGGCGTGAAGGTGCCATTCAGCACTCGCATGACGGTTGTGCGACTGACGGATGGCAGCCTCTGGTGCCATTCCCCCATTGCACTCAATACCGGATTGTTGCGGGAGCTCGATGCGTTGGGTGAAGTCCGCCATCTGGTTTCGCCCAACCGGATCCATTACGCCCACATCGCTTCGTGGAAGGGGATATATCCGAAAGCCACGGCCTGGGCAAGTCCGGGTGTACGGGAACGGGCCCAGTCACAGCATATCGAGACCGCATTCGATGCCGACCTGACAGACACGGCACCGCCGGCATGGGCTGACACGCTTGGACAGCTGCGATTCCGGGGCAGCCAAGTCATGGAAGAGATCGTGTTCTTCCATCATGCCAGCCGCACGCTGATACTGGCCGACCTGATCGAGAACTTCGAAACGGGCAAATTCGACAGCCACTTCTGGGCAGGTGCCATGCGACTGGCCGGCATTGCCGATCCGGATGGCAAGGCACCGGTTGACTACCGCGCCACCTTCCGGGATCGGAAGGCGGCACGGGAAAGCCTTGCTCACATGCTGGCCTGGCAGCCGGAGAGGATCATCCTGGCGCACGGCCGCTGCTATGACACGAACGGCACAGAAGAACTGCGCCGCGCGTTCCGATGGCTGGACTGACAGTCAGCCCGCGAAGTAGAACCCATCATCGGGCAGCTTGCCCCCTACCAGACCGGGCTGCATCTCCAGCAACTGCTGATAGAAGAACTCCAGCTCGGGCCGTGCCTTGCTGGCCACCACCATGTCGGATTGGTCAGCACGGATGGCATCGGCGATGCCCTCCGGGGTCAGCATCTCGATGCGCCGGGCTACGATCTGGCCGCACTCGTCCGGGTTGGCCTCGCACCATTGCTGGGCTTCTTCGCAGGCCTCTTCAAAACGCCGGGCCAGTGCCGTGTTGCCCAGCTGGCTGCCCAGCATCACGATGCCGGCCTGCGGCATGCGCGGCGCGCGATTGAAGACACGGCCCCATTCCTCCTGCAGGCTGACGCTGCGATAGAGGCTGGGCGCCACGACGCTGATGGGGAAGGACTGACTCTTGCGCAGGCCCACGGCCACGGCCGGATCGGCCAGCAGGGCATTGTCGGCACGCCGCGTGATGAGCAGCTGCATTGCATCCAGCGGCGAGGCCACATAGCGCAGCGTCATGTCCTTGTCGGGGTCGATGCCCTGCTTGCGGCACAGCAGCCGGAACAGCGCATCCGGCATGTCGCCACGGAAGGGCATCACCACTTCCTGCCCCTTGAAGTCGGCCAGCGTCTTCAGGCCATCACGGCGGGCCACCATCCACAGGATGCCCCAGATGCCGATGTTCATCTGCTGCAGCTTGAGGCCACGGTTGTAGAGGTTGGCCGACAGGTTGCTGGGCATGGCCAGGAAATCGGCTTCACCCTTCAGCGCCATGGCGCGCAGCTGGTCGGGCGTGCGCCAGCTGACGAACTCCACCTTTTCAGCCACGTCGGCCAGCAGCCCGGCATCGACGATGCGGATGAGCGGGTTGCTGACGGTGGCAAAGGGGCCGGCCAGCACCAGGCGGGGAATCTTCTTCGTGCCGACAACAGCCGGTGCTGCCGGGGAAGCCGCACTGCCCGAGGCAGCGGCCGATCCCGCGACAGCCCC
>ERZ773049.176-NODE-176-length-40167-cov-6.170622_pt1 | contig 40167 bp, 35 predicted proteins | sample MGYA00580633_ERZ773049 | MGnify/ENA primary metagenome ERZ773049 (study PRJEB29015, sample SAMEA2737991) | human oral metagenome | biome: human oral; feature: human-associated habitat; material: dental | place: China | collected 2066 ...
AAATTTTTTTTTGTACGTGATCATGCTGCTGCTACGGCACAACTTTCGTTTTCTACGATAATGGCAATTGTGCCAATAGCATCTATGATTTTTGCTATTGCAAATGGCTTTGGTTTTGGGCAGTTTCTCGAAAAACAATTTCGTGAAATGTTGTCTGCACAACCCGAAGTGGCTACTTGGCTGTTAAAGCTTACGCAGTCTTACCTTGTTCATGCTAAGACAGGACTCTTTATTGGAATAGGACTGATGATAATGCTTTATAGTGTTTTCTCTCTGATCAGAACGGTAGAGACTGCTTTTGATAATATATGGCAGGTTAAAGATAGTCGCCCTCTTAGTAGGATAGTCATAGACTATACGGCTTTAATGTTTCTCGTACCTATTAGCATTATTATTCTTTCGGGACTGAGTATTTATTTCTATAGCTTTGTTGAGAACCTAAATGGTTTACGCCTTCTCGGAACTATTACGAGCTTTTCACTTCGTTATCTTGTGCCATGGGCTATCCTTACCCTTATGTTTATTGTGCTTTATGTTTTCATGCCCAATGCGAAGGTTAAGATTACGAAGACAGTTGCTCCTGCGATGATAGCCAGTATCGCTATGCTTTGCTTACAAGCGGTTTATATACATGGACAGATTTTCCTTACAAGCTATAATGCCATTTATGGTTCGTTTGCAGCACTTCCGCTGTTTATGTTGTGGATACTTGTATCGTGGTATATCTGTCTATTCTGTGCAGAACTCTGTTATTTTAATCAAAATTTAGAGTACTATGAGTGTCTGATAGATACAGAAGATATATGTCATAATGACCTTTTAATACTGTGTGCGACTGTATTGAGCCATATCTGTCAACGTTTTGCAAATGACCAAAAGCCTCAGACTGCATTACAAATAAAGTCTGAAACGCATATTCCTATTCGTGTGATGACGGATATTCTCTATAGATTAAAAGAGGTCAATCTCATCTCGGAGAACTTTTCACCTACTTCTGATGAAGTAACTTATACACCTACGCACGATACAAATAACATAACTGTAGGTGAAATGATTGCTCGTTTAGAATCTACTCCAGCATCTGATTTTGCGCTTTTAGGTTTCTCTCCTAAAAAAGCATGGAACCATGACATATATAATAGGGTGGGAAGTATACGCGAGATTTATCTTAATGAGTTGAAATCAATCAATATTAAAGAACTAATAAGTTATTCAGAGAATTAAAGGATTATATTGGATTTAGTGGTATACTTCATTGAATGTTTTTGAGATGGATAATATTGTAACACTAAACAATCTGATATTCTCTTCCAAACGAATATGATAACATAATAAAAGAGCCAGTTCTGTAATAGAAAACTGGCTCTTTTATCGTACTATAAAATCTTGTTTTATCTATGAAGTATGATTTTTTGTTACAAATCCTAAATGATGTTTCGCTTTTAGAAGCTAACAAAAGCATCAACTTCTATACTTAATGAGGTTTTTCAAGACTTTGTTATTTCGATTTGTTAAGACAATAAAATCAAAGTATATTAAAAATAAAAAAGTCCCAAACTGTTGGTCTGGGACTGAAAGATTACTTGTCTCACGACAACTAATCTTCTAACCTTAATAATCTAATACCATGAAAAACACGTTGCAAAGATATCTAAATCTTGTTATATTTCCAAATATATAATGTTAAATAAGATAAATGTTAAGATCTTATCTTCTAACTTTTGAAATATCTCTACAATTGTGCCTTTACTGGTCTATTTTATACTATTTAGCAAACCAAGTTTTCCATCGTTTACTAACTTAACGATGAGTTCACCAAATAAAGTATTTTGCCATGCAAACCACTCACGTGTAAATTTGTTAGCATCATCCTTATAAAAACTCTCGTGGATAAAGCCTGTTCCAGCATCAGTATTCATTAACATTTCAATGCACTGTTGAATTTCTTTATCATCTTTTGATGTGAAAGCCCGCATCATGATAGACATTGGCCATATCATATCGTTACCAATATGTGGACCACCAATACCCTCGCCAGCCTTGCCACGATGGAAATAAGGATTATCCTCACTCCATACATAACGGCGAGTGTTCTGATAGATAGGGTCGTCTACGCTTACATCACCAAGATATGGCATAGCTAACAGACTTGGTACGTTGGCATCATCCATCAGAAAGTAGCTGCCAAATCCATCTACTTCATAAGTATATATCTTACCATATTTAGGATGTTCGTATACAGCATACTTCTGTAAAGCATCATTTACCTCATTAGCAAGGTCGGTACATTGAGTAGCAAGAACTGTATTCTTATTTACCTTGGTTAATATCTCTGCTGCTTTGCGTAGAGAAGATACTGCCATAAAGTTTGATGGAACAAGAAATTGTAGAGTCGTCGCATCGTCTGAAGGGCGAAAGGCAGAAGCAATCAGTCCTACAGGCTTAACCGGTGCACCCCAACCTGCATTGTTCATTGTGTCAAGTGCGCGGTCGGTAACACGTAAGAACTTATAGGTTCCTCTGCCGTCTTTCTTCTGCTGCTCATGGAAAGTCTTTAGAATGTTCTCTACTGCCTTAACCCATTCTGGGCCAAAAACACTTGTGTCGCCTGTTACTTTCCAATATTCATATGCAAGACGGATAGGGTAACAGAGTGAGTCAATCTCAAACTTACGTTCGTGTAACTCCGGTTTCATATCCGTTTCATCGGTCATCCAACGGCCATTTGGGTCTGGCTTATGATTGAATGCATTAGCATATGGATCGATGTTGATACATTTAAATTGGCGATTAATAACACCAGCTAACATCTTCTTCAGTTTCTTATCCTTTCCTGCTAATTGTACGTATGGCCACACTTGTGCGCCAGAATCGCGAAGCCACATAGCAGGAATGTCACCTGTATAAACGTAAGTATCAGGTGTTCCATCAGCTTCCTCACCATAGTGAACAGTAGTATCGAGTGTGTTTGGGAAGCAATTCTCAAACATCCATGCCAAACGTTTATTGGTTAACTTCTTTATAATATTCTGTATTTCCTTCTCAACAGCTTCTGAGCGGAAAAGTCTTTCTGTTTCTTTAGGGCGTTTCGAGATGAAAGTCACTGCATCTGCAGGGCAGGTGAGTTGGTTTGCTGGTACCTTATTAATATTGTCAGCATTGATTGGTTGCGCCTGTAATGCCATTAGCGCAACGAATGTTGATGTGATATAGGTTATCTTTCTCATACGTTATGATTTAGTTTTATTGATACATATTGATGCTGTCAATAATCTGATAAACTTCTTCATCAGTCATTGTTGGATTGCAAGGGAGGGAGAGTTCTTGGTGATGGATAAACTCTGTAATAGGATAATGTTGCTCGTTCCATTCCTTATAAGCCTCTTGCTGATGTGGTGGAATGGGGTAGTGTATCATCGTTTCAATACCATTATCTTTGAGATATTGTTGCAAACGATTACGAGATGGACAGAGAATAGGGAATATGTGATAAACATTATCTCTGTCATTATCCTTTATCAATGTTATTTGTGGGGTGTTAATGCCCTCTAAGTATGCTTTAGCAATCTGCTTTCTACGTTGGTTTTCTTTATCGAGATAGGGGAGTTTTACATTGAGAACAGCAGCTTGAATTTCATCCATACGGCTATTCTTTCCCTTGAAGGAAAACTCATATTTGCGTGCAGAGCCATAGTTGGCAAGGCTACGAATAGTCTGTGCCAACTGTTCATTATCAGTTGTTACAGCTCCAGCATCACCTAAGGCACCAAGATTCTTGCCTGGATAAAAACTATGTGCGGCTGCATTTCCAAGGCTTCCTGTACGTTTGTTACCAAAGTGACAGCCGTGCGCTTGCGCATTATCTTCAAGCAGTAAGAGGTTATGGTGTTTACAAATGTCCCCAATGAAAGGCATATAGGCACATCTTCCATAAAGGTGAACAAGCATAATGGCACGTGTACGAGAGGTGATAGCTCGTTCAATCTGTTTCTCATCAATCTCTAAAGTGTTGATATCCGGTTCTACAAGGATAGGGGTAAGGTGGTTTTCGGTGATGGAAAGGATTGTTGCTATATATGTATTGGCAGGAATTATAACCTCATCACCTTCTTTGAGAAGTCCCAACTCTATATAGGCACGGAAGATAAGACAGAGTGCGTCAAGCCCATTACCACATGTTACACAGTACTTTGTACCAATGTATTGTGCATAATTATTTTCAAATAAAGCTATATGCTCCCCCTGCAGATACCAGCCAGAACGTAGTACCTGATTAACAGCTGTAGTAATCTCTGATTCATGTAATGCTGTTATTTTTTGAAGTGAGAGATAGTTTATCATGTTTATTCTTTAATGAAGTAGGTTGAGTATGGTCGGAATCTTAATATTACTCTATGATAGTATCTGTTTCCCACTCATAACAGTCATAGCATACACCTCGTCCTCCAAAGCCTTCTTTTTGGAAAATAAGCGTTGTGTTTAGAATCTTTCCTTCCTCTTCTGTACTTTTACCAAAGTCAAAGAAGCCCTTGTGATTGGCATATACATTATTAAGAATATAGTCAAAGAGAAGATCGATAGCCCCAAGCCTTTTCCCTTCTGGAGATGCTGAGATATACTGAGAATGAACGACTCGTGGCATTTCATATATGATTGTACCCCCAATAGCTATCCCTTTGTCATTATATGCCATGAATAGTCTAATCGAGTTAGGGAACCGACTGTGGAGTAAAGTTAACTCTTCAAGGGAGTGTACAGGGTGAGTAGCATACTTATTGGTGAGGTTCATATCGAGAATATTCCAAAAAGTTGCAAGGTCTTTACTCTCACAAACAGTCACTCCTGCACGTGTTGCCTTTCTAACTCCACTTCTGCGGCTCTCAGTGAACTTCATACGTAAAGCCAATGGAATTGTACTTGATATGTCACGAGCCGTTAGTTGCGCATGACAAATATATGTAAGCGCATAGAGATCTTCCTCGGCAGGATAACAATGGTATATCCATGGCGTAGGTTTATAGATAACTCTTTGTACTCCAGAATGGTAAAGATATTCATTAATCTTTATGAATACCTCGCAAATCTCAGCTGTTGTGGACTGCTTCTTAGTTATAAGTCCGCCGTAAGTTAATCCTTGATGAGAGTAAAGCGTGTCGCCTAAACGATTAGCAGGTAAGAGTGCATAGAGCTGTCCTTTTCGATAAATCATTAGCGAAGCATCCTGAAATCTATCGGCATGATAATCCATATAAGAACGATTGAAGAGGAATGTTCCTTGTCGTGAATCCTCAATAAACTCGTTCCACGTTTGTGCTTGTTCTTGCGTGTATTGCTTTACTTCAAACATTATATTTTAGGATTGCATAAAAGAAGATAGTCTGAACGGTCTTCTTTTATCCTTTTATATCTAATCTATGGTTTAACTTTTATCCTTTTTTAGAACACTTGTAGTTAAGAAACTCAGTGTATTCACGGATATAATCATTCTCTTCAAAAGGGTCTTCTGCCAAAACAAGGCATACGGCTCCTGATGAAAAATCATCGAGCGTACGCCAGGTATCAGTCTCAACTAAGAGTCCTTGATAAGGATGATTCAAGAGAAAAGATTGCTTATCACGTCCATTATCGAGGGTAACAGTAAAGGAACCGCTAACGGCAATGATGAATTCTCGGCAATGTTTATGGGCATGACCACCACGGCAAGCCCCTGATGGTACATCGTATGTCCAATAAACACGAGAAATATTGAAAGGAATATCCTTCATTCCCTCAGCAATAGAGAGGTTACCACGTGGGTCAACCATCTTTTGTAAGGAGATAATCTTTCCTATTGATGCTTCTGTTTCTTTCATTCTTACAGCCTTTAGACTATTCAGTCTTTATTTCTTCATATAGGGATCTGTACCCAATACGGTTGCTGCAACACGCTTAGTCTTATCACGAAGTGCATCCATATCTGTACCTACTTCTCCATAACAGAGTGCTACACCCATACGGCGACCTACGTGAGCAATAGGTTTTCCGAAGATACGTAGGCGTGTTTTATCTTCATTGCAAGCATCTAATAGGTTGTATGATAAAGGTTTGTCTGTTTCAATAGGAGAAAGAATTACAGCAGAACAACCTGCATGTTCAAGGTGAATAGCAGGGATTGGGAGTCCCATTACAGCACGGAAATGAAGTTCAAACTCGCTAAAGTTCGTAGTATGTGCCAATGTGACCATACCTGTATCATGTGGACGAGGTGATAATTCTGAGAAGATTACTTCTCCCTTCTTTGTTAAGAAGAACTCGACTCCCCATATACCATATCCGGTTAGTGCGCGTGTCACTTCATTAGCAATATGTTCTGCCTGACGTAATGATTCTTCTGAGATGGCATATGGTTGCCAGCTTTCACGATAATCACCGCCTTTCTGTATGTGTCCAATAGGTGGACAGAAGAGGGTAGGGCCATTCTTCTGTGTCACTGTAAGCAGTGTAAACTCACTCTCAAACTCAATAAACTCTTCAATAATCACCTCCTTCACATCGCCACGTGCGCCATCCATCGCATTCTTAAACGCTTCTTCGAGTTCTTCATCATTGTGAACATAACTCTGACCATGTCCACTTGAACTCATTAAAGGTTTAACGACACATGGGAAACCAATCTCGTCAGCTGCAGCTTTGAACTCATCATATGTCTTTGCATAGAAGTATTTGGCTGTTCTTAAACCCAAGTCACGTGCTGCAAGGTCGCGTATAGCACGACGATTCATGGTGAAGTTTACAGCACGTGCTGATGGAGCAACTTGTATTCCACGTTCTTCATAATCAAACAAACGTTCAGTTCTGATTGCTTCAATCTCAGGAATAATCAAGTCCGGTTTGTGCTTATCTACAATAGCATCAAGGGCTGTACCATCAAGCATATCTATTACTTCTGACTCATCAGCTACCTGCATGGCTGGTGCATTCTCATAACTATCGCAAGCAATGACATATTGTCCAGCACGTTTAGCTGCTATAACGAACTCTTTGCCCAGTTCGCCTGAGCCTAATAACAAGATTTTTTTCATTTGAAGATGTGTTGTCTATCTTTTGTTTGTGAGAAGGTTTTACACCCTCGCCGTATAATGAAGAGTTAGACGAGGGTGTGAGATTATATTTTAGTAGATTTATTATCTTCCTTTTTTTGTGTACATCATGTCATAGTACTTTTGGTAATCTCCAGAAGTAACCTCTTGAATCCAGTCTTGATGCTCTAAGTTCCAACGGATAGTTTTCACAATACCGTCAGCAAACATAGTTTCAGGATACCAACCTAACTCATTCTTTATCTTTGTTGGGTCAATGGCATAACGTGCATCATGACCAAGACGGTCTGGAACATGTGTGATTAACTCTTCATTTATCCAGCTAATATCAATGTCACCATTTGCGTCTTTGACCTGCTTCTTGAGGATAGTACGGAGGTTCTTATCCTCTGCCATCATGTCATGGATAGTCTTTATTGTGAGTTTAACGATGTCGATATTCTTCATTTCATTATGTCCACCAACATTGTAAACTTCACCTACACGACCTTCACGTACAACCATATCAATAGCTTTGCAATGATCCTCTACATACAACCAGTCGCGTACATTCAAACCCTCACCATATACTGGGAGTTTCTTTCCCTCGAGGATGTTATTGATAATTAATGGAATCAATTTCTCTGGAAAATGGTAAGGACCATAGTTGTTTGAACAACGTGTAATACTGATAGGCATATGATAAGTGTCGTGATAAGCCATTACAAAATGGTCAGCACTTGTCTTGCTGGCAGAATATGGGCTATGTGGGCAGAGTGGAGTCTCCTCTGTAAAGTAGCCTTCTGCTCCCAATGAACCATACACCTCGTCTGTTGATACCTGATGATAACGCTTGCCTTCCTTCCATGTAGGATAACCCTGCTCGTCCTTACCTGTCACCCATGCACGACGTGCAGCATCCATAAGGTTCTGTGTACCAAGAATGTTTACAGAAAGGAACAACTGTGGATCTTCAATAGAACGGTCAACATGACTTTCTGCTGCAAAGTTTACGAGATAGTCAATGTCATATTCAGCAAAGAGTTTGTCGGCAAGTTCACGATCACGAATATCACCCTTTACAAAGATGCAACGCTCGTTATCAATATCATCTTTGATAGTACCGAGGTTACCTGCGTATGTAAGTGCATCGAGGACAATAACCTTAATATCTTCATTCACATACTTCTTATGAAGTAAATACTTAATGTAGTTTGCTCCGATAAAGCCGGCAGCACCAGTTACTAAATAAGTTTTCATATCTATGTTATTTAAAATGTTTGTTATTCTTTTGGGTAAGTTTTAATAGTCTTTGATTGTAATCGAATCTTTATATTGTTCTTTTACAATTCAAATTTATTTATTTTCTTGTTGTTTATTTCCTAATGTTATAACCTCGCAATCAGTAAATTTATCACCTTCGATGGTTAATCTCACTAAAGTTCTTTCTTTATGCCATCCGCGAAGACCAGCTGCACCAGGATTGATATGAAGTAGGTTTAGTGTCTTGTCGAATTGTATTTTGAGAATATGTGAATGTCCATCAACAAAAAGGTTGGGTGGAGAAGCATAGAGCATACTCTGTACTGAACGGTCATAACGTCCAGGATAACCTCCAATATGTTTAAGTAACACGTCAACATCTTCGCACTTAAAGCGCAGAATTTCCCGATATCGGTTGCGCATAGTGTAATCATCTATATTCCCACATACAGCGCGAAAGATGGGTTTCATTGCCTCAAACTTATCCGCAACTTCTAATGAACCTATATCACCAGCGTGCCATATCTCATCACATTCCCCAAGATAGTATTCGTATTTATCATCCCAGTAGCCATGAGTATCAGAGATTATACCAATTCGTTTCATTAAAGACTTTTCCTTTTGATAAAATCAGCTATCAGATCCTTTGTTTTTTCTAAGCCAAGTATACTTGCATCAATGCAAAGGTCATAACTTTCAGCATGCCCCCAAACCTTTGTTGTGTAATAGTTATAGTATTTAGCACGCTCGCTTTCACCATTTTCAATAAACTTACGAGCTTCTTCTTTAGAGCATCCACGTCGCTCACATACATTAGCAATACGAGTGTCCATTGATGCTGTTATAAAGATATTGATGGTGTTTGGATTATCACGTAATACGTAATCTGCTGTTCTACCAACAAACACACAGCGTGGGTTCTGCTTTGCTACTTCACGAATGGCATCGCTTTGGAACTGATAAAGACTTTCTTGTGAAAAATTACTCTTATAAAAATCATTGTCACCTAAGAGAGGAAGGTGTATATGAAAGTGCCCTTTCATAAATCCTTTTTGCTCGTCGTTTTGCTCAAAGAACTTCTCTGAAAACCCACTTTCCTTAGCTGCAATGTTAAGAATCTCACGGTCATAGTATTGGCAATCGAATTCTTCAGCAAGCATCTTGGCGATAATATGACCACCACTGCCTATCTGACGACCAACGTTTATGATTAGTTCCTTTTCCATATTTAGATTCTTTATTTATGAATTTAAGTTTTGATTGTTCACTCTTTGTTTTTTCAACCGACGCATATAAGCCATCATAATGATAGCTGCAACTAATGATGCCAAGAAGTCACTTGAAGGCAATGATGCCCAAACACCATTTAAGTTGAAGAAATGTGGTAGGATAACAAGTAACGGAATTAAGAATAGTAATTGGCGAGAAAGAGATAAGAAAATGCTTATCTTTACTTTACCAATACACTGAAAGAAGTTTGTTACAACCATCTGAAATCCCACGACAGGATACATCATCATGTTTATTTGAATAGCCTTAATTGCTTGGCGAATTAATTCTGGGTCCTTTGTGAACATACGTGCACAGTAATATGGAGCTAAATGAGCAATTAGCCAACCTGTAACCATTATCCCTGTTGCAGCAAAGATAGTAAGTTTCAATACACGCATAAGTCTATCAGTCTGCTGTGAACCATAGTTATATCCTGCAATAGGCTGCATACCTTGGTCTAATCCGATGACAAACATTACAAATATCATAGCCACACTATAAGCTATGCCGAATGCTCCAACAGCCATATCACCACCGTATCTGACAAGTTGATTATTCATAAAGATAACCACAATGCAAGCACAAACATTCATCAAGAATGGTGAAATACCAATAGAGATGATGTTTGCTACCAAATGTCTTTTAAGTCGATAGATTCCACGCTTTAAATGTAAAATCTCATCTTTGTTAGTCAACTGCTTCATCTGCCAGCATAATGCCAATGCTTGAGATAAGACTGTGGCGAAAGCTGCACCACGAATTCCCCAGCCCCAGAGCCTAATAAAGATAAAGTCTAAGACTATATTCATCAAGACTGTGAAAATCGTAGCCATCATTGCCTGACGAGGTTTTGATGCTGCACGAAGTACTGCATTCATTCCAAAGTACATGTGAGAGATGACATTTCCCGCCAAAATAACCTCCATAAAACTGCGGGCATAGGGGATTGTAGCATCACTTGCACCAAAGAATCGTAAGATTGGGTCAAGAAAGATAAGGCAGATAATACCAAATGCACTTCCTATAATCAGATTAAGCGTTACTGTATTACCAAGTATATTCTCAGCTGTGTCATAGTCACGCTGACCTAATTTCACACTGATAGACGTAGATGCTCCTATTCCTACTGCTGCACCAAAGGCTGCGCCAAGGTTGATAAAAGGGAAAGTAATAGCTAAACCAGATATAGCCATTGGTCCTACAATCTGACCAATGAATATTCGGTCTACTATGTTATAGAGTGAGGCTGCTATCATAGCAATAATTGCTGGGAACGCATATTGTACCAATAATTTACCAACTGGTTTGGTACCTAACTCTAAAGTTGCATTCTTATTATCCATCAAGATTCTATTACTTGTCTACGAATGAATGGAATTCCTCCTTATACTATGCTTGCAAATGTACGAAAAAAAAATGAGAAAACCTATTTGTAGCGTAATGAATTGTAGGTTTATAAAACCTATCATTGTTATTTTTTAGGGTCTTCAGTATTTTGGAGTGATAAAGTTTGCCACTTAAGGTTAGGTTTCTGACGAAATGTCACACGGAGAAAAGGAGAGGACGAAAGATTATTAAAACAAAGCAATGTAGTTATCAAGAATCTGTACGCTATACCCTCGTCGCTCTTAGTGCTGTCGGCACCTCCGTCCCCTCCGTGACTCCGTGTGCCTATTATAAAAGACTTTTAGTTTGTCACTCCATATTTCGGAAGAACCACAATTTATTCCTATGTCATTTATTTTTGTAAACTATTTTCGTGCAATTCAAAACCAATACATGCTCTTTTAGCTTCTAAAAGATGCCTAATTGGTTTGCAAAAGGTGCCCTTTAAGCCGCTTACTAACGCCCTTTTGACGTCCTATTAAGCACCTTTTCTCGTGCTACTTTATAACTAATTGATTCCCTGTTGGTTGCAGACTTGCTTCTTATATGTGTTTTTGCCGTTAGTTATAGATTTTTTCTTTGAAATTATGTAATGATTTTTCAAACTCTTGTCAGCAGATTTTCGAAGTCTTAAAATGAGAAGTCTTCAATGACGAAGGGTGATAGTAGGATAGATAGATGACTGTTTGATCTATGCTTTTTGTTTGATGAGTAACCTCGGTTCTTACGTTAAAGCAATACGAAAAGCGCCTACACATTTAACGGAAGAACTAAAAAAATGATTTCTCATCACGTAAATAAATAGAAAAAATGGTTTTAAAGCTGAATAAACAAGTCTATAATTTATAAAATACTTCAATCAAATTAGCTTTAATTATATCGATTAAATTACTAATAAATAGTTGTTTAATATATGAACTTATCCTTCAAAACAAGTAACTAATCTACTTGTAAATTCGCCAACTTGTCTACTTATAAACTTGTTTACCCAGCAACTTGCATTCTATACCAGTTCAACCTTCTCCATTTCCTGCTCTTTGTCGCAGTAATGACATTTAAGAATACCATGTTCCTTGTCGACAACATGGAAGATAGTATTCATTGGTTCATTATTAGTGATACACTTTGGGTTATTGCATCTTACAATGCTCCGAAGCTCATCCGGTGTCACAACCTTCTTCTTCTCTACCACTTCATAGTCATTAATGATGTTCAACACCACGTTCGGTGCCACGACCGACAAACGAGAAATTTCATCATCAGTAAAGAACTTGTCGCTCACCTTGATGATTCCCTTTGTGCCTACCATCTTCGATGAGAAGTTGAAACCAATAGTGACAGGTGTGGAGAGCTTCTGGAGCTGTAATAGGTTCACAACCTGAAAAGTCTTCTCTGCTGGAATATGATCTATAACGGTGCCGCTCTCAATAGCAGCTACCAGACGTTCTTTCTTTGACATAATGATATGAGCCTCACTCCGTCTCCTTGATATGAAGGAATGCCTGGCGGGGTATTTGTGGGCAGTTTTCTTTGTTCACTCATAGGCATTATGAGTCTATTTCTATTTTTCTTGGGTGATTTCTACTCTATCTACGGCATCATCTGCTCTTAACCAAAAGCTTACTTTACGTTTTTTGCCTGTGGTGTTAGGCTCGATGGTAATCGTGAGTGTGTTGCCTGTTAATTCTGCTGTGTACCATCTTCCCACAATACCAGTGCTGATAACCTTATCCCCATATTGTGCTGCGGACTCATCAACAACCATATTTGCAAATCGCAGAGTTTGGTAGTCAGCACATATTAACTTATAGGTACCTCCTTCAGCAGGAACTGTTATATTTCTTGGATCACCTGTGTAGTCTGATGTCCACTTAAAAGTTGTTCTGTGAATACCATTATCTGTATCCTTGCTACAGCTGAATAGGGTGGTTAAAAGAACCAGCAACAATGTTGCAAATGTTACATTCTTAAGTTTATTCATGTTCATTAAATGGATATAATTATATAAACATTATGAGTATATTTCATCTATTTCTGTGTTACTTCTACATGATCGAAGACGTCGCCGGCTGTCACAACGATGGATAACTTGCGTTCTTTGCCAGTTGTATTGGGGAGAAGAGTAATATAAAAAGTATTCTCTTTTGCTAACACATCGTACCAATCATATTTAATATGACGAAAATCTTGCTCTTTACTTGAACCAAAGATGGTTGTGTCTTGAGATGTAACGTTATCAATCCATGGTCCCTCATAGTTGGTACATTTTAATTGATAAGTTCCACCTTCTGCTGTAGCAGTAATCTTTCTTGGGTCTCCTGGGCGGTTCGAAGTCCACTTCATAGGATCCCAACGACCATCTTCAGAGTTTAGTTCACAGCTGAATATGGTGGTCAAAACTATCAGTAGCAAAGCGGCAAACGTACTCTTTTTTAATTTACTCATACTCGTAAAAATGATTAAGTCATTATTCTAAAATTGTCTTATCGTTTTTTACTTCCTCCATAGATATACCAAGACAATGGCAGAAGATGGCTTCACGTGCAAAGAGACCATTGCGAGCCTGCTCGATATAATAAGCATGTGGACTATCATCAACATCGTATGCAATCTCGTTCACACGTGGAAGCGGATGAAGAATCTTCATGTTTGGACGAGCCAATGAGAGCATATCACGACGAAGAATATAAACATTCTTTACACGTTCATATTCCATTAAGTCAGAGAAGCGTTCTTTCTGTACACGTGTCATATAGATAATATCCGCATTAGCAATCACTTCTGGCGTGAAATCCTCATGCTCTTCGAAGTGGATGTTATGTTCACGACAATATACCTTATACTCCTCTGGCATAGCAAGTTCCTTTGGCGCGATAAAGTGAAACGTTGGGTTGAAATGGCGCATAGCCATAAGAAGAGAATGAACTGTTCTGCCGTATTTAAGATCACCAACAAGGTAGATGTTTAAGTTCTCTAACGTTCCTTGTGTCTGATTAATCGTATAAAGGTCAAGCAAGCATTGTGAAGGATGTTGATGTGCTCCGTCGCCAGCATTAATGATAGGCACTGGAGCCACTTCAGAAGCATATTGTGCTGCACCCTCTATGTAATGTCGCATAACAATTGCATCGGCATAATTAGAGACCATGAGGATGGTGTCTTTTAGTGTTTCACCCTTGCTGACACTTGAAACCTTTGCATCGGTAAAGCCAATAACACGTGCGCTGAGTCGGTTAGCCGCTGTTTCAAAACTAAGTCGGGTACGTGTAGAAGGCTCATAGAAGAGTGTTGCGATAACCTTACCTTTAAGTAGCTCACGGTTTGGATGTTTCTCAAACTCTTGAGCCATTTCAATAAGGTAGAGTAGTTGCTCACGATCTAACCCTTGGATATTCACAAAGTTATGCTTTTCCATTTTTGTTTTGTGATGTTTTAGTTCTTTTCTGTTGGTAAAGGTACATTATTATTTTCTAATCAGCGAACTATAGAAAGGGAAATATCCACCTATAACAAAAAAATATCTATTTATTTTGCTTATCCATTGATTTACATTATCTTTGCATAATATTTTCACAATTATGAGAAGACACTTTGTACATTTCCTCTGGGGGTCACTTCTTGCCATCTTGGGCTTGGTCTTCGTATTCTTCATCTCTGTATGGAACGGATGGGTAGGGTACATGCCTGATATGGATGAATTGTCTAACCCTATAGATAAGTTTGCTTCGCAAGTCTATTCTTCAGACCAACAACTTATCGGTACTTGGAACGCGGATAACAATAATCGTGTGGCAATCGACTATAATGGACTGTCGCCACACCTTGTTCATGCCCTTGTTGCGACAGAAGATGAACGCTTCTATGAACATTCAGGTGTTGACTTTATAGCCCTTGGACGTGCTGTTGTAAAGCGTGGTGTGATGGGACAGGCAAGTGCTGGAGGTGGTTCTACAATCACACAGCAGCTTGCTAAACAGCTTTTCTCAGAGAAGGCACACAGCACAGTAGAACGTCTTTTGCAGAAGCCTATTGAGTGGATTATTGCAGTGAAGTTGGAACGTTACTTCACGAAGGAAGAGATACTTGCTATGTATTTCAATTATTTTGATTTCCTTCATAATGCTGTTGGTATCAAGCGAGCTGCTAATGTCTATTTCAATAAGGAACCACGTAAGTTGACGGTGACTGAGTCTGCTATGTTAGTAGGACTTTGCAAGAACCCATCAATGTTCAATCCTCTTCGTCATCCAGAACGTTGTTTGCAACGTCGTAACGTTGTTTTGATGCAGATGGTTAAGTCTGGCTATGTAACGAAGGATGAATATAAAGAATTGTCACAGCGTCCTTTAGGACTTCATTTTACGAAGTCAAAGCCAGTGAGTGGTGCAGGAGATTATTTCCAAGCATTCCTTCGCCAATACATGATGGCAAAGAAACCAGAGCGTGAGAATTATCAGTCATGGCAGAATCGTCAGTTTGTTCTTGATTCTATTGCATGGGAGCAGGATCCACTTTATGGCTGGTGTAATAAGAATACAAAGCGTAATGGTGAGCCTTATAATGTGAATACTGATGGTTTACGTATCTACACGACCATTGATACACGTATGCAGCAGTATGCTGAAGAGTCTGTGCGTAAGCATGTAGGTGGATACTTACAGTCACAGTTCAATCAGGCTATGCGTTATAAGAAGAATGCTCCGTTCTCATCTAATATATCACGTCGTACGATTAAAGAGATATTGAATCGCTCCTGTCGCCAGACACTACGCTATCAGCGTTTGAAAGAGCAGGGAGCTACACCTGATGAGATTAGACGTAGTTTCCGTACACCACATGAGATGACACTCTTTACATACCATGGTGATATTGATACGGTGATGACGCCAATCGACTCAATACGTTACTATAAGTCATTCCTCCGTTCAGCCTTTGTTAGTATGGATCCACATACGGGTGCTGTTAAGGCTTATGTTGGTGGTATTGATTATCAACATTTCAAGTATGATGTTGTGATGGGTGGGCGTCGTCAGGTTGGTTCTACTATTAAACCATTCCTTTATGCACTTGCAATGCAGAATGGTATGACCCCTTGTACACTTGCTCCAAACGTACAGCGTACTTATGGTGGGTGGACACCTCGTAATGGCTCTCGTGCTCGTTATGGTCAGGAAGTACCATTGCGTTGGGCTTTACAACAGTCTAACAACTGGATTTCAGCGTATCTGATTAACCTCCTCGGTCCGTCTCAGTTCGTAAACATTCTACATGACTTTGGATTAAACAATCCTGATATTGATAAGAATACAAGTCCAGTGTTATGTCTTGGACCTTGTGAAGCTTCTGTTGGTGAGATGGCAAGTGCCTATACAACTTTTGCTAATGGTGGTATTCGTTGTGCTCCACTCTTTGTAACAAAGATTGAAGATAGCCATGGTAACGTCATTGCTAAGTTCCAACCATTGATGACAGAGGTTATTTCAGAGGTAAGTTCTTATCAGATGATTGATATGTTGCGTGCTGTTATTCAAGGTGGTACAGGTAGTCGTTTGCGTTATGCTTATCACCTAACGGCTGATATTGGTGGAAAGACGGGTACAACAAATAATAACTCGGATGGTTGGTTTATGGGTATTACACCAGAACTTGTCAGCGGTTGCTGGGTTGGTGGTGAAGATCGCGATATCCACTTCGACCATACATCAATGGGTCAAGGTGCAACAACTGCCTTGCCTGTATGGGCTTACTTTATGCAGCGTGTTTATGCTGACAAACGATTAGGATATAATCAAGGTACTAAGTTTGCTATTCCTGCTAAGTTTAATCCTTGTCAGACGGCTGACACTATCAATGTTAATGGTATACAAGAAGAGTACTTCTAAATGATAATATCTATCTTTAGACGTTGATAGATATATAAGAAAACAGGGACACCTCATCGGGTGTCCCTGTTTTTTATGCTTATTGTGAATCATACAAAAAAAACAAAGATACTTTCTATTGTAATAAAGCAATAAATTGTTGGTTCCTTATATATAAGGTATAAGGTTTTTAATACTTATGTTGATTCGTACTAAGCCTTCGCACAACATGTGCGGGGCATTCGCACGATGTGTGCTAAGCGTTTGCAGGTAAGTTGAAAAGGGTAAGACACCTTCATGACTCTGATGTATTGTAAGCTATTTTTGTAACTTTAGACTGAATAGAAATTACTAAGTAGTATTATCTATTACAATAAATAAAGTGTGTTCTGCTTAAAACTATATTTTAGTCATGTGATACCCCATACGCTTTAGCTGTATGGCTGCACCCATATAATACATTTGGTGTAGTGCTGCAACGTATGCTTGAAAGGCGTCACTGCTACCTGGTGCAATAGGAAGATGACGGAGTAGGCTATTGGTTCGTGCTGCACATTTCCCTACAATAGCAGCAATATCCTTATGCTCTTCAGTAGAAAGAAGTAGAACTTTCTCACAAATATAGTCATCCATGTGGTCATAATCAATACGATCACGTAGATAAGTGTAGAGATTCTCTACCTTACTATATAACTCCCAGTCTTCATCCCAGTATTTAGCTATTGCCATACCGATGTACATCATCCAACCAAGGGAGACGGTAGGATAGTTGGCAAACTCTCGCATACCATCAGGCAAATATGCTTCAGCAATGCCCAACCACTTATCTTCCATGTCGGTAATATCTGGCAACATATTATCTACAAGTTGTTTTTCTTGCAGATAAGTTGTCAAGTCCTCTTTGAATTTGTCTTCAAATGAATATCTTAATTGTTCGTCTTGCATTGTTATGTATCTTAAAATATTGAATTTATACTACTCAGCCAATTTCTTCTTCACTTCTGCCAATGCTTTAATCCAATCGGTATCGAGGGAGAACTGAGTAAGATAGTCCTCACTATTGAAGTATACCAAAACAAGATTCTTATCAGGGTCATTGTAGAGTGGGTGATTAATACTTGCATCACGGAATATCTTGAGAATTTGCTCTTTTCTCTTTTGCTTGTCAGCACGTGCATACTCTTTCGTAAAGAGATTAACATACTCATGCATATAATAAGCCATAGAGTCAAGTTGTGCGTTGAGATGAGCAATATCCTTAGTAGAAAGTTGCTTCGTTGTGTCAACAAGAGCAGATAATGTTCGAGTATTAAGATAGGTAATTGCGTCGACTTTAAAGGAAGCTGCTTTGCGCACGTTTACATCTTCTTTACTGTCAGTTGCTATCTTGTAAGCACTTGCATATAGTTGTTTCGATACACGCTCCTTCTGGGCATTCACCGTAAGTACAGATGCGAGTAGGAATGAAAGAGCTATTATTTTATTTTTCATACGCTTGATACTTAAATCCTTGTGTTGTTTTAGTTGTTATCTTTGACGTTATTGAAGTTTTATTGGTTTAATGTATATCACTGTATTCATGAATAAATACAACTGTGTGAGGTATTTTGTTTATCTTATTCTGTCCGCATTTTTGCGCGCAAAATCTTTCCAAGACCCATAGTGTTTTGCATCTGTTTCTGGCCGACTCATCTGTAAGAAATGACAATAAGCTGCTGCAACAGCATCCGTAGCATCCATAAAATGGGGCATTTGATCGTCACGTAGATGTAGTAGTTTTTGTAACATACCAGCAACTTGTTCCTTAGAGGCTGAGCCATTTCCCGTAATTGCCATTTTAATTTTCAATGGTGCGTATTCTTGAATAGGGACATCGTGGTTAATAGCAGCAGCAATAACAACACCTTGCGCACGTCCAAGTTTCAGCATTGATTGTACATTCTTTCCAAAGAAAGGAGCTTCGACGGCTACTTCATCGGGTAAATATTCGTCGATAATACCTGTTACACGTTCAAATATTCTGCCTAATCGGAGATATACATCTTTCTCCCTGCGCATGTCAATGACACCCATGACAACAAGTTCAGCTTTATTTCCACAGACACGTAGCACACCGTATCCCATCACATTAGTGCCAGGATCGATACCAAGCAGTATCTTTTCGGGTTGTGAACTTCTTGTTTTCATCTTGAGGAATTATTTTACTTGTGTTTTATCGGTCCATATAAGGGTTATGAGATAGCTCGAAACCGATAGATGTCTGTGGTCCATGCCCAGGATAAACAATAGTAGTGTCGGGAAGTTGTGCAAGTTCTCGAAGACTACTAATAATCTGAAACATACTACCTCCAGGGAAATCTGTTCTACCAATACTTCCTTTAAACAAGGTATCACCAGTAAATATAACATTCTCTTCTGCACAATAAAAACATACTGAACCGCCAGAATGTCCAGGAGTATGCATAACCTTAAAGGTGTGTGACCCGAATGATATATTTTGCTTGTTAGTTAGTTTTAAATTACCAGCAGGCAAGTCATAGTTCAGTTGCATTCCCAGCATCTGTGCAGCTGCCTGCTTTGGATTATTCATAAATACACTATCGCCTTCAGAAACCTCTGGCTGGAGGTTGAAGGCAGTAAGAAGAGCAGCATCACCAAAGTGATGATCAAGATGACCATGGGTGCCAAGATTGTGGACAGGTGTTAGCCCATCCCCTTTTATATAATCAATGATAGAGTTCTGTTCGCTTTCGGTAAGTGCGCCACAATCAATAATAACACATTCCTTAGTTTCGTCACTGACAACGTAGCAGTTCTCCTGAAGAGGATTAACCTCAAAAGTTTGGATTTTAAGCATAAGTGATATTTGAGTGTAAATGGTTGATAATGGAGAAGAATTATATTATAGAAGCGTAGGGAATAGGATTATCCTGGTACGTAAATAAGATATTTCTCTTTAAACCATTCTTCATCAAACCATTGTGAAAGTTCAGTTTTCTCAGCAATGTTTTTGTATGGTTTCAGTTCTTCATCAAGGTTTCCACCTTTTAAAACAATGACACCATTTGGTAAAACATTATGTTGGTCTGATGCAATATTCTTCTTGACAATCTTCATTAAATCAGGTAGTGGCATCACTGCACGTGATACAATGAAGTCAAACTTTCCTTTCTCTTCTTCTCCACGTAAGTGAGAAGGGAGGACATTTTCAAGGCCAATTGCATCAGCAACTTCCTGTGCAACTCTTACTTTCTTACCTGTACCATCAATGAGCTTAAAGTTGGCTTCAGGAAAGAAGATTGCAAGAGGAATACCAGGAAAGCCTCCACCAGTACCAAAGTCAAGGACGTTTGTACCTTCACGGAAGTTTATACATTTTGCGATAGCTAATGAATGAAGAATATGATGCTCATAAAGATTATCAATATCTTTACGTGAAATGACATTTATTTTAGCATTCCAATCGTGGTATAGTGCATCGAGCGCTGCAAATTGTTCTTCCTGTTTTGGAGTAAGTTGAGGAAAGTATTTCTTTATAATTTCAATCATAATCTTTTTGTATGAGGTTTAGCGGTACAAAAATAAAGCCATAGAGAATGTTAGTTGTCGATAGCAACTCTAACTTCTTTCTGACTAATCTCACCTGGGCTATAGATGAATACAGTTGAATCATCTGTAAGAATGAAGTTATCTGCAGGGTAGGGGGCTATACCAATGAAATAACCCTTTGCTTGTAATCCTGCTATATCATCTTTCTCAAGGTCCTCTTTCTCTGCTAAACGCGCAATGATTTCCTTTGTTAGCGTTTCTTTATAATCCTTACCAAATTGGTCTTGAAGTGTGATAAGTTTGCCGTTTTGGGGATTAAAATTACGTACAATCGTATACTTTGTTAGCTGACCATTGCCATTGTTAATGGCAATATGTGATAAGGCAGTAATATATTTGCCCGCAGCAGCTCTTAATTCTGTCTTGATAGTTAGCTCCCCAATGAGTTGACTTTTATCTCTCTCTTTCTGACGAATAAGCTGAGCTATTTCCATATACTGCTTTATATACTGCCTTACAAAGGATGGAATAGCAGTTTGAGGAGTGAGTTTATCGTTATTGATAGCGAAATAGTCTGGTTGTAAAAGCCCCATTCTGAGTAAAGAATCGTTGACAGCTGCGTATTTACTCTCTTTCAAGTAAGTGAAATCTACATGTACATGACATTGTATTGCATCTGAAAGACGAGCTACAGTGTCTACAGAAACGACAGCTGTTGGGATATCCAACTTCTTTGGTGCTGATGACTTGTGTCCACAACTGCTCATAATGAATATTAGCATTGTGGAAAAAGCAAATATTGTAAATAACTTCTTTGTCATATATAGGCTACAAAGTTACGAAAAGTTTTTGTAACTTTGCATTATAATATATAATAATAAATGAGGAAAATGGTAAAAGCTTGTTTGTTTGATTTGGATGGAGTTGTGTTTGATACAGAGCCTTTATACACCTTGTTTTGGCGAAATTTGGATAAAAGACTTCGTCCTAACATTGATAATTTTGAGCATATTATTAAAGGACAGACACTTGTTCAGATATACGATAAGTATTTTACTGGAGACGAAGATAAACAGAAAGAAGTTACTACACTTCTCTATGAATACGAACAGAATATGTCTTTTAATTATATTGCTGGCTTCGAGGACTTTGTAAAAGATGTTAGAAGTAAAGGTATAAAGACTGCTATTGTCACAAGTTCTAACCTTGCAAAGATGCAGAATGTTTATAATAAGCATCCAGAGTTTAAGGAATATTTCGATGAGATTCTTACCTCAGAAGACTTTGCAGAAAGTAAACCATCACCTGATTGTTACTTTAAGGCTGCTGCTCGTTTTGGTGTATCACCTAAAGAATGCATTGTCTTTGAAGATAGTTTTAATGGATTGTGTTCGGGAATTGCGTCAGGAGCACGTGTAATAGGTCTTGCAACTACCAATTCTGTAGCTGAATTAAAACCTTATACAGAGGAGGTTATTAGTATTTATGATGGTTTTACTTTGTCAGACCATTAAAAAGGAGTAACTTTGCAGCCCGAAACAAAAGTCAAGGTTCAAAATCATATTTGCTTATAAAGCATAAAATGGAAAGGATTGGACTATTGAATTATAAAAGTGATTATGGGATATTTAACAACAGATAAGAAGAAAGTTACTGCAAAAACATTATTGGAAATGAAGGCAGCGGGGGAGAAGATTACTCAAATGACTGCCTATGACTTTACGACAGCAGGAATTATTGATACAGCAGGAATCGACAGTATTCTTGTTGGTGATTCTGCATCGAATGTGATGGCAGGTAATCAAGATACAACTCCTATTACTGTTGAACAGATGATTTATCATGCACGTTCTGTTGTACGTGCTTGTCAACGTTGTCTTGTTGTTTGTGATATGCCATTCGGTTCTTATCAGATAAGTCGTGAAGATGGTATTCGCAATGCTATTCGTATTATAAAAGAAACTGGTGCAGGTGCACTTAAGATGGAAGGCGGTAAGGAGATTGTTGATACTATTAAAGGAATAGTTGATGCTGGTATTCCTGTTATTGGACACCTCGGTCTTACTCCACAAAGTATTCATAAGTTTGGTGGATATGGACTACGTGCCAAAGACGAGGCAGAAGCTGAAAAACTTATAGAAGATGCACTTGCGCTTGATGCTGCAGGTGTCAGTGCTATCACCCTTGAGAAAGTTCCTGCTTCTTTAGCCACAAAGGTTACTTCTATGGTGAAAGCTGCAACGATAGGTATTGGTGCTGGTAATGGTACAGATGGTCAGGTACTTGTTTATACAGATGCTCTTGGTATGACACAGGGCTTCAAGCCTAAGTTCCTCCGTCATTTCGCTAATGTCAACAAATGTATGACAGAGGGTGTACAAGAATATATTAAATGTGTGAAGGATACGAGCTTTCCTTCAGAATCTGAGTCATATTAATATTTGTTTATAGGTAATAATTTATAAATTACGATTCTAAATGATGTTGGATTTATTAATGGAAATATGTATTTAAAAGCTAAATAGAGATTGTTGTATTCATCTATCTCTAACAAAATACATTACATATTTCAGAGTCTAACTCACATAATGATTAATTTCTGGATAATAATGATTTATGGATACTCAAAACATACCTGTTCACGTTCGTTTGTGGAATAAGCATTTTTGGTTATTGGCAATGGCTAATCTCTTGTTAGTCATGTCGTCTTATATGCTCGTTGTTACCATACCTTTGCGTATGGAAGTTAGAGGATATTCTATGTTACAGATAGCTTTAGTAATGGGTGTGTTCTTTATTGGAATATATCTCTTTGGTAGTCTTTCTGGCTATCTTGTTCAACGCTATCGTCGTAAAAATGTATTTAATGTCTCAACATTATTACTATTGGCAGTTACAGGGGTACTTTATTATCTAAGTAATTTACCTTATAACTCTTTTGATTATACGATACTTGTAGGACTTCGTTTCATACAAGGTGCTTTCTATGGTCTTTCGCAACTCGTCCTTCTTAGTACACTTATTATTGATACTGTTGAAGCAGTACACAGAACAGAGGCAAATCATGCTGCAACATGGTTTGGACGTTTTGCGCTTTCATTTGGTCCTTTAGCGGGAATCATGGTATATCAAACAATGAATTTTGCTTCAGTACTCCTCTTGTCTTGTATCTGCTTGGCTGTTTCTTTTATCTTTGTCAACTTAATAAGATTTCCATTTCGTATGCCAAGTGAGGATTTCTCTCGCTTTTCTTGCGATCGTTTTCTTTTAAAAGGTAGTCATTGGCTTTTTGTCAACGTGACTCTTATCACATCAGTTGTTGGACTTCTTTTGAGTATAGAACACAGTCCTCGTTTTTATGGAATGCTGATGGTGGGCTTTATTATAGCAATTCTTGCTGAAAGATTTGTCTTTGCAGATGCTGATCTTCGCAGTGAAGCCACAACAGGAATGATTGTTATTGGTATTGCGATTCTACTGATGATTACTCGAAATCAGGAAAGTGTTAGCTATATCGTGCCAATCCTTATTGGTTTGGGTGTAGGATTGATAGGAAGTAGATTCTTACTCTTTTTTATAAAGATGTCAGACCATTGTCAACGCGGAACGAGTCAGAGTACGTTTTTACTTGCTTGGGAAACAGGTATCGGTGTCGGTTTGGTTCTTTCTTATGGTGTATTTAATCTTGAACTACCTCTCATCTTATGGATTGGACTTGGAATTTTAGCAGTCTCACTGATTCTGTATGATACGTTTATCCATAGTTGGTATGTAAAGCATAAACATCGATAATTTACTTTAATTATTTATTGATATATGTTTGAATATTAGTACTTTATATATTAACTTAATTAAAGATACTTACTAAGTTTTCATAAACTTGTTAGTAACGTTGTAAGTAAGCATTTCTTAGCGCATAAGGAATGCTTACTTGCGTTTACTGTAATCTGATAAAACTAATATTTCGATTGATGTTATACTATATAACCCAGTTTTAATAGTAAATGACACTCCTAATCACAAACAAATATATTTTTTCTTAGCATTATAAAGCATGTTGTTAAGGCTCCGCACCATTGGTGCGAAGCCTTAACACGGCTGGTGCGGAGGCTTAACACGATATGTGATGAGTTATATTATTTCTATTAAAAACTAACTCTACTATTCAATCTTATCATAAAAAAGAATACACTTAGGCTTAAAACACGTAAATTATATCGTAAATATTTCTTGGATAATACTAATTTTCATTGTGTTGTAAAGCAAATTTGCTTTTTCGTCAACTTTTTATTATCTTTGCAACAAATTAGCTAATTATATGGGATTATTCGGTTTATTCGGTAAGAAGAAGAAAGAAACACTTGACAAAGGACTTGAGAAAACAAAAGAAAATGTTTTCTCAAAACTGACACGTGCAGTGGCAGGAAAGTCAAAAGTAGATGATGAGGTATTAGACGACCTTGAAGAGATTCTTGTAACATCTGATGTAGGTGTAGATACAACTATTAAGATTATCCGCCGTATCGAGGAGCGTGTCGCCCGAGATAAGTACGTTTCTACAAGCGAATTAAATGCTATTCTTAAAAGTGAGATTACAGCATTGCTCACTGAAAATAATACCGGTGATAACGGTGAGTGGACTTTGCCAGAAGATACACATCCTTACGTAATTCTTGTTGTAGGTGTTAATGGTGTTGGTAAGACCACGACGATTGGTAAACTTGCTTGGCAGTTTAAGCAAGCTGGAAAGAAAGTTTATCTCGGAGCAGCTGACACCTTCCGCGCTGCTGCTGTTGAGCAGATTCAAATTTGGGGCGACCGTGTTGGTGTTCCAGTAGTGAAACAGCAGATGGGAGCAGACCCTGCAAGTGTGGCTTTTGACACATTGCAGAGTGCTAAGGCAAATGGTGCGGATGTAGTGATTATTGACACGGCAGGTCGTTTGCACAATAAAGTAGGCTTGATGAACGAGCTAAAGAAGATTAAGGATGTCATGAAGAAGGTTGTTCCTGAGGCTCCACACGAAGTACTGCTTGTACTTGATGGAAGTACTGGACAGAATGCCTTTGAACAGGCACGTCAGTTTGCTGCTGTAACACAGATTACATCTCTGGCTATTACGAAACTTGATGGAACCGCTAAGGGAGGAGTCGTGATAGGTATTAGTGACCAATTGAAGGTTCCTGTTAAGTATATTGGATTAGGTGAAGGCATGGAAGACTTGCAGCTTTTTGATAAGGTGCAGTTTGTTGATAGCCTATTTAAATAGGGTGTTGGGTGTTGAATGTTGGGTGTTGGGTGTTGATGAAGTGATATTACATCCATTTATGCAATTCATTAACACCCAACACCCAACACCCAACACCCAACATTCAACACCTATCACCAAACAAAGAACGAATGAAGAAAAATCAGATAGATATTGTTACCATGGGCTGCTCAAAGAATCTTGTAGATTCAGAGCTAATCATGAAGCAATTTGAAGAAAACGGCTTTCATTGTACACATGACTCAAAGCGTCCACAAGGTGAGATTGCCGTTATCAATACATGCGGATTCATCGAAGCTGCAAAAGAAGAAAGTATCAATACGATTCTTGAATTTATCAATAGAAAGAAGAATGGACAGCTTAATAAGCTCTATGTAATGGGCTGTTTGTCACAACGATACAAAGACGAGCTTGAAGCAGAACTTCCAGAGGTAGATAAGTTCTACGGTAAGTTCAATTATAAACAGTTGCTGACAGATCTTGGTAAGGCTGATGTTCCTGCATGTAATGGTGTTAGACATCTTACCACTCCACGCCATTATGCTTATGTAAAGATTGCTGAAGGTTGTGATCGTCATTGTGCTTATTGCGCCATTCCATTGATTACGGGTCGTCATCATTCACGTTCTGTTGAAGAAATTTTGGATGAGGTGAGAGGGCTTGTTGCTCAAGGAGTGAAGGAGTTTCAGATTATTGAGCAGGAACTGACCTACTATGGTGTAGACCTTGATGGTAAACATCATATTACTGAACTTATATCACGAATGGCTGATATAGAGGGGGTAGAGTGGATTCGCCTCCATTATGCTTACCCAAATCAGTTCCCACTTGACCTTCTCGATGTAATCGCAGAAAAACCAAATGTGTGTAAATATTTGGATATAGCCTTCCAACATATTTCGGACCATATGCTCGACCGTATGCGCCGTCATGTGAGTAAGCAGGAAACACTTGATTTAATTGCAGAGATACGTCGTCGTGTGCCAGGTATTCATCTTCGTACAACACTTCTTGTTGGTTTCCCTGGTGAGACTGATGAAGATTTTGAGGAATTAAAGGAGTTTGTAACTAATGCTCGCTTTGAGCGTATGGGAGCCTTCTCTTATTCTGAAGAAGAAGGTACCTATAGTGCAAATCATTATAAAGATGATGTACCAGAGGATGTTAAGCAGGCTCGTCTCGATGAACTAATGGCTATTCAACAAGGAATATCAGAAGAGTTGGAAGCTGAGAAGGTAGGTAAAACCTTTAAGGTTATTATTGATCGTAAGGAAGGAGAATACTATGTTGGTCGTACAGAATTCTGTTCACCAGAGGTGGATCCTGAGGTCTTGATATCGTCAACAGAGAAGTCTTTACGTATCGGTAAATTCTATGATGTTTGCATCACAGACTCCGATGAGTTTGACCTTTTTGGAGAGGTTGTTAAGTGATAGTTTGTAGTTTATAATATTGAATTTATAAACTAAGAGTTAATTTGATTATAGATTCTGAATTTTTGAATAAAAGGAGAAAACAGAATGAATAATAAAGAATTCATTGCAGCATTAGCAGCAAGAACTGGATATACACAGGATGAAAGCCAAAAGATGGTGAAAACTGTTGTAGATATGATGGGTAAGTCCTTCGAAACAGGCGATCCTGTGCCAGTTATTGGTTTCGGAACGTTTGAAGTTAAAAAGCGTTTGGAACGTGTTATGGTTAATCCTTCAACAGGTTTGCGTATGCTGGTTCCTCCAAAGTTGGTTCTTAACTTCAAACCTGCAGCAACAATCAAAGGACATGTAAGAAAGGGAGGACAAGACAATGGCTAAGAGTGCAATACAATTAATTACAAGTGCATTGGCTAAACAGCATAATCTGTCGGCTGATGATGCGGCAGCTTTTGTTGATGCCTTTTTTGACATTATAAGTTCTGAATTAAAAAACGGTAATCAAGTAAAGATTAAAGGACTTGGAACCTTTAAAGTTCAAGCTGTTAAACCACGTGAGAGTGTTAACGTTAATACTGGTGAACGTGTACTTATTGAAGGTCATGACAAGATCAGTTTCACTCCAGATACAGTGATGAAGGAACTCGTAAACAAACCTTTCTCACAATTTGAGACTGTTGTTATCAATGATGGCGTTGATACGGAGGAGTTAGAACGTGTTCCAAGCGAAGATAGTTCTGATGAGGTAAAATCAGAACTTGTTGATGAAACCACAACAAAAAATACTTCTGAAGAAAAAACAGTTGCCGAGGAGGAAAGAACTGAAGTTGAAGATACAAAGGATGAAACTAATAATAGTAGTTCTGTAAAAGAGGATGCGGTAATAGAGGCAGAAGATAATCTCAATGAAAAGAACTTATCGATTGATGTTATAGAAGAGCCTACTACAGAAGAAAATGAGGCTATCTTTGATTCAGAAGAAAAACCTTCTAAACTTGAAGAAAAGAAAGAGGAAAAACAGGAGGTTGCTATAGAGGTAGATGCTAAGGTCGACTCAATAGTTGAATCAAAGGTTGACGCTATAGTTGAACCAAAGATTGAGGAGGAAACTATAAAGGTTGAAGTTAAGTCTGTACAATCTGTTCCTAATATAGCAGAAGAGCGAAAAGAGTCTTCAAATGAGAATAATATTGATAAAACAGAATTACCAAATAGTTCTGAACCAACTAATATTTCTGAAGACGAAGACACTGATGTAGAAAGTTCAGAGAATGGTACACTAAAGAAAGTTGCATTGGTTGCATTTATTATAATCATATGTCTTGGTATATTTCTTTGGGCAAGAATGAGTAGCACAAACTCAGAGAAGAAGACGAAAGAAGTAGCAGAGCAAGTAAATACTTCAGAAGATCATTCTTCCCTTGGCACAAAGACCGTCTCTGCAGATACAACATCTGTAACTAAAGTTCATAAAACACCTGAAAAGGAAGAGACAGCTAAAGTTGATTCTTTTATGGCTTTAAATAGTGACCCTCGCATCCGTTATGGTGCTTATAATATTATAGGCATTGATCGCATTGTTGTGTTGAAGAAAGGTGAGACTATGGAGAAGTATAGCCGAAAGACACTTGGTGCTGATATGGTTGGGTATTTTCAGGTTCTTAATCAGCGTAAGACAATGCAAGCTGGTGATACTATGAAAGTTCCAAAGGTTGAATTAAGACCAGAGTATAGAAAGTAAGTATTTTAAATATAATAAAGCAGCATTTGTTTTATACAGCTGTAATCTTGTAGAAAAAAGTCCTTAAAAGAAGTTTTAAGGACTTTTTTAATATAATTTAGACACTATTCTTCGCTTCATCCGCATTTATGTTGTACTTTTGCGACTAATAGAATAAGAATATAATAGTACAATAATAATTTGTAAGATAATGGCAGAATCTATTGATATTAGAGAGTTGAACGAGCGGATAGAAAGTCAGAGTTCATTTGTAACCAACCTTACAACAGGTATGAATCAGGTTATCGTTGGTCAAAGACATCTGATAGACTCTCTACTTATTTCGTTACTCAGTGATGGTCATATTCTTCTTGAAGGTGTGCCTGGTCTGGCAAAAACACTTGCTATCAAGACTCTATCACAGCTTGTTGATGCATGTTATAGTCGTATTCAGTTTACTCCAGATCTTTTGCCAGCTGACGTTATTGGTACACAGATTTATTCTCAGAAGGATGAAGCCTTTCACGTAAAGAAAGGTCCTGTATTTGCTAATTTTGTACTCGCTGATGAAATCAATCGTGCTCCAGCAAAGGTTCAGAGTGCATTGTTAGAAGCTATGCAGGAGCATCAAGTAACAATAGGAGACTCTACTTTTACACTTCCTGATCCATTCCTCGTATTGGCTACTCAGAATCCGATAGAGCAGGAGGGTACTTATATGCTTCCTGAAGCACAGGTAGACCGATTCATGCTGAAGGTTGTTATTGATTATCCTACATTAGAGGAGGAGAAACTCGTTATTCGTGAGAATATTCAAGAGAGTATGCCTGTTGTACATCCTGTTATTACAGCGAATGAGATTCTTGAGGCACGTCGTGTAGTTAAGGATGTATATATTGATGATAAAATCATGCAATATATTGCTGATATCGTTTTTGCGACACGTTACCCAGAGCGCTATCAATTGCCAGCATTGAAGCAAATGATAACATTTGGTGGAAGTCCACGTGCAAGTATCAATCTTGCAAAAGCAAGTCGTGCCTATGCTTTCATCAAGCATCGTGGTTATGTTGTCCCTGAAGATGTACGCGCAGTTGCACATGATGTTTTGCGTCATAGAATTGGTTTGTCTTACGAGGCAGAAGCAACCGATCTTACAACGGAGAAGATTATCAGCGAGATTATCAACAAAGTACAGGTGCCATAATCTACAATTATATTCTTAGAAGAGTTTAAGAAGCATTATTATCATTTTCTATGGATACTACTGAATTACTAAAGAAAGTCCGAAAGATTGAAATCAAGACCTTAGGACTGAGCCAGAATATCTTTGCTGGGCAGTATCATTCTGCCTTCAAAGGGCGTGGTATGGCTTTTTCTGAAGTACGCGAGTATCAGTATGGTGATGATGTTAGAGATATCGATTGGAATGTAACTGGTCGTTTTCATCGTCCTTATGTGAAGGTATTTGAAGAGGAGCGTGAGTTGACAGTGATGTTGCTTATTGATGTTAGTGGTTCGCTTGATTTTGGTACTTCTGGTCAGTTAAAGCGTGAGTGTGCAACAGAAATAGCTGCAACATTGGCTTTCTCTGCCATTCAAAATAATGACAAGATAGGCGTTATATTTTTCTCAGACCATATTGAGAAGTATATTGCCCCAAAGAAAGGACGTAAGCATATTCTCTATCTTATTCGAGAGATGCTTACTTTTACTCCGAATAGCAAGAGAACAGATGTTGGCGTAAGTCTTGAATACCTTAATAAGGTAATGAAGCGTCGTTGTACAGCCTTTGTAATCAGTGATTTCTATACTCGTAAGGATTTCAGTCAAGAATTACGAATAGCTAATAAAAAACATGATGTTGTTGCCATTCAAGTTTATGACCCTCGAGCAAAAGAAATGCCTGATGTTGGCTTAATGAAGGTTGTTGATGCAGAAACAGGGCATGAGATGTATATTGATACTCATGATGCTCGTTTACGAAAAGTACATAATAAATATTGGGAGGAGCGTGAGATACGATTACATGAGATGTTAAGTCAGAGTCATGTAGATAGTGTGGCTATAGCAACGGATGACGACTATGTAAAGATGTTGATGACGTTGTTTTCAAAGAGAAACCGATGAGAAAATATATTGTTATATTTATATTGCTTATCCTGGCAGTTGTAAGCCATGCACAAGTACAGGTAACGGCAAGTGTGGATTCTACCAAAATATTGATAGGTGGACGTTCACACTATTTCATTACTGTATATGCACCTAAAGGGACGAAGATTTCTTTTCCAGAATTTAATAATAAAAAAGAGATAGTATCAGATGTTGAAGTACTAAGTGCTAAGTCTGACACAGCAGATGCAAATAGTAAGGTAAGAATAAGACGAATATATACCATTACTGCATGGGATGCTAAGCGTTATACTATTCCTGCACAGAAAGTTATTGTAGGTGGTGCGACTAAGACGACAGGTAATGTTACTCTGGATGTCCAGGCTGTTCCTGTCGATACAGTGAAAAGTACTCCTATGCCACCAGATGATATTCAAAAGGTTCCTTTTTCATGGGGGGAATGGGTTCCTGTAATTTTAGTAATTGTACTTGCACTTATACTCATCTGTTTTGTTTTCTATCTTTATAAAATTCTTTGCCATAAGAAAAATGGTAGGGCATTAAAGAAAACACGTGCACTATCTTACTATGAGCAAGCAAAACATGACCTTTCTGAGATAGCTGCAAATAAGATGTTGTATGCAGAACAGAAAGCTTATTATACAGATGTTACAAACGTTCTCAGAAAATATATCTCACAGCGTTACAATATCAACGCATTGGAAATGACTTCTCATGAGATATTAGAAAGTATGAAGGATGTTTGTGATGTTTCTGAATTAAAAGTAGTATTCAACACAGCAGACCTTGTAAAATTCGCTAAATATTCAACAGATGCGAATGACATGACTTATTATCTTGATAGTATTGTTCATTTTATAGATAGTACAAAGGTTGAAGAAACAAAAGACGTTGTTGAAGAACCAAAAGAAAACATAAGCGATACTCGTTCACGTAAGATAATAAAACTCGCTATAGGATTGCTATTAGTGACATCCGTAGCTTTGTTTATTTACGCTGCATTTGAAGCCTATGCGCTTTTGATGTAATATAAATAAAATTATAGAAATGGAATTTGCCAATAGTGGATATCTCCTTTTACTGCTCTTATTGATACCGTATCTATTATGGTATTTCTTTCGTGGTAAAGGTAAAGAACCAACCATGAGGATGAGCGATACATTTGCTTATCAGCATGCTCCCAAAAGTTGGAAGGTGAAATTGATTCATCTCCCTATGGCTTTGCGTTGTATAGTTTACGCATTAGTAGTCATTGTTTTGGCACGTCCACAAACTTATAATGCCTGGGATAATAAAGATACTGAGGGTATTGACATCATGTTGACAATGGACATTTCTGCAAGTATGTTAACAGAAGATGTTTTTCCCAATCGTATGGAAGTAGCAAAGGAAGTTGCTTCTGAATTTATTAGTAGTCGTCCAAATGACAATATAGGACTTACTATCTTTGCGGGTGAAGCTTTTACACAGTGCCCAATGACGCTTGATCATGCAGCCCTGTTGAATCTTCTTCATAATGTTCGTACGGATTTAGTTACAAATGGATTAATGCAAGATGGTACTGCTATCGGTCTGGGATTAGCAAACTCTGTTAGTCGCTTAAAAGATTCTAAAGCTAAGAGTAAGGTTGTTATTCTGTTAACCGATGGTAGTAATAATGTTGGTTCTATTTCTCCAATGACAGCTGCTACCATAGCAAAGAAATTTGGTATCAGAGTTTATACAATCGGCTTAGGTAGAGAGACAGGGGATGATATTGGTGCCATCGATTATAAGACATTGCAAGATATTGCAGTATTAACGAATGGTGAATTCTATAGAGCACAAAGCCAGGCTGAGTTATCAAAAATCTACCAAGATATTGATAAACTTGAAAAGACAAAGATGAATATTAAGTCGTATGACCATCTACATGATGCTTACATACCTTTTGCTTGGTTGGCTTTATTACTCTTATGCTTTGAGTTAATTCTTCGTTGGACAGTCTTCAGACGATTGCCATAATATTATCTCTTAGCGATACAAATAAGATTTGCTTGTTTAACAAGATTAGTTGAAGAATGTTTAGATTTGATAATCCCATATATCTGTGGTTATTATTACTGATACCCTTATCAGTAATCATCTACTTGTACTCCATTCGTAAGCATAAGCAACGATTGGCGAAGTTTGGGAATCCATCACTTATACACCAGCTTTCTCCTATGACAAGTAAGAGAAGAGGTTGGATTAAATTTGTGTTGGTAGAACTGGTATTATTACTTCTTATACTTATTATCGCTCGTCCTCAGGTTGGAAGTAGAATTGCTACAAACAAGGAGCGTGAAGGAATAGAAACCATAATTGCACTTGATATTAGTAATTCAATGCTGGCAGAAGACGTTGCTCCTTCACGTTTAGAGAAGAGCAAATTGCTTGTTGAAAATTTGATGAATAAGTTTAGTGAAGACAAAATAGGATTGATTGTCTTTGCGGGAGATGCTTTTGTTCAATTACCTATAACAAGTGATTATGTTTCAGCTAAAATGTTTTTAGATAATATCAATCCTTCTTTAATTGGTACACAAGGAACAGATATTGGTAAGGCACTTCAACTTTCTATGAATAGTTTTACACCTAACTCTAAGGTCGGAAAGGCTATTATCTTAATTACGGATGGTGAAGATAATGAAGGTGGTGCTGAAGAAATGGCAAAACAGGCACAAAGCAAGGGGATAAGAGTTTTTATTTTAGGTGTTGGCTCTACAGAGGGTGCAACAATTCCAATGCCTGATGGCAGTGAATTGAAAACATCTAACGGTGAAGTTGTGAAGACTCGTCTTAACGAAGAAATGTGTAAACAGATTGCAACTGCAGGACATGGTGTTTATCTACATGTTACAAATAGCAGTATGGCTGACGCTGTTTTAGGCAGAGAACTTAATAAATTGCAGAAAGATAAAATTAACAATGTTGTTTACAGCGACTTTGATGAACAATTTCAGGCATTAGCATTGCTTGTTGTCATTCTGCTAATTATAGATGTCTTGTTACTTGAAAGAAAAAGACGTTGGTAAAAGGTATGGTAAAACGACTTTATATCATAATATGTATGTTGTTGGTGTTTGTCGGGAGTAATGCACAAACAGCTAATCAACTCATAAGAGAGGGAAATAAGCTTTTCTCTTCAAAAAACTATGCACAGGCGGAAATTCTTTATCATAAAGCTATTGATAAAGATGGTAGCAATGCGATTGCTAATTATAATTTGGGTAGATGCCTACAAGCACAAAAAAAGAATGAGGAAGCAAAGAAAATGTATGTTAATGCTGCTAAGTTAGAAAAAGACCCAGTTCGCCTCTCAAGCAGTTATAATAATCTTGGAACTATCCTTCAAGATGAGAAAAATTATGAAAAGGCTATAGAGGCTTATAAGAGTGCTTTACGTAGTAATCCAAATCATAAGAATGCTCGCTATAACCTTGAGTTATGTAAACGTAAATTGAAACAGCAACAAAATCAGCAATCATCTGATAAAAATAAATCTGATAAGGATAAAGAAAAGAAAAAGAAGCAACCTCAAAATCAGAATCAAAATAAAAACAATCAAAAAAATAATCAGAAGAATAAACAAACGAAAGACAACCAAGGCATGAGCAAAGATAATGCTGAGCAACTTCTCAATGCTGTTAAACAGCAAGAGAAAGAAACTCAAGAACGTCTATCTAAGGTTATGCGCCAACCTTCTGATAAAAAACTTGATAAAAACTGGTAATATTGAAAATATGAAACGATATATAATTTTATTTCTGTCACTAATGAGTGTTTGTATTTTACAAGCACAACGTGTTCGGGTGGCTGCACCAAAACAAGTGACAGTGGGCGAGGAGTTTCAGGTTGAATACGTCGTATACACCCAAGATGTTCGTAGATTTCAATTGGGAAGATTATCAAGTGGACTTGAAAAAGTGTTTGGTCCTGCAACTTCTTCGCAATCAAATTATCAATTCATTGATGGGCATGCAAGTAGTTCATCTTCTGTTTCATTTACATACGTCTTTATAGCAACTAAGAAAGGAAATGTAAATATTGGCCCTGCCCATATTTTTGTGAATGATCAGGAACTTGCATCAACCCCTGTTAAAATTTTAGCTACTACAGGTTCTCATAGTGCTACAAGTGGTGGATATTATGATTCACGTACAGACTCTCGTGCTGCAGCAGCAAAGATTACAGCTAACGATTTGTTTATCAAGGTAAGTGCTAATAAGACTACTGTTTATGAACAGGAGCCTGTTTTACTGACATACAAGGTCTATACAACAAAGAACTTACGCCAACTTATTGGTAAGATGCCCGACTTGGTTGGTTTTCATGTGCAAGAAGTTGATTTGCCACAACAAAAAACTTTCCATAAGGAGCGTATTGGTAAGCGTTTATATAATTGTGTTACATGGAGCCAGTATGTAATGTATCCACAAATGACAGGTACTTTACAGGTTCCACCATTGACTTTTCATGGTATCATACAAGAATCTAATGGCTTTAATCCATTTGAAGCCTTTGGTATTGATGGTGGTAGTACAAATTTTAAGAAAGACATTGTAGCACCAGGATTAGCTATTAAGGTTTTACCTTTACCTAATCGTCCTACAGATTTTTCTGGTGGTGTTGGTCATTTTAATCTTTCTGCACAATTAAATAAAAAAGAAGTAAAGGCTGGTAATCCTATTACGATTCGTGCTGTTGTTAGTGGAGCAGGAAATCTGAAGTTGATAAAGAAACCTATCATTCAGATTCCTAAGGGCTTTGAGTCATTTGATATTAAAACAACTGATAAGACCCAGTTGACAACAAAGGGTGCAGAGGGTAACATGGTTTATGATCAGGTCGTTATTCCTCATCAGGAAGGACTTGTAGCCATACCTCCAGTAAAGTTCTGCTACTATGACTTAGCGCAGAAGAAATATGTAACACTGCAGACAGAACCGATGGAGTTAAAAGTGTCAAGAGGTGATGGTTCTTCAAAAGATATTCTTTCTGTTGATTTACCAAATGAGGACATTTTACCATTGAAGATAGGCGACAGTTCACTTGATAAAGTTGGTAACTTCTTCTTTGGTTCTATGACCTATTATATAATCCTTCTTTTGCTATTAGGAGTAGGGGGAGTGTTATCATTCTGCTATCGTGATCGCTTTGTGCATCGTGTGGATATGGTACTTAAACGTGGAAAGAATGCTAATCGTATTGCATCCAGTCGTTTGCATGCAGCAGAACTTTTAATGCTGAAGAATAAAAATCTCGATTTCTATGATGAGGTTTTGAAGACATTATGGGGTTATGCAAGTGATAAGCTCAACCTGCCTGTAGAATCATTATCACGTGATAATATTAGAGAGCAGTTTAGTAAAATCAATGTTCCATTCGAAGTGATTGATAACTACATTGCTGCTATTGATGAATGTGAATATGAGCGTTATGCTCCTGGAGATGAGAAAGGTAATATGAAACGAACACTTGATGCAGCAATGAAGGCAATAGCTGATATGGAAGAAGCGGTAAAGAAATTAAAGCCTTCAAGCAAGAAGACTTTCAGCTTCTTCTTCCTTATCATATGTATGTCTATTTTCTCTTTACAGTTATCAGCACAAACAAAGGCTGATGTTGACAAGCTATATCAAAAAGGAAATTACGTGCAAGCAGTTAAAGGTTATGAGAAACTATTAAAGCAGGGAGAATCTGCTGCCTTATATTATAATCTTGGCAATAGCTACTATCGCCTTGATAACATCCCACATGCCGTGTTATCATATGAGCGTGCACAGCGTCTTGCTCCAAGCGATGAGGATATTCGTTTCAACCTTCAGTTGGCACAATCAAAGACAATTGACAATTTGACTCCAGAGCCAGAAATGTTTTTTATAACATGGTATAAGGCACTGGTTAATTATCTTAGTGTTGACATGTGGGCAATTCTCAGTCTTGTTTGTCTATTTGTTTCGATTTTAGCGCTTGTCGTGTACTTATTTGTTGACATTGAGTTCCTTAGGAAGTTGTCAAAGGTGGTATTGCCTGTCTTTTTCCTATTTTTCATTATCAACACATTCTTTGCTATACAACAGGTTTATTTGTTAGACTCAGAATCACATGGTATTATCATGACACCATCAGCCGTTGTAAGAAAGACGCCTGATCAGAAATCTGCTGAAGCATTTATCCTTCATGAAGGTTCTAAAGTCAGAATTACCGATAATAGTATGAGCCAGTGGACGGAAATCAAGTTGAGTGATGGTCGTCAAGGTTGGATTAAGGCTGAAAATGTTGAAGCTATATAAATAACAACCTGACAGAAAGTTTCTTATAGAATCCAAACAATGAATTTAGACGTATTTAGAGAACTTGATAAATCAATTTTACTCGCTTTTAATGGAGGCGATAACCTTTTTATTGATTATTTTGTTCTTACAGTGACCAATGCTTTTACATGGATTCCTCTTTATGCGTCTTTGCTTTATTTGGTTATAAAGAATAATGAGAACTGGCAAAAGATAATACTTGTTATTGGGGCTGTGGCATTGGGGCTTCTTATCGTAAATGGTTTAAATCTTGGTATTGTTAAGCCACTTGTAGCCCGACCACGTCCTCTCAATAATCCAGACTTACAGGGAATTGTTGTGGCTGTAAACCATTATATGGCTGATGGGTATAGCTTTTTCTCGTCACATACTGCTAATGCCTTTGTGATAGCAGTATTCTTCTGTTTATTGGTACGTGACCGCATCTTTTCTATTTTGATGATAGCATGGAGCATTATGGTATCCCTAACACGTCCATATCTTGGTGTTCATTATCCTTCTGACGTATTTGTTGGAATGATATTTGGCTCAAGCGTCGCTGTTTTCATTTATTTTTTATACCTTCGCATTTATATTCGTTTTAGTGACAAATTACACTATATTTCGACAAAATATACGCGAACAGGTTATAGCTTTGCAGATATAGACGTTGTTATTAGTGTACTTATATTGTCATTTATTTATGCGGCTTTTCGTGCCGTCTTATCAATATAAATTAAATTATGTCTGAAGATACAAAACATATTAGCATTTCTGATTACAACTATCCACTCCCTGATGAGCGCATCGCCAAGTTTCCGTTGACAGAGCGCGACCATAGCAAGCTTTTGCTTTATAAGCATGGTGAAGTATCGGAGGACATTTTTTATAATCTTCCTGAATATTTACCTAAGGGAGCGTTGATGGTTTTCAATAACACGAAAGTTATTCAAGCACGTATGCACTTCCGTAAGGAAACGGGAGCACTTATAGAGGTGTTTCTAATGGAACCAGCACAGCCAACAGACTATGAATTGATGTTTCAAACAAATCATGAGTGTGCATGGCTTTGTATGGTTGGCAACCTTAAGAAGTGGAAGGAAGGTGCATTAAAACGTGCATTTGAAATCAAAGGTCAGAAACTGACGCTCACAGCAACAATGGACCGCAGTAAGGTGCAGGAACAAGCTGGTGGAACTAATCACTGGATTCATTTTGAGTGGGATAATACAAACATATCATTTGCTGAGATTCTTGAAGCCGTAGGTGAATTGCCAATTCCTCCGTATCTTAATCGTGCGACAGAGGAAAGTGATAAGGAAACGTATCAAACAGTTTATTCAAAGATTAAGGGCTCAGTGGCAGCACCTACAGCAGGACTTCACTTTACCGATAAAGTGCTGAAAGCTTTGGATGAGCATGGTATTGATCGTGAGGAACTTACGCTTCATGTGGGTGCAGGAACCTTCAAGCCTGTGAAGAGTCAGGAAATAGAAGGGCATAGCATGCATACGGAGTTTGTTGTTGTTCGTCGTCAGACCTTAGAGAAACTACTGAAGCATAATTGCCATGCTGTTGCTGTAGGAACGACAAGTGTTAGAACATTAGAGAGCCTTTATTATATGGGTGTTAAGTTGGTGTTGTCTCCAGAAACGGCAGAGAAAGACCTTCATGTCAATCAATGGGAACCATATGACTTACCACAGAATGAAGAAGGATTGGTAGTAGTGAATGGTAAGGTGATAACTGCGGAGGATTCAATTCGTCATTTGCTTGCCTATTTGGATAAAGACGGATTAAATGTGTTACATTCAAGTACACAGATTATCATTGCACCTGGTTATACTTACAAGATAGTCAAGGCACTCGTTACCAATTTCCATCAGCCTCAATCAACGCTCTTGCTTTTGGTGAGTGCTTTCTTAAAGGGTGATTGGCGTAAGGTTTATGATTATGCCCTCAGCCATGACTTTCGTTTCCTTAGCTATGGTGATTCTTCATTATTGATACCATAGTATTATGTCCTCAGCGTGAGGATTTTATCAATCTTATTTATAAGATTTGGCTTTTAAAAGAGGGAGGAAATGCAGCTGATTGATAGCCTATTGGTTGCATACTTTATAAACATTAAGAAAAAAAAGATGAAAATAGGAGATAAAGTTAGATTTTTGAGTTCTACAGGTGGTGGTGTCATCGCTGGATTCAAAGGTAAAATCGTTTTGGTCGAAGATGAAGATGGTTTTCAGATTCCAACAGTAGCCAGCGAGGTTGTTGTTGTTGAAGATGCCGCTACCGATCGTGCAAAACTGCGAATTGACCAGCAGCAACGCAAGATGGAGAAAGGCGAGGATAATCGTAGCATTAAGCAACGATTGACAGCTTCAGGAGCAGAAGAAGAGGAAATAGGGGAAGATTGGCGTGATGTTGATGCAGACATAGAACCGCATGATGACCCTTCTGTTAATTTTGAAGCTCCAGTGAGAGAACGTGTTGGTGGTGATGAGTTGTCTATTTATCTTGCTTTCACACCTACCGATATAAAGAACCTCACGACTACGCACTTCAAGTCTTATCTTGTCAATGATTCAAATTATTATGTTCATTTCTCCTACTCTTTAAAGCAGGAAGATAAGTGGGTATTAAAGGCAGTTGGCGAATTGGAACCAAATATGAAGTTGCTGATTGAGGACTTCACGCTTGCCGACCTCAACGATATGTTGCAGGGATGTGTTCAGCTTCACAGCTATAAGAAGGATAAGCCCTTTGCGCTCAAGCCAACTTGTGACATTCAGGTGAAGATTGATGCTGTGAAGTTCTATAAGCTCAATACTTTCCACGAAAGCGACTTCTTCGAGCAGTTAGCGTTGATATATACGTTGATTGAGAAGGATAAAATGGTTCAACAC
>ERZ773049.177-NODE-177-length-40139-cov-16.795355_pt1 | contig 40139 bp, 36 predicted proteins | sample MGYA00580633_ERZ773049 | MGnify/ENA primary metagenome ERZ773049 (study PRJEB29015, sample SAMEA2737991) | human oral metagenome | biome: human oral; feature: human-associated habitat; material: dental | place: China | collected 2066 ...
ACATCGTTTTGTATATCTCCTTTGCCAGCGGCTGCGTCTCGCGCTCGCTAAGCTCGCTTAGCTTCGCCGTCACGTCATCGGGCAGCACCTTGCCCGTGTAGCCCACGAATTTCGCCATGACCTCGGTCATCTTTTGCACGGCTTTTTGTTTATCCATCGCTTCTCCTTTGCTGGTTTTTGCTTTCAAATTTTTCATAGATGCCCGCTAGGACGCATCCCGCAGCGTAGCAGAGCAGGTCGGCAAAATCAAACGTCCCGCCGATCATTACTTTTAAAATTTTACTTTCTACACCTAAAATTTGCACCGCGCCAAAATACTGCGCAAACTCCAAAGCCGCCGCGAATACGAAAATTTTAAGCGGCAAATTTAAAGGCGACTCGCTAAAAATAGCCCTAGCGAGCGCGTAAAGCAAGATGACAGCCAAAACGTCGCCCGCGTAGTGACGCATGAAGCCGCCTTTTACACACATCGCGATGTAAATTTCAGCCGCCAAAATCAGTACCGCCGCGGCTAAAAATGCTAGCCTCGTCCGCGCGCTTTGCCTTGTTTGCGCCTTTTTTGCACCCTTCGATCCAGCCTTTTGCTCGTTGAAATTTTCCTCTCGCAACGCTTTCCTTTTAAATTTAGCCGTTAAATTTGACCCGCGCGGCGGACGTAAATTTAGAGATGATTTATCAGGCTCGCATTATACGCGGCACCGAAACCATTGTCGATATTTACGACGCTCACGCCGTTTGCGCAGCTGTTTAGCATCGCTAGCAGCGCCGCAAGCCCGCCAAAGCTCGCGCCGTATCCCACGCTGGTGGGCACCGCGATCACCGGCACGCTAACAAGCCCTGCTAGCACGCTAGCTAGCGCGCCCTCCATGCCCGCCGCCGCGATCGCGACCTTTGCGCCGCGTATCTCGTCTAAATTTGCAATCAGCCTGTGCAGCCCCGCCACGCCCGCGTCGCTAAATTTGCGCGCGTCGTTGCCTAGAAATCGCGCCGTCTCGTACGCCTCCTCCACTACAGCGCCATCGGCTGTGCCGGCAGAGACTATCGCGATGTAGCTTTGCGTGAGCGCGGGTTCTTTAAATTTGACGGTGACGACGCGACCGCGAGCGTTAAACTCCGCCTGCGGCAACGCCTCGCGCAGCCGCTCAAAAACCCGCTCGTTCGTGCGTGTGATCAGGATATTTTGCCCTCTCGCGCCGATCGCTTCTGCGATACGTAAAATTTCATCATCCGTCTTGCCCTCGCCGTAGATCACCTCGCCCGCGCCGTTTCGCAGGGCGCGCTGAGTGTCGATCTTGGCGCAGCCCACGTCCTCGTATGGGTAGTTTTTCAGATATTTTAGCGCCTCTTGCTCGCTCACGCGGCCGCTTTTTATCCCCGCGAAAAGCTCTAAAATTTCATCCTCTCTCATGCAAAACATCCTCTCTAAGTCCCTTCAGATCGAGCGTCACGTCCGCAGCACCTAGCATCACTAGCTGCCTAACGATGCTTTTAAATTTCGCGTCGCTTAGGAAGTTTTGCATGCTAGAAAAGGGCATTTGCAGCTTTATATTTTTGCGGTCGCACCGCGCGCGGACGTTTGCGTAGCCGCTTGCGATGAGTAGATTTTCCGCGGCTTCGATCAAATTTAGCTCGTTCAGGTCGATCTCGCGCCCGTGCGGCAGACGCGTTAGCAAACACGCGTAGCCGGGCTTTTCGGCGGTGGGTAAATTTAACTCACGCGATAGCTCGCGGATTTCTGATTTGGTTAAATTTATTAGCGGCGAGAGTACGCCTAGCTCCTCTTTTGCTTTGAGTCCGGGTCGGTGTTCGCCCAGATCGTCTCGGTTCGTGCCGTCTGCGACGCGGCTAAAGCCAAGCTCACGGGCGCGCTCGATCAGGCGCGAAAACACCGCCTTTTTGCACAGATAGCAGCGGTTTTCGGGATTGTTTTTGATCTCCTCCGCGACGCCGAGTTCTAAAATTTCGTGGCGGATGCCGTAAGCGCGGGCAAATTCTACGGCTTCGGCGATCTCGCGCGAGGACATGTAGGGCGATCTGATCGTTATGCCGATCGCGCGCTCACCCAGCGCGTCGTGCGCCGCGCGCAGCAGCAGCGAGCTGTCCGCCCCGCCGCTAAATGCGACCGCCAGCTCGCCCAGCCCGCGCAGATCAGCCTTTAGTTTTTCTAGTTTCGTCATAGATTTTCAGCGCCTCTTTTCGCACCCGCTCGATCGTCGTGCCGTGCGCGAGCGCCGCGGCCTTGCACTCGTCAAATTCTGGCTTTATTTTTTGCGTTTGCCCGTTGCCAGAAATTTTAAGCCCTATCTCGCCGAATTTCGTCTGCACCCGCACAAACTCGCGCTTTAGCTCGGTTTTAGCAACCTCTATCTCGCGAATGCCGATCGCCGTCGTGTGCGTAAAAATCAGATCCTTTAAATTTTGCGCGTCCTGTTTGCGGCACAGCGCGTTTAGCTCAAAGCCCGCGCGCCCCTTTTTCATAAAGATCGAGCGGCTAAAGACGTCCAGCGCGCCGTTTTCGCGTAAAATTTCACAGGCAAGCGCGAAGCTCTCGGCATCCATATCGTCGATGTTGGTGGAGATCAGAATTTGCTTGCAAACTGCGCCGTAGCCAGCTTTTTCGCTTAAATTTCGCTCGCCGCTTTCGTTGTTTAAATCCTCATCGGTCTCGCAAAGCATCACTCGAAGCACGTTTGCAAAGCCTGCGGCGTCTTTGCCGCCAGCGCCATAGCCGATCTTTTCGATACTAAAGCTCGCGCCGTCCGTAAATTCGTCCACGCAGGCCTTTAAAATCGCCGCTCCCGTGGGCGTAGTCATCTCGAAATTTGTGCGTCCGAGGCTTACGGGCACGCCTTTTAAAATTTCGCAAACGGCTGGCGCAGGTACGCTAAGCGCACCGTGATCGCAGATCGCTACGCCGCCGCCGAGCTCGATTTTAGAGCTTACGACGCGCGAGACGCCGAGTTTTTCAAAAAGATATTCGAGGCAGATTGCTGCGCCCGCGACGTCCGCGATGCTATCTATCGCGCCGAGCTCATGAAAATGCACCCGCTCTATGTCAATGCCGTGGACTTTGGCCTCCGCCTCGGCAATCGTGCGAAATATCGCGCCCGCTCTTTGTTTGCAACGCCCGCTCAAATTTGAACTCTCTAAAATTTGCCTGATACCCGCGTAGCTTCTGGCGTGAGGCTTGGATTTTAGCGGCACGACGTCGATTTTTGTCGCGGCGATGCCGTTTTTTAGCACGTTTTTGCGCTCTAGCTTAAATTCGCCGTGCAAATTTAACTTCTCAAGCTCGGCGCAAAGATAGTCAAAATCCACTCCGAGCCCGACAAGAGCGGCCAAGTTCATATCGCCGCTGATACCCGCGCTAGCGTCGTAATATAAAATTTTAGCCAAACTTACGCCTTAGGCACCGTCATCGAGCCAAACGGCAAGATGATGATCCCGGCGTCCGCGCCCTTTTGCGCTAGCGCGTCGTCCACGGCCTTTTGGATGTCGTGATACGGTTTTAGATGCACGGCTCGCAACTCATCGTCGCTTAGATCGCTCACCGCCCAGGTCTGCGCCCAGAGCGAGATTTCCGCCATCTTAGCGGCCTTGTGGTAGCCGAGCTTAAAGCCCGCGCTGATCTTTTCGAGCACCTTTTTAGGCGTATCCGCGGATGCCATCAGGTCAAAAAACGGCTTTGGTCCGATGCCCGTGCGGCACTTTGCGACCATTATTAAAATTCCGTCCTGCGCGAGCGCTAGTTTGCCGTTATCTAGGGCTTTTTGCGCCTGATAGAGATCAACGTCCATCGGATAGGGCGCGACCGAGATCACGATGTCAGCCTTGCGCGGGATATTTACGCAAAATACCTCGTCTGCCTTTTTCACGCAGTCGTAAAAGCTGTCGTTTAGATCGCCCGCGCTTGCGTAATACACGCCGTGCTCGCTGTCAAGCACCGTCTGGATCGAAAAAACGTCAATGTGCGCTAACACCTTCATCGCGTCGATCATATCCTCGTGCACGGGGTTGCCCTCTAGGCGCAGCGCCTGCGCGTCGGAGCTTAGTGCGAGCTTATGGTTTTGCGTGATGCTCTCATACGACGCGGTGCCAGGCAAAAAGGCCTTTCTGCCGCCCGTGTAGCCCGCGAAATAGTGCGGTTCAACCGAGCCTATGACGATCACTTTTTTCGCCTCGGCTACGATTTTGTTTAGATACATCTGCGTGCCGTTTTTGCTCTCGCCTAAAAATACCATCTCGTCGTGCTTGGAGTCGTGATCGTGAACTTCGCCTTTGGCTCTGATTTCCGCGTAAATTTCTTTGCCGAAGATCATCTCGTATTCATCGAGCGTGCCCTCTCTGTGGCAGCCCGTGGCGATGATGAAAATTTTATTTTTCTCGCGGATTTTCGGATAAATTTGCTTTAAAACTTTTGCCGTCGGCGTAGGTCTCGTGCCGTCGTTTACGATGATGACGATCTTTTCATCGCCCGCTATAAACTCGTCAAAGCTTTTTTGATTTATCGGATTTGCCAGAGCCTTTGCGATGAGCGCCGTTTCGTCAAATTTAGCCACGGGGTTTGGATCGAAAACGCCGAGCAAATTTTTCTCGTTTATCTCTAAGCTTAGATGATCATCTTTGCCGTATGCGATAGGGATTTGCATATCTGCCTCCTATGTGGAATTTGGCGGGATTATAACGTAAATTTTATTTAAAACGATTTAGCCTCGCGCGGGTTATGAACGGAATTTAGAAAGCTTTAGAATTTAAAAATTTTAAAAGCCGCTGGAGTTTGAAATTTAAAGCTCGCGAGCCGTCTGCCCGCGAGCGCAACTATTATAAATAGCCGTAAATATGAGCGAAGATAAAGCCCATCGCGCATGAAGTAAGAACGCCTATTAGCCCAGGAAAAATGAAGCTGTGGTTGATGACGAATTTACCGATGTGCGTAGTGCCGGAGCGGTCGAACTGGATCGCCGCAAGATCGCTCGGATAGGTAGGTAGGATATAGTATCCGTAGCAAGCCGGTGCAAACGCAATAATAAGACCCGGATCGATACCGATGCTAACCGCTAGCGGTACGAAAGTAGCAACCGCTGCTGCTTGGGAGTTAAGGAATTTGCTAATCAAAAGCGAAACGATGACATATGTCCACGGATACGCCATAACGACCTTACCTAGCGACGCTTTTAGCATTTCGATATGAGCAGTAAACATAGTCTCTGCCATCCATGAAATTCCATAGATCGCCACGAGCGCGATCATACCGCTATGAAAAATTTCATTTTTAGCGATATTGCCAGCTTTAATACCCGAGACAATCATCATGATGGACGCCGCTAGGAGCATGAAAATTTGAATGGTTAAGACCATATTTAAATTTGTGGTCTTTTTCATAGTATCTTTTACGACTATGCTTGCGTTTGCGATGCTCTCGCTCTTATCACCTGTCGTAATTACTACATTTCCGTCTTGAGAGACGATGCTTTGAGCTAGCTTTTTATCTTTGTCGTAAATTTCGACGCTATTAAATTTCGTCGCATCCTTAACCTTAGACTCTTTGACGTTTGAGACGACCTTACCGCCGTCCACCATGGAGATGACCTGACCATCTTTGATCGTGATGTTTTTGACCGTTTTTTTATCGACGATGATCTCTACAGATTTTCCAGGGACATTTTTAGTCCACGCAGGACGCAAGCTTTTCTCGTAACCTAAAACCGCTACTAGCGCAATAGTGGCTAAGAATATCCACATGCAGATCCACTTAATCCTAGGAAGCTTTTGACCTAGCAAGGTCGTGCTTTCGCCGTAGATATATTTTTTCTGCTCTGGATCTTTGATCTTTTCTTGGAATTCCGGATCTTTATCTAGATCTTTACCTCTAAAAATCGACCACGTTCCGATTGCAAGCATACCGATGAAAGTAGAAGGGATAGTGAGTTTTAGCAGATCCAAATACGTACTAAAGCCCTCGATATGCACGCCTTGGCCTAGTAAGATCGCGACCATCGAAACGCCGGCAACCGAAACGGGGCTAGCGATGATAGCAAGCTGCGAGGAGATCGTAGAAGCAGCCATCGGGCGCTCAGGGCGAATCCCATTTTTAATAGCTACGTCATAGATGATCGGAAGCAGCGTATAGACGGTGTGTCCCGTTCCGCACAAAATCGTAAGCGTCCACGCAACAGTTGGAGCGATGATACAAACCATCTTCGGATGCTTACGAAGCAATTTCTCCGCTATTTGAAGCATTACATCAAGCCCTCCCGTAGCCTGTAGCGTTGCACTTGCTACGACAACTGCAAGGATAGTTAAAATAACGTCCACTGCCGGCTTACCCGGCTCTAATCTAAATCCAAACACTAAGATCACTAAGCCTATACCGCCTAGAATTCCCAGCGCCATACCGCCTTTTTTAGCACCATAAAACAAACAGCCCAATACTATAATGAGCTGCAAAAAGAATTGAGTGCTTTCAGACAAACTTGTCAGAAACTCCATAGTTTCTCCTTCAGTAAAATTTAAAACAAACTTTGGCGATTATACTAACTTTTTATTTAAACAAAATTAAAGGAGCGTTACAAATTGTAAAAATCTATCAAAATAAAAATTTACTGAAATTATAATTTTAAAGCAGAATTTATAGCGAAATGTGAAAAATAAAATTTCACTTAGAGCTGTTTTTATATCATAGAATTTCGCAACTTTTAAGAAATCTTAGAATTTCATTATAGCTCAAGCTTTAAACCGATTTTTAAGCCTTGGGATAGTATCATTTCACAAAGAGCGGATTAGGATGAATTTTATAAAATTTTGTATTGCCTTTTTGATTTGTTTATCGCAGATGGCAGCAGCTGGTAGCTTTGATCTAAACTCCACGCTGCGTCTGGGCGCATTCGATGCAAGCTCGCACCGACTGCTTTTATGCGGCAGTGGCGGCGAGCTTAGGATGTTTGATACTGCTAAATGGAATGTGGAGTTCGCGCAAAAATACAGCGATAACGAAATCACGGCTCTAAATTTTAAAAACGGCAAAATTTATCTAGCTTGGGGCGGAGCCGAAATCGCGGTGCTAAACGATAGACTAAAGTTTTTACGCACGCTTAAGACGGGGCGTAGCGGCACAGCCCAAATAGATGCGATCTATGCCGCAAAAGACGCGATTTACGCGGTAGTGGATAAGAATCAACTAATAAGATTAGACGAAGACCCTGATAACAGCGCGGACGGCGGCTACGCCCCAGGTGAGAATTCCACCGCGAACGGGCAATCTTTAAATAGAAATTCCATCCCCGATGGGCTGCGCGGAATTTCGTTTCATTACGGCAGGATCAATGCCGTTAGCCTGGGCACTAACGGACTTTGCGTCGCAAGCTGGAACGGCGTAGCCTGTTTTAGCGCAGATCTCGTCGCGACTAAATTTAGCGGCATCGATACAGCGCCTAATCGCGCCGCGCAGGGAGAGCTTGGTAGCGTGAAATTTAAAGATGCGGAATTTGATAGCACGAAAATCGTGCAAGGCTCCGAGCAAAACGAAACAAAAGCTGGCGGCGCAAAGAGCGCGGGATTTCAAGGCTTAGAATTCAAAGGCGCAAAATTTCAAGACGAGGGGCTTAAAACTCAAAGCGAAATTTCAGCCGAAGCTGGCGATAAAAATTTAAGCGGCTCTATCGCCACTGCGCTTGCAGACTGCGATGGGACGCTGTTTGCAGGCGATATAGAGGGGGATTTTATAAATTTAAAAAGTGGCGAGCGCAAAAGCGTGGGCTCTTGGATCAAATCCATCGTGTGCGCCCGCGGCACGCAGCTTATCGCTACTAAAGATAAAATTTACGAAAATCAAAAAGCAGGATTAAAGGAGGTTGCGGATTTAAAAAGCGAATTTTTAGCGATGTACGCAGACGGGGAAGCGATCCTCGTAGTCAGCAAATCAGGTAAAATTTTAAAATTCTAAGAAAGGATTAGTATGTTAAAAAGTTTCAAACCCGTGCTTTTGGGCTCGGTTTTGTTCGCCGCAAGCGCCCTGTGTGCCGCAGATAGCGACTTAGAGCGCGTGATGAAAGAACGAAATTTAAGCGAAAAAGACGTTTTGGCAGCGGCTAAGACCTATCAGCCGACCGGTAGGAAGGACGATTATATGGTCTTCTCCTCCGGCGGTCAAAGCGGACAGGTGATCGTTTACGGCGTGCCGTCGATGAGGATCTACAAATATATCGGCGTATTTACCCCGGAGCCTTGGCAAGGATACGGCTTTGACGAGGAGAGCAAGGCGGTCTTAAGATCGGGCTCTATTAACGGCAAAGAGATCAACTGGGGCGATACTCACCATCCAAATTTCAGCGAAAAAAACGGCGAGTATGTGGGCGATTATCTCTTTATCAACGATAAGGCGAACCCAAGAATTGCGGTTATAAATTTATCAGATTTCGAAACCACTCAAATAGTCGTAAATCCCGTAATCAAAAGCGATCACGGCGGCTCTTTCGTAACGCCTAATACCGAATACGTCATCGAAACCAGCCAATACGCAGCCCCTTTCGATAACGACTGGCACCCGATCGAAGAGTATCAGGCGGTTTATCGCGGTGCGGTAACGCTATGGAAATTTGACTACGATAAAGGCAAAATCGACGTAAATAAATCCTTTTCTCTAGAGCTTCCTCCATATATGCAAGATCTAAGTGACGCAGGTAAGGGCGAGAGCTTCGGCTGGGCATTTACCAACAGCTTCAACTCCGAAATGTACACAGGCGGCATCGAAAAGGGTCTGCCTCCTATGGAAGCCGGTATGAGTCGCAACGATACCGACTACTTGCACGTTTATAACTGGCAAATTCTAGAAAAGCTTGCTCAAGACAGCAAAAACTACAAGGTCGTAAACGGACATAGGATCGTTACGATAGACGCCGCCGTAAAAGCGGGAGCGCTATTTTTGATCCCTGAGGCTAAATCCCCTCACGGCGTCGATGTTAGCCCTGATGGTCGCTATATCATTATCGGCGGTAAACTAGATACTCACGCTAGCGTTTATGATTTTAAAAAGATCAAAGAGCTAATTGATAAAAAAGAATACGCAGGCAAGGATCCATACGGAATTCCGATCCTAGATATGCAAAAGACGCTTCACGGACAAGCAGAGCTTGGTCTTGGACCTTTGCATAACACCTTCGATTCACAAGATGGCGTAATCTATACATCGCTTTACGTCGATAGCCAGATCGTAAAATGGAACTACAAGACACTAAAAGTTTTAGATAGGATCAACGTCCACTACAATATCGGTCACCTTGATTCTATGGAGGGCAAATCCTCAAAGCCTGTCGGTAAATACGTAATCGCGCTGGATAAGCTTTCGATCGATAGATTTAATCCTATCGGACCGCTTCATCCGCAAAATCACCAGCTCATCGACATTACAGGGCCTAAAATGGAGATGCTTTACGATCTTCCTATCGGTCTAGGTGAGCCGCACGACGTAGTTTCTATCGCAGCTAGCAAGCTTCATACGAAACCTACCTATACTATGGGAACAAACTCTCGCACTGGTAAGCAGCACCCTGCTATGACGTTAGCGGGTCAAGAGCGCATCGAGCGCGACGGTAAAAACGTAAAAGTCTATGCTACGGCGATCCGCAGCCATATTAATCCTGAGCACATCGAGGTTAATAAGGACGATAACGTAACGATCTATATGACAAATTTAGAGCGTGCCGAGGACGAAACTCACGGCTTTACGGTTGATGATTACGATCTGCATATGTCGCTTGAGCCGGGTAAGACTGCGAGCGTAAATTTCATCGCGGATAAAGAGGGCGTATTTCCTTTCTACTGCACTGAATTCTGCTCTGCGTTGCACCTTGAGATGTTTGGATATCTATATGTAAAAGATCCGAATAAAAAATATACTTCAGCTAAAGCGTCTATGCTAAAAGCTCTTAGCCCAGAAGCTCTAAAAGCCGAATACGACAAGGTAGTAGCTACGAATAAAGCCACCGACGACGTTATTCAATCAGTCGTTAAATTCTTAAAAGAGAAAAACTACGAGAAATATCCTAAGGTCAAGGCTTTAGTCGATGACGCGCTGGATCAATACGGCAAAATTCCTGAAACCAAAGCCAAGGCAGACGCCGCGGTAAAAGCCGGCGATATGAACGGCGCGATACTTTGGGAAGGTCAAGTTTGGCAGTACCTAGTAAAAACCGCAGATGTCGGACTTCGCGCTAAAAATAACCTAATCCGCGAGCTCTCCACTCCTATGAGCGAGGCTGCATCTAACGGCGAGAAGGCTTACCTACGCGGAGGCTGCAACGGCTGCCACGTCATCGGTCAAGTAAGCTCGGGTCCTGATCTAACGGGCGTCCTACTTCGCCACGAAAACGGCGAGAAGTGGGTAGCCGATTTCATCAAAGACCCTGCTAAATTCTACGAAGACGACTACGTTAAGGCAATGATAAATTACTTCAACCTTCGCATGCCAAATCAGCATATGAAAGACGAAGAGATCAAAGACATTATCGAATACCTAAAATGGGTCGATGAGAACGCGGGTCTTAACTAGCCCCACTCTCCCCCGCAAGGGGGAGAATTTAAAGGAGACGAAATGCCAAAATATAAAATTTACGCGATTTTAGCGCTGCTTATTATGACGGTCGCTTTTACCATCCCTACGCTCGGATTTTTCAAAGTCCAAGGCAAAATCGTATCGGGGCAGGTTAGCAGCGTCTCGCAGCTACCCGCATACTCCGCACCGATATGGAATTTTTATACGAAAGCATCGTATAAAAATCACCTAATTCCTAGTGATGTTAAAAATGATCTAGGCGCGATGCTGGAGCATAAATTTGAAGTGGGGGTCCCTAGCATACCGGTGTGGAAAATTTCACTCGAAGCGCCGAACTATCCAAAAGAGGCCTTCCCCGATGGAATTCCGCTTTACGTCCACGTTGACGGCTTTAGCGGCGATGTCGGCGAGATGAACACGCTAAATCACTATATCGGAATGTATCCCGTCTGGCGCGGCGGCACGCTCGAGCACTCTCTATCGCCGTATTATCTCATAATCGCGACGTTAGGAATGCTTGCGTTTTTGTACTATGATGGCAAGGGGCAAACCCTGCTTATGATCCTGCCGATCATTGCGCCGCTTATCTTCATCGGCTGCTACGTGGGTTGGCTCTATTGGTTCGGGCACAACCTACAGGATTGGGGCGCGTTTAAAATAAAGCCTTTTATGCCTACAGCATTTGGCGACGGCAGCGTGGCGCATTTTACTACCCATTCATATCCGGCTCTTGGCTTTTGGCTGATGCTAGCTCTGTCGCTACTATCGGCGTTAGCTCTACTATCTAAGAAAAAATTCCTACGAGAGCATAGATGAGGCTTTTGCTTCTAGCATTCTCGCTCGCGCTAAGCTTAGACGCGGGCGAGCTTCAAGACGCGATCGATAGCGCAAAAGCGGGCGATATTATCGAACTAGCCACAGGCGAGTACCACGGCAATATTTTAATCGATAAACCCCTTACTATCGACGGACTAGACCGCTCCGCCGTGATCATAGGCGATCGCAACGCAACGGTCATCCGCGTCCGCTCTCCGCATGTTACAATCAAGAATTTAACAATTCAAAACGGAGGCTTCGAACATCTTAGCGAGGATGCAGGGATCAACGTAAGCGACGTAAACAGCGTAATCATAAAAAATAATCTCATCAAAGACGTGCTCTACGGCGTCGTGCTAAGCAAGGCAAACGACGTAACGATCGAGGGCAACGAAATTTCAAGCAATACCTACCGCACGAGTTTCAAAGGCGACGGCATAAAGCTTTGGTATTCCAACGCCAATAAAATTTTAAATAACGACGTCCACAACGTCCGCGACACCGTTTTTTACTTCTCAAACGGTAATCTCGTCGCAGGCAATAAAGGCCACAACTGCCGTTATTCATTGCACTTTATGAACTCCGGGCACAACGTCGTGGAGGATAACTACTACGACGGCAATAGCGTGGGATTATTTTTTATGTTTTCAAGCGATAATATCGCCAGACGTAACGTCGTACGCAACGCAGACGGCGCTTACGGCGTAGGTATCGGTATGAAGGATAGCTCAAATTTCAGGGTTACGGATAATAAAGTCGTTTACAACGCCCGCGGATTTTATCTGGATCAATCCCCCTATCAGCCGGGCTCACTTAACGTTTTTGAAAACAACGATATCGAATACAATAGCATCGGCGTGCAATTCCACGCCACGCAGCTAAAAAGCGTATTTAAAAACAATAAATTTAAAGGCAATATGGAGATCGTGCTAAACGATACCCCACAATCCAAGCTCTTACAAAACGAATGGAGTGGCAACTACTTCGACGATTACGACGGATTTGACCGCGACGGCGACGGTTACGGCGACGTTAGCTACAGCTCATACGCCTACGCGGATAGGCTTTGGGCGTATAAACCGAATGTGCGGTTTTTTTACGGCTCCAGCGGGATCGCGCTTTTAAATTTCATCTCCAAGCTCGCTCCGTTTTCAGAGCCTGAGCTACTGCTAAAAGATCCAAAACCTAGGATGAGGCAATGATAAAGAATAGACGCGAAGCGATAAAACTACTTGGCGGAGCGCTCGGGACACTCGGGGCAGCGAGCTTGTTTGCGGATGAAAATTCGGCAAATTCTGTAAATTCCACAGACAGCGAAGCGCAGAATTCCGGCGCGTCAAATTCCGTAAATTCTGCGGGGCAAAATTCCGCGCCGAATTCCATAAAGCAAAATTCTGCGGAAAATTCTAGCGGGGATTCCGCCTCTTTATATCTGCGCCCGCCGGGAGCGCTGGCGGAGCGCGGCTTCCGCAGTAGCTGTATCAAGTGCGGCCAATGCGTGCAGGTCTGCCCCTATCACAGCATCTATCTGCTGGATATTACCCATCTTTTTGACATCGGCACGCCCGTCATCGATGCCAAAGAGCGAGGCTGTTATCTTTGCGGCGCGCTTCCTTGCGTGCTTGCCTGTCCAAGCGGCGCGCTTAGCCACGAAACGAACGAACCTAAAAAGGTTGCGATGGGTATCGCCGTGATTAAAAATTTAGACGCCTGTTTGGCGTATCGCGGGCAAACTTTAAAGTCTAGCGATCTGCGTCTAAAGCCTGCCAAGACCGAGCAGGAGCGAGAGTTAAACTCCGCGCTGGCAGCCAAAGAGGGCAAGGTCTGCGATCTATGCGCATCGCTGTGCCCTTACCCGCAGCCATTTGATGCCATAGCTATGATAAAAGCGGGCGCGCATTTCGCCCCGCAGATCCGTAGCGCTTGCGTCGGCTGTGGCGCGTGCGCAGAGCTCTGTCCGGCGCGTATCATCGAGATAATCCCGCGGGCGGATTACAAATCAATCTATGAAGGAAAACAATGAAAAACTCTATTAAATTCTACCTCTACTCGCTAGCTGCGGCGCTTTTGCTGTGCGGCTGCGGAGATGATGGCGATTCAGGCTCTGCCGCCGCAAATTCTGCAGGGCAGAATTCCGTTTCGCAAGGCCCCGCAGGGCAAAATTCTGCGGATCAGAATTCCGCGAGTTCAAATTCCGCATCGCAGAGCGCGGAACAAAATCATACTGCCAAGCCTCGCATCAGCGTTAAAAGCGGCGAAGCGCCCAAGAAGGACGATAAGTTCGTAAGCTACGATTTTTACGGCGAGCGAAAGGTAAATTTTAATCTAAACGGCGATGTAAACGAAACGACCAAAAATATCGTGGCGTATTCGAGCATCAAAAATCAATATGAAAAGCTAAATTTCGACCTGATGAAAAAGCGCCTTGGGCACGATTTTATCCTGCGCTGCTCGGCGTGCCACGACGACTACGCCAACGGCATCATAGGTCCGTCGCTTCTGGATAAAACCGACGCGCAGATCGTGGATATGATTAAAAAGTATAAATTCAAAGAAAAGCCTAATCCTCTTATGGTGCAGCTCGTAAACGGCATGAGCGAGCAGCAGATAGAGACGATGGCGAAAGAAATTTATGAGTTCAATCAACAATTTAAGGAGCAGAAATGAAACCGGGCAAAATTTTAGCTTTGATGTTGGGTGTAGCACTGATCGCGCTGATGATCTTTATGGCTAGTTCGGACGATTCTAGCGCGCCACAGCAAGAAGTCAAGCCGCAGGTGCAAGCAAAACCGGCGCCGCAGAGCAAGAGCGTCGATCTCATCGACGATAAGGACGTAAAAAATATTAAAATTTTAGAGCAAAGCGTCAAAGAGCGCGATTTTAAGGTTAGTAGCTCCTATCTGGTAAGCTGCGCGCCCTGCCACGGCGATGACGGACGCGGCAAGATCGCTCCGCCGATCGGTGGCAAGAGCAAGGATCAAATTTTAGCAAGCCTCAAAGATTATAAAGCGGGTAAGATCAAAAACAGCCTGATGAGCGGACTTTTAACCAACGTAAGCGACGAGAGCCTAGATAAGCTCGCGGATGAAATTTCAAAATTTAAAGAGTAGCTCTTGGATAAATATAATTCGCGATGCACGATCAAAAATACGAGCTTTTTCTCGACCTTCGCGCTTAAAAACAGAAGCGGCAAATGGCGCCCCAGCATTCGGGCGCTGCGCTATGCTACGGTATTTTTGGTGCATCTGCTTTTCGTGCTTTCATTTCGCGCCGATATTCAAATTTTAGAAGGCGACATCAGCGGCTCGCGAATACTTGGCTTTCACCTAGCAGATCCCTTTGCCACCCTTGAGGTGATCGCCGCGCACAAGGATCTGCCGATAAATCTGCTTATCGGCTCGGGCACTATTTTGCTGTTTTATTTCATCGCGGGCGGCAAGGCGTTTTGCTCGTGGATCTGTCCTTACGGAGCGCTTAGCGAGATTGGCGAAAAGCTGCATAATACGCTAATCGCTAAGCACGTCATCAAGGAGCGCGCCCTGCCTCGCGGTATGCGATATGCGATCTGGGCGGTGTTTTTGCTGCTAAGCGCGATTACGGATCTACTCGTTTTTGAAATTTTTAACGTCGTGGGAATTTTATCGCGCCTCATCATCTACGGCTTCTCGCTGGCGGGACTTTGGATCGTTTTTGTGTTTTTGCTCGAAGTATTTTTTAGCAGACGGGTGTGGTGCACGCACCTATGCCCGCTAGGCAGTACCTATTCGCTTGCGGCGAAAGCTAGCCTTAGCAAGATTACTTGGGATAAAAACAGGTGCGATCACTGCGGCGTTTGCCAAGACGTCTGCTTCGTCTCGCACGTGCTAGACATCACTAAAAAAAAGGCGTCCGAAAACCTGGGCGATAAGAGCAAATTTATGTTAAAAGGGATCGACTGCACGCTGTGCGGACGCTGTATCGACGTGTGTCATCAAGACGCACTCGGTATCGGCAATAAGCTAAAAGATATGATCTAAGGAAGCCTATGATAGAGATTAAAAACGTAAGCAAGAAATTTGCAGATCAATTCGTTTTAAAAGATATCGATCTAAATATCGCGGACGGCGAGCAGGTGCTTTTCGTCGGGCAAAACGGCGCGGGCAAAAGCTCGCTGATGCGGACGATTTTAGGCGAATACATACCCACAAGCGGCAGCGTCGCCATCGACGGATTTGATTCGTTTAAGCAGCGCAGCCGCGCTCTACGCGGTATCAGCTTCGTGCCGCAAACCCCGCCGCCGCTTAAGCTGAGCCTAAATGAGCTCATCTATTTCGCCGAGCGCACGGCGGACGCAAGTAGAGCGGACATAGTAAAATTTTGCGACGAAATGGAGCTTGATCTGAGTTCAAATTTAAACAAGCCTTTCTATAAGCTATCCGGCGGTATGAAGCAGAAATTTTTAATTGCGCTAGCATTCGGCAGAGCTAGCAAGGCGATGATTTTCGACGAACCGACCGCTAATCTCGATCCGAGCGCGCGCGAGCGTTTTAAGACGCTTTTGCACAACCACGCAAAAGATAAGAGCTTGATCTTTATTTCGCATAGGCTCGAGGAAGTGGGAGGACTGGTAAAAAGAATGATTTGTATGGATCTAGGGAGGATCGTAGATGATAAAAATGTTTAAAATTATGCTTTGCGCACTTGCGGCGCTTACGTTTTTAGGCTGCGGCGACGAGAAAGACTACGGCAACGTCCACTACGACAGAGACGTGTGCGAGCACTGCCAGATGGCGATCAGCGACAACCGCTTCAGCGTCGATGTGCGCGTGGACGGTAAAAACCACTACTTTGACGACATCGGCTGCTTGGTGGATTTTATGGTTACCAACGACAAACTAAACTGGCTGAAGGACGCCAAAATTTACATCAATGACGCTAGCGGCAACGGCGAGTTTATCGACGCACGTACGGCGCATTTTTACAAGGGCTTCAAAACCCCTATGTCGTTCGGCTGGGGCGCGTTTAAAAACAAGCAAGAGGGCAAGCAAGACTTCAGCTTTGATCAGGTAGTCGCGGCGCTTAAAGCAGGCGGCGGCTCGCACGGCATGGGAATGGGCGATATGGGTCGCGATGCGCACGGCGATCTGGGAAGTATGCATGGCGATATGGGCGGCATGAAAGACCCTCACTCCGCAGAGCACGGCATGAATGAGCCTAAGCATGATATGGGCGGCGGCGATGCAGGTAGCACGGCGCACCCTCAAGGCGAGCCGCACGATATGGGGCAGATGCACGAAAGTAACGGCACTGCGTACGATATGCATTCGGGGCGCTCGCATTAAGGACGCTTTGGCTAAGACGAAATTTTAAGCGGCTTCGTTTTAGGCTAAATTTAAAGCGTGAAATTTCAGCGCACTGCCGCAAACGAGAGCAGACGAGATGAAATTTTACTCTGCAACTTCGGCACGAGGCAAAGCTAGGCTTAGAAAACGGCCGCTAAATTTTATCTCGCGATGCGGCTAAATTTAACGCGCGGCGCAAAATTCGCTCTGCCGAATTAAAATTTACGCAAGCTCGCTAATTTAAAATTTCGCCGTAAATTTAATATTTATCTGGCACGCAATCTCGCCGCTTCGGGATTTTTAGAATTTTAAAATTTATGCCGCGGGATACGCCCCGTTTTTGAAATTTTACGGAGCCGAAATTTAAGCGCCCCCGTCAAACGGCTAATTTTAAAACTACGGCGGATGACGGATAGCGGGCGGCAAACAGCGCGCTGTTTGCAGGCGCCGCAAGCGAGCCGTAAATTTAAAATTTATGCGCGATCCGCAGTCGCAGGCGGCGGATAAAATTTCGCCGCCTGTTTAAAACGCTAGACGGGCAAAATTTAAAGCTATACTCCGCGCCGCAAAACGGTGGAACCGGGCTTAAAAGCGCGCATTTAAGCCGCGCGAGCATCTAAAATTAAAAGCGCGCCGAGGCGCAATAAAGGAATATGAATGAAAAATTTACTCACCATCGCCGCTTTGGATATCAAAGAATCCTTCCGCTCGCGCTGGTTTTTGCTCTATCTGCTGATCTTTAGCGGGCTCGTGGCGGCGTTTTTCATCACGGGGGTGACCGACTCGCGCGTACTCGGTTTTAGCGGGCTTTCGCGATTGCTGTTGCTGTTTATTCAGATCTGCATCATCATCCTGCCCGTCTTCGTGCTCGTAACCACCAGCAAGGCGATCCTAGCCGATCGCGACCTAAACATCCTCGAATACCTGCTAAGCTTTCCGATCTCGCAGGCGCAGTATTACTACGGCAAGGCGCTGGGAAGGCTATTTGGAGTCTTCGTGCCGATATTTTTGTCGCTGTTGCTTGCGATCGTTTGGGGTGCGATCAAGGGTACGGGCATTCCATGGGCGATCTGCCTACTTTATACCGGGTTGCTTTTTAGCTTGTGCGCGGCATTTTTGGGGATCGCGTTTTTGATCTGCGCCGTTTCAAAAAGCCAAGAGATGGGGCTTGGGCTCGCGTTTTTCGTCTGGCTTTTCTGCCTTGCGTTTTTAGATCTCGTGCTGATCGGACTGCTCGCAAAAACGGGCGTAAACGAAAATCTGATCTTTGCGATCGCCCTAACAAACCCGATGGAGGACTTCCGCATCGCCGCTATCAGCCTGTTTGATCCCGATCTTGCGGTCATCGGCACGACGGCGTATTTTATCCTAGATCACTTCGGGCGCGGGCTTTTCATCGCCTTTTCGCTACTCTATCCGATCGCGCTGGGCGCGGCAAGCCTGATTTTGGGCTATTTTATCTTTAGATCAAAGGATTTGGCGTGAAATTTCCACTCATTTTAGCGGCATTTATAGCGCTTTACGGCGCAGCAGAGATGCAAAATTCCGCGGCTCAAAGCTCCGGCTTGGCGCAAAATTTAGGCACGCCCAATAGTACAGGCTCTGGTTCGGCACAAAATTTCAAATCTGCGCGTGAGCCTGCGTGGCTTAAAGACGTAAATCTTACCTGCGCCAAATACGGCATCGATACTAGCGCGCATCCGGAATTTCGCGCCTATGCAAGGCTCAAAGACGGCAGCGCGCTCGCGTTTGCTTCGCCCAAGGCGATGTTTGCATATTTTTTTGAAAGTGGGAGCTTGGGCGCAAATTTTAGCGGAGCTTCCGCAAAGATGAATTCTGAGAATGAAAATTCTTTGGGAGCGAATTCTGCGAGCAAAAATCCAGTTAGCGGCAATTTAGGCGAGGCAAATTCCGCTAGCACAAATCCCCGCGAGGCGAATTCCGCCGACGTAAATTTCGGTGGCGCGGAGCTTTACGTCACCGATTACGCAAGCGGCGAAATTTTGCGGGCGCAGGACGCATTTTATGTATTCGGCAGCGTACTGCAAAGCGCCAGAGGCGACGATCTCATTACATTTGCGAGATTGCGCGACGCGCAAGACTTCATGCGCGAGAAAAAGGGGCATAAAATTTTGCAGTTTCGCGAAATCTCCGCCAAGCTAATCGATTATCTAAGATGATCGAGCCGCTTGGCGAAATTTAAACTAAGTTATTTAGTATATTTTATTCATAAAAATTTATCTTTTATTTTAGTACGCTATTAAGGGAATTTAAAGCAATTAAAAAATACAATCACGTTAAATTTTATCTATAAGAATTAAATAGTGTAGTCTTTTAGTATATTTATTGAGGGCTGCATTCTCACTTATTTTTAAAATAAATTTTAAGGAGACAACCATGGCAAACGACAAAATCGCAAAACAAAAAGGCTCACGCAAGAAGGCTGCGACGGATGAAAATTCCGCTACGAATACGGGAGAAAATTCCGTCGCAGACGCGCTCAAAAGCTCCGCCGCGTCCGTTTTTGATAAAAGTGCAAGCACTGCTAAAAATTCTGCCGCAAACTCTATAACTTCTGCCTCGCTTACTCGCGACAAAATTTCTAAAAATCGCGCCGCAGGTGAGAATTCCTGCGACGAGTGCGATTGCGAAGCCAGAAATTCCGCGTCTGGCTACGATGATAGCGCAAACTCTGCTTCAAGCACCAACTTTGCGGCGTATTCAAGCGCTCAAGGCGCAAGCAACGCCCAAAATTCCGCGATAGGCTCTACGACAAATTCCATCTCAAATCCTGCGAAGAGCCCAAGCAGCAAAGACCACTTCTCTTGCTCGCACGAGCATAGCGATAACTCCGCAATCCACTCGCATCTACACGACGAAGATTTTGCGACCCGCTCACACGATCAAGAAGAAAACCTCGCAGCTTATTTGCACGAATACGGCGCAAATTCTGCGGCGTATTCGCATGAGCACGACGAAGATTCCGTCATCAGCTCGTACGAGCACGACAAACATAGCCATGATCACAAACCCCACTCTCACCGCGCGATTATCGGATTTGACGAACACGGCATCCCAAAAGTTTTAGTGCCCGCAGAGGCTAGCCCGCACACACATAAAGACGCGCATGGCAATCTTTTCGAGCATTTTCACGAGGCGGAATTTACGGCGGATTATATGAAGGCGCTGCTTGAATACAAAAAGACCTTCCCTACAAAGCAAGAAGTACTTGAGAAAACCCCTGATCCTGCCGTGCGCGAAATGATGCTTAGGATGGAGCAGATCGGCGTAGATACGGCGTTTGATCGCTTCGATAAACAGATGCCGATGTGTAGTTATGGACTTAGCGGGGTATGCTGTAAGATCTGCAATATGGGACCTTGCAAAATTACTAAAAAGGCCGATCGTGGCACTTGCGGTGCAGACGCCGATCTCATCGTGTCGCGCAACTTACTGCGCCAAGTAGCCGCGGGCGTAGCTCAACACGGCGCACATGCTAGAGAGCTTCTACTGTCGCTAAAATGGGCGGCACAAGGTAAGCTAGATCTACCAATCATAGGTGAATACAAAATCATCAATACCGCCAAAGTCTTTGGAATTCCAACTGAAGGCAGAGAGTTAAAAGAGGTAGCGATCGAGCTTGCCGATACGCTTTTGACAGATCTTTCGCAAAGTAGCGGCGAGTATAAAACTATCACTGCGCTCGCACCCAAGGAGCGTCAAGAGGTATGGCGCAAGCTGGATATCTTGCCGATTAGTGCGTATAACGAAGTCTTTGAGGCGTATCACCGAACGGGTGTAGGCACGGACGGAGACTGGCGCAGCGTGATGCAGCATCTTTTGCGCTGCGGGCTTGCTTTTACCTTCACCGGCGTAGTAGCTGCAAATATCGCTACAGATGCGCTATTTGGAGTAGGAGATCGCGTAACTTCCAAAAGCAATATGGGCGCGCTTAAAAAAGGCTGGGTCAATATCGCCGTGCACGGACATCTGCCGACATTGGTAAGCCTAATAGTGGAGATCGGAAATTCTAAAGAGTACCAAGACAAGGCTCGCACAATAGGCGCGCAGGGGATCGCATTTTACGGCGTGTGCTGTTCTGGGCTATCGGCGATGTATCGCAACTGGGGCGTCGTGCCGCTCTCAAACGCCGTAACTGCCGAACTCGTCATAGGCACGGGAGCGCTTGATCTTTGGGTCGCCGATGTCCAAGATGTCTATCCTGCGATCATGGATGTAGCTAACTGCTTCCAGACCAAGGTCGTTACCACAAGCTCATCAGCTAGGCTTCCCGGAGCCGAGCATATAGGCTACGATCACCACCATAGCAATATTGCCGAGACTAGGAATTTAGCGCGTAAAATTCTAGATCGCGCATTGCAATCTCACGAAAAGCGCAAGGGACTACCGGTATATATCCCGCCGTATGAAGTCGAGGCCGAAGTGGGCTTTTCGGTAGAATTCGTCCATAAGCACTACGGCGGCATGGAGCCGTTAGCGCACGCGCTAAAAAGCGGTGAAATTTTAGGCATCGTAAATATGGTCGGCTGCACCAATCCTAAAGTGCCTTATGAGCGCGCTATCATAGATGTCGCACAAACCCTAATCGAAAATAACGTCCTAATCCTAACTAACGGCTGCGCGTCGTTTCCGCTAATGAAGCTGGGCTTTTGCCAAAAAAGCGCGTATAAAAAAGCAGGCGCGTCGCTGCGGGCGTTTTTAGAAAAGGATGAGCTTCCGCCGGTATGGCACGTGGGTGAGTGTATCGATAATACCCGCTCCAGCGGAATTTTCGCAGGTATCGCAGGGGTGCTAGACAAAAATCTCTACGAGCTGCCGCTTGCCTTCACCTCTCCCGAGTGGGCGAACGAAAAGGGCGTCGATGCCTCGCTCGGATTCCGTCTAATGGGCATCGACTCGTATCACTGCGTCGAGTATCAAATCCACGGCTCCGCAAACGTCATACACTTTTTCAAAGAGGGCACCAGGCGGGCGCTTGGCTCTGTGATGCACGTAGATACCGATCCGGTCGCACTTGCGCTAAAAATGGTAAGCGACATGCGCTTAAAACGCAAAGCCCTAGGCTGGCAGTAGCGACGGGCGGATTCATTTCGCATCGCATTTTAAGCGATGCGAAATTTCATGATAAAATTTAACCTCTCGCAGGCAAATAAAATCCCACAGCCAAACGGCAAGTAAAATTCTACGACTAAGTGGCTAGCAAAACCAGGGTCAAATAAAGATAAAATTTTCGCGCAGCATCCGTTCGTGGAATTTTAAATCAAATCTTCAAATCCTGCATAAAATTTCGCCGCGCGCCGCATCTGCTGCTAAATAGGTGGAATTTAGCCGGGCAAAATTCCGCCATCAGGCTCAAGTCTATCTTTCGCGAACGGATGAAATTTTAAAATTCCATCTCGCCGTAAATTTCGTAGACGCTCATCTGAAATCCACAAGCTAAATTTTGCTAAAAGCCTTATTGCGCGGAGCTGTACGCCATTAAATTCGCCCGCGTATATGAAAGCCGAAATCATAAAAATTTAATATGATATGTGCTAAAATGCCACATCTGTTTAAGGATTTAGATGTATAAATCAAAGCCGCTGCAGCCACTGCGCCATCATCGGCAGAAGACATCGTGCGAGGCGGAGGCACTGCTGTCAAGTCCTGCGTTTCGCAGCTTGAGGCGGTGCGGCAAAAGCGCGTCTATGCTGCGCCTGCAAACATTTTCGGACGGGACCGCACGGGCGCGATGACGTCACTACAAATCTTGCAGGCGGCTAAAATTTTCATCCGGATCTTTTCTGAAATATTGATCTCGGGGCTATCACGAAGGAATTTTGCCGCAAGCCTTTCGCCTACGAGCTAGAGGGTGGAATATAAAGCGGAATTTTAAGCGGGTTTCAACGAGGCGAAATTTCAAAGATTAAATTTAAGACAAAATATAAAATTTAAAGCAAGGGAAGGTATGAAAAATTTTAAATTTATGCTCGTGCTGCTGATACTGGCGACGATCGCGACGATCGCGATATCGCTTTGCATAGGGCGCTTCGGCCTAAGCATTGACGAGGTTTTAAAAGCGCTTAGCGGCGGCGAAGTAGCGCAAAACGTCCACAACGTCGTTATGGATGTGCGCCTGCCGCGCATCATCGCCGCGGTGCTCGTGGGTGCGGCGCTGGGCATCAGCGGCACGGCGTATCAGGGCGTCTTTAAAAACCAGCTCGTCTCGCCTGATCTTTTAGGCGTGAGCGCCGGAGCTTGCGTGGGCGCAGCGATCGCGATCCTGCTTGATCTAAATATCCTTTTAATCCAGCTTTTCGCCTTTGTTTTCGGGCTCGCGGCGGTTTGCATTACGCTTCTGATCACGCGCGCGCTGCGTTCGAGCGCCACCATAATGCTCGTGCTTGCGGGCATCATCGTAAGCGGTCTAATGGGCGCGCTGATCGGATTTTTAAAATTTATGGCAGATCCCGAGACGAAGCTTGCGGACATCGTGTATTGGCAGCTAGGAAGCCTCGCGAAGGTCGATCCTAGCGTACTAACGATGATAGCGCCGGTGATGGGAGTTTGTATCGCGGTTTTAGTGCTGATGAGCTACCGCATAAACGTCCTATCCATGGGCGATGCGACCGCGGCGAAGCTCGGCGTAAACGTCGTGCTGGAGCGAGGCATCATCATCGTCTGCGCGACGCTGCTAACCGCAAGCAGCGTGTGTATCAGCGGCATAGTCGCGTGGGTGGGGCTTTTGATGCCGCATCTAACGCGCATGATCGTGGGCGTGAGCAATACCAAGGCGATCCCCGCGAGCATATTTTTAAGCGCGATCTTCGTGCTCATCGTAGACGACGTAGCGCGCAGCATAAATCAAAGCGAGATCCCGCTGGGGGTGCTTACGGGCTTTATCGGCACGCTATTTTTTATATTCATCCTGCTTAAAAACAAAAGGAAGCTAAATGGTTAGGATCGAGAGCTTAGACTTCGGCTACGTAAAATCCGCCCCTCTGACGCTGCACAACGTGAATTTCAATCTCGAAGCGGGCGCGATGCTAACGATTTTGGGGCAAAACGGCGCGGGCAAATCGACGCTTTTAAATTTAATCAGCGGCACGCTTGAGCCTCTGCGCGGTAAAATTTCAATTGACGGCAAGGATATGGCGAGCCTCAGCGCCAAAGGGCGCGCCGAGATCATCGGCTACGTCTCGCAAAGCGAGGTCTGCGAGTACGATTACAGCGTCTTTGAGTACGTCCTGATGGGGCGCACGGCGCATATCGGGATCTTTTCGCAGCCGAGCGAAAACGACTACAAGCTCGCGCAGTGCTACATGAAAATGCTTGAAATTTGGCACCTAAAAGACAAGATCATCACGCGCCTAAGCGGCGGTCAGAGGCAGATGGCATCCATCGCACGCGCACTTTGCAGCGAGCCTAAGATCGTGATCTTCGACGAGCCCACCTCGGCGTTAGACTTTGCCAACCAATACAAATTCCTCCGTGCCACGAAGGAGCTTTTAAAAAACGGCTACACCGTAGTTTTAGCCACGCACAATCCCGACTTCGCGCTACTTTTAGGCGGATATGTCGCGCTCGTAAAAGGCGGCGGCGAGGTCGCATACGGCAAGGCCGAGCAGATCATAAAAAGCGAAATTTTAAGCAAGCTATACGATCTGAAGCTCGACGTCAGCTACAACGAAAGGGTCGGCAGGGTGTGTTGCTTGACGTATCCGTTTTGATCCTAACTTCTCGCGGCGGCTAAGCCGCCGCTGCGAGCGGGAGTGCAAGCACTCCCTGCACCCACCTAAAGTTACAGAAATTTTGCTACGCAAAATTTTAAAATTTATCGGTTTAACTTCGCGGACGAGCACAGCTTGTCCTTAAATATAGAAGCTTTTTAAATTTAAAATTTTATCGGTTTAGTCGCGATAGTGAAAGTGTTTGCAGGCGCTAGCGGCGGTAAAATTTTAACGTCCGCGGCGGGGATTTTACGGCGGCGAAATTTTAAAATTTCAAAGCGGGCGGCGAGGCCGGAATTTTAAAATTTGCTCTAAATTTTAAGCATAAAAATCAAAATTTATCGTTACAATTACGTAAAATTTTTAAGGAGCGAAAATGAAAAAAATAGTGCTTTTAAGCGCAGCTGCGGCGCTTGCCGTAAATTTAAGCGCGCAGGAAAATAGCCTTGAGATCTACGCGAACTCCGCCTTCTTGTACCAAAACTTCGGCGCGCAAAAATCAAGCTTCAGCGTGAACGTGCCGGAGTACTTGGATATCCGCAGCATCGAGATCGCGGGCTCCTGCGAAGTGCGCGAATTATCTTTGGGAGAGATTGAGCCCGTGAAAAACGCGGAATTCGCCAAAAAAGAGGCGGACGAAAAGAGCCTGCGCGAGCTAAACGACCGCCTGGTCGCGCTTAAGGCGCAGCAGCGCTTTTTAAGCGATTTTGCGAGCTTAAAAGATAGAAGCTTGGCGAGTTTAAAAGCGGATTCGCAAAAAATTTACGACGAAGTCCTGCTTGTAGCGGGCGAAATTTCAAAGACGGACGAGCAAATCGGAAAGCTCAAAGAGAAAATTTCAAAATACGCGATCAAAAACGAGCGCCGCTTAAACGCGAACTTTGGCTGCGATCCGAGCTTTGTAAAAATAAGCTACCCCGTTGACGTAAGCGCCTACACGCACAACGAGCTCTCGGCAGATCTTGCGAGCGGCAAAATCGAGGTCGCGCAAAAGCTCTCGGTGCAAAATCCGCTAAACGCCGAGCTAGCGAATTTGACGATCGCGCTGTATCCTTACGAATACTCCTCGCAGACTGCGCCGCAGCCGTTTTACCCGTGGTACGAGGGCGAGCCTGCAAGGCCGGCACCCGCAGCGGCTTATAAAAAGGATGTGATGCTAGAGGTGGCGGATATGCAGAGGGCGCCCGCGGCGGAGGCTAGATCGTCGTATCAAAGGACGGGCGCAAATATCGAAAACTCGCTCTCAAAGGCGTGGAAAATTAGCGGCGTGAGCCTCAAAGCGGGCGAGGCGGGCGAGTTTAGCTTCGATAAACAGAGCCTGGATGCGAAATTTGATCTGCTCATCGACGGCTACGGCAGCGAGGCGGCCTACGTGCGAGCTAAATTTAGCCCCGAAAGAAGCATAGAGGAGAGCGAAACGCTAATAAAGCTCGACGGCGTGCAGATCGGGCTCATGCATCTAGGCTTTGCCGCAAACGCCGAGGCTACGGCGTATCTGGGTAAAAACAGCCTGATCGAAATCAAAAAAGAGCAGGCGAACAACTTTACGAAAAACTCCTTTTTCGGCGGCGAAAGCAAAAATTCCATGGCTTGGGAATACGAGATCAAAAACGGCTCCAAGCGCGCTTGGAACGTGGTTTTACAAGAGCGAGCGCCCGTTTCGACGCATGAGGACGTAAAGGTCGCGCTGAAAAACTCGCCCGAGCAGAGCAGCCTCGGCAAGGACGGACTACTTAGCTGGGACTTTGAGCTAAAGCCGGGCGAGAGCAAAAAGATCCGCTTCGGCTACGAGCTAAGCAAACCGAAGAAATAACGAGCTTTGGCGCGGCGCGGTTAAATTTTGCGCAGCGAAGTAGCTTTTGCGGTGCCGCTAAATTTTATGCGGCACCATTTTATGAGACGGACCCCCTTTCGCCACGCCGCTGAATTTTACGAGCAGACTGACTTTTTGTGGCGCGGTTAAATTTTGCGAGCGTAAAGCTAAGGCGCGGCTTTAGAATTTATCTGAAATTTTTGGCGCCGCGTCGCTGAATTTTACGCGCTGCGCCGAGTAAAATTTAAGCGCTACAAGAACCAAAATTTAAATGTTGCGACGATTTAAAATTTGGTAGCGCGAGATATGAAATTTAGCGATGAAAAGAGGGTTTGGTGCGGGTAGAAAAACTTTGAGCATCGCGTAAATTTATCTCAAATTTAAAAGCTCAGGGCGATGAACACGAAGCAAAGGTATAAATTTAACGCAGCGGCGAGGCGTGCTAGCCTTGCTGGCGGCGTTTAAAGGATCGTTATGAAATTTCGCAAACTTAAATTTAAAATCCTAGCCGCAGTGCTACTTTTCTGCGCCGCCTTTATCCGTATAATCCCCGATTACTCCACTTCACGAGGCTTCGCCGTGGTTACTATTTTTAGCTATTACAAATATCAAAAGGGATACTGCCTAAAAGAGAATAGGGTTTTAAGCAACGAAGAGCTACTTCAAAATGCCGCTATAAATTATTTTAAAAGATATCACGACTATGAAATTTTGCGAAATACCATTATCGATGAGCACGATATAAAAATTTTCGGACATAGTTTTTATACGGCGCGCATCTCCAAGCTCTATCTAATCGGCGATTTCAATGAAGAAAACTGGTTTGATTTTTTAGTTGAAAATACCGACAGAAAGAGTTTTGATTATGAGATAAAAGACAAGACGCAAATAGATATCTCCGATCTATCAAAATATTTTGTATACAAGGATGAAATTTTGGGCTTTAGACAGCCTATTATCTTGTCCGAAGAGAAAAATCCATTTCATAACGGAAAAATGTTTTTAGAAAAATCATTTTTAATAAAAGAGAATAAATTTTTTGTGAATTATGCCAGACCTGATTATATAAGTTGGTATATTGAGCTTAACAATAAAGAAGATTTAACAAAAATCAAAAGCAAAGAAAATTTAATACGAATAAAAAACGGATATGAGAACTTAGAAAGCCTTAACGAAGTCTTGGCTTATACTCATATGAAAAATCTACGACGTAAATTCTCATACGATAATTGCGGAAATATAAATTTTGATATCAAAGCTCCGGCGGAACAGGAGCTGGATATGTGGATTCACGGCGGATAAATTTAATTGAAATTTTATCTTAACGAATGTAACCGAAAAAGGATAAGAGATGGGCAAAAAAGAAACTGATTTAAGATTAGAATTAGAGGGCAATTACGGTGCCGATATATTGAGTTATTATTTGTGGGGGAAGAAAACTCCTCCTGGTCCGAAAGAATTAGCCTCTAACGAATGGATGGATAGAAAAGGACTGATATGAAATTTTATAAATCCGCTAAATTTAAAGTGCTGGCGGGCACGCTGCTTCTTATAATAATACTCTGCGCCGTATTTATCCGTATAATTCCCGATTATTCTACTTCACGAGGCTTTGTGATAGTTTCTCTCTCTGACTACGACAAATACAAGCAGGGATACTGCTTAAAAGAGGATAGAATTTTGCCCAAAGAGGAGCTGTATAAAAGAGTAGCAGGAGCGTATTTAGATTATGATATAAAACTAGATTGGATGATTGACGATTACAAATTTAAAACCTACGGTAGTTTTTGGCATAGTAGATACGAGGTTGCATACTATGAACTAGAAAATATAAACTTATCGAATTGTTTTGAAGTATTAGAAAAATATTATCAAGAGGGAAAAACGACCGAGGATATACTGATGAAAGAGCTAAAGGCTAAAAAAACCGATCCAAAGAAATATCTAAAAATAAATTTGAACGATATGAGCGTTGGATTTGATAGACCGATAGTTGGAATAGATGGTAGCGAGAATGATGTTACTGGCACTTTGCTCCTTGATAAATTCGCTATATTTAACGGCAATTATATGCAATTTAACCATTCGGAGTATCTGTGCGATACGAGAGAGAGAGGAAATTTTATTATCGTGAAGAAATATTATAAAGAGAGAAAAAATGCCGTAGTTGGTATCGGAAAAGGTTTTAAATTTGATAACTGCGGCAATATAAATTATCCGCTGGAAGAATATTATTTGGGCGGTAGAGATATAGAGAGGCGCTAAATTCTCTAATATGAATTTTGTTAAAAAATTTAAGGGACTTAAGACCGATGGATGCGGAACAAAGGTATAAATTTCACAGAACGGCGAAGTATGCGTTTGCTTCGCTGGCGGCATTTAAAGGATCATTATGAAATTTCGCAAACTTAAATTTAAAATCCTAGCCGTAGTGCTGCTTCTTATAATAATACTCTGCGCCGCATTTATCCGTATAATTCCCGATTTTTCCACTTCGCGAGGCTTTGTGATAGTTTCTCTCCCTGATTACAACAAATACAAGCAAGGATACTGCCTTAAAGAGGATAGAATTTTACCGAAAGAGGAGCTGTATAAAAGAGCGATTTTGGATTTTTTTGAAAAAGGCAAAATAATTCTTTATACTGCGAGGAGCAATGATTGTAAAAAATTCAAGGATATAAATAAATGCAGAGATATCTATAATAAAATGCTGAATTATTACGCTGCTTATGGGTACGGCAATAAAATAACATATGATAAAGTATTGGAAATAAACCGAGATAGAAATATCTCTTATAATAAATCAAGATATATCTATTTTGAATTACTCAATTTAAAGCCTATTGTTTTGACACAGGAGTCTATAAGCGTAAATTTAGATAAAAATAGTGCAGGATTTACTACTCCGATAATTCAATTGGTAGGCGAGCATGAGTATTATCTATATAATGGAGATGGCATAATTCTAAATAGAAATAAATTGGCTTTTACCTACATCTATCTTTTTGATAGCGAAAAATTTATGGAGCAAATAAATAAAGAATTAAGTTGGTATGAGAACCATAAATCAGATCTTAAACAAAATATTAGCTATTTAGAATTTGATAACTGTGGCACTACGAAAACCAATATAGACAAAAGTGTTGAGAGTATGATAAAAGAATTGGCAAATATGCCCTGATAAAATGTCAAGGAGTGCGCAAGATATAGTGAGTGCAAAGCAAAGGTATAAATTTCACAGGACAGCGAGATATTTGCTCGCTTTGCCGATGGTTTTCTTGCTTGATTGGTGGGCGGCGGCTTTGATTTTGGCGGTTTTGCCTTTTGATGGCGCGCTAAGGATTGCTGTTTTTGTAGCAATATTTGCGATTTTGGATTGCACGCCGCTTTGGTATTTGTTCAAAAGGTATAAAAACTTTAAGCTAAGTAAGCTATTTATAAAAAATCCAAATCTCAGTTTGCTGCTTTTTGCGGTAGAAAATTTATCGCTCGGCGCTTTTTACGGCGGGTTTTTGGCGTGCCTCGCGGAGGGGTATTTTTTGGGCGAGCGTACCGCCGGCTAGAGCGCGGCGTTTGTATTCGCGTTCGCGCTCGTTTGTCTGATCGTTTTCGTGATCTCGTATGTGTTTAACGAAAAGAAAAGTTAAACTTATGCGCCTTTCGCGCCCGCCAAATTTTATCTCTCGCGCGATACGGACTTAGGTGCGGATTTAGCCCTCGCAAGCTGGGCGCTATTTAAAATTTAGCTTATCCCGCTTGCTTTAAAATTTCGTAGTCGAAAAAGCTCCGCCGCGCTCGCTAAATTTTATCTTGCCGCAACTCGAAACCTACTTGCCGCCATACACACTGCGCTTTAGCACTCGCACGATACGCGCCTATTGCCGCTGCGGCGTTTGCAAAATTTTAAAACGGCGCGGAACTCGCCTCGCAAACGACGATATTACGCCGCAGGCTTATCTATTTATTTATGCGGGTAGCGGAAGCCTTCGGCGGGCTAAAGACGAGACCCTTATCTTAGCCGCAAAGCAAGTCCAAGCTTCGGTAGAGAAAAATACGAGCGGCGAATGCAGAAGCAAAAACCAAGCGGGTGCGTTTGCCCCAAATCTAGCCCTTTAGCTTCATCATTTTTTCTAAAATTTCATAGACTAGATCAAACTTCGTAAAGCCGTCCCTGTCTAAAAAATGCCCGCCCTTCTCCACTTCGTAAAACTTAGCATCGATCTGCCCCGCTAACTCGCGGCTGAAGCTAAACGGCACGATATAATCGTCCTTCGCAGAAATTACAGCGCGCTGTTTTGCGGCGGCTTTTATGCGCTCAAAATCAAAGCCTTTATCCATAAACTCATCTAAAATTTTAAATTGCGGATCGCTAAGCGGCTTTGCAAGCCCCGAAACTAGCACGATGCCCTCTACTGCGCCGCCCATGGCACTGCTTTGTAAGAAATTTAAGATCGTAGGGCATCCGAGGCTGTGTCCGACCAGATAGACTTCGCCTTCAAATTTTACGCTTTCTCGCAATGTCTTCAGCCACTCATCAAGCCTTGGGTGCGCAGGCGTAGGCATCGCTAAAATTTCCGCCCTCGCGCCCGATTTTTCGATCTCGCCTTTAAGCCAAGCAAACCAGTGCTTCTTAGGCGAAGCATCGTAGCCGTGCACGATATAGACGCACTTTTGCATATTTTTCTCCTTCGAATTTAAGCTCGCCCCAAACGAGGCGGTACCGACGCAAAGTAGCGAAGCTGCGCACGCCAAGCTAAATTTCATCGCATTTCGTCTTTTGCTATTCATCTATAGCTCCTCTCATTTCTAAAGCGGACATTTTACATCGTTTTTTAAAAAAGACCTCTTAAAACGTTCGCGTAGATCTATAAAAATCTGCTGCAAAGCCGCTTGTGCGCAAAATTTTAAAATTTCAATCCGCGCCCTAGCCCTTGCAAATCGTGATTTTATCGGCAAATTTACCCAAAAAGTGATACCCCGAGCCCGCCTGCGCGATGATATCAAGCACCACGTCCGCATCCCGCACGAGCGTGCCGCCCGCAAAGTCCACGCCGCGCTCAAACAGCACCTGCGGCAATAGCGGCGTGGTGGGCCCCACGAGCACGAGCTTGGCGCCGCTTTTTTTCAGTCGCAAAAGTCCATCGAGCGTGTCGTTGATGAGCGTCGTAGCCGTGATTATCACGTTATCTGCGCGCGGCACGACGCTTGCGGCCTCGCTTGCAGGCAGATAAAACGGCAGCTCCGCCTCTTTGAGCGTGCTTTTGTCGAGCTCTAAAATTTTAAAATCCGCGCCATTTTTCATCAGCGCCTTGATGTAGGGCACCAGCGCGCCCACGACGACGCTAAAGCTACCGCGCTCGATCCGCAGCTGCTCAAAGGGATCGGCGCCGAATTTCACATCATAATCGGCGGTGATTTTATCGAAACACGCCCTTCCGAGCGCATTTAGCGCGGCGAGCGCGAGCGTCTTTTTAAGCGGCGCGGCAGAGCCCAGATCGCGCAGCAGATAGCGCACGCTCTTGCCTGCGATATTGCCCGAATCGGGCATCACGCTTGCTTGCGAGGGGCAGCAAACAGCGCCCGATAGGGACTTTAGCGGCGTATAGCTAAGCCCGCACGCGCCTCCGCTCAGCTTCACGCCGCTAAAAAACAGCCCCACGACCGCGCGCTCGATCTTAATATCCAGCGCCCGGGCGCCTAAAATTTCTTTCGCGCACTCCAGCGTCTGATCTAAAATTTCGCTCATTTTCGCTCCTTTAATGTGGAATTTGGCGCCATTATAGCTTAAAATTTCGGCGCCCGTATTGATATAAATTTATTGATCGCGCGACGGGCGAATGCGGCTTGGAATTTTAAACTAATCGGCGGCGGGACGAAGCGGCAGGCGCGAGATAAAATTTATGTAGCGAGAGCGTATCGTTGCGGCTTGGAATTTTAAACTAATCGGCGGCGCGGACGGATCAAATTTAACGAGAGCAAGCCGATGCGAGCTCAGGCAAATACGAGCAAATTTAATAATTGCGTGCGAACGCAAACTCGGACGCGAGCTAAATTTAACGAAAGCGGCAGCGGCGGGCAAAATTTAATAAAAGGTGGGGGCGCGGGTAAAATTCAAGCCGCACGCGGATAAAATTCAAACGGCGAGCCATATCTGCGACGAGCCATGTCTGTCGCGGGATTAAATTTTATTTCCTACCTGCCGCAAGGCTAAATTTTATTTCATATCCGCCGAAGGGTTAAATTTTATTTCCGATCCATCGCGGGACTAAATTTCATTTTTCGATCCGCCGCGAGGCTAAATTTTATTTTCCGAAAGCAGGATGTTGATGAGCGGATTTAGCAGCGTCTCGCCGCGAGCGGCGCACAGCACGATCTCGTCGTAGTAGTAGTCGCTCCTGCCGTAGTTGTGAAACTCATACGCCCCAAAGCCATATCCCATCGGCGTGATCTCGACGCGCGAGTACCAGGCGTCCTTGGCGATGATGTATTTTTCGGTGTCTTGCGAATAAACCCACACCACGATCTCGTCTCTGTTTTTTTGCCGCATCAGCCACATAAAGACGTTTGCGATGTCGTTGAAAAAATATGTATCGCCGTTTGGCATAACGGCCTGGGCGGTGTTGTACAGATCGTTTATCACCGTGCCGCTCTCGTGGCATAGGTATTTGCCAAATTCGATCTGCAGCGGCTGCTTATCGGTGTTGCCGTGACGCACGGAAATTTTGGATTCGGCTATATCCATGGACGATATGAGTAGTCCCATCACGCAGGCGAGCAAAACCGTGGCAAAAATTTTCTTAATCATAGCAGCGCGCCCCGCACGAAGTAGTATTTGACGACGTAGGCGCTGCAGATAAGCGCGTTTAGAATGAGCCAGAACGAGGAGTATTTAAGCAAGTGGGTGTAGGCGCGCTTAGTGATGAGCTCCGTTAAAAACGGCACGATTCCGAAAAATATACCCAAAAACAGCGAGCCCCAGATCGCATAGCCGACGAAGTAATAATCCTTCAAAAGCATGCAGTACGGGCATTTATGGTTAGGCTGCTCGTAAACGTAAAGCCCGAAAAAATAGGTGATCGCATAGTATGCGACGAACAAAAAGAGCAAATTCAGAGCAAAGCTAGCCATCGACTGCTTTAAGAAATTTAAGATCAAAATGGCGCCCAATATCGCGTAGAAAAAGGTCGCCAAAAGCGCCTGCGTATAGCCGAACGGAAGCTTCGGCGCGCGAAATACGACCGAGCAGCAAAACACCGGCACGCGCAACGGGATATTGATAAAAAATAGAATTTCTAAAATAAACTCCGCCAAAACGCCCATAAAAAGGATGGTAAAGATCAGGTATTTGCGCCGCAGATAGGGAAATTTGCCCGCTTTAAGATCGAGGCTGTTTAAAATAAGCCAGAGCCCAAAGCCGAAGATCAGTAAAATTTTTAAAAGCAGTAGGATGTTGCCGTAGCGGTTCGAGCCCACGACGCCTGCGGAGCACATCGCGCCGGGCACGATCGAAGAGAGCTCGTTTAGGCAGAGCGCGAAAAATATAAACAAAATGATCTTGCACGCTATCGTGAAGAACAAAATGGTGTTGATGAGATAGTTTCTTTTCTCCAGGGAGTATTGTAAATTTGAGGTAGCGTTAAAGTCCCAGTAACGCATGATCCGCACGATATGAAACTGCGAGATCGCCATCAGCGCTATTACGATCAGTTCTACGGCCAAAAACGCGATCACGCTACCCGATAAAAATACGCTCATGCTGAAATTTCTCCGTCTTTTAAAAACACGTATCGATCCACGAAACTTAACTCGTCGAAGAGTATGTCGTGCGTCGCGATCAAAACGGTCTTTTTAAGCTCTTTGAGCTTTGAGAGCATCTCGATAAAGCCGAGCGAGTTTTGTTTGTCTAAATTTGCCGTCGGCTCGTCGGCTAAGATGATCTGCGGCCCCATCACGAGCGCCCTAGCGATGGCGCAGCGCTGCTTCTCGCCGCCGCTAAGGCTCGAGACGATCTGATCTTTTTTATGCGCGATATTGGCGATCTGCATCGCTTCATCTATGCGCGCGCCAAGCTCATCCCCGCTCAACCGCTCAAGGCTAAGCGGCGCAAGGACGTTTTTATAAACGCTAAGCGCCTCAAGCAGGTTGAAAGACTGAAAGATAAAACCGATTTTTTTATGGCGATACGCGGAGCTTTCGATATCGGCTAGCTTAGAGACGTTTGCGCCGTCCACCAAAACCTCGCCGCTACTCGGCTTAGAAAGCGCGCCTATGATGGATAGAAGCGTGCTTTTGCCGCTGCCGCTGACTCCTTTTAAGATTACGATCTGCCCCTCTTCGACGCTTAGGCTTATGTTTTTTAAAGCGCGAAACTCATTCGCCCTGCCCTCGTTGTAAATTTTAAAAAGCTGCTTGATCTCTATCTTGCTCATTTGACCGCCTCGCTCATATCGCCTATAGCGATGCGCCAGGATGGGATGATGACGAAGGCTAAAAACGGGATCACGCTAAAGACGAAGATCAAAAAGAGCATATTGAAATTTATCGCGGGCGTGAAGGTGATGAAATTTCGCAGCTCGCCGCCTAAAAATATATCGCGCAAAAGCGGCGCGTCCAGGATAAAAACATAAGCATACGCGCCCGCGACGCCGAGCAGATAAGCGCTTAGCGAGACGATGAAATTTTGAATAAATTTCATCGCGATGATGTCCTTTATACAAAAGCCGATGCTGCGCAAGATCGCGATCTCCTTTTTCTTCTCGCCGTATGCGAGCGAAATTTGATTTTTCAGCAAGATGAAAAACGAGATCATCGCCACGGCGTAAAGCACCATAAAAATTCCGCCTTTGTAATAATACAGATGCCTCACTTCGGCTACCGCATCCTCGGCGCTAAGAGCCTCCGTGTTGGGGTATAAATTTACGATCTTAAGCGCTACTTCGCTTACTTCGTTGGGGTTGGGCACGCTTACGTAGAGCTTGGTGTATTCGCCCTCCTTCAGGCTCAGTACCTCGCGCGCGGTAGCGGGGTTTAGATAGATCACGTCGTTTGAGACGATGCTGCTTTCATGCGGTGAAATTTTATTAATCTTAATCGCGATTAGGCGCTGTTCGGTTAAGAAGTGAAACTCGTCCTCGTAGTACCACTCGCCCATCGCCGCTTTTACCCCCTCGCCTACGATCATTTCGTTTTCGCTCAGGCTTTCGTCGCCTACGATATGAAACCAAACGCGCTTTTGAGCGAAGTAATACATCCCGTCCACGGCGCCCTGCACTTCGCTGACGCCCGCAATCTTAGAGACGTCGTAGATATAGCCGTCGTGCATCAGATCGCGTTTGCCCGCGCGCAGAGCCTCTACTACGATGTCGGGTCTGAGCTTGATGACTTTTTCGAGATCGTTTTGAATGGAGCCCGAGATGAAAAGCACCGAGCTTAAAATAAAAACGATAAATGCAAATATCGCAAAGCTAAAGGAGTGATCGGCTCTGTCTTTTCGCAGCAGAGTTACGGAGTAGTCGATGAAGCTTTTACTTATCATAGACGAACTCCGCATAGGCCTTGCTCTTAAAGCTGCTCGAGAGCCGCACGTCCTTTATCTCGCGCGCGAGCTTTTGCAGGCACTGCTCGCCCTTTGCGCGATCAAAGCTTACATAATGCACCGCGATGAGCGCGTAAAGGGCGGCAAAAAAGATCGTTAAAGCGCAAATGAGCCTCATAGCCCTTCTATTACGCTCTCTTGAATTTCATCAAATTTAAGTACGCTCTTGCCTCCGTGATCTTTAGCGAAGGTCTTAGCCGCGCTCTCGCTCTCAAACGCAATGAGCTCGTCGCCCATCGGTCCTAAGACGTCGGAGCCGAGCACGAAAAAGGCGCTTTTAGCATCGATCTTGTGTAGCTTGTAGTAGTCGGTTACGAAAATTTTATCAAAGCCCTTGCCCTTTTGGAAGTAGTATTTCATCATATCTTTCACGCCGTCAAAATACAAATTCTCGCCGCCTTGAATTTCTATCATCGCCGCCCAGTTAGGGTTTTTGCCCACTAGCATGCCGCAGACCGGGCATTTAGCGCCCTCAGGCACGACGATCTTTTCAGGTTTTTTCACTTTTGCGTTTTTGTCGCTGCTGCCTAAATTTGCCGGCGCATCCCACAAATATAGCGCTGCGGCTTGCAGGTGTTTGTCGTACTCTGGAGTCTTGCTAGCGCCCTTTGCGTCGCAAGTCTTTTTGAGATGAGCTTTAAGCTCGGAGATGGCTTTGAAGCTTTTGGCGTCCGTTTTAGCGCAGTTTGTTTCGTAAAATTCTTTACCGTGCGCGTAAACGCCGCCCTCGCGCTTGGCTTTGATCATCTTGTTATCGCCCGCGAAGTCCTGTCCCGCAATCTCGTAGGCTTTGGCAAAGTTCATTATCTCGCCGCCGTTTTCGGCTTGGAATTCTTTCGCATCGGCTTCGGTTGAGAAGGCGTATTTGCTATTACGCGTCATCGTGCCTTTGACCTTGCTACCCACGACGTAAAAGGCTTTATTTACGTCGATCAAATTTAGATTTTTCGTATCGACGACCTGCGCATCGCTTGGAATTTTTCCCTCCGTGAGCTCGTATAGGCAGTGCAGAGAAGCTACTTGCTTGCCGTTTACAACATGGTTGGTTTTATAGAATTTAACCAAATTCATTCCGCAAACGGCGCAGTATTCTTTGCCCTCGCCGCTTCCTACAAGCGTAGCCTTGCTAGGATCCACGCTTTGAAACATAGGCTTTGCCGGCTTATTAGCCCCATCCATCGAGGCACCGAAAACGAACGCGACGAGCGCGGCCGAAGCTAAAAACGAACGTAAAATCATACTATCTCCTTAAAAATTTGATGTTTTAAATCTACTTACTAATCGAATTTAAAAATTCCAAATTCTCGCATCCCATCTTGATGCCGCCGTCGCAGCTTTTTTTGAAAAACTCTTTTGCTTTGGCGTTATCGGACTTCACGCCCTTACCTTCGGCATACATTATGGCTAAATTATTGCAGCCGTCGAAGTGGCCGAGGTTGCACGCCTTTTCATACTGCTGCTTTGCCTGCTTATAATCCTGCCCTACCCCCTGCCCAAAGGCGTATAGATAGCCAAGGTTGTTGCAGCCGATGCCGATGTCGCCGCCGCAAGCCTTTTCGTAAAAAATTTTAGCCTTTGCGAAGCTTTGCCGCACGCCCTCGCCTTTCAGATACAGATAGCCCAGGTTATTGCAGCCCATCATATCGCCGTAGGTGCAGGCCTTCTCATAAAGGCTCGCCGCCTTGGCGACGTCCTTTGCAAGCCCAGCGCCGTTTGCGTATAAAAGTCCGAGCGAGGTGCAGCCTTCGTTATCTTTGCAAGCTTTTTCGTAATAAGCCGCGGCCTTGGTGAAATTTTGATCCGCGCCGTTGCCGCTTTCGTAGATATAGCCTAGATTATTGCACGCAAGCGCAAATTTAGCGCCGCACGCCTTCTCGTAGAGGCTGATCGCCTTTTCGAAATTTTTCTCTACGTTGCCGGTGCCCTCAAAATACAAAACGGCTAGATTATAGCAGCCCGAAGCTTTATTTTCCAAACCGCACGCTCTTTCGTAAATTTCTGCGAGTTTTTTATGATCGCCGCTTTGCTGAGCTTGAATGCCCTCGCTGATAAAGCCCGCGTTTGCCGCGGCAGCCAAGGCTAACGCTATTAGAAATTTTTTCAAATTTACTCCTTTATATCGTTTTTACGTCCCTGCCTCTGAAGGCAAGAGCGATTATTAAAAAGACCGCCGCTATTATACAATAAAACGGCGCGGGTATCTGCGGCGCATCGCCTGCGGCGTAAGAGTGCATGCCGGTGAGGTAGAAATTTACGCCGAAATAGGTCATTATGATCGAGCTATACGCGAGCGTCGAGCTCACGCAATAAACATAGATCGAGCCGAGTTTCGGGATAAGCTTTAGATGCAGCACGATCGCATAGACGATGATCGAGACATACGACCAGGTCTCTTTGCTATCCCAGCCCCAGTATCGCCCCCAGCTCTCATTCGCCCACACGCCGCCGAAGAAATTTCCAAGCGTCAGCATCGAAAGCCCCACGATGAGGCTGATCTCGTTGATCGCCGTTATATATCTGATCTGAGCGTTAAGCCGCTCGCGATTGGCGCCGTTTTTAAGCGCCATCAAAACAAGAGCCAAAAGCCCAAGCAGGCAGCTAAGCCCTAAAAATCCATAGCTAGCCGTGATAACCGAGACGTGGATGCTAAGCCAATACGACTTTAGCACCGGCACGAGGTTAGTAATCTGCGGATTTACGAAACTCATATGTGCTACGAGCATCACGATGCTAGCTAGCAAGCAGCTCGCGCTTAGCGTAAGCAGGGACTTTCTAAAAAATATAATCCCGGCAAGCGCCGCCGACCAGCCGATGTAGATCATCGACTCATAGCTATCGCTCCACGGCGCATGAGCCGCGACGTACCAGCGCAGCGCAAGCGCAAGGGTATGTGCCGCAAAGCTTGCGGCAAAGGCTGCGAATAAAATTTTTTGCGCGAGCGCGAAGCGCTTGCCGCAAAGCGCGCCCAAAAGCGCCAATATTAGAGCTACGCCGCCTAGGATCATATAGCAATAAACGAGCTTTTTGAAAACCGAAGCTTTGTTGTAAAATACCTCGGCTTTGACGCGGCTAACGCTTGGAAGAATAGCTTCCGAAGTCGCTCTTTGGTAGTTTTTTAGCTCCGCAAGTGCCACATCCGCTTTAGTCCAATCATTATCCGAAATTCCATCTTGCAGGCCGTTTAGATAGTCGTTTAGCACGCCTTTGATCTGCGGAGCGATACTATAATCCGCAAAGGCGTCGTTCGGCGAGAGCCAGGTGTTTTGCGGGTCGTTCGGCACGGGGATAAATTTAAAAAACACCCCTCTAAAGGTCAGATACGCGATATTGAGCCGCTCGTCGAATTTAATCAGCTCGTTATCGAGCACGCTGCGGCGCGAGGCGCTTTTTTCATTCGCCTCGTCCAGGACGGGGGCGAGCTTGTAGTTGCCGTTTTCATCAAAGACCGAATTAAAGCTCGCATATCGCTCCTGCGGCGCTAAGCCTAGCATCTTTTTAATTTCGTCGTTTTTAATCTTGATGATCTTTTGATCGCGCCAAAACGCGGGATTTAGACTCATTCCTAGGATCATCTGCTCGGCGCTTAAGCCATAAAGCGAATCCGTGCCTGAAATTTTATTTACGATCTCGCTTGCTTCGGTGCTAAGCGGCTTGATCCTGCCCATATAATCTTGCACCAAAAGCTCCGCAAACGCGCCGTTTGCATGAACGCGCGAGTTGGCTTTAAGATTTTGTAGATAGTTTTCATCCGCGGCGCGAAGCTCAATGCTGAAAAAAAGCGGCGCAATCAAAAGAAGCGCGACGGGCGCATTGTTTTTGATAAATTTAGCGAGCTTTTTAAACCTGCTGCCGGCGGTAAAAAGATTGCCGATAAATCCGACGCAAAGCAAGAAATAGCCGAAATAAGTGGGGATTTTACCAGGATCGCGGTTGAGCTCCAACACCGTACCCAGCTCGTCCGTGTCATAGGAGGACTGAAAGAGCTTGAAACGGTCAAAGCTTAGCGGGTGGTTCATATAAATTTCATGCTCTCCCGCACTCTTGCCCTCTTTTAAAATTTCAACGTCGCTGGCGTAGGATGATGGGCTTTGCGAGCCAGGGTAGCGCTCGAGCTTAAATTTCAAAAGCTTTACCGCAAACGGAAGCTCTATCAGTTTCGAGCCCCAGCTTAGCATTATCTCTTCGCCGTCAAAGTTTAAAATTTTAGGCTCACCCAGCCAGCCAGCGCCGCCGTGAAGCTCTGCCTCTTGCTCGCTTCCGCCCTCAAAGCCCGCTTTTACCGCGAGCGTTCCCTGCTCGCCTTTGGGCGCGGGTT